>BNJV01001435.1_pt1 | contig 83208 bp, 138 predicted proteins | sample 8540591 | NCBI WGS metagenome assembly BNJV01 (sample SAMD00202457, study PRJDB9452) | human saliva metagenome | host: Homo sapiens | reverse complement strand
CAATATTTTATTGTAATTCTAAATTGTCTATTAGTAATATCTGTCTTGCTTTTAAAGATAATATATCCTCTTTTCAGCAGACAGAACTTCCTTCTTCTAATTCATTATTACTATCATTATCAATATAATTATTTTTCTCTTCTATTGTTTCAAAAATTACTGCATCTAATATCACAATCTATGTTCTTTAAATCCCTATTTAAAAACAACCTCACTTCTTTTTCCATAAAATGCAATTCCAATTTTCAATATATTCTTTATTCTCTCTTGCAGTAAGCTTTTTGTATCATATTTCTTTTTCATCAATCTGTTTCAATGCCTTCTCTGCACTCTCTTCCATCCCCTGTCTTCGATATTTTTAAATTCCATAAGATAAGCTTTCTCGTTACTTTTTATTGGAATCATTGCAGGTCATATCTTCACATATCCGCTTTCATCATTTTGAAATAATTTCATATTTCCCCATCAGAAATCCACAAGCCCTATCATAAACACCTGATAAATCTTCTCCATTTCCTTATCCAAGTCAAAATGGCTCAGCATATTTATCATTATTCTCCCAATGTTTCCTCAAATTTCTTAATATCTCCACCTTCAAGTGCTTTTTATCAAGAATGTTGGTCTTCACTTCTGTTCCAAAAATCTGTTCAAAAACATATTTCCAAAATATTTTCGTATTTCCTTGTTTGGTATCTTTAAGTTATAAACATTTGAATCAGATTCTTTTTCCTGCTTTTCATCTTTTGTTAAATATCCACTGTATAAAAAGTAATTGCCATATCTCATCATCATTGCTTAAAAAGACTTTTTATTGTTGTTCCATCTGAAATATATTTTCAATACTTTCTCCGTCAGTAAACCGTTTTTAAATCTTCATACACTTTCTCCAGCATGATTAAGCATATTTTTCCAAAAAGAGTATTTCCTGAAACATTTGCCCAATATGCCTTTGATTTCTCTATTATCAATATAATTCACAATAGACCACGGATTGTATACTTCTCTTTCTCCAAAAATATATCCATTATACCATTCTTTTGCCTTCAATTTTATATTTTATACCAAAGTAATCAAGCATTTCAACCACTTCCACTTTTTCAAGCCAAAATATTCTGAATATTTTTATTCAATATAGTATCTACTTTTTAGATTATTTAAGCCTGAAAATATTCCTTCCTTTATAATTCTTGTTATTCCTGTCAAAAATACCATATTTCGAGGAATTATTAGTCTTCAATGCTGAACTGTAAAATGTTTGAAAAAGTTTATGCTTCATTGTAGTATCCTTTATCAAAGCATTTATTATTGGAGCATCGTATTCATCAATTAAAAATTATGGCTTTTTCTCCATAATATTTGTTTAAAATAATTTGATAAATCTAGGAGTGAAGTTTTTAAATTTCTCTCATTTCCTGTTATTTCCCAAATTTTTGTCAAATTGTCTTTTTCAACAACATTTAATTCTTCTCTTAAAAGCTGTACTCATTAAAAATTTTATGCATAATATCCTCAATACTTTCAATACATCTCTTCCCAAGTATCTTCTTTCAAATCCTTCAGTGAAATAAAAATTACAGGATATTTCCCTGTTCACTCATATATTCACTATTAGATATTTTCAAATTTTCAAAAAGTTTTTATTTTCTTCTTTATTTTTTTACATCAAAAAGTATTTAATCATTGACATATTCAACGTTTTTCCAAATCGTCGAGGTCTTGTAAAAAGGGTTACAGGAGCTCTGTTTATTAATAATTCCTCTATCAGTCGCGTTTTATCTACATAATAATAATCTTCCCTTACTATTCTTTCAAAGTCTTCAATCCCCACAGGAACAGCTTTCTTTCTCATAAAATTCACTCCCTCTTTTATTTTCCTATAAATAATTTCAATATATGATTAGTTGTACCACAATCTGATATTTAAAAATAAAGCTATTAAAAAATTCGACAACCTCAAAAAGCTTATTCAGCTTGAAATTCTCAGGTTATCGAACTTTTTTACTCCTGTCTCTGACAAAAGAGTCACTATTTTTAATCCATGACATAAGTTTTTCTTAATTCAGCTCCCACTTTTTCCAACTTCATGTTTTGCAAATTCTTCTCTTTTAGCTTTCAGGAATGGCTGTCCTGCTTTTGAATCAGCTAAGAAGTCATCAGCAAATCTTTCCTGATTGGATATCTGCCAGAACTCCCTGCATTGCTTTTTAGTTTCAGGTGTGATTATTTTTGGTCCATGTAATATAATCTCCATATTCTGCTGTGTTTGAAATTGAATTTCTCATTGTTGCAAGTCCACCTTCATAAATCAGGTCTACAATCAGTTTCATTTCGTGAAGACATTCAAAATAAGCATTTACAGGATCATATCCAGCTTCCACAAGCACTTCAAATCCAGTTTTTCATAAGTTCTACAACTCCACCACATAAAACTGCCTGTTCTCCAAATAAATCTGTTTCTGTTTCCTGTTTGTAAGTTGTTTCAAGTATTCCTGATCTTCCTCCACCAATACCTGATGCCCATGCAAGAGCCACTTCCTTAGTATCTCCGCTAGGATCTTTTTCCACTGCTATAAGACAAGGAACTCCGCTTCCTTCCTGGAAGTTCTTCTTACAAGATGGCCAGTCTTTTGGTGCAAACCATAAATACATTTATATCTTCCCTAGGATTTATTTTTCTTGAAATGAATCTTAAATCCATGTCCAAATCCTAAGTATGCTCCCTCTTTCAAGTTAGGTGCAACATCTGCTGACATATGTATCTGCCTGTAATTCATCAGAATTAGAATCATAACTATATCTGCACCTTTTTACTGCATCAGCTGTTTCTTTAACTGTAAATCCTGCTTCTTCCAGCCTGTCCCCATGATTTTGAACCTTTTCTAAGCCCCACTGTTACATCCATTCCACTTTCCTTTAAGTTCAATGCATGAGCATGCCCCTGCGATCCATACCCCAGTATTGTTATTTTCTTTCCTGTCAATTTGTCCAAGTTACAATCTACATCATAATAAACTGTTGTTCCTAAAAATATTTCCTGCCATTTTTATCCTCCCAAAATTTATATTTTAATAATTTCATACTTAAATAAATTTTATTCAAGTCTGTTTTACGACTTTTTACATCAACCCTAAACATTATATATTTTATAATAAAAATTGTCAATAATCTAATTCATATATGTTTTTACTGTTTAGTATAAACAATATATATCATTGCTATCAGATATGATATTTTATATTTTTCTTTCATTTTAATTAAAATTCTGCACTATTTCACAATCAGCCATGGTCTGCCACTTTCCCAGACAATTTTTACTGACATTTTCAAACATTTCTGACAAAATTTCATCTGTTAAAATATCTTTTTATTGCCCTTTGCAAAAACTTTTCCATCTTTTAAAAAGAGTCACATGAGTAATTGAAGGTATTATTTCTTCAATTTGATGTGTCACATAAATAAACGGTACTGCATTTTCATTTTTAGAATTTTTCCAAAACTGAGAGCAGATATTCTCTTGATTTTACATCCAATCCTGAACAGGGCTCATCCAAAATCAGTAAATCCGGTTCATTCATAAATGTCCTTGCAAGTAATGTCCGTCTTTGCTCACCTTGTGACAATGTTGAAAAATATTTATCCTTGATGTATGTTATTCCAAAATCTTCAATTATTTTTCAGCTTTTTTCTATCTTCCTCCGTTACTTCCTGATAAATTCCAATCGAACTGAATTTCCCCGAAATTACAACATCTTCTAATTTCTGGAATTCAATGTACTCAAAAATTATTTAAAGTGAGAGCTCACAAAACCTACTCTGTCACGAATTTTTGTCCATACATAATTTTCCAATTTATTCCCAAAACCCGTACTTCTCCTGAAGTTGGAAAAGTATAAGCTGGAATCATTCCCAAAGAGTGGATTTACCGGAGCCGTTCAGCCCCAGTAAAGCCCAATTTTCTCCTTCATTTTATATTGCCAATCTATCCCCTTTAAAAATTTCCCTGCCTTCTCTTCTAAATGTAACATTTTTCATAATGAAGTATTTCTTTCATAATATATTCCTTTTTTATATTCTTCCTGCTATTTCTGTTCCCATTTCAGCTGTTCCGACTTTTTTTCATTTCCTTCAGTATAAATATCAGCTGTTCTATATCCTTCTTCCAATGTTTTTCCACTGCCTTTTTCTATTGCATCAGCTTCAGCAGATAAATCAAATGAATATCTTAGCATCATTGCGACGAAAGTATTGTTGCAATAGGATTTGCCACATTCTGTCCAGCTATATCAGGGGCAGAACCACGACTTGCCTCATAAAGCCCTTTCTTTCCGTCACCTAAACTTGCAGATGCCAGCATTCCAGTGATCCTGTAAGCATTGAAGCCTCATCAGATAAAAATATCTCTCAAACATATTCTCAGTTAAAAATTACATCAAACTGGCCAGGATTTGAAATCAATGTGCATTGTCGCGATTATCCACATACATGTGTGAAACTTCCACTTCAGGATAATCCTTTTGCTATTTCCTCAACAATTTTTCTCCAAAGTTTTTGAAGTGTCAAGAACATTGTGCTTATCAACACTTGTCAGCTTTTTATTTCTAAGTTTTGCTATTTCAAATGCTTTTTAGCAATTCTTTCAATTTCAGGTCTTGTGTGAAAGTGTGTCATATGCCTTTTCTTCTGAATATTCCCTATGACCGAAGTAAAGTCCACCTGTAAGTTCCCTTACTATCATTATGTCAAGTCCTTCACCGATTATTTCCTCTTTTAAAGGACTCGCACTTTTCAATGGTTTAAATAATGTTGCAGGTCTTAAGTTAGTATATACCCCAAGTTCCTTTCTTATTGCAAGAAGTCCTCTTTCCGGTCTCTTCTGTGGGTCAATATTGTCCCATTTTGGCCCTCCAATTGCTCCAAGTAAAATTGCATCACTTTCCCTGCACACTTGAACTGTTTCGTCAGACAAAGGAATACCATACTTATCAATAGACTCTCCACCTAAATACCCCTGAACATATTCAAACTTATGACCAAATTTCTCTCAACCTTATCCAGAACTTTTACTGCTTCATCGACTATTTCCAGATCAATTCCATCCCCTTTTTAACAATGCAATGTTATAATTCATTTTATATACCCTTTCTATTTTCTACATTTATAGAATATCTACATTAATTACTTCTCACAGTTTTGTTTCTGTATTTTTCAAGCTTTGGCATGAATTTATCTTTTATACTGTCATATTCCCCTTTGTACTCTAATCTTCCATTTTCATCATAAAATTCAAATTCTCCAATCTTTGCTTCCGTCTTTTGTATTCCCTTTTAACATTACTTTCCCATTTTCATAATAATAAACTATCTCTCCATTATGCTTATTACTTATAAAATTACTCTTCATGTAAATTCTTCCATTAGGATAATATATGATATATTTTCCTTCAAGCTGATTATTTATATAATTTCCTTCGTTCTGAACTCTTCCTGAAACATAATATTCCTTTTTCTTTTTCCATTTTTATTCCTGAACATAGTTACTCGTTCTATTTATTTTTCCACTTTTTAAAAAATTCAGTTGTCATTCCATCATAAAGACCATTTCTATAAGTGACTTTTTCTTTCAAGTTTACCGTCTTCTGTATAAAATTCCCACACTCTATCCTTTTTATCATCTTTATAATTTCCTTTTTGCCATAGTATTCCCATTTTTATAATAAAAATACAAGCGGCACCGTCCCTTTTTCCATTTTTATACTCCACTTCAAGGAAACTTCTTCCTGTTTCTATATACGTACCTGTAAATTTAAATGATTTTTCCCTTGTCCTGATGCTGAAATTGAAGCTTCCTTTTGCCACTTCATTGAATGAAACATTATCAAGTTCCTGCTCAAAAGATAAATCTGCAAAAAGTGTCTGCATACTTAACAGCATTACTAAAAAGTATAACATTTTTACCTCCTATTGAATATTTTTTTAATTTAATAAATTTCTTCTATCCACTTTTTCCTTCAATCTATCAAAATATCCACTTTCAATCAGATTATTTCTATTCTGCTAGCCACCATGCTTTTTCCATTAATTTTAATGAAATTTATTATCTACTTTTCCATCAGTTTCACTTTTATTATTAGACTATAACTTAGAAGTCCTTTTTCAGTACAATACTCTTGATATCTTCCACTTTCATGATGAAAGATAATTCCTTAATTCCACCCAGTACTTTCATTTTTAAAGAATAATATTTCATCTTCCCTAAAAAGAATGTAATAAGGCTGTGCTGATTTAAATAGCAATCCAGAGAGTCCCAATAACCAAAATGAATTTAAATTTCTCTCCTGCCTAATTGGCATAAATATAGTTTCCATTATAGACTATATTATTTTTCCTCAAAATACTCTTCAACTCTTAGCTGTTCTTTTGATCCATGTCTAATTCTCCTTCTTAAAAAATTTAATCCATATAATATTCATCTATTTCACCATTAAAAATTACAGCACGCATAGAACATCTTATCAACAAAAAATAATTTTTCATTTTTACTCCTTATGACTTTCCTCATATTTTCTAATCTCATCTTCATGCTGTAAAGTCAATCCAATTGAATCAAGCCCTTTTCAATAATCTTTGTTTCCAGCTTTCTTCCAACTCAAAAACATATTCTTTCCCATTCGCAATCAATTTATTATTTTCCAAGTCAACTGTAACCTTCGCATCTCCAGGCAATTTTTGATAATTCGATTCTATCTGCTTCTGAGCAATGTTATTGGCAAATGTCCGTTATTTAACCAATTCATGTAAAAATTCCCGAATATCCTCCCGCTACGATTACATGAAACCCATAATCCTGCAATGCCCAAGCTGCATGTTCCCTACTAGAACTGCAACCAAAATTATCTCCTGTAATTAAAATTGTCCCTGTTTTGTATTCAGGTTTATTTAAATTAAAAATCCATATTGTCAGTTCTATCTTCGTTGTATCTCCATTCATCAAATACATATTGCCCAAAACCTGTTTTTCAATACTTTTCAAATATTGCTTTGGAATCAGCTGGTCTGTATCAATATTATCATTCATTATAGGAACTATTGTTCCTTCATATTTTTGTAAATGGTTTCATATTTTCTCCTTCATGTATAAAAATCCTATTTTTAGCTACTTTTTAAAAGGATTTTTCAATTTGTCTTTTTATCCCTTTTTGATTAAATTAAGAACACAATCAAAAATATTGTTTGCTTCAGTTTCATCAATATTTAACTCTTTTTACATAACGACTTACAATTTGATCTTTCCCTTTTTTCCCTATTTCTGAGCAACTCTCAAAAAATATTGATAACTTTCTGAGAAAAAATTTTCATCACATCCAAGTTGTTGTTGCACTTCCTTAATCATTTTATTTTTATTCATTCTATTTATCTCCTTCTATTTTGTATAAATTATTTCACTTCATCCAATTCCCTTACATCCACAAATTTCCCATAAATTCGCAGTCCATCGCCATTGCTGGACTTACTAAGTGAGTTCTTGCTCCCTTTTCCTTGACGTCCTTCAAAGTTTCTATTGGAAGTTGATGCACAATGTTCTCCAGCCGGTATCAAGTCAGGGTTCATTCCAAGACAAGTGGAACATCCTGCTTCTCTCCATTCAAAGCCTGCATCTTTTTAATATTTGTGCTATTCCATTTTCTTCAGCCATAACAATTTGTGATCCTGGAACTACAACTGCTGTAATATTTGGCTCAACTTTCTTACCTTTTTACAATTTTTGCGGCAATTTCCAAATCGCTCAGTCTTCCATTTGTACATGAACCAATAAATACATGTTTTAAAGTATATCAAATGGAGTCTGCCCCGGTTTTAATCCCATATATTCATATGCCTTTTTCATCATTGTGATCTTTAACTTCAGGAAAGTTTCTGTAACATTGATTCCCATTTCAGGATTTGTTCCCCAAGTAACTTGAGGTTCAAGGTCTGAAACATCAATTTTTATATGTTTATCAAAGGCTTCCACTGAATCTGTGTATAATTCCTTCCATTCAGCCACCTTTTTCTCAAATTCCTCACCTTCCGGTGCAAATCTTCTTCCTCTTACATATTCAAAAAGTAGTTTCATCAGAGCAATAATTCTGATTTTCCTCCACCTTCAATCGCCATATTGCAAATTGTCATTCTTTCTTCCATCGAAAGCCCTCTTATCGTATCTCCAAAAAAATTCGAAGGCATATCCATTTCCAAGCCCAATTCCATAAGTTTTAATTATATGTAAAATTATATCCTTTGCATAAACTCCCTTTTGTAGTTTTTCCTGTTATTTCAATCCCCATTGTTTTTAGGTTTTTCTGCCAGATTGTCTGTGTTGCAAGCACGTGTTCAACTTCACTTGTCCCAATTCCAAATGCAATTGCTCCAAATGCTCCGTGTGTTGCAGTATGGCTATCTCCACAAACTACTGTTTTTCCTGGCTGTGTAAGTCCTGCTCAGACCTCTACCATATGCACGATTCCATTACTTTCGTTAAACATATCAACCAGTTCTATTCAAATTCCTTACAGTTTGTTGCAAGTGCATCCAACTGTGCTTTTGATATTTTATCTTTAATATCCAGCCTTTGCGACATTATAGTTGGAGTATTATGATCCATTGTCCCAAATGTCAAATCAGGTCTTCTGACTTTTCTCCCCGCAATTCTTAATCCTGAAAATGCCTGTGGTGAAGTAACTTCATGGATTAAGTGTAGAATCTATATAAAAGTACTGTAGCTTCCCTGGTTCCCCTGTTATTACATAGTTTTTCCCAAACTTTATCAAATAAAAGTTTTTGGTTTTTAATTTCATTTTTGTTTCTGACATTTTTCTCCTCCAATTCTTTCTACAGTTTTTCTATATTTTTATTAATTATTTTAAAATTGTGTCAATCTATTGTCTTCAAATTTCTGTAATTCTTTTACCCTTTCAAAAATAATCTCCACATTCTGTTCCCTTAGATAAGTCATATACAAAAGCTCTATCACTTTTTTCAATCACAAATGGACTCATTTTTCCTGAAAACATAAATATAACATAATTAATCTTCCTGTCGCTCATTTCCATCACTAAAGGGATGTATTCTCTCAAATTCTATATGAGAGTGTAGTATTTTCTAACAACTTTTCCATCATTATTTTTGCACAGTTCCAGCCGATAATTTAAATTTTTCAATCCAATTTTTTTGTAAGAACTGGTGCCTGACTTGGCGTAGAAGTTTCAAAATCTGCACTGATTATTGCATTACTGCTATTTTTAAAATTTCCCGCATTGTCATTCAGCCTGTCTAAAAATTTCCTTATTTATATTTTTAATCATATAAATATCTAATTTTTCTCATTTTCAAGTTCACTTATCATATAATCAATTGCTTTCTTATGATTTAAAACTTCAAAAACTTCACGTACACTCTTGCTTCCAGGTATTGTACTATCCAAAAATAATTGTAGCTGTTTCATTTAGTGTCAATGTATTTCCTTCAATAGCATTCGAGTGATGTGTCATTCTTACTGATAAATCTAAAAAAATATTCATAATTTATAGTTTTTATATCCATTTTCCCAACTTTCTATTCTTATAAAATCAATAACAATCCCAATTGTAGAAAACATCTGAAAAGTCCCTATTTTTTTAATTTTTCACGATTAATAAAGAAATTCATCACTCCACAATCTCCAATCATTATTATTTCTTTTCCACTATTAATTTGAAATAATAAAGTATCGTATTCATTCATTTCCTCACCTTTTCTTGGTTCAGATTGTGTGAAAAATGGAAATCCATTACATTTTTGTGCTAATATTTTCTTCATAAAAATTCATATCCATAAATTTCTTCCACTTCTTCAGACAATTTATCTTTTTTTCATCAAATTTAAAATTTTCTTCTTCCCATACTTTTTCAAATAAAAATATCTAAAAATCATAGTCTAAATTCTCTTTTGTTTTCCCAAAAGAAAATTCCATTTTGCAAGGATGATGTGCTATCAAAAATCCCATGCTGGGTCATATTTGTAAGGATTATACATTTTCTTAAACTCATCTTCAGAAAAATATTCTCCTATTTTTCATAATAAATTACATCAAAAACCAGTTCGATTTGTACTGTTGTCAAAATCTAATCCCATCAAGTCATCTCCCAAAAACCCAAAATTGCAAAATTCCTTCTTTTGGAAAATCTTTCTAGACCTTTTAAGTCAGCACAATTTATCTGTGCAAGAAACATAAACTGTTTACCTTCTGAATTTGTTGAATTTTACTCCCTTTTTGGAATATATGGAATTCCTTCAATTTTACTGTCTGTTATTTTTATTTCCTTTGAAGTATTAACTGAAGCATTTTGCAACAATCATTTCTTTTGCTGTTTTCATAATACTAATTTTTCAAAAATATCTTTTGCCAACTTCTTTAATTCTTTATCTTCCATATCACACCACTTCCAAATTTTTAATTAATTCTCTTCAACTCAAAAATCACAATTTCAGGCTGTGTAAAAATACTGCTAAAGTTATAAAAACTGATAATATTATTTTTTTCTATTTATTATTTTTACCTCTTAATTTACATTTTCAAAAAACAGTACAACTTTTTATTTCCCAATACTATTTTTATGAATTTCATCATACATTTTTTTGCAAGCTGTATCGCTCTTTCCTTTGTTCTTTCCATTCTTGTTCCGCTTCAATTGGAACAACTACTGTTCCGCAAGTCATTCTTTTTCCTTTTTCATCAAGACCACATTCTTCATCCAGAATTTTTTTCTATTTCTTTTCTATATTTTTATCCATTCCTTCTCACTGTTTTTGAAGTTTTGCCTTTCTGTTCACCTGAAATTTCCGACATTAGAAGCTTATAAACTTTATTTAGTTCATCATCCCATGCTTTTTACGGGCTTTTTCTGCCTGTTCTGCTATTTCTGCCGTACTTCCTTCAAAAATCAGTGTCCTTTACAGAAGACATTCTTTTTCATCAGTTCCTCTTCATAATTTGTTTGCTGAGGCACTAGCATTGGCAACTGTTTCCTCAATTTTTGAATATCCTTCTAGACAGATTTTTGCTGTCTTCTGCCTGTTTCTGCTCATTTTTCCTTTGCCTGTTTTTCCATTTTTGCCTTTTCTTCCTGTAGCTTTAATTCTGCCTGAAGACGTTGCATTTTTGAATATGAACTATATATTAAAAAACTCCAATAAGAATTATTACTGCAAAAACTGAAGTAATAATAGATTTTCTTATTTTCTTCCCTTTTTCTGTTTTTCTTTGCTATTTTTCTCCGTTCATTTTTACTTTCCTTCTCTCTTTATGTTTTAAATTTTCCAATTCAATTATAGCTCTTAAAATTTAAAATAAATTTTTACACCTCATCAGTAATATATTCGTTGTAAGCCCAGTTTGCAGTTCCAATAAGAAGTATTATATCTCCACTCTTTATTTTACCACTTTTCCAGCCCATGTAGCCAGTGCAAGCGGAACAGAAGCAGAAACCATATTTCCAAATTCTTTTTACCTCATTTATAAATTTATCTTTTAGGGTACCCAGTTTCTCCATTACGATTGGCATGGCCACACTTGCTGATGCGGTACTACCATATCAATATCTGATATTTTTCATTCCATTATTTTTCCATAAATTCCTTCATCATTTCAGGAATTTTTCATAGATAGTGACAGTATAGTTTTTCCATTCATATCAAACATAAATTCTTCTTTTTGTTTCTTCAGAATAATTTTTAGGATGTAAATTACTTAAACCACCCCTAATTTCAGTGGAATGTGCTCCTTCAGACCAAGTTTTCTGCATAGCATCTATAACCCCTGTTTCTTTTTTCCGTTTTTCTATAATAAAAGTCTGCAACACCGTCACTGAAAAAGCCTGAAACTCTCCTTCTGTTTAGGATTTAAGGCTATTGATGCGACATCACAGGAAACAATCAGCACTCTTTTTATATCTTCCTGCTTCTATTAAATAGGACATTGTATCCATAGCTGTCATGAAACTTGTGCATGTTGTATTTATATCTAATGCCGGAATCGAAGTTCCTTTTGCAATTCTTTTCATGAATCAATGTACGCCGTGCAAGGTATTGGCTGTATTCCAACTGCACTTGCTGAAACTATGCAATCTATATCATCAATCTTAATTCCCGTATTTTCGAGTGCTTTTTCACATGCTGAAACAGCAAGGAAATCTGATTTTTCTTCTCCACTTATTCTATAACGGGTCTGACCATTAAAACTGACTGTATTTTCCGGTAGTTCCACTCCATATCCTATAATCTGTATTTTTCTCATTTTATTACCTTTCTTATTATTCTTTTCAACTTCACTGTTTTATCTACTTCATAATCTATAAATTGTATTTTTACATTTTCTATATCCAGAGAAGCAAATAAATTTTTCAAATTCTTTTTATTAACTTCTTCTGCTCCTCATTTATATTTAAAACAGCTATTTCCAGTAAGTTTTCATTTATTTGGAAAAACCTGATATTCTCTTATATTTTCAACAAAAAGTATTGTTCTTCTGATAAAATCTGGAAAAACCACAATTTCCTTACCAGTTTTATTTGTAAATTTAAAAAAATATCATCTGAACGTCCTTCTATTTTCAATTCTTTTTGCAGAACTGAACCGCATTCACAAACTTCTTCCGATTCAACCAGAATATCGTTTTAAATAATATTTTACAAAAGGCTGGCTTGTTCTCCTGAAATCTGTAATTATTGGATAAAAATCTTTTTCATCTATATATTCCTGTCAAATTTTTATCAAGTCCTCATTTAAATGTAAATGCCCAAATTTACATGTACAGGCTAAAAAGCCTTCTGTTGCCTGATAAATCTGATGTATTATTTTCTGTTTAAACTGAATTTTTATATATTCTTCATCAGGGTTTCTCTAAAATTTCTGCAACAGAAATAATTCTTTTTACAGAAATCTTCAATTTTCCTTCTTCAATTTTTCTTAGCAAGTACCAGAAGCAATGAAGGAGGAGCAACTATCATTGTCGATTGATATTTATTCAATCTTTCAATATGCCCATCAATATCTTTTAAAAAGTATCGAAATATTCCAGACTTATTAAAAATGAATTTACAGTTTTGTAAAGATCATTATCTGCTCTTAGGAAAAAGCTATTTTATGACCAAAAAATATCTTTCTTTGGTAACATTTTAGCTAATATTGTTCCTGCCCATATTCCCTGTTCTTCAGGAGTTGTTAAAAACATTCCCCTATGACCTGATGTTCCTGAGGAAAGTCCCACTGAAATATCCTTATATTTTTGATTGAAATTTCTTGTTTTTTTCACTGTTCAAAGCTATTTCCATAGCCTCATCCCTTTTTACCCCTAATGTATTCAATTCATCAAAGTTTTTCCATCATAAAAGCCTTATCCATTGTAAAAATCTTCTGTAATATTATGATTTTTAAAAATATGGTGATTTTTCCTTTAAAAACTTCAAATGTTTCTTTACCTGCTTTTTCCTGATACTCGAAGTTCATTTTTGAAGTCCATTTATTAAAATACCTTACTTTTTATGAAAGTTGACATAATTTTAAATATTTTTCTCATTTAGTATCCTTTTTATCTTTATTATCGTGACTTACAATAACAGAAATATCATTTTTCATAACTTTTTCAGCAAATCGCTTCCTTGCTTATAATCTTCAAAAATTATTCTGTATTTTCTCGCAAGCCACTTTCATTTTATCTGTCAGGGGCAAATATTCAGTTTCCCCCAGCATACATCAGCTGCAATATGAGATTTTTCTCAGGCAGAAATAAACATCCCTGTCCCTTGCATGCCCGTCTACCTCTATCATCAGCATAGATGAATCAGAAAATAAATCGAAACTTTCCTTATATGGAAATAGCTTATTCTCTTTATAGTCTTTTATCAATATCAATCTATTTTCAAAAGTCATCTGGAAACAGTTCGTTGAAAAATAAGAAGATTATCTTTTTCCTGACTTAAGGTTATTATAACAAGTTTCAGTTAATATTAAATTAGAATTCGGGAAAAATTTTTAAACCTCCAATATGATCAGGATGCAGGGTGAGAAATAATTATGTATTTTATTTTCTTTTTCTGTCTATTTCCCTTTTCCTTAAGCTGATAGTCAATCATATCTTCCCTTTTTAAAAGTAATAGGATTAGCAAACCTATATAAAAAAATATTTAGGATTATTTTTTTCAGAATTTCCATGGAATAACCTGTATCATAAAGAATATATCCCATTTTTTTCTATGCTTAATCAAAAAACTCCTGCATAAAAATCAACTATCGTTTTCTCAAAAATCTTTAAAAAACCTTTTTAAATCATTTGTACAATATCCACAACCAAAATAATCAACTTTTTCTATCATTTTTTTCTGCTGTGTTCAACATATTTTTACTCCTTCAATTACAGATATCTTCGGATAATATCCCAATTCCTTCTTAGCCTTGTCTATATTCAAAGTCTGGCTATATTTCATTAAATATAGTGTATATTTTTGTAAGAGGAGGCTCTTTTTCAATTCTAAAAACTTGTAGAATTTTTCCATAAATGAAACCAGAGGTAAAAATTAAATTATAATTCCATTTTAAATATTTTCCTTCTGTGCCGATTTCATTAAAAATAAAGTTAATATTTCCTTGAACTCTATCGAGCTCATCATTTGTAATGTTGTATATTCCTCTAAATATTCATTGTTTTTCCAATGCTAGCCTGTAAAGAATAAGCAACATTCTCAACACAAGTTATATCAACTTTCTGCTTTTCCATCAGCAAAAAGAGGAATTCCCAGTTTTTTATTTAATTCCAGAAGTCTTGGTATTATACTCGTATCTCCAACACCAAACAGCCCACGAGGTCGAATTATCATATAGTTCAGACTTGAAGATTTTATTATATTTTCTGCCATAATTTTACTTTTTTTATAAAAAGTTAAGGTTATTTTCTTCAGGTGCTTCATCTTCTTTAACGTCTAACTGATCCTTTGCACCTGACATATACTTGGTGAAGAAACAAAACCAGTTTCAATTTCTTTTCTTCACACAGTTGAACAATATTTTTGTTCCCAACACATTTATATTATAGAAATTTTCCCATTTTCCATACAGTAGAAAGTGCTAGCCAGATGAATAACAGTTGAACAGCCTTCAGATGCTTTAAATAAATCATCTAAATCTCCTATATTGCCTTTATAAAAATTCGACTTTTTCATCAACCAGTGTTTCTCCAATTTTTCATTTCTTCCAAAAGCAACTACTTTATAATTATTATTTTTCAGTTCTTCAATTACATATTTTCCTAAAAACCTGTCGCCCTGTAAGCAAAACTTTCATTACTTTTCTCCTTTTAATAACCTGTCAATTTCTTTTTCAATACTTCACTTGGCAAATATTTATTAAAATCCTTTGACATTTTTCCAGATTATTCCATTCTTTTCTTTGCAGCATTTTCTCAAAAAGCTTTTTAATATATTTTTTTCTTGATTTCAACTAGCTACAATTCCAATTTCTGCTAAATCAGCTCTCACAGCATAGTCAAACTGATCATAGTCATGAGGTATGACAACAGCAGGGTTTATTATATTTTATGCAGGAATAAAGTATTCCTGTCCCACCATGATGAACAGCATAATCAATTTTAGGTATAACTTCATCATAATCTAAATAATGATAAATATGTAAATTATTCTCCTTTAAAAACTTTCCTTATCCCTTCCCTGGATAACTTCCCTAATGACTACTACAAATAAAAATTTGGGATATAATTTTGAAAGTTCCTTTGCTACATCAATCATAATATTTTTAGCCCATTTTAAATGAGTTCCATTTGTTAAAAATATAGTTTTTCATATTCTTTATCCTTACAAATTTTTACACTGTTTTTAAAAAGAGAGGAACAGCATGCTCCTGCCCATATAAACTGTTCTGGAAAAATCATCCCTGAATTCAAATTCCTTCATTCCTAAAGCCAGTATAGAATAAGGGGAGTATATGTTTTCTTCACCTTTTTTCATTATAAAGAGTAAAGTTTAATTCCTTGATCTGCTTTCTTAAAAATAAAACATACAGTCTTTTTATAATTTCTAATGAAACTTCTTGCCAGCTTATCTCTCAACTTAAAGAAAAATCCGTCTTTTGATATAGTCCACTAGCATAAGCAGGCGGTGTTGTTCTAGATTCGATTGCAAAAGGGCGTTGAATACTCGTAACCCATGGAAGGCCCTAATTTTTCACACGCAATTCCCTACAGGAACAGCAAGAAAATCTACCAATACTATATCAGGCTTTCTTTCAGAAAAACTTTTCTATTTCCCTATAACTTCCGGCATAAGTTTCAAATTTTCCTTAAATTGCCTATATGCAATTACATATCCAGTTTTTCTATCTGTATCAGATATTTTTCAAAAAACATCAGGCTTATTTTCAAGTAAAAACTTTTACAGGAAATCCCTAATCTTTTTAACTACTTCTTCCTTATGAAATCCAGTATAAACACATATATCATATTTATCTTTTTCTTCCAGTAGAGGCAGTACCAGTTCTAAAATTGGATAAAGATGCCACTGAATGGTGGAGCAACAACGGCAATTTTAATTTTCTCCTTGTAAATATTCATAAATTATTTTCTTTACCTTTCTGTTACTAAAATATTCCAGATGCCCACAATCTACAACTTTATCAGTCTTATGAAAATCTAAAAATCCAGCTGTAAATATCATAAATTCCTTTAAAAACTATTGTGTTTTTCACTTTGACAAAATCCTTTTTCCAACATACCCCCAAGGCAAACATTTTTATATTTTCATTTTTATAGTATGATAAGTCCATAAACCTTTCCCATACATTTAAAACCTGAACTTTGAGAAATTACTATAACATTCTTCAAAAATTTGTAAAGGAGACAGATGCCTTAAAAATTTCCTTTTTCAAATCTTTTTATCAAAAGAGTATGATTATAATAAACAATATTTGACAAACTTGCCTTTAAAATATTAATATCCTCAAATTCCTTATAATTAAAATCTTCATTATATGGAAAATTTGAATTTATGATTTTGTAACCAAAACTCTTTAAAAATATTCAGTATTTCAAATCTGTCGGTTTTAATGCTGAGTTTTGAGGTTACTGCTTCCACTTATGACAAGAACAATCCTGTCTTCTTTTAAAAAGAGTTCTTGAAACATCAAGACTTTCCAGTTTTTTTCTAAATATTCTTTAAAGTTCATAGTGTATTTTTCCCATCTTTTAACTCTAATTTTTATTTCTCCATATAATTACAGGTGGAGTCAAAGAGTATATAAAGCATAAAAGGAAGTATAAATTCACTAATTAATTCATACGATAATTCTATAATTTGAGTAAAAAGAATTTTTTTCCTACTTTTCTGTTTTCACCTATAAATAAATAATCTTATAATGGAAAACAGTACAACCTTACCTATGAATAAATAAAAAATACTGTCAGAAATAATTTATACCTAAAAAAGAAACTTAAAAATAATAATATTGTCGGCAATATAGTTGGAAGTAATATCATAAATAAAAGTTTGCAGAAAAAGCATTCTTCATGTATACATTTCCGAATAATAGCCACCTCTTCATAAGAAGTATATATTTTCTAAAATTTGAACAGTATTTTCTCACATTACAGAAAAACAGTTGTCTGTATAATTTTTACCTTTTTGAAAGTAAATAGGTCATGAAAGGCCAAATCATCACAAAGCCAGTATTTTATTTCTTCAAAAGCATTGTATTTTTAAGATATCAGTCCTTAAAAATATAAAAACATTCCGTTAATAGTTCTATTTTTCCTTCAAAAAGACATAGAAAAAATATGAAAAATAGAATTGGAATTTATAAAAGCTGAAATTAACTTGGAACAAAATCCATTAACATTGTAATTAAAATGGAATTCCTGTTGCTATCCATTCTGATTTATCTTTTTCATAAATACTTAATTCATTTAATCTTTTTCTATCCATAACAGAATCATCATCTAAAAATTATGGTATATTCTGTTTCTATTTTTATCCACAATTTGAGCCAGCTTTAAATATTTTTAGGATTTACTTCCTGTGGAACGTCATCTAATTCATAAACTTCAACTCTCACCAGAATATTTCCCATTTTTAAAATTTTTCAGCTGTTCTTATTGCAGTACTGTCACTTTTATCCACAAGCCAGATAAACTTCATATTTTCTGTATTTACCAAATTAGCTGTCAAATCTTCTTCCAGTCTTATATCACCGGACAAAAATAGGCTGAATTACTGTATAATCACTTTCATTTATTTCTGTTTTTCCAAATTATTTATTTTTGAAAATAAATAAAAGAAAATAATGACTTCGAAATAAGTAAAGTTATAGTCAGTCCCAGTAAAAATTAAATAACATTATCATTTAATCACCTTTTTAAAAATTAATCCTGTAAATTTTAGTCTGCAGTGAAACTGGCAATAAATTTATTAAAAACATAGACAGTTTATTTCTAAATCCAATTATGGAAAAATCTTTTTCTTTTTCAATCATTTTTATAATTTTTTTAGCCACATCTTCTGAAGTCATCATAAATTTTTGTGAATTTCCAAATTTTTCCTGTGTATTCTTATCAAAAAGTTACTTGTTGTTGGACCTGGACAAACTGACAGAATCTCACATTTTTATTTTTATGTGACAATTCTCATCTAGTGCAGAGAATAATGCAGAGTGCAGATTTTACTGAACTATATATTGCCATATACGGATGCTGATATAAAGCAGCAGTTGAACAGACATTTAATATTGTTCCTTTTTCCCTGCCTGTAAAAAATTTTTCCGAAAAAATTTTTTTAGTTAAAATTAAAGGGAAATAAAATTCACATTTACTGTATTTAAATCTTCCTCATCACTTAATTTCAGAAAAATCAGTAATTTTCCTGTACCTGCACAGTTAATGACCAAAACCCACATCACAGTTTTTCAGTGATACTTTTCCAAATTTACAGTATCAGTTAAATCATATTTTATACAGATACACTCAAGCAAAGAATTCTTTTCTTCCAATTCTTTTTCAGTAACTCAGTTTGTCTTCAGACCTTGCCAGCAGATACATTTTTCTGCCTCTGCATGCCAGATTTCTTGCCAATTCTTTTCCAATTCCTGAACTTGCACCTGTTATTAAAATTTTTCCATTACTTCTACATCCTTACTTTTTACTTGGATAACTCATCTCTTACTTCCATTAATGCAAATCCTAAAAGATTTTCACCTTTTCCACCTTGTAGGATTTTTCCACAAATTCATCATCTGCAGACATACCAATTCCTCAGATTTTTATCATAAGGACTTGCTTCCACTATTATATCATTTTTAGTTGAAAGCAGAAAGTCTTTCATCTTTTTCATCCTGAGAAAATTTCATGTAGATTTCCGGCAAATACAATCGAATATTTTTACTTCATTCCATTTTTTTCTCATTAAAATTTTTAACTTTTTCTTCCTAAAAGCTTTTATAGGATCTGCTGTTTCCATTATTTCTTCTAAAATTTCATCATCTTCAAATAATTCAGCTTTTTGCCATCATATACTGTTCCATACAGCAATATTTTTCTGCCATTTTCAATGAAAAACTGATTTCCACCATTGGCTAAAACATGTTTTTATTATGTCTCCCATCTTTTTGATGGTTGATGTCCCCAGAAAAAGAAATTTCTGCTTTTTCCCTTTTTAAATAATTTTTCCTTCAATTCCTTTATATTGTATTTTGCATTTCTTATTTCTAAATTTTTATTCCCATTTTTCCACCTTTTTATTTCCTGAAAGTTTTAAATTCTTTTTAACTCAAAAATTACAATCTCAGGCTGTGCAAAAACCTGATAAACATCTCCAGGGCAGCTCCTCCACTCCTGAAGTAATGTAGAGTTTATGACCACCATAATTTTTCATTCCGTATCCATATTTCTCTTTATTTTTACCGCTGATATAACAATTTTTCCAAAAATGTCACCTGTCCACCGTGAGTATGTCCTGCCAGAATCATATCAGTTTTTTCTTTCTCAGCCTCTGTCATATCCTCAAAATATTCAGGATTATGAGTTAAAAACAATACAAAAATCCTCTTTTTTATACCTTCAAGCGCTTTCCGGGCATCAGGATTTCCATGCCATAAGTCTGTCACTCCTGCAATATATATACTTTCATTGTTAATTGTTATTTTTCTATTTTCATTTACTAAAAGATTAAAAGCCAAGTTTTTCATATTTTTCAGCTGTTTCTTCTTCTCCTGGATATTCATGATTCCCATAAATCGCATACACTCCAAGTTCAGGAATCTTTTATATCTTTAGCATCTTCATAAAACTTAGGAATATTTTTCTCCCCAAGTTGCATAATCTCCCCCAGCAGTACCATATCCTTCTTTTGTGCATTAATCAGCTCAATCGCCTTTTTCTGCTGTTTTCTATTATATCTTGACATTGTATCATATTGAAAATCTGCAACAAATAATATTCTCTTCCCATTAAATTCTTCCAGTATATCTTTTGACTGTATTTCAATTGTCCTTATATATATGTCTGTATTCATAATGAATACAGTAGAAACATCACAATCAGTCCTAAAAACTCCATAAAATCTTAAAATCAAGCTTTTCACTTTCACTTTTTCTCCTTCTTATTTATTTACAAATTTCCCAACTTTTTCAAGAAATTTCTTCCTATCTTCGTCTTTTCCTTTTGCTCTTAAACTATAATGGATCCATTTTGTGTTTTTATTCCGACTCCACCAAAGATTAGCTTTTCTCATCGTCATTCCAAACCCCATTATATTTAATAAAATCTTTGGTGCTTCAGCCGTTGTAATCATCTTTGCCGATTTTATTGGTAAAAAGTCCTTTTATTCCATATTTCCCACTTTCATAAGCAAAGCCTCTCAACATAACTTTATCAAAAATCTTTTAATATCGCAGGTAACGACATCCACCAAATTGGAAAAATCAATATTAGCTCATCTGTATTTTTCAAAATTTCCTGATATTTCAGAACTAAAGAATCAGTACTTTTTCCTTGTGAATATAAGCTCAGTTCTTTTTCAGTCATCACAGGATTGAATCCATCTTTATTTAAATCAATAACCGTGTATTTTTCTTTTTCATTTCTTCCAGACTTTTCAATACTTTATCTAAAATTGCCTTTATTGAAACTTCCATTCCATGGGTGTGAAAAATTATTGTTTTTCATTTTAAAATCTCCTCTTTACTATTTATTTTAAATAGCACTTTCTGCCTTTCTATTTCATTTATTAATTCCTCTTCACTAGGCAGATAATTTATATATTTACTTTGCAAAAAGATTTTTATTATCATTCAAAACCGAATATTTTTATAATAGTTCCATCTGTTTCCGTACAAAGAAGAAGTCCTATTGTTGGATTATCATTTTCCTGTTTTTAAGTCATCATACATTCTCATACATATCAAGTTGTCCAATATCCTGATGTAGTAATTTTTCTGTCTTTAATTCTACTATATATAAAACATTTTAAAATATAATTGTAAAATACCAAATCAATGTAAAAAATCTGAATTTTTCAGTACGGATATGTCATGTTCTTTCAACAAATGCAAAACCTTTTTCCAAGTTCCATCATAAATTTTTGAATATCATCTATTAGTGCTTTTTCCCAATTCATTTTCTGTATAAGACATGCTTGTTGGCAAATCTAGAAACCCTAAAACTACTGGATTTTTATAAATTCTTTTTGCTTGTAGTTTTTGTCTTATCTTGCATTTCATTTCTCGACAATTTTTATCAATACTTTTTGCAACAATACGATTATAATAAAAAGTGTAGATATATTTCGATCTAATGTTCTTACAGACCACATATTTTTCAGCCGCTCTGTCAGATAAAATATTCTAGCTCTTCATCGGAAACTCTTAAAACTTTTTGAATGTGTGTCCAGTTAATTTGGAAATCAGTGATTTCCATTTTTCATAATCTGAGAAAATAGTACATAAAACTGTCTAATATTCCGAATATTTCTTTCTCCAAAACCTTTTCCAAATTCTTCCGTCAATTCCTTAGATAAATTTTTGTAATATTTCTTTCCCGTATTCAGCTCTTTCTTTCCGTTCTGTTCTTCTTCTACAATTCTTCTACCAATTTTCCAATATGCTTCCACCATTACTGAATTTATAGTATTGTATGCTTTTTGTCTAGCACTTTTTAAGTATTTTCTTTATTTCATTAATGTAATTATTTGATATTTCCATCAAAATCCCTCCCTTTTAAAAATTACTTATTATAAAGTCTATTTATTCGATTTTTATAGTCCTCTAATCCATTTTTTTCTACATGATCAGCTACAATATCATTATTTAAATTTTGAAATATAAAATGATCATTTCCAAAAATACCTTCTTTTGGAAGTTCAAATAAAACTGAATTTTCCACCTTCATCATTGTAATTTTTACAAAATTTTACATTTTTCCAATCTTTCTTTGCCAAATTGGAGTTGATAAAATTTTAGGATCTCCATTTTTCAATGTAATCACCAAAATAAAATGCTATAGATATTTTTTTGTGATAATAATTCTTTTGTATTCTATACTATTTTTCTGCCGTAGGTCCACCAGGTTCAATTGCAACTATTGCTTTTTATATTTTTTTGATATAAACAGGTGCTAACCAACCTGGAGATCCTCCTTGAGAACGACTAATAATTATAGATTTTTATCTGTTCTCTTGTATACTTCATCAATAGTGGCAGCAAGAGCCTTCTCAACAACTTCTTTATCAAAATCAAACCCTCTGTCAGATTTCATTTCCTGTATCAAGAGTCATTTGTCTGAAAAATTGGTCAATTGAGTACTCATCGTCTGAAAAATTGCGAGTTTTTGTTTAAAAACTACCTTATATAAATCAATATTTTTATTTACTCTTTTACTTTCAAAACTAAAGGATTTCCAAAAACAAAATATAGATTCATCACTATAACAAATAAAATCATATATAAAAAACCTTTACTAGCTTCTATTTTTTTAGTTTTATTTTTCAAGAAAGCTCCAAGTAATGAAATTACAACTAAACATACAAAAAGTAAATATACTTTATAATTTTTGTTTTTATTTCAATTTCTGTAACTTCTTTTTCAATATTTATTTTTGTTCAGAACTTTTAAAAATACAAAAGTTCGTACTTTAATTGTATGTTCTCCATAATCAACATTTTCAATTTCTTTTTTTAGTTTTCCTTTAAATTTTATAAACTTCATCATCCAGAAAAAAATCCATTGAAGAATCCATTTTACCCTGATTTATCATTTATAACTCAATTTAGGCATAAATTTTCCACCTTCTTAAGTAATTACCATTATTCACTGTAAAGTCTATTTATCCCATTAATATAAGCCTTTATACTTGCTTCCACAACATCTGTACTTTGTCCTCTACCAATAAATCTGTTTCCATTTTTCTCGATAATTACAACTACTTGTGCCTGTGCATCAGTATCTCCAGTTATTGCCTCCAGCTTGTATTCTTCTAAAACAAAAGTATCACTTACCGCTAGATTAACCGCATTATAAGCTGCATCAACAGGTCCATCTCCAAGAGCTTCTTTAACCAGTTTTTCTCCATCCAGTTCAATTGTAACTGTCGCTTTTGGCTTTTTCCCTTCCTGTCTTGAAATTTCAAAGTGAGCCAGTTTTATTCTTCCTTCTATTTTTGCTGCTTCTCCAGCAACTAATGCGATAATGTCTTCATCTAAAAACATATTTTTTTCTTATCTGCCAATTTTTTTAAACTGTGCAAATAATTCTTCCACTCTGTCACTTCCGACATGATTAAATCCTAGCGATTCTAATTTTTGTACAAAAGCGTGTTTTCCTGAATGTTTTCCGAGTACTAAGCTGTCCGGATTTCTTCCAACTGATTCTGGACTCATAATTTCGTAAGTTTCAGGATTTGCTAATACTCCATGTTGATGAATTCCTGATTCGTGTGCAAAGGCATTCGCTCCAACAATTGCTTTATTTGGCTGTGTTGAAACTCCTGTCAAAAAGGCTTACTAATTTACTTGTTGGGTAAATTTGCTTTGAATCAATGTTTGTATAATATTCTTCAAACAAGTCTTTTCTAGTTTTTAAAATCATTGCAATCTCTTCAAGCGAAGTATTCCCTGCTCTTTCTCCAAGTCCATTAATTGTACACTCAATCTGAGTTGCTCCAGCTTGAATCGCCGCAACCGAATTTGCCACAGAAAGTCCCAAATCATCATGGCAATGCACAGAAATATCCACATTTTCAATCCCTTTTAACATTTTTTTTTCAAATAAGTTATAAGTTCAAACATTTCATTTGGAGTTCTATAACCTACTGTATCAGGTACATTAAGTGTAGTGGCTCCAGCTTTTATAGCTGTTTCATATACTTCCACCAAAAATTCCTTTTCAGTTCTAGTCGCATCTTCTGAAGAAAATTCAATATCGTCAATAAACGATTTTGCATAAGACACCATTTCTTTTACTCTATCTAAAATCTGCTCTTTTGTCATTTTTAGTTTGTATTCCCTATGAATCGGAGAAGTTGCAATAAATGTATGTATTCTTGGTTTTTTCGCATTTTTCACTGCTTCTGCAGCTACTTCAATATCTTTTTTTACAGCCCGAGACAAACTCGTAACTGTAGACTTTTCCACATTTTCTGCAATCATCTTAACTGCCTCAAAATCCCCTGGTGATGCTACCGCAAATCCAGCCTCAATCACATCCACCCCAAGACTCTCAAGCTGTTTTGCAATTCTCAGCTTTTCCTGTGCATTAAGATTGACACGTGGTGTCTGTTCTCCATCTCTTAGCGTTGTATCGAATATTTTAATATGTTTTTTTCATTGTCTCCTCCTTATTAGGTAATACTTTTCATTTTATTTTATAGAATAAATTGCTGCCTGCTCTGCGTGAATAATCGCTGTATCAAATAATGGAACATCAGTATCTTCATTTTTTTATAGAAGCCCTATTTCAGTACATCCCTAATATTATACCTTCTGCTCCTTTACTTCTTAGCTTATCAACAATTTCTAAAAATTTCTTTTTGAATTAGAAATTTATGGTTCCAAGACAAAGTTCGTCATATATTACTTCATTTATAGTTTCTATGTCATTCTTATCAGGGAATTATAACATTTATACCCTTTTCAATAAGTTTTGATTTGTAAAAATCCTGTTCCATCGTATATTTTTGTTCCAAGCAATGCTATATTTTTTTAATCCTTTTTCTAATATTTTCTCTGCTGTCATTTCAGCAATATGCAATATTGGAACGGAAATTTTTTTCTTTAATCTGGTTAACAACCTTGTGCATTGTATTTTGTGCAGATAACTATGAAATCTGCTCCCGCTTTTTTTCCAAATTATATGCAGCTTCTCCCAAGATTTCTCCACTTTTTTTCCCCAGTTGCCATTTGCCTGACATTCTTCTATTTCCTGGAAATCCACACTATATAATATACATTTAGCCGAATGAAGTCTACCAAGCTTTTTCTTTCACAGTTTCATTTATTATTTTTATAATAAGTTACAGTGCTTTCCCAACTCATTCCTCCTATTAGTCCTATTGTTTTTCAAATTCATCTCTCTTTCAAAAATAAATATTTTTCTATTCTTTTACAGCCTCAAATCTCAATCTCACATAATCAGCTATAATCTGACCTTTTTCATTTTTCCAGTTCTTTTTCAACTTTTTCAGTTATTTCATCAATCAGTTTTTTTCATGTAATTTCCACCGGAACATTTTACAAGGACAGGTGCTGAAAAAGTTTGCAGCCATCCTTTTATCCCGGTTGAAAGTAAAGTAGGACGGGGAAAAGCTTATCATTCTTTTTGACTTTTTAATCCATATTTTTTTCAAGTAATTTCGTTTTTTTCTTCCGGAGTTGGAAAAAACCAACATTTTTAGCTTTCAGGTTATATTTTTCTACAGTTTCAAAAATAGCATTTTCTATTTTTCTATATTTCCTTTACCACCCATTTCAACTACAAAAACGTCCGCCTTTTTTTCAAGGCTCGAGATACTCCTTCCATTACTTTCTCCGGATTAGTCATCCAATGTAGCGCCGCATTGGAAAAAAATTGCATCAAACTCATTTTCAAATTTCATATTCTGTGCATCTCCCTGTATGGCCTCAATCCCAATTTTTCTTGCTGCCTCAACAAATTTCTGACTTCCATCAAGTCCTAAAACTTTGCACCCATATTCGGTAATTTTCTTAGTCAATACTCCATCTCCACAACCTAAATCCAAGATATACTCATCTTTTTGAGGATTTAACCATTCAATCAGCTTTTTCTCCGTAAACTGATACAAAACGTGCATTTTTTTCTCATATTTTTCCTTTTTCCCAATGCTGACTTACTTTCATTTTACTCAATTCCTTTCAGTTTTTAAACTAGTAATTTTCTTTAGTAATACCTGAAATTATCCTTAATTTTTTTGAAAGAAACTTCAATTACATTTTTTCCCCTCTGCTCATTGCAGTGACTCCTGTTTTTGCCATTTCCAGTATTCCATAATTTCTCATTATTTCCACAAATCCCCTCAGTTTCTGCACATCTCCTGTAAGTTCTATTATTAGGGAAGTTGGAGATACGTCAAGTACCTTTCCTCTATAAATATCAGCTATCTGAACAATCTAGCCCTTGTTTCACTGTCAGATTTCACCTTTATAAGCATAAGTTCCCTTCTTATTACACCTTCTGATGGAAATACTTTTACTTTTACTACATCAACTATTTTATACACCTGTTTCTGTATCTGGTCAAGTGATTTTTGAATCTCCGTCTACAGTAAGTGTCAATCTTGCATATCCAGGTTTATTTGTAACTCCTGCTGTCATTTTATTTTACAAAAGTATCCTCTTCTGTTAAATAATGACATTATTCTGGCAACTATTCCGTTAGTATTTTTTTGCAATTATAAGAATTTCGTGTTCCTTATTCATTTTCAAGCACCCCTCTCTTACCTACCATTTGAGCTACACTTGTTCCTGCCGGTATCATTGGATATACATTTTCTTCCTTTTCAACTATGCAGTTTATCAATACTCCCTCATCACTCTCTATAAGCTCTTTAAGTTTATTTTTCAAGTCTTCCTTTGTTCTCAATGTTACCGACTTAATTCCGTATGCTTCACCGATTTTTATAAAATCAGGATTATAGTCAAGATTAACAAATGAATATCTCTTGTCATTGAATATTTCCTGCCACTGTCTTACCATTCCAAGGAATGAGTTATTTATAAGCAATACTTTTACCGGAAGATTATACTGTTTTATCATCATAAGTTCCTGGAATGTCATCTGGAATCCTCCATCACCCACAACAAGTACTACTTTTTGTATCAGGCTTTGCCACCTGGGCACCTATTGCTGCAGGAAGTCCAAATCCCATAGTTCCAGCTCCTCCTGATGTCACAATCGAATCAGGATTTGTATAAGTCATGTACTGTGCTGTCCACATCTGATGCTGTCCAACATCTGTTACAACTATTCCGTCTCCCTTAAGGATATTATCCAGTTCTGAAAGAACTTCCTGAGGAATAAGTTTGTCATCTCCCACTTTTCTATAAACAAGAGGATATTCCTTTTTCCATCCTTTAACTTTTTCCAGCCATTCATCATGTTTTAACTGTGTTAGTTCCTTATTCAGTTCAGTTAAAACATTTTTCAGATCTCCTACTATTGGCACATCTACCTTTTTATTTTTTTCTATTTCAGCAGGATCAATGTCTATATGTAATATTTTTGCTTTTGGACAGAATTTATCAGGATTTCCTGTAATTCTGTCATCAAATCTTATCCCTGCCGCAATTATAAGATCTGCTTCATCTGTTGCATAGTTTGCATAAACTGTTCCATGCATTCCAAGCATTCCCTAATGACAGTTCATGATTTCCTGGAAATCCTCCAAGTCCAAGTAATGTCATTGTTACAGGAGTATCTATCTTTTCAGCAAATTCCTTCAGGCATCCTGATGCCTTTGATTTTAAAATCCCTGCTCCTGCTATAATTAAAGGCTTTTTAGATTCCTTTATTAATCTTACAGCCCTTTTTATCTGACCTGGATGTCCCTTTATATGTAGGATCATACCCTTCCAGCCTAAATTCTTTTTCATATAATTTTTTTCAAAGTCCTGATATGTTATTTTCTGTAATTGAACATCTCTAGGAATATCAACGAGAACTGGCCCCTGGTCTACCTGTTGAAGCAATATAGTAAAGACTTCCTTCAGAAATTCTTGGCAAGTCTTCTATATTCTGTACGAGATAATTCATTTTTTTGTAATAGGTAGTGTTATTCCCACTATGTCACTTTCCTGAAATGCATCTTTTCCCAATAACGAGCTGCTTACCTGTCCAGTTATTGCAAGTACAGGGAACAGAATCCATATGTGCCGTCATTATTCCCGTAACAAGATTTGTCGCTCCCGGCCCTGAAGTGGCAAGGCATACTCCTACTTTCCCGGATACCCTCGCATATCCGTCAGCCTCATGGGCGGCCCCTTGCTCATGTCTTGCAAAATAATGTTTTATTTTGTCAAATTTGTAAATTTCATCATAAATAGGTATTACTGCACCTCCCGGATATCCGAAATATATCCTCTACACCTAGTCTGTGCAGACATTCCAGTACTACTCTGGCTCCATTAATCATTTCACTGCTCATTTTCCAACCGCCTTTCTTCTTTCATTTTTTTATTCTATTTCCTGAGAATTCAGTCTTTTAACAACATATCCCTTCTTATTAAATTCCTCTATTATTTTTCTGAATATGTTCTTCACCATTTGTTTCAACTGTTACCTGCAGTTCCACATCGTGAAATCTGTTAAGATTTTTAAACTGGTTATGATCAAGTCTTATAACGTTGGCATTATTTTCAGAAAGAATTTTGCGATACAGCAACCAGCTGTCCCGGTTTATCCGGCAAGTCAACTGAGAATCTGAATATTCTTCCTCTAACAATAAGCCCTTTATTTATCATGGAAGAAATAGTTAACACATCAATATTTCCTCCACTTAAAAATTGAAACAATTTTCTTTCCTTTTTCATTAATTTTTCTAAGTGCCGCAACTGAAAGAACTCCAGCATTTTTCTGCAACAATTTTATGTTTTTCAACTAACAGAAGGAAGAGATTCCATAAGTTCATAGTCAGAAACTGTAATTATATCATCCACATATTTTTTTATATAATCATAGTTTAAATCCCCTATTCTTCTGACGGCGGTACCATCTGCTATTGTATTTACTTCAGGCAGTTCCACAACTTCCCCATTTTTTAAAGCTGCTGTTGCCGAAGCCGCCCCTTCAGGTTCCACTCCAATTATTTTTTTATCATTGGGTTTTTCAGTTTTTGCCGCAAGTGCAATTCCGGAAATAAGTCCTCCCCTCCAAGAGGAACAAGAATTATATCAGTATCCGGCAATTCCTCCAGCACTTCAAGTGCAATAGTTCCCCTGTCCTTCCACAACATCATCATCATTAAAGGGATGAATAAATACATATCCTTCCTTTTCCTGCAATTCTTTAGCATAATTATATGCATCATCATATGCTTCTCCGGCCAGAATAACTTCTGCACCATACTGACGGGTTGCTTCCACCTTTATAAGCGGTGTATATTTAGGGCATTACAATGACCGCCTTAATACCAAGTTTCTGTGCAGCAAGTGCCACTCCCTGAGCATGATTTCCTGCAGAAGAAGCTATAACCCCCTTCTTTTTTTCTTCTTCTGTAAGTTTTGCTATTTTGTTATAGGCCCCTCTTAACTTAAATGAACCTGTTCTCTGTAAATTTTCAGGTTTTAATATAGACATCATTCCCTGTTTCTTTTTGAAAAAAACCGAACTGTGAATTAATTTTTGTTTTTGGTAATTACAGTATTCAATCTTTCCCTTGCCTCCATAAAAATCATAAAAGTTTATGCAATTCTTTTCACCTTCTCTATCTTTTTCTTTTTTTCAGTTTCCTATTTAAAAAAATCCATCACACATTAATCTAATATTTCAATTGCACCTTCTGCAGCAGAAGACACATGCATAGCATATTTTTTTCAGATATCCTTTTACTTCAATTTTAAATGGTTCCAACTTTAGCTTTTCTAGCTTTCAATTTCTTCATCTGAAATTTTTATATTAATTTTTTTCTGTTTGGAATATCAATTTCAACAATATCTCCATCCTGAACTATTGCAATATTTCCACCTGAAGCGAGCTTCCGGTGAAACGTGACCTATTGAGCCCCTCTTGTTGCTCCTGAGAAATCTTCCGTCAGTAATCAATGCAACATCCTTATCAAGTCCCATTCCTGCAATCATTGCTGTTGGTGATAACATTTCCCTCATTCCAGGTCCACCTTTTGGTCCTTCATATCTAATAACTACCACATCTCCAGCTACAATTTTTCCACCTACAATGGCATCTACCAGCTTCTTCTTCGCTATTAAATACTTTCGCAGGTCCTGAATGCTGCAGCATATCCGGTGCAACAGCTCCTTCTTTTACAACACATCCGTCCGGTGCCAGATTTCCTTTTAATACAGCAATTCCTCCAGTTTGATACGCCGGCTTGTCCCAAGGCTTGATTACATCATCATCGTTAATGTACGCTTCCTTTTGCCAGTTCCCCTTGAGTCTGAAGTGCTACCGTCTTGGCATTTTCATGTAATCTTCCATTTTCAAAGCATTCTTTTCATAACTCCAGTAACTCCTCCGGCTCTGTATAAATCTTCTATAAAATGCTCTCGGAAGGTGATAACTTACAAATTTGACGTGTTTTTCTGAGCTATTTCATTGAAATCATCCAAAGTCAACTTAACTCCCGCTTCATGCGCTATTGCAGGTAAATGTAACGCCGTATTTGATGATCCACCTAATGCCATGTCTACTGCAACTGCATTTTCAAATGCTTCCCTTGTTAAAATATCACTTGGTCTTAAATCTGCTTTTAAAACTTCCATAATTTGCATACCTGCTTTTTTAGCAAGTCTTGCCCTTTCTGAAAATACTGCTGGAACTGTTCCATTTCCAGGAAGTCCCATTCAAGTGCTTCTGTCAGACAGTTCATTGTGTTTGCTGTATACATTCCTGCACATGAACCACATGTAGGACACGCCATTTCTTCAACTGAATTCAGTTCCTTTTTAGTAATTTTCCCTGTATTATATGAACCAACCGCTTCAAATACATTACTTAATCCTATTTTCTTACCTTTGTAGACTCCTGCAAGCATCGCTCCCCCGCTTATAAATATTGCAGGAATATTTAATCTTGCCGCGGCAATTAACATTCCAGGTACCACTTTATCGCAGCTTGGCATAAATACAATTGCATCAAACGGAGTTGCCATGGCAACTGCTTCAATCGAATCTGCAACTATATTTCTTGTTACCAGTGAATATTTCATCCCAATATGGTTCATTGCAAGTCCGTCACAAATTCCAATTGTATTAAATTCCATTGGAACTCCTCCAGCCATTCTGATTCCATCTTTTACTGATTGAACCAGATCCTTCAGGTGAACATGTCCAGGTATTATTTCATTAAATGAATTTCGCAATCCCAATTATCGGTTTATCCATTTCATCATTTACAAACCCCAATCCCTTTAGCAATGATCTATGCGGTGCCCTCGCCGCACCTTTTTATCAAGTTGTTACTTCTTTCTTTTCCTTTTGCTGTCATCGATTTCACTCTCCTAATTTTTATTTTAATCCTTAATTTTTTTAACAGAATATTTTCTAAAAATAAAAGGCGATCTGTTTTTCAAATCGCCTTAAAAAGTCTATAATTAAGATTTATATTTCCTAAGATTTTTTTGGAATAACTGCAATTCATGTTTTTTATGTTACGAGTATATTATTAACAATTTTTAATAATAGTCTTTTTCTCATTATTACTGATTCCATTTCAAAAATCATTCTTGGAAACTTTCAAGGCTGAAAATTGTAATTTTTTTCACGACTATGAGTCCTAGAATTTGAATATTAATTATGAGTAATAATATGACTAAAATTAATGTTAATGACATTTTTCCTCCTTCATTTCATGAATTTTCAAATTATTTACTAGATTATTGTATCAAAAAAATAACTATTAATGTAAAATATAGGTTTTTTTATATCATTTATATATATCATAAATTATTATATTCCTTATTTTTCTAGACTTCTAAAACATAAAAAAACTACCGGAAAATATTTCCAGGTAGTCTCGATATACTACTATTGCTGTTCTCTAGCTACTACTTTTATTTCAACTCTTCTATTTTGTGCTCTTCCAGCTTCTGTAGAATTACTTGCTATTGGCTGTCTGCTTCCATATCCAACAGAGTTATTCTTGAACTTTTTACTCCTTTTGAGATTAAGTAAGATGATACAGAAGAAGCTCTGTTTCTTGAAAGAGGTTCATTTATTGAATCATTTCCAGTACTGTCAGTGTGTCCTGAAACAATTATATCACTATCAGGATATTTTTGTAAAACTTCAGCTACTTTATCAAGCAGATCTTCAAATTTTGGCTTTATTATACTGCTGTTTGTATCAAATGTGATATTTTCAGGAGCTACAAGTTTTATTTCCCTTGCCCTGTTCTTTCAACTTCTACACCTGAACCTTTTTAATTTTAGTCTTCAACTCTTTCTCCTGTCTGTCAAAGATATTTCCTATAACTGCTCCTACTGCTGCCCCTCCAGCTGTTCCTATAACTGTTCCTTTTGTATCTTTTCCTATTACCTGTCCTAATACAGCACCTGCCGCAGCTCCTATTCCGGCACCTACTCCTGTCTTACTTACTTTTTGTTGTTCCATCACTTGCTGTTGTACAAGATACCACAAGTAACATTGATAACATAAATATTGTTAATAACTTTTTCATTTTTATCCTCCTAATGTTTATTATTTTACTTGATGAAAGTATATTCTACAATTATATCCTTTTCTGTTTGTTTTAACTTTGAAATCAATTTGTTGTTGTAATTCCCTTTAAACATGATATAATAATGGCTACATTACTATAAGCTGTAATTGTAAAATTAAAGGAGAAAAAAACTTTTATGAAAAATATATGTTGCACCAATGGCAGGAATTACCGACTATTCCTTTAGGAAAAATACTGGAAAAAGTTTAGTCCTGACCTTCTTTTTACTGAAATGGTAAATGCACACCTTCTTGCCACCAATGATAAAACCACAGAAAAAGAACTTTTGAAATGTGATAATTTTCAAAATACAGGAACACAGGTTTTCGGAAGTGACGAAGAAGAAATTGTATTTTCATTTTCAGAAAGCTTGAAAAAAATGGGCTTTTAAAAAAATCAATCTTAATATGGGATGTCCCTCAGCCAAAAATTATAAAAAAATGGCTCAGGTTCTGCACTGCTTTCCCAATACTGAATTTGTTGAGAAAAATTTTTATACAGATTGAAAAAAATACTTTATCAGACAGTACAAAAATTTCAATAAAAAAATACGTATAGGATATAAAGATTTTTCTAATCCTGAATTCTATTTAAATCTTGCAAATAAATATAACCTTGATTTTCATCTGTGTTCATGGTCGGACACAGGAACAAATTTATAGTGGAAGTGCCAACTGGGATATTGTCAGTCAGCTTTCTTTTCTTCCAAGAAATACTGATTTTATTGGAAATGGTGATTTATTTGAACCGCATGATATAATTCAGAAAAATAAAAAAATTCAAACTTGAATGGAATCATGCTTGCACGTGGAGTTGTTGGAAATCCATGGCTTGTTTCTCAAATAAAGGGAACTTATTCAGCAGGGAAAAAAATTTCATCTATTCCTGATTTTTCTTGAAATAAAATCCACTCTTTTTAGAACATCTGGAACTTTTATCAGAAAAATAAGGGTCCAGTAACTGCATCCATGGAAATAAATAAATTTATAAAAGCCTTATTTTCAAGCCTTTTTCATAGTGAAAAAAACTAACTGAAAAACTTAATAGAAATTATTGTTGAAAAATCTTAAAAATAAAATTGAGTTAATTTCTTTATTATAAAAATTGAATTAATTTCCTGTTTTTAGTCAGAGTTTTTTTATAAATCTTGTATATTAAAACTTTGAAAGACAAATAAATATTGACTTTTTTTCTACTATTTACTTTTTAAAAAAATAAGATATACTAGTATTAGACTATATTAGGAGGTTAAATATTATGGACAGGGAAAAACTCATCTACAAATAATAACAGCAGAATAAGGGAGCTTATTTCCCGTCTTGATACGGAACATCGATTAAGTCTTTCTGAATATGAGGAAGTTTTTAAAAAAACCGTACAGAAGAGGATGAAAAAAATTTGCACAGGAACTGGCTGTTAAATGGAGATTTATGGAAATGGAGTCTACACAGAGGGACTTATAGAATTTACAAATTATTGTAAAAATAATTGCCATTACTGTGGTATTCAAAGCTCAAATCACGAAGTTGAAAGATATCGTCTTACTAAGGAAGACATCCTTTTCCTGCTGCGAAGAAGGTTATAGGCTGGGATTTCGTACTTTTTGTACTGCAGGGTGGGGAAGATCCCTATTTTACTGATGAGAGGATGGTAGATATAATAAAATCCATCCGGAAAAATTATTCTGACTGTGCTATTACAATATCCATCGGTGAAAGAACAAAAGAATCCTATAAAGCTTTTTTTGATGCAGGAGCAGACAGATATCTCCTCCGTCATGAAACAGCAGACAGGGAGCATTATAATATTTTACATCCTAAGGAACTTTCATTTGATAAACGTAGGGAATGTCTAGGATATCTTAAGGAAATAGGATATCAGGTGGGATGCGGATTTATGGTGGGTTCTCCTGGGCAGACTTACCATACTCTTGCTGAAGATTTATACTTCATACAGGAATTTCAGCCTGAAATGTGTGGTATCGGACCTTTTTATTCCACAGCATTCCACAATTTTTGCAGATAAAAAAACAGGGTGAAACTGTCAGAAACTCTTTTTCTTCTTTCACTTTTAAGATTGATTAAGCCAAACTTGCTCATTCCATCTACTACTGCCCTCGGAACTATTCATCCGCGTGGACGTGAAATGGGAATTGATGCAGGAGCAAATGTTGTTATGCCAAATTTGTCCCCTGTTTCAGTCAGAAAAAAATATGCACTCTATGATAATAAAATATGTACAGGAGATGAATCTGCACAGTGCAGCTGTCTCAATCATAGAATGTCTTCCATAGGATATGAACTTGTTACAAATCGTGGAGATATAAAAAAATAAATTTAGAAATTGTATTGGTATACTGCACCCAAAAATCTTTGATACAAGATTAGAGGTGCAGTTTTTTTATGAGCAAATTAACAGTTTTCTATTTTATCAGTTTTAATATAAAAAAGAACATATACTTATCCAATAAACTCGTCTATATTGAATTAAGCATATGTTCCATAAAATAATTTCTATTTAACTTTTTATTTGACTATTTAGGCGATACTAAAATCTTAACTTGACTTTTTTTCTTTTTACAAGAGCTTCAAATCCTTCTTCAACTATATCATCTAATTTAATTCTCTTAGTTACAAGAAGATCTTTTGAGAAGTATCCTTGTCCCATTAATTCAAGAACTTTAGGGAATACATCACGGTAAGCAATAACTCCTTTCATTGTTTTTTCCTGAATTACTATTTCATTTGGATGAATTGTTGCAGGTTTTTCCCAGATACTTACAACTACAAGTTCTCCTCCTTTTTCTGCAACTTCAAGAGATTGCGGAAGTACTACTGGAACTCCTGTTACTTCAAATGATACATTAACTCCTCCATTAGTTTGTCTTCTAATTGATTCTACAGCATCTTCTTTTGCAGGATCTACTATTATTGCTCCTAATTCTTTTGCTTTTGCTTGACGTTCAGGCGATAATTCTACTGCATATATTCTTGATGCCCCTGCCGCTCTCAATGCATCTATAACTAATAATCCTATAGGACCGCAACCAAATACTGCTGCTGTATCCCCGGCTTTTATTCTACTTTGTCTTACTGCATATAATCCAACTGCTGCTGGTTCTGTTAAAGCTCCTTGTTCAAAAATCTACATTTTCCGGTAATTTGTGAGCCTGATCCTCATTTACAACAACGTATTCAGAGAATCCTCCTCCTCCACCAGCTAATCCTATGAAGTTTAAGTTAGGATCTAAGTTGTATTTTCCTTTTAATCCGTCTTTTGCGTGGATGGGTTCTACAGTAACTCTATCTCCAACTTTAAATTTAGTTATTTCAGGACCAACTTCTACAACTTCTCCTGAAAATTCGTGTCCCATAACTAAAGGCGCTTTTTCTCCTGTATATGGATGTGGTTTATCTACTGGAATAAAAATAGGTCCTCCCAAATATTCATGCAAATCACTTCCACAGATTCCGCAATATTTCACTTCAATCTTAATTTGATTTGCTTTTTGGTTGAGGTATTTCCAGTTCTTCAACCCTTACATCATTTCTGTTGTGCCATCTAGCCGCTTTCATTTTTGCCATTTACATCGCCTCCTATATTTATCTTCATATATTATACCTTTATTTCTAGTTATTTCAATAGTAAAATTTAAAAATTTTTTGAAGTTATTTTTTTCATCAATTTAAACATTTGATTTTTCTTATAAAACTGTATTTCTCAAAAAGAAAATACAATTTTATATTAATTAAAAATTATCTACTGCTTTTTTCTGTTCCTCTGTAAGAATCTTCTAATTTTTCGTTTCTTTCTGCCCTAAGTCTCTCGAATTCTTTTTGAAAAATTCTTCTTCAGACATGAATTTTTTTCCTTAAGTTTTCTTACTTCCCTCTTAAAATCCCTGTCATATTTTCAAAAATATCTGCCTTCTGCTCATTCTTTTAATTCTAAATTATCCAGCAAGTTTTTTTGATTTTATCATTTTTTTCTTCAAATTCGATTTTTTTACTGTTTATATAGTCATTATACAGTAAAAGCTGGTCATATGATAAAATTTTTGCTATTTCTTCATATCTTTTTGCTTTCTATTTCTGATAATTTTTTTCTTTTTTCGTTTCATACTTTTTGAGCATTCCGTTTACACCTTCTGCTCTTTTCTGATATCTGTCAAACACTTTTTGAAAGCTGTTTCTGCTGTTGTGAAGTTGCATTAACAGCCTTATAGATTTCAGCCTTTGAGATTTTTCACAGTATAAACTTTCTGGTAGTAGTCTTCATATGAATATAGAAAAACTGTTTATACTCAACATTAATGCACATAAAAAAATAATATTTTTTTCATATATCGCCTCATTTATAATAATTTTTTTATTATTATAACATTTTTCAATTATTTTGTAGAGTTATAATTTGGAGCTTCTTTTGTTATTATAACATCATGCGGATGACTTTCCTTCAATCCTGCATTTGTTATTCTTACAAATTTTTCCATTTTCTTTTAAATCTTTTAATCGTAGGTGTTCCGCAATACCCCATTCCTGATCTTAATCCACCGCACATTTGATATACTGTATCCTTCAATGCCCCTTTAAATGGAACCATTGATTCTATTCCTTCAGGAACTAATTTCTCTGTTGCAGATTCAAGCTGGAAGTATCTGTCGCTGCTTCCTCTCTTCATTGCAGCAAGTGATCCCATTCCTGCATATGTTTTGTATTTTCTTCCGTTATAAAGAATTTCTTCTCCGAGTGCTTCCTGAGTACCTGCCAGAATTCCTCCAAGCATTACACAATCTGCTCCTGCCGCTATTGCCTTCACTATATCCCCTGAAAGTTTTATTCCACCATCGGCGATTACTCCTACACCTTTTTCCTTACATACATCTGCCACTTCCATTACAGCCGTAATTTGTGGAACTCCAACTCCTGCAACAACTCTCGTAGTACAGATTGATCCAGGTCCAACTCCTACTTTTACTGCATTTACTCCGGCATCTATAAGTGCAAGTGCAGCTGCTTTCGTAACTATATTTCCCCAATCAGGTCAAGATCAGGGAATGTTTTTCTTATTTCCTTTATTCTTTCCACTACTCCTCTTGAATGGCCATGAGCTGAATCCACTGTTATTATATCAACCCCGGCATCTACAAGAGCCTGTATTCTTTTAATTGTATCGTTTCCAATTCCTACAGCCGCTCCGACTCTCAATCTTCCATGAGAATCTTTACATGCGTTAGGATAATTTATTATGTTATCAATATCCTTTATTGTAATTAAACCTTTCAGTTTATTCCCTCTACAATTGGAAGTTTTTCTATTCTATGTTCAAGAAGAATTGATTTTGCTTCTTCAAGAGTAGTTCCCTACAGGTGCTGTTACAAGATTTTCCTTTGTCATTATATCTGTAACTTTTACTGATAAATCTTCTCTGTACTTTAAATCTCTGTTTGTAATTATTCCCTTTAAATTACCTTCTTTATCTACAATAGGTAATCCTGAAATTTTGTATTCCTTCATCAGATTATTTGCTTCCTGCAATATTGCATCTTCCCTTAAAGTTATCGGATTAGTAATCATACCGCTTTCATATCTTTTTACCTTTTGAACTTCCTCAGCCTGTCTTTCAATAGTCATATTCTTATGAATAAAACCTATTCCACCTTCCCTTTGCTATTGCTATGGCAAGAACAGCTTCAGTTACCGTATCCATAGCCGCACTCATAATAGGGATGTTCAGTTCCAGTTTTTCTGTAACCTTTGTTTTTAGTGACACTTCGTGAGGTAATACTTCAGATGCCTGAGGAATTAACAATACATCATCAAATGTAAGACCTTCAGAAATTACAATTTTGTCTTTTTGACTCATTTCAAAAATCCTCCTTCTTATTTTCTCTATTTTCAGTTGATAAATATTTTTTTAATATGAATAAAAATATATATTGATATGTTAATAAAATTATATCATTCTATCACAATTTTATCAATAATTTCAATTATTTTTTTCCAATATTTCCTATTCATTTTTATACTTTTTCCCATAATATTTTTACCAAAGTTATAATTAAAAGAAATTTATCTTGACATCAATAACACAAATCATTATAATAGAGCAGAATAATTTTTATAGAAATAGGAGATTTGAAAAGAAAATGAAATACAATATTATAAAAACTATAAAAAGAATATGCAGTTATTACACTTGGTGTATTCATATTATCAGTCGGGACTGCAATTTTTTTCTTTTTCCCGAATAAAATAGCAAGTGGAGGAATTACAGGATTTGCCCTTAATTATGACCCACATGTTTAACATATCCCAGCAGTATTATTGTTACAATTGGTAACGTCATATTATTTTTCCATGGCATTTGTAATGATAAGCGGACAATTTGGAATTAAAAAGCATTTATGCAACTATACTTTTATCACTTTTTTTAGGACTATTTGAAAAATTTGCTCCTAATCATGCTTTTTACAGATGACTTAATATTAGCAACTATATTTGGAAGTGTTTTTGCAGCTATTGGAACTTCAATGCTTTACATGTATGAAGCCTCTACTGGAGGAACTTCAATAATTGGAAAAATTATCCAGAAGTATTTACACATAGGATATGGAATGTCTAATTTTATGGTAGACGCCACTGTTACAATTCTTGCCATGTTCTCTTTTTGGTATTGAATTGGCGCTTGTAGGTTTTGCTAAGTGTCTACTTTACAGGTTTTCTAACTGATAAACTAATTGACGGATTTTACTCAAGTAAACAGGTTATGGTAATAACATCGCAGAAAGACCTTGTTATAAACTACATTCTGAAGGACTTTGACAGAGGATGTACAATCCTTAAAGCAGTTGGAGGATATTCAGGGGCTGAAAGAGATATTCTTCTTGTTATACTTGATAGAAGACAGTTTATTGCATTAAGAAAATTTTTTTAAAGGAAAATGATCCACGTGCCTTCGTAACAGTTACAGAAACTTCGAAAAGTTTTTTTGGGGAAGGATTTAATCAGCTGCATTAAAAATTAATAATATCAAGCAAAAATAATAGTTATTCATTTATCAAAATTTTTACTCATATAAAACAGTCATTCATTAAGAAAAATTATAAACTCGCTTTAAAAAAGCTCAGACAATAATTTTTCTACAATTCATTTCCTGTTTTATATTGTAAAAATTGTTTAATAATTCATAACTATTATTTTTATTTTTATATTATCACCTTGTAATTAGGACAAGGGATTATCCTTTTTCTCATTTAATTTTATTATTTCTATAATTGTATCTGTTGCCTGTACCATGCTTTCAAGTGCAACAAATTCATATTTTCCATGGAAATTTTCTCCACCAGCAAATATATTTGGTGTAGGAAGTCCCATAAATGAAATTTTTTTGAACCGTCAGTACCACCACGAATAGCTTTTTATAATAGGTTTAATTCCAAGATTTTTCCATAGCTTCTTTTGCAATTTCCACTACATTCATGTGATTTTTTTATAACTTCCCCATGTTGTAATACTGATCCTTCAAGCTTACTTTTTACTGTTCCTTCTCCATATTTTTTCATTTATTTTTAGCGACATCTTCTGCAAATTTTTTTCTTTTTGCAAGAATTTTTCCTTATCATGATCTCTTAAAATATACTCCATTTCAGCATCTTCAATAGTTGTTTTCATTCTTTCAAGCAGGTAGAATCCTTCATATCCTTCTGTTTTTTCAGGAACTTCATCTGCCGGGAATAATGAAGCCAGTTCAACTGCAATTGTATTTTGCATTTACCATTTTTACCTTTTGCAGTACCGGATGTACACTTTTCCCTTTATTGTAAAAATTAGCTTCTGCCGCATTGAAACTTTCATATTCCAGTTCCCCTACAGGCCCTCCGTCCATTGTGTAGGCAAAGTCTGCATTAAATTCTTTTACATTAAAATTATCTGCCCCTCTTCCTATTTCTTCATCAGGCCCAAAAGCTACCCTTTACATCTCCATGTTTAATTTCAGGATGATTTTTAAGATATTTTACAGCTTCTATAATTTCCACTATTCCTGATTTGTCATCTGCACCAAGAAGTGTAGTTCCGTCTGTAGTAATAAGTGTTTTTCCTACATAATTTTTCAAATTTGGAAATTCATCTACATGCATTGTTATTCCTAAATCCTTATTCAGCACTATGTCTTTTCCGTCATAGTTTTCAATTATCTGAGGATTTATATTTACAGCATTAAAAGTCTGCCGTATCCATATGGGCAATAAATCCCTATTACAGGAACCTTTTTATCTGTATTTGATGGTAATGTACCATTTACAAAAGCAAGCATCATTTATAAATACATTTTTCAAGCCCTATTTCTTCCAGTTCAGCCTTCAGCATTTTTGCAAATTCTACCTGTGTCTGCGTTGTCGGTATTGTTTCACTTTCATCATTTGATCTTGTTTCAATTTTTACATACTTTCAAAAAAATCTTTCTTTTTAATGTATCATACATTTCAATTTCCTGCCTTTCTTTATTTAAATGTTAGTTTTATCCTTTTTTTAGTATACCCTATTATACTAATTATTTCAAATTTATATTTTATGATAAAAATTAATTAATAAAAAAACTGCACCTCAATCTTTTTGTCCAAAGATTTTTGGATGCAGTACACAGATATAATTTTAATATTAAAAAGGGCCGAGTATTTTTCAGCCTTTTTGATGATTTTTATTTTCTATTTTTATTTCTTCACACTATAATAAAAAACTATAATAATATTTTTGATACTCTCGGTGCCTTATGTTCTTCTCCGGTAACTGAAATTTCTATTACCTTCACTTTATATTTTACTTTTTCATTTTCTCCTGTGAACTCTAAAATATTTTCAGGTACTACAGAATCTTTTATCTCATCTTTACGTTTATTAGTTCTTTTGCTGTATTTCAGGATTTTTAATAATTTTGTCAACAATTTCCGGCATATTGACTTTTATAAGTTCTTTATTATCTTCAATTTTTCCATCATAAACAGCAATTCCTTCCTGTGAAAAGTTTTTACAGGGTACTTTCCAAAAATTCTTTTTACATTGTTATTATCTGTAAAAATAGCTTTCCAGATTAGTAATTGCATAATCATATCCCTTCACTTCTTCTATACCGTTATACATATTAACTAAAAACATTTTTCATTTTATTCCGAATGTTACAAAATAGCTGTCTCCTATTGATCCAAAAGTCAGAATATTGATACCATGTAGTGTCTATCCCAGGGCTTTTCTCAAATTCTTCCCTGTCTTTATAAGGTTTTTCCATCTGCTTTTCCAAAAAGGCTTAAGATTTTCTATATCATTTCTTCTATCATTAATTCCTAAAATATAGTTTAGCTACATCTGTAACTTCATACTTCTTTTCTTTAGCTCAATTCAGGTTTTTACAAGCTTTTCCATCCTTTAAAAGACCATGTTTAACAAGTATTTTTTCAAACCTTTTATTTTGACTCATAAGAGTAATTCTTCTATTGTTTACAGGAGTGAAAACACTAATATACACAACTGTAATAAGGGAAATCAGTATGACACTCAGCCTTGCCTTGAAAATACTGCTTGCCATACAGAATATAAGCCACATTGCCAATAAAACTACAAAATATCTTGAAGGTGTCACTCCATACTGGGAAATTCTTTTTTTGATATTGAAACTATTGAAAGTACCAGTAGCAGGAAGCTGAAACAAAAGGAAAATACTTTTTAAATACTCTTGCCACCGAATCTTTTTTCGCCATAGGAGTTACCATTATCATTATAAACAGGCTGAAAATTGTATACCATAGAATCAGGTGGGATACAAGTCCCTGTGGCCAGCTTCTAGTTATAAGCATTTTACCAAAATATACATATAAAAATACCTGTATATGTTGTTATTAAAGGTATTACAATAAAATATATCAGAAATTTTGAAAATTTTATGAATTTCATAATTTTCTAAACTTTCATCAACTTTTTAAGTTTTGAAAGAAAAATATTACTGAAAAATACAAAATACTACAAATAACCATGTTTCAATGTATATGTTGCTATCTAATTTTATTAGTGAAAGTCCGTCAATTGTAGCAAATACAGCAATTAGTCCCTAAGAATAAAACTACTGAAAAATAATATAGTGACTGTTTTATCAACAACAACACTCTGAAAATATTTTTTCTTCCTCATCTCCTATAACTGGTACAAGCAGGAAACAAAGGAAAATATTATCCCTATTTGCCATCAATTGCTCCAAACTATCTAAAGTAGAGCTGCTATTTTTACCGGATAAATAATAAAATCTGTAGAAAATTATGAAAACAAGTGTAATCAGTGCATTTACAGATCTTATTACCCATCTATTTTTCCCTGAAAGATATTTTTCCCTTGCCAGTTCCAATGCTAAAGTTAAAGGGAATACTCATTCCCTAGCAGAATTACCATTTTATGCAGTTCATTTAGTAGATTTTCATTTTTAACTCAGGATTTTCTACAAGATAAACTGAAAGTATAAAAACCACTACACTACAAAAACTGTCAATGGAAACCTTTCAATTGCTTTTTCATATCAGGTAAAAACTTTTTATTTTTCTTTTATTTTTAGACATAGAAATTTCTCCTTCCATTTATTTTTCTATTTTACTACTTTAAGCTTAAAGAAAATGAAAATTTCAAAAATTTTTAAAAATTTTTATAGTATCATTGATTGTATAATATATTGCAATAAAATTGAAAATGTAATTGTGGATAATGCTAAAAATAATAAAGGTTCAAAAATTCCTTATTTAAACTGAGTATGAGTATTTTATTTGATAATCATTAGAAAGTATCACTGATTTCAGGGTTTTTCAGACACGTCCTAAAAGAAAATTAGCTTTCAAATTGTTTGTCCAAGATTTTTAGATATATTTCAATGATATATACAGTCTTTTTAAAATTAAGGCTTTCGATTCATTCTTAAATTTGTAAATAAAATATTACAGCCTTAAAATTATTATATTATTATTAATGTTTGTAAAAATATTCCAATTATTATTGCTTCCTCTACAATGGTGCTAAATTCCCTTCTCCATATTCATTCAAAATTTTTCTAGCTTTTTAAATATTTTTATTTGAGACGGAAATTTATTTTTATTTCTTTTTCAGTTAAATTAAATTTTTGCATCATTCTTATTATCAAAATTTATATAAAAAACCTTTGTATTTCAATTCTTCTTCACAATCAAGATAATCATAATTTTCTATTCCTACTTTTTCCTACAACATATTTGTCTTCATAATTAAAAAGATCTTGTACAATAATACAACTATTATAAGTTTTATTTACTATTTTTACTAATTTGACTCTTCATCCCAACCAAAACTACTTAATAAATAATACTCATTTATATGCATATAGGTATTTCAGATATTTTCTTCTCTTATTACAATTTTTATAAATATATAAAACTATAATATATTAAAACAAACAGAAATCTTATATATATATCATCTTTTTACCTTTTTATTCTCCCTCTCTTTCATATTTTTCAAATAGTGTTTTATATTCCCGAGCATCTATCTTGTTTAAATTATTAATTGCATTCTTTTTCCCTATATTCATAGAATTTTTCAATTTATTTTTATTTTCTCAGGAGACTTCCCTTTTTCCAACATATCTTAAGTTTTTAAATATATCCTGGTCTTCATATTCACTCATTAAACCATATTTTATTTCCCTAACTCAAATGGACTTGAGTCTCCATTTTAAATTATGTAGCTCTGAAAAACTCATCAGCTATTCTCGTATATCTAGTTATTGTTACGAAATTGCTCCCCTATTTGGTTCGGAAACTATAATCCGAATATGCTTCTACTATAGTTCTTCTCTTAAAGTTATATTTAATCCATCTGCATCAGTAATTGCTTGTCCTATTCCCAATCTAGTTTTTAAATGCATTATTTCACTTTGAGAGACAAAATTTTGAGAAAATCTCTTTATTATTTACATAAAAAAGTTCACTGGTTTTAATCCATTTTTCAAAATGTTCATATGCACTTTCAAGTGAAACTAAATTAGCTTTATGCATTGCAATTGTATATTCTTTTGAATTTATTAATTTTTCATATCCTTTTGGATCAAATTTATTCATTATTAAACCTTCTGCAACATTTCCATCTTTATCTTCCACTCTCCCAAAATATTTTTGAATTTCTTTTTGGTAAAAATAAAATCCAAAATATGGAGATATATAGGTCCAATTAAATAAGAACTATCTTTTGAATAATTTCTTAAATTTTTAAAGAAATTCATCGTTACCCTAATATATAATTTTTGACTTTTTAATTTATTAAACAACTGCGAACTACTTGTATATTTTTTTAGCAGCTCTTTCTTCAGCCTGTGGATAATAATCCCCCACATTCTCCCCAAAATCAACATTGGAATAATCCTTCCAATCTGACTGAATACTGATAGTTGGATTGTCATCCTTGTATTTTTCAAGTACTCATTTGAAGCCCTTCCTGTACTTTCAAGCCCTTTTCATCTGTTCCGGTCTTTCTCTGTCTGCCTTCAACTTTTCCTATTACATGACTCCCCTTCTTCAACTATTGTTCCAATAAGTCCAGCCTTTGTTGCATTCTTCGGATCTTCTCCATTGATTATTATTGTCTTAACTCGCATAATTATCAACATATGCCGTCCCTGTTTTTGGTTTTCCTTCAGCTTTTGTAATTTCAACATCTCCAACTACTGTATTTCTTATAATACTCTGCTTATCTCTGCTGTCCTGATTAAATCCTGAAAGTGTCATTGTTCCAGTATTATTGTGAACTTCATTTACATTACTGAAGTTTCCATTTGCATGGATTGTTTCAACTGTATTCTGGTTGCCTCTGCTGGCTGAAATACTTCCACCGTTTCCTGTTGTCTGTATTTTATGCCCATAGCCAATTGTAGCTCCTGCATTTATTCCTCTGCTTGAACTGTTTCTATAGGAGTTATGAAGTTTTACCGATTCCTTTGTTATGTTCTTTACGTCATTGTATACAAACTTCGTATCCTTTGCCTATGTTCCTCTAAGCAATAATAGAGGACAATCCCCCTATTATTACCTTTCTTTTTATTTCCTAAGTTCAAACTTTTTGTATTATTTTAAATATAACAGTTCTTTTAGCTTTTCACTAAACTATCACTTAGAAATGAGAAAACTTTATTATATGTTTATAATATCTCCAGATACTGAAACATCTTTTAACTCTTCAAGTTCCGGATTATATCTTTTAATTAAATCTGATAACATATTCACTGAAATTCATTCCTGTTTCCTTTAAAAGTCCTGTTCTCTCTGCTGTAATGATACACTTTTAAATCATTATCCCTTGTAGTTATAAAAATGTATTCAGACCTATTTTTTAATCCTATCACAAAAACTTTCCACAAAGCAACATCATAAAAACTCATCTTCTGTAATATTCCTCAAGTGTAAAATTTGTCAATACTACTTCCCTTACACTACAATCATTATAAAATATCAATTCTTCTTCTCCTAATAATCCTCCCAAACTTTTTCCCTGCTATACTTAAAAATTCTCTGAAATCTCCCTTCACTTCATATCATATAATTCTTCTATTCCTCTTATCTCATCATCATTGTATCCTGTAAATTCCTTCCTGTTCTTTTTCAAGATATCTTTTCCAAGAAGGATAAAAAGCTCTTTGTTTTTCTTTTTCTTTCTGAAGATATATATTCCCCTTATTTCCCTTAATCCTGTAATTCTTTTTCAGATGTATCACACTGTACCAGTTCTCCTACAGTAGAAAAATCTAGTGTAGGTTTTTAATTCAGGATTGTATCTTTCTACTAAATCAACCATGTATTCATTAAAATCCATTCCAGTATCCTTTATCTTTTTCTTCATTCTCATCAAAACAGTATACCTTTAAGTCTTCATCTACTGTCCTTATATAAAAATAATAGTTTTTCCATTTCTATTGAAAAATATGAATAGGCTTTCTTTTCAGTTCATCATAAAATACTTTTTCTTCAAAATCTTCATCATCTATAAATCCAAAAATAATCTTAAATAAGACCCTATATCCCAAGTTTGCCTATATAAAAATAATAGGATCATCTCCCAGTAAATCTCCATCACATCTTCCAGCATATTTTAAGAACTTTCTGAAATCTCCTTTATGCTTCCTATATCATACAGCTTTTTCAATTTTAGTTATTTCTTCTTCACTGTATCCTATTGCCTTTCTTTCATTTTTCAGATATTCTTTTTAGTATATCCATGTATCTTTTATTCATCTTATCTTCCTTTCTCCCTATGGATTTATTCCTGTTGTTCCTTCATAAATAGTTATTCTCATATCAGGATTATCTTTTGCAAAATCAAACATTGAAGAATTACAGTTTGTACACATACCTGAATTTTTATAGATGTGTTCTGTACTCCGATATCTACTTTTTACTTCCTTACCTGAATAATTATCCTGAATATAACGCCAGTTTCTTCTCTGCATGGTTCAGATTCCATACTTTATTCCCATTTTGAGAAATCCCTGTATATGTTTTTACTGATTCACTGTCCTAATAATAACCTTGTACCTTACATTATCAATAGTAACTTCTTTTGGAGCATTTCCATTCCATGCCCTACCACTGACTGATAAAATATTTTCTACTTTACCATCCTTTGTTGTTACTTTTGCCGTTACAATAGATACATCTTTCATTTTATAACTTTCCTTAATATACTTTTTGCTTGTTAACTTCTAAATAACTCTTACCTTGTCTACATTTAATGCAGGATCTTTTATATCTGTTAATGGTTTTTATACTGTAATTAGGCAGCCCTGTACTTTCAATATTTTTCTGTTGTTGTAACTTATAATAATGTCCTTCTTCTCTATTGTTAATTTTCTGATGAAGTTCTGTATTTATTCCTTGACTATCTTTATCAGGTTTAATTACTTCATTGGGTGTATTTTGAACAGGCTCCTTGTTTCCTATTAAAGTGTATCCGGTATCATTCCATCGTTTATTTCAACTTTATAAAGATTTCCTGCCAGCTTCTCCTGATTTTTCTACAGAGTTACAGTGTTTATATTCCATTCTCCTGTTCTTCACAGGTATATCTGTCTGCAAAATCTCCTAAAAAAACTTCCTACTCAGTGTATATCCTTATATAAGAAATATAGGAGAAATCAATCCCTATATTTCTATTTTCCTTCTTACTTTCTGACTTTAATGTATTTTATATTTTTATTCTTTTTCTGAGTTCTTAATAACTTTAAAATCATCTATTTTAATCCTCCCTCTATATAAATCATATCACCTTTATCATAACTCACCTTACTTTTCAAAATCTATTAATATTTTTCTGTTAGAAATATCTGATTTTTACATATATAGAATATTCATCTATTACTCTATATACTTCTACTATCAACTTCAATATAAGATGAATTTTTATAGGTTGTTCATATGATATTTTTATTAGATTTATTAACCGATGATTTAAAGAAAAAGAACGTGAGCTTTGTTCATTTTTTATTGTTTATCTTCATACTTTCACTACAAAAATCAATTAATAATCTTCCTTCTAAAAATATCCCCTTTTTATACTTTTTTTATTTCTTTTTATATCTGTTACGTAATCATCATAGTGATAAAAAAATATACAAATATTTTCTTTATCATCTGATAATCTTTTTACTAAAAGCTATTCTTTCATATGTATCTGCTAAAAGAATTTCTTTTATTAAATATCTTTTCATAACAATGTACTCCTTAAAATATTTTCTTTTTATAATTTTATTTCAGTTTATGAAATGATTTAATGTTAAAGTATTTTTCCTTTTCTCAGAGAGTTTTTACATTTCTTGTATCAATTCTTGTACCATATTTTATATCACCACTATTAATTTGAATATTTCCATATTCAAAATTTGTGACTATAATTTCTACTCTATTATTTAAAAACTAACTCAGAAAAACAACTAAATTTTACTCAAAATTATTTTTATCCCTCATATTTTTAAAAACATTTATATTTTTATTTGGAAAAATTAGAAATATAATTATATTATAATTCTTCATTAAAATTTGTTCGATTATATGAACTAAAATTATATTATTATATACGAAAAAGTTGTTATCATTAAATAATAATATTTTTAAATTTTTCACTATTTTTCTTTTTACATATTCAAAAGGCTATTCAAAAAAATTTATTTTTTTATCGCTCTTCTATTGATAATTCATTTTTAAAAATCTTTCATTAATTTCTTTTTAATTCAAAAACGATAATTTTTCTATAGTTTTATAATTTTTAAATATCTTTTTATCAATTTTCTTTTTATCCTCTTCTACAGATATTATCAGCTCATTTTCTATTTCAATAGTATTATTTACCAAAATATAAAAATCTATATTTGTTGTTGGTTTTTCTTGCTTATATATTATTTTTCATATCTCTATACCATTCCAACAATAATGTAAAAATAATATCTGTATAAAATATACCCTTTTTTCTTTATCATTTAATTTGCTAAAATTATAATTATAATTTAGGATTAATGTAATACCTTGTTTCATCCTTTTTTTCACTTCATAATAAAAGGTGCAATATCTGTAGCAAAATCATGATAAGTGTACTCATCAATTCCAAATTTTTCATCATAATTTAAAATATCAATTTCTTTTTGAATAATCTTATAAAAAATCATCCCAACTATTTATTTTACTTCCATCTAATTCTATAATCCATTTATTTTTAGATTTTTTTCGTATATTTTATTTTTTTATTACTTTCATTAGTTATTATTATCTTATTTTCTAACATAATATTCTCCTTATTTTATTCTTGTAAATGTTTTATAGTGGTCATTTGTATAATATACAGAACCGTCACTTCCTTTTATAAATCTATAGCTGTCTCTTTCTGTTGTCGTCTAATTTATATCAAATTTCTTATAAGTTATTTTCCCATTTTTTTATTTTCTATTGGTAAGATTGCAGAATTTCCACTTCCATCATTTTTAAATGTTCCTCCAGCATGTGAAGGTCCTCCAGATACTTGACCATTCCATCCACTTTTTCATATTTTTGAAATATATTTTTCATGTTCAGATAATTGATTATAATTGTCTCTTATTTGTTGGTTATGACTATTATTGTTTTGTAACATTGCTATTATTCTTATTAGAACTCGATGAAGAGCTATTATTTTTACCACTTTCATCACTATTTAATAAATTTTGTGACAACTTAGCAAGTGATTGCCCTACTCCAATAGAACCTTTTTACAGCAACTCCTCCTGAATACCCTGATACTATATAACCTGCTCCTGTTATACCTATTCTCCTTTGATGTCCAATTAATCATACCATAGAAAACTTTTATGGTTCTTATCCATATAGTGACACTTTTATTTTACAACTTTTTACCCTCAAATGAAAAATCATTAACAACAAAAATTGTACTGACCCCCAAAAAGTTGTACACAAGATTTTTGGGGTGCAGTACATTCTTCTGCCAGTATTTCTTTTTAATATATCATAGATTGTATAAATAAAAAGGAGAAATCATACTAAAAATATACCTTTATACTTTTCAGTATTTATTTTTCTGTATCCTTCTTTTTATAAACAGCATCTATTTTTTTCAGTTTTTTATTTCAATTTCCAGTTTATCAAGCAGAATATCAAACTGTTTTGCAACTTCTTCTATTGCAGTTTTTTTAGATAAATCAACTCCCGCTTTTTAAGCTGGTTCATTGGGAAAATCACTTCCTCCTGAAGAAAGAAGTCCTATATATTTTTCAATGCCGCATTTCTTTTCTTTTCATCCTTTTTCTTTGATTATCTTATCGTAAAGTATTGCCGATGATGCAAAAACAAGTTGCATACTGGTATACATAGAAAGGAGAGTTAAAAGAAGTGTGGAATTCTTGCCCACAGCACATATAGCAGTTCTTCCCTTTTTCAACATTTTTCCATAATATTCATCAAAATAATTTTTTCTATAATTCCAGTTAAAACTTCAGCAGTTACAGGCTCACCTTTTTCTACCAGTTCATGTGCCTGATATTCATAGTCTGCAAGAAGTGCCTGAAAATAAAATGTTCCTACTATATTTCCTATTTCCTGTTCAAGCAGTGCTATTTTTCAACAGGATCTTCAGTATTTTCAAGCATATAGTCAAGCAGAAGCTTTTCATTAAATGTTGAGCTACTTCAGCCACAAATATTGTATAGTCAGAAGTTGAAAAATGGCTGATTTTCATCAGAATAAAGTGTATGCAAAAGTATGACCAAGCTCATGTGCCAAAGTAAACACGCTATCCAATGTTTTATTATAATTTAAAAGCATGTAAGGGTGTACACCGTAAACTCCAGCTGAATATGCCCCACTTCTTTTACCTTTTGCTTCCAAAAACATCAAGCCAGCCTTCACTTATCGCCTTTTTCATTTTTCCGTATATTCTTCTCCAAGAGGAGACACTGACTTCAGCACTATTTCCTTTCGCATCATCATATTCATAATCCTTGTCAAATTCAACAAGATTTATCGAACCGTCATAGTTATGATATTTTTTTCAGACCTAATATTTTTTTCTTAACTTCAAAGTATCTTTTTAAAGGTTCTGTATTTTTCGCAGTATTTATAAGATTTAAATAAACCTTTTCAGGAATATTGTTTCCTTCAGAAAACGTGATAAAAAGTTTCATAATTATGGGATTTCATTGATGCTATATCCCTCTGTAAAAGTGAATTATACACTGCCGCAATTGTATTTTTCTCTTTTCTTATATAATCCATAATAATTTTTCAAACATCAGTTTTCTGTCTTCCTGATTTCTATTTTTTTAGTCAGTATTTTCCGAATAATTTGCAGGCGTCACTTCAACTTCTTCATCTGTACTTAATTTTATTGTTGGCCATTCCACATCAGTTACAGTTATTTCAGAATATATTGTTCTTGGTGCCGACATATATGAACTATAAAATGAAAGCAGTTTACTTTCATTTTCCTTCAATATATGTTCCTGAGCCTGAATAAGTTCTCCACTCCAAATCTGTAGTCTGAAAATTCCTTTTTAACTATCCATTTTTTTCTATTTTTTTCCCTATTATTTATAAGTTCAGAGTTTATCCATGACAGTTCTGTATTTATTTTTTTGCAAATAGAAACTGTACCTTCTGAAAATTTTCCACAGCATCCTTATCAAGTGAATTTAAATCTCTTGCCAATTGTGGATAACGATACAATTTGTAAGAAATTTTATCCATTTCTTCCTGTTTCTTAAAAAAATTCAAGTAAATCTTTTTCCTTTCCAAGTTTCCCTTTGTATGAAACCAGCTCTTCAGCCTGTTTTTCGACTTTTTATAATCTTTTCCCCATTCTTTATAATCTTTTATAGATATCACTTAAGTTCCATTTATATTCTTTACCTATTTCCTGTTCTTTTTCTTAGTTACCTTTACTGTTCCTTTTTCCTTCACTGTTTTTTTACATGTACTTTTTCATATTATTCCCTTCCTCCAAACTTCATATACAAAAAAATATTACCAATGCAATCGGTATGATATATACAACCACTGATAAAAAGCATCAAGTGCAACTTTTTAGAAAAAGCTATTATAACAACTATTATCAGGGCATAAATTAAGCTCTGTGTTAACATCTGCATATTTTTGGTGTTACATCTCTCATTTTTATATCCCTCCCACCATATTAATTTTTTATATTTATTTTGTAGCCTTATTTAAATATACTTCTTTATTAAAAAGCCTTTCCTTCCTTTTTTGTTTCCCCTCTGTCTGAAAAAGAGCCTATATTTTCCATATCCTCTTATTGTTATAACAGAATCCATTTCAAGCATTTTTCGACTTTATCCTTTTCAGGCAGGTAATCTACAAGAACTTTTCCCTTTTCAATCGGCTCTATAACCTTTGTCCTTGATAAATTTGTTGTGCAGACACTATGCTGTCCAGCCTTTTTAGAAGGAACTGTAATTATTTTATCATCAAATTTATATTTTTGGAAGAATTTCCGTACCATCAGGGAAAATTTCCCTCACTTTACATGGAGCCTTCCCTATCTGTTTCAGTTCACTTAATATATGGTCTGAAATTTTTTTCTGAAACAGGAATATACCCCCTGTCATCTTCCAATATCAGATCTCCCATAAGTTCCCTTTTTATATTAAGCCCCATAAAGAGCTTTCCAAGAAAAATCCTTATGCTCATATTCCTAAATTTTGAATTTATCTCTATTTCAAGTAATTTATATGGAAACTCAGCATTTCCTTCATCAATATTAAATCCGGCAGGAATGAATCCTATCTGCCTTCTATCGCTGTCTTGAAATATTCCAGCTGTTACAACTTTAACTCCATCAAATTTTTCTGTCAGTTTTTCCAGAAGTTTGGTGTATAAAATTCCTCAGTAAAACTTACTATTTCATATTTTTGCAATTTCAAAAGCATTGTAAAAGCTTACTCGCTTCATACTCCATCTCCTGCGGAAACTGTTTTTAAAAATATTTCTTTTCTTCATTTTATTTCCTCATTTAAACATTTTATTTTCCTATCCCTATTTTAACATAAACCAGTAAAAAAATAGTATAGAATATTCTTTTTATTCAGAATGATGGATATTAATTCCTGTATTCTCAATCTGAATAGTCATATGGAAAAATATTATGTTCTGACAGTTTTTCCTTTATTTCATTTCACTATCCTGTAGTTATTGTACTTTTTCATAATTATTAAGTAAAATATGGGCTGTTAATGAAATTTCCTCGTTGTCATTTTTCCAGACATGAAGTTCATGTATATTTTTCAATTCCATCTATACTTAAGATTTCATTTTTAATATTTCTAAACTAACTTCTGACGGAACAGCTTCCATTAATATGAAAAAGCTTCTTTTGCTATTCTGTAACCTCCTATGAATATTATAACTGAAATTACAACACTCATAATTATGTCAATATATACAAAATCTGTAAAATATATAATTATACTTGAAATAATTACACCTACTGAATTTAGTAAATCCCCAAAGAAAAATGAAGCATTGCCGACTTTATGTTTATATTATTTTCCTTCTTTGTTGAAGAAAAATAAAATCCATGTTATAACTATGTTGAATATAAGCCCAATTAATGCTATAAAAACATACTTCCAAAAGTCTATTTCCCTAGGATGAAAAAATCTTATTACAGATTCATATATCATTCCTGTAGCAATAAGTATAAGAACTATTCCATTCAGGAAAGCCACTATTACTTCAAGCCTTAAAAATCCGTAAGTAAATTTTTCAGTAGGCTTTTTCGTTTCAAAGTATATGGCAACCATGCTTGCTCCCAATGCCAGAACATCAGAAAACATATGAAATGAATCTCCCACAAGGGAAAGTGAATTTGAAAACAGACCTCGAAAAGCTCCATCAAGGCAAAAAATAATGTCAGAAACAATGTAACATACAGTGTCTTTTTTGATTTTTTCTGAATCTTAAAATGATTTTTATGATGAAAGCTGCTACTCACTATTTTCTGTATCGCCATTTTTCCCACCTCCGTAAAATTGAATTTTTTTCTATAAATCAATTATATCATTGATTGATTATAAAAACAGAAATAAAATTACAACTATTATAAAACCTTTTTCCAAGTCTAAATATTTTATATTTTATTAAGTATTTTAAAAACAGCCCCTTTCGGAGCTGTCATATATTTCAAATTTATTATTCTCATCATTTATAAAAATTGATAACTGATATTATGCAAAGAACATTTTCAGGTCATCTTCAACATTTGTTATGCTTCCTAATCCAAATTGCTCATTCAGAAGTTTTGCAACATTTGGTGAAATAAATGCAGGTAAAGTTGGTCCTACATGTATATTCTTAATTCCAAGATACAGTAATGCAAGAAGTACTATTACAGCCTTCTGTTCATACCATGCAATGTTGAACTCTATTGGAAGGTCATTTATATCATTTGCATTGAAGATTTCTTTAAGCTTTAATGCCACTACAGCCCATGAATAAGAATCGTTACATTGTCCAGCATCAAGAACTCTAGGTATTCCGTTAATATCTCCTAAACCAAGTTTATTATATCTGAATTTTGCACATCCTGAAGTCAGTATAACTGTATCTTTTGGTAATTTTTCTGCAAATTCTGTATAATAAGATCTTCTAGCCATTCTAGCATCGCAACCGCTCATTACGATAAATTTCTTAATAGCTCCTGATTTTACTGCTTCTACAACTTTATCAGCTACTGCAAATACTTGTCCGTGTGCAAATCCTCCAACAATAGTTCCAGTTTCAATTTCTTTAGGAGCTTCACATTTTTTAGCAAGTTCGATAACTTCTGTATAGTCTATCTTACCATTTTCATCAGCTTTAAGCTTTTTCCATCCAGGATATCCTGCAGCATTCAATGTAAATATTCTGTCATTATAAGTTGAATTTGGTTTTGGTGGAACTATACAGTTAGTAGTAAATACAACAGGCCCGTTAAATGTTTCAAATTCAGTTACCTGATGATACCATGCGTTTCCATAGTTTCCTACAAGGTGTTTATATTTCTTTAATTCAGGATAATAGTGTGCAGGAAGCATTTTCTGAGTGAGTATAAACATCTACTCCAGTTCCTTCTGTCTGTTCAAGTAATTCTTTTATATCCTTCAAATCATGTCCAGAAATTAATATTCCAGGATTTTTTCCAACTCCAATGTTTACTTCTGTTGCAACAGGTGTTCCATATGCAGAAGTGTTTGCTCCGTCAAGTAAAAGCCATTACTTTTACTCCATATTCTCCTGTTTCAAATACTAAAGCTGTTAATTCTTCAGCTGAAAGACTGTCATCTACTGTTGCAAGTAATGCTTTTTCATAGAATTTGTAAATATCATTATCTGTTGACCCTAAATTATAGGCATGGAATCCATATGCAGCCATTCCTTTTAATCCGTAAAGTACCATTTCTCTTAATGATCTTACATCTATATTTTCAGTTCTTAATACTCCCACTTTTTTTAGCAAGTTCTACTAAATCATCATTTTTCACTGTACTCATAAGTTGTCAGGAAAGTATTTTCAAATTTTGGATCTAAAAGCAATTCCTTCTTTTTCAAGTTCTGATTTAAGGAAGTTTCTTAAGTTTACACCTTCCTTAATTGCTTTCTATTATTTCTTCACCATCAAAGTTTGCATTTGTTATAGAAATAAATAGCGATCTGTATAAGTACTCATCAACCTTGTCATATCTTTTTCCAGCATTTCTCAACTGACTTGAATATGCGGCAACTCCTTTTGCAGCAAATACAAGAACATCCTGCAGATTTGACACTTCATCAGTTTTTCCACATACACCTTTTACTGTACATCCTTCATTTTTTAGCCGTTTCCTGGCATTGAAAAACAAAAACATACTCATTTTACTACCTCAAAAAAATTTATTCTATCGTTAAAATAACACCGGCAATTATTAATTTTTTTATCCACAAATAATCTGCCAGCCTTAAGTAATATTTTTGTATGAAGTCATTATAATATTTTTTCACACGTAATACATGTTACGTTTTTCATAAATCTTAAAAAAATAAATTTTTATTTTTAACATTCCTTTATTTTTTTCTTTACCTTCAACTTCTTCGATACTGTTAATGGTTTTATTCATCCATATAATGTCATGCCATTCTCCCATTTTGTACCCAATATTTGGAAAAATGACCAATTTTTATAAAAACTATTTTTTTCTCATGAAACTTAAGACTTTTTTCATTTTTACCTGTTATTGCTGACACTACCTGCACTATTCCCATTTTCTTCATTCTTTTTCCAGTTCATCATAAAGTTTCTGACCTATTCCTTGACTGAACCTCCATATCAAGATAAATACTTATTGTAAAGGAATATCTGTAGGCTTCCCTTTTCACCGAACCTATCAGCATAAGCATATCCGACAACTGTTCCGTTTTTCATTTTCGGCAACTATATATGGAAATCCATTTGACAGGGTCTTCTCTATTCTCCGCTTCATTTCCAGTTTATTTGGAACAGTGATTTCAAAGGATATTGTAGTATCTGCAACATATGGCGAATATATTTCCTGTATTCTTTCTGCATCTTCAGGCAGAACATCCCTTATTTTTTTATACTTTCAGTTTTTATATCTTTGAACTTTTTGTGTTTTTATTATATTCACAATTTTCTTCTTTTGACATTTTTCCTCACTTCTACAATCATATTATTTAATAGTAATTATGGATATTTTTATTCATTTTATTTATATTCTTTTTATTTTAAGAAATTTCTGTATATTTACCTATAATTTTCTTTTCTTTTATGATATAATCTTTTTGAAAAATAGTATCTGAAAGGAAAAAAATATGGGAATTATTACAGATTTCATTGCCATTCTGGCAGGAAGCATATTTGGTCTTATTATAGGAAATAAAGTAAAAAGAAAGTATGAGAAATATTATAATGGACAGTATTGGTCTTTTCATAATAATTTCAGGTGTGAAAAAGTACCCCTTGAATCAAACAGGGACATCACAGTTCTTATATATCTCATAATTGGTGTCATTATTGGGCAGATTCTCGATATAGATTTACAAATAAAAATTAAGTGTTTTCATTGAAAACAGATTTTCAAGAATTTTATTAATTTCATATAGAAATAAAAAAATTCTTTAAATTCTGTTGAAAGTGAAGAAAAGGAATTTAACTTTGCAAAAGGATTTTCCGTTACGACTATTCTTTACTGTATAGGAGCTATGGCAATAATGGGTTCTATAAACAGCGGTCTTACAGGAGATGACAAGATTTTAAATATAAAAGCCGTGCTGGATGGTGCTACAGCTATTGTATTTGCTTCCATCTATGGAATTGGAACTATTTTCTCGGCTTTTTCAGCGCTTATCTATCAAGGACTCTTTTTTCTTTTTGCCAGACAGATAAAAGATTTCCTTACTCCAAATGCCATAACAGATTTAAATTTTTAGGTGGTATAATGATTTTGCGGTCTAGGAATAAATGTTGTCCTCAAAAAAAAAATAAAAGTGGCCAATATGCTTCCTTCAATATTTATACCGATTATTGTAGAAATATTCGTCCACTTTTTTGGCCACTTATTTTAAAATTAATTTCTGAAACTAAGTCAAAGCAAGCTTTAATATAAAGAGTATAGCCAATATGTACATTATTGGCTTTATTTCTTTCCGCCTTCCAGTTGCAAGCTTTAAAACCACATAACTTATTACTGCTCCCGCCACTCCTTCAGCAACACTCATTGTAAAAGGCATCAGGGTAATTGCGAAAAATGCCGGTGCTCCTTCTGTCAAATCATGGAAATTAATCTTTGTAACAACACCAAGCATAAGAACTCCTACAACTATCAATGCAGGGGAAGTTGCTGCTCCGGGGATAATACTCACTATTCCTGACAGAAAAAAGGAAAGTCCAAACAATATGGAAGTAGAAAATGCCGCAAGGCCTGTTCTTCCACCTTCTGCTATACCTGCAGTACACTCCAGATATGTTGAAGTCGTTGTTGCTCCAAAGAAAGAACTTATTACAGTTGTAGAAGATTCACAAAGCAATGCCCTCTTCATATTTCTAACTTCACCTTTTTCATTATAAAGATTTCCTTTACTTGCAATTGCGAGCAAAGTTCCTATTTTATCAAAAAATCCACCATACTTATAGTAAGGACTATCATTACCATATTTATAAGACCTGAAAAATATCTTTTTTTCCCTATCAGACCTTCAAAATCCTGTTTAAAGAATAAGTCACCTACACCACCGGGAAGAACAAAACCATGCCATTTGCTTAAGTCAGTCACTCCCATAGGTATTCCAAGCAGAGTTGTTGCAATTATTGATATTATCAGTGCTCCTTTTAACGTTTTTTGCCATTAAAATAAGCATCAGCAGCAACCCAAACACACTCAGAAGTACAGAATTGTCCTTAAAGTTTCCTAAAAATAATCCTGTTTCTGTAGCTACTATTATTCCTGAACTTTTTAATCCAATCAAGGCTATAAAAAGTCCGACTCCTGCTGTAATTGCAGTTTTTATATTTTCAGGCAGTCCATCCAGTACAATTTTTCTGACTGAAGACACTGTCACTAAGTATAAGTACAACACCTGAAACAGTTACTGCCGCAAGGCCCTGCTGCCATGTATAGCCCATTCTTCCAACAACTGTTGACACAAAAAACACTGTAAGTCCCAGTCCAGGAGCTGTTGCCACCGGAAGTTTTGAAAATAATGCGTGCATCAATGTTCCAAGCATTGCCACCAGACAGACTGACGTATACAGTCCACCTTCCGGAATCCCTGCTTCCCTAAAAATCCGGGGAATCACAGCAAGCACATATGCCATTGTCAGAAATGTCGTCATTCCTGCTATTATTTCTGTTTTTATATCTGTTCCATTTTTTTGAAAGTTCATAATAATTTTCCAGAAATTCATGAAATCTTCTTTTTCCCATGCCTTTCCTGTTCCATTTGTTTTCCTCCTTAAATTAATTCAAATATTTATGTTTATCTCATATACATGTAACTTTATTATTTTCAGTGATTTTTCCATTTTTACTACACTTTTTGCTGTTGTAAAATTTTATCAGAATATTAATTATAACATATTTTTTTCAAAAAGTTTCTAAAATTTTTTTATTTTCTTGACTTAAATATTTTTCTGCTTAAATATAATATATAAATTTTGATAATCAAAATAATTTAAAATGGAGATGATTCAAATGGATACAAAAATTCAAAAAAACGTTTCAGAAACTCTTCTAATCACATTAAACGCCAGAGGAAAAGGATGCAGACAGTCCTAATTCTGTACTGAATGATAAAAAAATCTGCTGAAATAATGTCCAGAATTGACTATGACTTCAGTAAATTTGATAAGGGATGGATGTCATATTATGGAATTCTCGCAAGAGCAAAAACTATGGATCAGGAAATAAAAATTTATGGATAAATATCCTGACTGCGTTGTTGTTTTCAATCGGTGCAGGACTTGATACAAGATTCAGCAGAATTGATAATGGAAAAAAATAACATGGTATAATCTCGATTTACCTGAAGTTATAGAACAGAGAAAAATATTTTTTTGAAGAAAAATCCAAGAGTCAGAGATATTCCAAAAATCAGCTTTTTGACTCCAGCTGGACTGAATATGTAGAGACTCATGGAAAGGAGCTGCTTATTATTTCTGAAGGTGTTCTTATGTATTTTGATGAAAATGAAGTAAAAATTTTTCTTAATATACTGACTGACCGATTTGACAAGTTTACACTTTTATCTGGACTTACTTTCTAAAAAAACTTGTAAAGCAGGCAAGAAGACACGATACTTTAAAAAACAATGAAAAATGCCGAATTCAAATGGGGGAGTAAAAAGATGGAGCTGAAGTTGTTAAACTCAATCCAAAAAAATAAAACAGACAGGACTTATTAACTTCACTGATGAATTAAAACACCTGCTCCATGGATTCAGAAAGATTTTTATTCCTATTGCCTATATTATGAATAACCGTCTTGGAATGTATGAATATAAAAATAATAACTTTTTAAATAGAAAAAGCTGCCTCAAAATAAAATAAATATAATCTTATTTTTATATTACTATTTTTAGGCAGTTTATTATTTTATCACCATATTTTTCTAAAGTTAAAAAAATTAATTATCTATGCTAACATCATTAAAAATTGAAACCCAAGTTGCCTTTCCTAATATTCCTGTAACTATCATACAGAAAAATTTTTTATTTTTTTATCCTTGTTACATGAAACTATTATTATCCTTACAATATATATAATTACATTTGAGAATATCACCAATGAATATATTGAAGTTTCTCCTCCACTTACAAAAATCTACTATTGAAGGTAATGATATGTATATATAACATAAGGATAAAATATGATCTATACCTGTTACAAGTATTTCATATTTTTCTACTCCTATTATCAAAAGTATAAGTATAATAATTTCTGGAATTATAAACAACCATGACATAGATAAACCTAGCATTAATAGCCAAAAATTTCATCTGGCTCATTAGATTCTATTAATATTCTCCAGTTTTTCTTTAGCTTCCTGCACTATATAAAGCTTATTCCCATTTTCAGCAACTTCTTTTATATAATTCTATCGCTTCTTCTATTTTTCCCTACTTTCTCCTTATATGCTGCAAGCAGATGCTTAAGTCCCAAATTTTGACGTTTTGTTTTTTTGTTTTTCAATGTCTCATTTAAAAATCTCAATCATTTTTCATTGTTATTTTCATGAAACAGCATTCCTTCCAGAGCTTTTTACAAGATTATATATTTCACTGTCTTTTTTTCTTTTTCCAATTTTTCTATCTCTTCTGATAGTTCTTTATTGTAAATTTCTGTTGCCTCTTCCTTTTTACCAAGAACATTGAGAATTAAAGCCTCATTATAATAGTATAAAATTTTTATTCTGTTCCCTGTATAATTTTTTTGGATAAATCCACTTCTTTTTAATTTTTTTCATATGCCGTTTCTATTTTCCCTGCTGAAGAATATCCTGCAGATAAATTTAATTTCATATAGTTTCTATATTTTTTTGTTCTTATTTTTTTATTATACTCATTTTCGGTAAGTTCTATAAATTTTTCCGGATCCAGTTCGTTATCCAGAACATTCATATAATTACTGTATAAATACATCCATAATCCGGTATTTACCATAAGTAATACTAAAAAAATATTATAGGATACAATAAATAATTAAAAAGAAAATTTTCAGACTTCAATGAAAAAAATACCAACAGTGAACACTATTAAAAAAATCAATCAAAAGCAGATAACAGCAAATATTTTTTCTTATAGTCATACTTCCCTTTCATAAAGCCATTTTAATTTAGGCTTTCTTCCTTATTAAATATTGTAAGTACCCATTCAATCTTCTTATCCTTAACTCTTTTAGGCTTAAATGAAATTCCATTAATTATGATAGGTGCTATATCCTCATCATCTTCAGGAATATATCCCATATGCTCAATAAGAAATCCACTCAAGGTATCATAATGCTTGGATTCCAGTTCAATATGGAAATAATCATTTAAATCATTTAATGAAAGTTCTCCATTTATCAGATATTTATTTATAGCAAGTTTCTTAATGGAAGAATCATCTGCATCGAATTCATCAGCAATATTTCCCATTACTTCCTCAATCAGATCCTCCAATCGTTACAATCCCTGAAAATCCACCATATTCATCTATCAGTATGGCAATATGTTTCTTTTCAGCCTGCATTTCATTAAAAAGTTCATTGACATTCTTTGTTTCCGGAACAAAAATAAGCTTCCCTGCATAATTTCTGTTAATTTAACATTCTGGAATCCCTTTCTATAAGCTTCTATCATAAGATCCTTCATAAACAGTATTCCTACAATATTATCTGCTTCATCTTCATATACAGGTATTCTCGAGTATACTTCCACTTCCTTTTTCAAACAGTTCATCTACTGAAATATTTTTATCAATAAGAAATACCTTTGTTCTAGGAATCATTATTTCCCGTGCAACCTTTTTCATCAAATTCAATAATATTTTCTATCATTTCCTTTTCAACTTCGTTAATAATTCCATGTTCCTTCCTACTTCAACAAGTGAACGTAATTCTTCTTTTTGAAACCTTTTTCCTCAATATTATCTTCCTTCATTTTTTTAACACTGTCAGTACTACATTTGTTGAAAAATGTCAGAAACTTGACAAAAAGGCGAGAATATTTTTTTGAAACTATAACAATTATTCCCACCGATGCAAGAGCTGTCTTTTCAGACGATCTCAATGCTATTCTTTTTGGGAATAAGCTCACCAAAAACTAAAAGTTATATACGATAATAAAAAGTTATTAAAAATCATTGAAATATGACTACTATAAGGAATTTTTAATTTCCCAAGATATATTGACAGATATTGTGAAAGTCCTGTTGCCGCTGAAGCTGACGCAAAAAACCTGCAAGAGTTATTCCAACCTGAATTGTTGATAAAAACTTACTTGGCTCCTTCATTAAGTTTTCCAGCATTATTGCTTTCTTATTTCCTTCTTCCACTAATATTTTTCAGTTTATTTCTATTTATTGAAACTATTGCCATTTCGGCACTCGAAAAAGGCATTTATTCCTGTTAACACTATTATCACAATAAACTGTAAAATCAGGCTGCCCCCAGTTATTGTTTCCACTTTAAATTATTCCTCCTAATTGTGTGTTATTTTATTATTATACCACTTATTATATCACACTTTTTCTTTTTGTTTTCTTAGAGCCTGAACTGTTTAAAGTTCAAGCTCTTCAGTATTTAAATTATTTCATCATTCCAAGATATGCGGCACCTAAAATACCTGCATCATTTCCAAGCTGAGCCTGAACTATCTTTAAATTTTCCGAGGCATGAAGGTAATGAATACTGCTTAAGTTTTTCATTTATTGCATTGAAAAAGGATATCCCCTGCAAGTGCAACTCCTCCTCCAACTACGATTATTTCAGGATCAAGGACATTTAACAGATTTCCCATTCCAAGTGCAATGTACTCAGCTTCATAGTCAACCAGCTTAAGTGCAAATTCGTCTCCTTCCTTCGCTACATCAAAAATATCCTTTGCTTCTATTTCTCTTCCTTTAACTCTTTCATAAAGTTTATTTGTTTTATTTACAGCAAGTCTGCTCTGTGCTTCCCTTATTAATCCAGTAGCTGAAGCGTATGCTTCCCAGCATCCGTCCTGACCGCATCCACAAAGTTTTCCATTTTTTTCAACTTTTATATGTCCGACTTCTCCGCCTCCACCGTTTTTACCACTTACAAGCTTTCCATCTACTATTATTCCGCCACCAATTCCTGTTCCAATTGCAAGACCAAGAACATTTTTGTATCCTTGTGCTGCACCTTTCCACATTTCTCCAAGTGTTATGACATTTACATCATTATCTACTTTTACCTGCTTGTTCAGATGCTTTTCAAATTCTCCTGCCAGGTCAGCTTCCTTAGGCCATGGGAAATTAGCCCAGAATTTTACTATTCTTTCGTTTACTACAGGTCCTGGAACTCCTATTCCTACTCCTTTTACATCTGCTTCAAAATTGATGTTGCTTCCTTTTACCTGTTCCAATAAAATTTTTAGACAATCTTTCAACTGTTTTTCAAACCCTTCCATTGAATCTGTCTTTACTATTGTTGTAAAAAAATAATATTTCCTGCCTCATCAACAAGCCCTATCTTAGTATTTGTTCCCCCTAAGTCTATCCCTACATAATAATTCATACTTTTCCTCCTATTAATATTTTTTTATAATATTTTTTTCTTTTTTTATTATTTAGTTTACCCTATTTATTGTAATTTTTCAATATTATATTTTTATTCTGTCTATTTTCAGGCTTTCTAAAAATGGATTTGCATAAAAATATGATAATCTGATATAATTAAATTACCTTAAGGTAGACCCCAAAAGGGTAACTTGTAAATGATATAAAATTTGTGACAAAACTGGCTGGATTTTTCCAGTCTTTTTGTTATAATAAACTCGAGCTCACAAAGCCATATATCATTTACGAAGAGGGTACTACTATGCTTAAAATAATAGTTGTACTGATTTTTATTTTAATCAGTTATAATTTGTTTTAAGCATTCAGGCCTCTACCCTTAGGGGTATCAATAAAGCTTTTACAGGGCCTATTTTTATTACCATTAACCGAAAAACATTTTTGGACTGGTCTATTAAATTATCTATTCAATTTTAATTTCAAAGCTCATAACTACCCAAATTTTGTTTTATTTCTATTTTTATTACTGTTTCCCTGTTTTCTTCTTTTTTTAAATTCCAGTTTATCCGGGATGTATAGTGCCTTCATTTACTCCACTTCTTTCAGTCTCATTGCTGCGATTAATATATTTTCAACATATTTCTTTTCCTGTTCTTGACTTGGTATTTTCCCATTTTTATCCATCCACGGACTGTCTTTTTATCATCTTATATGTTTTGATATCCTGTTGTCAAGAGAGTACACTATTTCTTATAAATGTATTAGATTTTTATTAAACCCCAAAAAGTTTTAAAATGTTTGATCTATTTAAAAAGAGCAGAGTAAAAAACTGCTCTGTAACTGTTACTCACATACTGCATATAGTATTTTTCTTTTTATTCATACCATGATATACAGTATATTTTGCTACATATTTGTTGCATACGTACATGTTTTTAGAGATTTTTTTCATAATATTTTTAATTTCCAATATTCTCAACATGAGGAAATACTGGCTTTTGATGATTTTTTTACAGTTACACATTGTTTAAATTGAAATTTTTCAATATTATATTTTTTTCTGTTTAGTTTTAGGGCTCTACAAAAATAGATTTGCATAAAATATGATAATCTGATATAATTAAATTACCTTAAGGTAGACCCTCAAAGAGTACTTATAAATGGTTAAATAAAATTTGGGATAAAAAGACTGGATTACTTCAGTCTTTTTTTGTTATAATTTTTCAAGCGAGTTTCCCAAAACTCGTAACCATTTATAAGGAGTGTACTATGCGTACTTTTCTTATTGTTTTTAGTAGTTTTCCTACTGATTCAAAGAATTCTGTACTAATTAGTACCCTCATACCCTTAGGGGTATCAATAAAGCTTTACAGGGCCTATTTTTATTCCCATTAACCGAAAAACATTTTTTTGGACTGGTCTATTAAATTATCTATTCAATTTTAATTTCAAAAGCTCATAACTACCCAAATTTTGTTTTTATTTCTATTGTTTTCTGTATCCAGATGTTTAATGTCTCTTAGTATGACAAATAAAAAGAGCAGTTGTTAAACTACTCTTAAATTATTTTAAAATGTTAACATTAATCCGATAGGTGTCAAGTCCCTATATCTCCTACCTCATATGTATGAGGGGCGACAGTATGACATTCTCCGTCCTCGTTATTATTTTACTTCTTCCTATTTTTTTGTAAAGTTTTTTTCTTTCAAATTATGATATAGTAATATATCTATGTTAGATATTTGTTACATACGTATATATTTTTATGAATTTACATAAAACACAATAATCTGATATATGAAAATGCTTTAAGGTAGACCCTCAAAAGGTACTTATAAATGGTCAAAATAAAATTTGAGATAAAAAGACTGGATTACTTCAATCTTTTTATTTGATTTTTTTGAACAATTTTTCCAAAACTCGTAACCATTTATAAGGAGGTGTACTATACATACTTTTCTTTTTTTATTTTAATAGTTTTCTACTAATTCAAAAGAATACTATACTAACTACTACCCTCATACCTTTAGTAGTGCAATATATTCTAATATTTTTTTATTTATAATTACACTTTTCTATTTTTAGCTATATCCTGCAATAAATCCTTATGTTTTTTTAATAATTCTTTCAATAATAACTGATTTATAATCTGATAAATATTTTCTGTATCTTTTTTTATGTTGTTTTTCTAATTTAGAATAATTTTTTTGCAATGTCTTTTTGCAGAGTATTGCTTTCTTTTTATCTTTTTGTAATTCTATCTATTTCTAACTTCATTTCTTCTTGATTTTTCAAAATTTGATCTAATTTTTTTCATGTATTTTTCCCATCATTTTTTTGAAAAACAAAAATTTTTCTTATTACTTCTTTTTATCCTTCATTTTATCCACCTAATCTTATATTAATATTTTTTTCTAACAAATTTAACTGTTCAAGTAAATTTTTCATAATAATTTTTCATATTTATTCTTTCAATATTATTTTTCTCTAAATTTTCTAATATTTTTTTCAGTTTCATTTTTAGAAGTAATTAAAAGTATTTTTCTATTTCTCATATATTCTGAAAGTTTGTCAGAAATAAATTTCTGCTGCTCTTTTGTAAAAATCTGACAACTCAAAAACATAAAGTATCATTGGCCTTTGTAACCGTATCTATTGCCAAATCTCTTAACTTGTCATTTTTCTTATCTCCCTTATCTAATTTTTAAAATATCTAATAGTTCATTATTATTTAATGAAAAGACATTTGATATTTGTTTTGAATATATTTTTCTAGACTTTTATTTATATTTTTTTGTATTATTTTGAAAAACTTCTAAATATGAAATCATCTATTATTGGCATGTCAGAAATTTCATTTATTTCAATTAGTTTGTTTTCTATAATATCGAAATTATTCTTAATTATTATCTGTGCAAGCAAATCATATTCTTCTGCCTCTTTACCATAACCTGTTATGCATTTTTTTCTAAAAGTTCATTTACTTTCTTAGTTTGATCAACTGTTGCTGTTTTTGTATCATAACTTGGAAGGTCTCCTAAATTAAATATCTTTTCTGCTATCCATCCACCTACGCTTGATAATAATGCTCCTGCTCCTTTTGCTAATGCTCCACCAATAGCTTTTAAGTCCTCCTACTGCAGCTGTTGCTAAACTTCCTATAAAAAGAAAAAAATCCCATTTTCTCTCCTCCTATTTGTCTATTTTAATTTTTTGATTCTATTTTTCTAATTTTTAAAAATTACTTTCTATTTCTTCAAAAATCTAAGTTAAAACTTTTTGTTGCTTCCTTTATTTTTCTTCTAATTTTTTTCATTTATTTTTCTCAAGTTCTTTAATTTTACTTCTTTCTTCTTCAACTTTTTTTATTTAATTCATCAGAAGTTTTTCTAAATCCTCTTTCTTCTCACTCAAAAATTTTCCTATAATCCATTTTAAATTTAATTATTTCTTCTATTAAAACTTTATATCTTTCTGTAAAATCTTTTACCAAAAAGAATTATTAAAATCATCTAGTAATTTCAATTGTATTATTTCTTTTACTGTTTCTATTTGTGAAAAGTTAATTATATCAATTGCTCTGTCATTTCTTCTGTATATTTATTTTCTTGTACTAATTTAAATATTTTCTGTGCTTCTTCAGAAGTTATTAATCTTTTTCCTGTCAAATCAAAAAAACTTTGCCAGTATCTATAATACCCTTTAATTTTAAAAGCTTCTGAATAAGCATAAGAGCTAATCCCTAGTAAATGTTCAATAGCAGTATTAAATTTACCATAGCATTCTTCCTTTTTCAAAATATCAACCCACAATTTTCTTTGTTCTTTCCAATCTTCAGCAGAATTCATTATATCAATTTGGGTTCCTAAAATATATATTTTATCTTTTTATATCTTGCTTTTGAAAATACTCTTGTAATTGTCAAAAATTCTTCATTTTCTTAAAAGTTTTTGCGTTTACACACACTATAACTGCATTTGCACTATCGATATAATCTCTTGTAATTTTTGATCTGTAATCTATAATATCATTTAAACCCGGAGTATCAACTAGGCATATTTGTGGTGGAAGTTTTAAATCACTAATTCCTATTTCAAGTTCTTTTACAAAAATAATGTTCTTTTTCTTTTGAAGATGTCCAACGTGAAATTTCTTTTTTCATATCTTCAATATCATCAAATATTTGATATACATCTTTTTATTTAGTAACTCATCCTTAACTTCATCAGATTTCAGTTCTTTATATTCATCAATAAATGTATCTGCTTTTTATTTACTGCATCTTTCCAAATTTTATTCCATTCATTACGAGTATAAAATTTTATTTTCAAAGAATTTTTTCAGAATATCTGAATTTTGTTAAAGTAGCTGTTTCTGGTGTTACATTAGTACTTTGCCAATTCATGTCCTATAAGAGCATTTATTAATGTTGATTTTCCTGCTTTTTATTGCTCCTACTATAGCTATCTGATAACTTGGATTTTTTTACATTTTCAACATAATCTTCTATCTGTTGATTAATGGATTCAAAAAAGAAACTTCTTCCTTAAAGAATTCTTCTTTACTTAAATTATCTAATACTATTTTAGATAGAATCATATTTTTAGTATAATCATTAAGTATATCATTCCAATGAATTTCTACTAGTTTTTCATTATTTTCTCTTTGTAAATTTTTCTAGACTTATCATTTTTCACCTCTCAAAATTTGTAATAATTTATTTTTCTTAAATTTTATCATTTTTTTATCTTATTTTATTCTTAGTTTACTATTTTTTTATATACAAATATATTTTTCACTTTATATATTTATCTATCTGTTTTATAAATACTATTTTAAAATTAAATAACCCAAAAATTATTTAAAAATTAATTTGTCAATATATAAAAAAATGTAAATAATCATTAACTCTTTTTATTTCTCTTATTCATTTTTCAAATACAGCATTTGTTTTTCCCTATTCAAAATATTTTTAATTATAAGCTATAATTAAAAAGTATATTAAGGATTTTTCACTTCAAAAATCACTAATGGAAGGAGGAAACAAATGAATACAAATTTAGACAAAGAAATGGCGAAAGTTGTAAAAGAAAACAGTGTTCGTAAAAAACCTTTTAAATCTCAAATCCCACATGCGTTAGTTTTAATCGCTCTATTAGTTGGACTCGGTTTCTATTTAAATGATGCAAAATTAGTAAAAATACTTGATATTCGGTGTTGCTTTTTGGAATGATTCTGCAACGTTCAAGATTCTGTTTTACTGCCGCATTCAGAGACCCTGTTATTACAGGAAGTACTTCTCTTACAAGAGCCGCATTTTTAGCTGTTGCAATTGGAACTATCGGATTCTCAGCTTTAAGCCTTTACTCTATCTCAACTGGTGGAAAACCTATGGGAACTGATTCTGTTGCACCTTTATCAATACTGACTATTATCGGTGGTGTTATGTTTGGTATCGGTATGGTTACAGCTGGTGGATGTGCTTCAGGAACTTTAATGAGAGTTGGGGAAGGGTTCCAATTACAATGGGTCGCTCTATTGTGCTTCATGTTGGGATCAGTAGCCGGGGCTTGGGCAATGGGATTCCTAGCACCACTTGGTAAAGCAAATATTAAAGTTTATCTTCCTGATCATCTCGGATGGGCAGGGTGCATTAATATTCCAATTTGCATTAATAGCAATAGTATACGTTCTTGCCATTAAATGGCAAAAGAAAAAATTTAGTTAAACATATTTTTTTGAAGAAAATTCTTAAATAAATTTTTTAGGAGGAAAAACTAATGAAAGAATACAAATTAGATTGTATAGGAGAAGCTTGTCCAGTACCTTTAATAAAAGCTCAAAAAGAAAATGGAAACTATGGAAGTAGGAGATATAGTTATAATAAATGTAGACCATTCATGTGCTATAAAAAAATATTCCTGAATGGGCAGATCAGACAGGATATGCCTGCAGAGTTGAAGAAGTTGACGATGGAGAATGGAACATCATAGTTGAAAAAGTAAATAATATTGTAAGAATATCTCAACAGAGATATAAATAAGTTAATTCTTTGGGGAATAAATTAACTTACATAAAAAAATATACTGTAAAAGGAGAACAGTAATGGAATTTTTAACAATTTAAGCCAGAACAAAACATATAAAAAAATAATGAAAAACCTTTATCGTATAATACAGGAGCTGTATTGCTTGGTATTACGGCAACTATTTATCTGGCAGTCTTTAAAAAGGCATGGAGTGTTTCAGGACCTATCACCGTATGGGGAGCTAAAATATTTCAGGTAGCAGGACTTAATCCTGTTGCATGGCCTTATTTTTATAAAGAGTTCCGGATTAAAAAGGCAATCATGATACCTATTTTATCAAATAGTGGTTCTGTATGTAATATAGGAATTATTCTCGGTGCCACATTGGCAACTTTACTAGCTTCAGAATTTAAAAATCAAAAAAATAAAAAGGAAAAAAACAGCTTTTTGGTGCTGTCCTTGGAGGATTTTTAATGGGAGCAGGGAGCAAGACTTGCTTTCAGGATGTAATATTGCAGCTTTCTTTTTCTGCACTGTCAGCATTGTCATTGACAGGTTGGTTTTACGGGTTATCTGCCTTTTGCAGGTGCCTTCATAGGAAGTAAAATACTTTTTAAACTATATTATAAAGGAATAATTTCGATATAATTATTCTTACAGAAGGAGAGAAACTTTAATGAATTTTAGAAAAATACTTTTTCAATAATGAGTATTGCTATTTTTAGGATTGATTATATCATGCGGAAAAATGCAATCAAAGAAATCAAAAACTGAAGAATTATTAAAAATATTGATAATTCCAGCTATATTATTATAGACACTAGAAGAGATAGTCTTTATAACGGGTTTAAGGATAAGAATGCTAAACGTGGAGGGCATATTAAAAAATGCAATCCAGTTTACTGCGGCATGGTTAAACTATATTGAAGATGGTAAATTTGAAACTTATGCAGCCGGTAAAGGAATTACAAAAAGACAAAAACTCTTGTTATATACGACACAGATAACGAAAGTTTAAACAGTGTTGCTGGAGAATTTGCCGCAAGAGGATATAAAGTAAGAACTTATAAAGATTTTTGTAAATTATGCAAATGATGAGAAAAATCCAATGGAGTCTTTTTCAAACTTCCAGTACAGCGTTTCACCTCAATGGGTAAATTCTGTTTTAAAGGGAGAAAAGCCTGAAACTTATACAAATGATAAATTTATGATATTTGAAGTCTCATGGGGACCATTGGAAAAAAGTAAAGGTTATGCTCAGCACATAAATGGTGCTTACCACTTTGATACTGACTGGATTGAAAATGGACCGGTATGGAACCTAAGCGATCCAAAAGTTATTGAAGCTAATCTGTTGAAAAATGGTATTACCAAAAGATAAAAACCATCATTCTTTACTCTGCTGAAAACCAGCTTGCCGCATATCGTGTATTCTGGGCATTAAAATGGGCAGGAGTAACAGATGTAAGAGTTCTTGACGGTAACCTGGCTACATGGATGGATGCCGGATTCCATACAGAAACTAAGGTAAATACACCTACACCTGAAACTAATTTTGGTGGTACTATACCTGCTGATACCAGCATTACTATATCAACTCCTGAGGAAGCAATGGAAATGCAGAAAAATGGATTAAAACTTATAAGTAACCGTTCATGGGATGAATATACAGGAAAAGTAAGCGGATACGACTACATTCCTGGTAAAGGGGAACCTCAAGGTGCAATCTGGGGATTTGCTGGAACTGATTCATCAAATGTGGCTGATTACTATGATCCGGATGGAACTTTACGTAACCCAAATGAAATATTCGCATTGTGGAAAACTCAGAATATTAACGAAGGAGACAAACTTGCATTCTACTGTGGAACAGGATGGCGTGCAACTGTACCTTGGTTCATGACCATAATGGCAGGATGGAAAGACACTTATATATATGACGGTGGATGGAATGCATGGCAAATGGATTCTAAATTCCCTGTACAAAAAGGAGCACCAAACAATATGCAGAAACCTGATTCTAAAAATGATTATGGAGCAGGTGTAAAAGAAAAAGGAGCTTCATGTAAAGCTTAATATTTTAATTTTAACCCTAACTTTTAATTTAGAATATTTTTAGGCTATATATAATTAAGTAAATAAAATAGACTATTTCAAATTTATATAGTATAATACACGTATAAATTTAGAAATAGTCTTTTAATTATTTTTAGAAAGGAAAAGTTATGATTAAAAATAGATTGCCTTGGATACAGCTGTCCTATTCCTGTAATAAAAATTAAAGCAGAAACATTCCCTCATTATGGAAGGAGAGAAATTCTTCTTGTTACAGACCACAACCTTGCCGTAGAAAAATATTGAATATTACTGTAATTTAAATAAATTTAAATGCTCTTCAGAAGAAGTTATAGATGGTGTGTGGGAAATCACCATTAGCAAATAATTTTCTTTATATATTTTTCCATATAGGAAATTACCCTTTTCACTCCACCTGTATGGGAATTTCTTTTTATCATGCTTATATTCTGAGTTATCGAGATTTTTCTCAACATCTACGATTTTTACTTCCTTATGGTAAAGTTCTTTTTATTGTAGAATAAGGCAGAAATGCCATCCCATATCCGTTAATGATACAGGATTTTTATTGCATCCACACTTTCCAGGTTATATGTAAACTTATAATTTTCAAAATTATTGATAAATTTTTGTTACAACTTTTATAACCTCATTTTCTCCTGACATTTTTATAAGGTCATATTTACTTAGTTCCTTTACTTTTTATTGAATCAGGAAATGAACCCAAAAATATTTGATGCAACGAGCACAATTTTTCTTCAAATATTTTTCCTGCCAAAGTTTCATTGTTATTGATATTTTCCGTTACAAAAACCTATATCACATCTTTCCCTTAGAAGTTCTTCCTCTATGACAGAACTGCTCTCCCTGCTGTTCAGCTCCACCGAAACATTGGGATAATGCTTTTTCAAATGATAAACGACACATGGAAGGGAATAATTACATATTGTAGATACTGCAGATATTTTTTTATTTTCATTGAATTATTTTTGCATCTTCTATTTCTTCCCTCATTTCATCCAGACACTCCTCAAACATTGAAAAATACTTATATACGATTCTTCCTTCTTTTGTCAGTTCAATACCTTTGTTACTTCGAGTAAACAACTTTGCATTAAACTCTTTTTCAAGCTTCTTCAGTTGCTGAGATAATGCCGGCTGGGAAATGAATAATTCGTTTGCAGCCTTTGAGATACTACCTGTTTCAACTACTTTTTAAAAAACAGGTTATAAACATCATTTATCATAGTTAACTCCCTTTCGCACACTTTTATTTTGTAATCAAAATTTTTTTACTAAAAAAATCCCATTATTTTTTCGTTTATATGATTAATTATTTATATTATAAACTAAAAAGATTTTTTTACAATATCAGATTTTTATAATTTCTGTTATTATATTTGATAAATCATATATAATATGTTATTATTTACCTATCAATATTTACAATAAACAAGGAGGTTTTAATGAGAAGTTTATCAGGTATTCAACCTAGCGGTATCCTGCATATAGGAAATTATTTTGGAGCAATAAAAACAGTTTGTGGAACTTCAGGATCAGTATGAAGGTTTCTATTTTCTTGCTAATTATCATGCTCTTACATCTTCTCCTAATGGTGAAAATTTGAAACAAAAATACAATAGAAGTTATTTTTAGATTATCTTGCTCTGGGTCTTGATCCGGAAAAATCTACATTGTTTCTGCAGTCAGACGTGCCTGAACATACAGAACTGGCATGGATTTTAGCAAAATGTTACCCCAATGGGACTGATTGAAAGGGCTCATTCGTATAAAGATAAGATTGCAAAGGGAATTAAGCCTAACATGGGATTATTCACATATCCTATATTAATGGCTGCAGATATACTTATGTACGATCCTGATATAGTGCCTGTTGGAAAAGACCAGAAACAGCACGTGGAAATTACGAGGGATATTGCAATTAAATTTAATGAAACATATGGAAAGGGAAATTTTCAAAAGCTCCAAAGGAAAAATTATGGAAAGTGTTGCTGTCGTTCACTGGAACTGATGGTGATAAAATGAGTAAATCATATGGAAATGTTATAAATATGTTCTTTTCTAAAAAGGAACTAAAAAACAGATTATGAGACTGTTACTGATTCTACTCCTCTTGAAGAGCCTAAAAATCCTAACAACAACATTACAAAACTGTATTCTCTTTTTGCTACTGAAGCTGAAACTGAAGAGCTTTAAACAGAAATTCCCTGCCCGGAAACTTTGGTTACGGACATGCAAAACTGAATTACTTGATAAATTTATGGACTATTTTGCTCCATTCAGGGAAAAACGTGAAGAACTTGTAAATAATATGGACTATGTATATGAAATTCTTCAGAAGGGTGCTGAAAAAGCCCGTTCAATCGCCACTGCAAAAATGGATGAAGTCAGAAGTGTAGTGGGATTACTGGATAAGAATTATTAAGATTTAGATTTGAATAAATGATAGAAAAACAGCTCCAATTAATAGATTAGGGCTTGTTTTTGTATGTTCTTCTGCTATTAATTCAAACTAAGCTAAATACTATCCAGTATTTCATTTACAAATTTACATTTTATTTTAAATTCTTTTATTTTCTCAATATCCATATTTGACAATACTTTAAGTTCTTTTCCTATTTTTCATATATATTTTTAATACTAAATTTTCTTCAAGATTATCTCCCCAGTCTTCTAAAATTTGCCATAACTTCCCAACCTAATTCTTTTTGCTATTTCTTGTTCCAGTGTTATTTCATGATTTTTATCCATATTTCTTCTCCTTTTTACCTAATAAATTTTTGGTAAAGATTCCTACATTTTTCATATAAAACCCTAAATATATGCTATAATAATTAAATAATATCAATTTTTATGGAGGAATGACAATGAGAAAAATTAAATCCAGAAATAGATTAAGTGAGTGCAATATATAACGTTGAACTTGCATGTGGGAAATGTTCTGTAGAAGAAATTGAAATTTTTGAAGAAAAAGTGCATATGGTGAAATTTCAGATGAAGAATTTAAAAACAAATATTATTACTTGCATAGAATTTTTTTGATTCTCATCACTGAAATATATCAGATTTCACTTTGAAACATAATTACTCTTAATGGTGTGAAATTTCTTTATGGAATTCTATTTCTTTTTCTGATATTACTGCCATTCTTTCTCACTCTCTTTTTGGTTTTTATTTGCTTTTCCAAACTCAAAGTTATCCTATATTTACTTCAAGAATTAGCAATCATTTTAGATATCCGTGTTTGACAATAGCTTAAAAAGTTTTCTTTTAAAAACTAATATCTTTTACTGATTTTTATACGAAGCATTTTAAAAATAATAAAAATTATTGAGAATATTGTAATTAAAGGACTTACAGCAAACATGAATATTAAAAATATTGATAATAAAACCAAAGTTGGAAAAGAGATTATAATTCCTAATACTATAATTATTACAATTTCTAATGGATTATAATGTCTTTCATTATTAAATTTTATAGTTTTTCATTAATCTCAACTCCTATTGTGAATTGTGTTTTTATATATTATACCACTTAGCTGGAAAAAGAAAATAATATATAAAATTAGGATAATAGTGCTCATGTTTATATTACATTTTAATTTACATTACTCTCAAACGGATTGAAAGACCTTTTAAGTAGTGATTTTTGTTTGAATACTATCTGAATTTACATTACTCTCAAAACCAGCCTTCTTTGTATTTTTCACAATAAAAGGTTTGAATACTATCTGAATTTACATTACCTCAAACCCTATAGAGGCTTGATTCCTCGTTTGGATAGTTTGAATACTATCTGAATTTACATTACTCTCAAACGGATTGAAAGACCTTTTAAGTAGTGATTTTGTTTGAATACTATCTGAATTTTACATTACTCTCAAACTGTGATGGAAATAAACATCTTTTCCAAAAAGTTTGAATACTATCTGAATTTACATTACTCTCAAACTACAATTTAGACGATAAACCGAACCAGTTTGTTTGAATACTATCTGAATTTACATTACCCTCAAACAGCTAGAAATTAACTGCCCTGCTATATCAAGTTTGAATACTATCTGAATTTACATTACTCTCAAACGCACTATTTCCAATTCATTTAGATTTCTAAGTTTGAATACTATCTGAATTTACATTACTCTCAAACGAAATATGGGAGTGCAAAACTCTTAACAATGTTTGAATACTATCTGAATTTACATTACTCTCAAACTCATTTTAAGTATACAGGGGGAGTACCAAAACGTTTGAATACTATCTGAATTTACATTACTCTCAAACAAGAGAGTAAGTGTGGACGAACTGAACTTTAGTTTGAATACTATCTGAATTTACATTACCTCAAACCAAAGAAATGTATTTGCAAGAAATTGTGTTGTTTGAATACTATCTGAATTTACATTACTCTCAAACAACTTATATCTACATAGATTTTTCCATTGTGTTTGAATACTATCTGAATTTACATTACTCTCAAACCTCAAATTTATTTTTAAGGGAGAATAATTTTTCGTCATTACGTAACGCTGAAATCCAGATAATATCTGACTTATGAAAGATTTATCTCACATAAATCATTATCTATAATAAATAATTTCTCTTCATTATTTATTATATCAGGTTTTTGATTTTCTACAAATAATAATTTTATTTTTTATAAAACATTCTCTATATAATGCTACAATATCTTTCTTTTCCAAAAAATATGAAAAATTAATTAGTATAAAAATTTCTTTTTAAAAATTTTTTGACACTAAATCTATATATTCTAAAAATCTCTTCTATTTTATTTGAAAAACATAGAGATAACTTTACAGAGAATAGCTTAAAAATTTCTTTTAAATCTATTTCTTCTATTATTTCTAAGGATAGTCATAATTTTTCTATTAAATAATAGATATATTTCAACAAATTATTTTCCATACTTTTCGTTTCTATTAAAAATTCAGCATCTACAGATAATTTTTCCAATTCATGATAAATTTTTATTCAATACTTTTTATTATTTAAATTTAAATCAAATATATCTTTGATTATATCAATTTTATCAGTAATTTTCAATTCAGTATTTTCTTCAAACAAAGAAAATTTTCCATATTCTCCATCAATTTGTTTAATAATTTCTTGAATAAATTCTACAAATTTCTCTTTATTTTCCAATATTAATAAATTTACTTTATTTTTCTTCAAAAACTATTTTCATTATTTAAATCTTCATGTATCAATTTCATAAAAATACCAGTCTTTCAGTTGAATTTAAAACTTCACTTTTATTTTCACCCAGCAACATATACATTTTAGAATACTGTTTTTCAGTTACTAACAACACTTGGACTAACCCTGTCTGCAGGCTTATTTTTTTCTCTAAATTATTCATCAATGTATTTGTTGTTGTGGCATTTAAAGCTAATTTTACATAAACAGATTCCTGTAGCATCATAAATTCTGTCTTTTATTAAAAATTTTTCTAAATCTTGTATATTCTTTTCTATTTTTCTGTAAGAGTAGGTAAATCAGAACTATTCTCATAAATCTATAACTCATCTTTAGGAAACCTAATTAAAGATATATCATTTTTCATTCAATGAATCAAAATACACTCTTACAGAAAATTTTTATTGCATTTGTCATATGCTGTTGTTTACCTTCTAACATAACTTCTTTATTTAAAATATCCAATATTTTCATTTTTCTTCTTTTCAAGTTTTTCTAACTTCATTTCATAAAATTAATCTATCAACAAAAGGTCTGAAAGGTTCCATAAAAATCACAGGATAAATTGAACTGATTAAAAAAATATTATCATGAAAAATTCCTAACGTAGTCAAATATCCATTTGAAACAATTTCTTTTTATTAAAAACATGATAATATTAGAGAATATCCATAATTTAATCCATGATTTATTGAAAATATCTAAACTTCTTGAAAATTCCATTCCAAACAAAGAATTAAAAATATACTTTTTGCAGCATGACCTTCTCTATTACTTATATCATTTATTTCACTTGTGAAATATATTCATCTAATAACTTAAAGTTTTTGCATTTAAATCTTTTTAAATTATCCCTTTGATTTCTTATTTTTCCTTCACTATTTCCTGCCATAACTCCCTCATGTAAGCTTTTTCTCCATTTTATTTGGGATCTTATTTTTAGAACTTGTGTCATGACTGCCATAATAAGGTAATAATTCTGAGCTTGGATTTCTTCTTTCATCACAGAAGATAATTTTTAATTTTTCTTTTTACCATTTCATTAGGAGAGCTGCTGTCAATGAGACAGCAGTTGACTCAATAACTAAAGTATGTATTTCTCCTAAATGAACTTTTTGTAGTTTTTCATTTCTAATAACTAAATATCCTAATTTTAAATCAAGCTTCGATGTACTTGATATGACCACTATTCTCCAACTCACTTTAAAAACTCCCTTACTTATTTATCCAAAGATACTTTCTTTTCAAATAATCCTGTCGGTGATTGATTTATAATATAAAAATCATTTTCAAGAATTTTTGATTTACTTAATTTCGTATTATATTTTTTTACTGTAATTGTGTGTATATTTCGTATCAAATTCACCTTGTTGAGAGTTTAAACATTTTAATATTTCTTGAATAAATCTACTTTTAGCATAATTATTTAATGTTGTAAAAATCTTTTAATTTCTTACAATCTTCTATATAAATAGGTAAAAGTACTTTTTAAATTTTGAAAAAAATTCCTGTTTCTATTTTTCAATAATTTCTTTTATACAGTTTCCAAAAATTTCTCTGATATTTCATCTTCACTTAAATCTCTATCATTTTTATTTTTGAGAATTTTTGGAAGTTTTTTTCTAAGAATTTTTCTTCTCTTATTTTTCATCTTTGTAAATTAATTTTAAATATTCTAAATTCTTATATATTTTTCTATAAGTTTCATAATTTTTCTTTTATTAAAATAATTTGAATTCCATTTTGAATATTTATACTATCTGCTGTTCTAGAATTTAAATAATACTCGTATCCATTACTATGTACTAATGATTTATAATTTAACTTGCTTACTAAAACTTTCGGTTCTTGTAACTTTAATTCTTCTTTACAGTATTTTTCTAAATCTTCTTTTTGTTGAAATAGATTTTTTTATATAAATAGGCAGAGTTTTCTATACTTCTTACTCTTTTCTTTTTCTGTATATTCAACTATGAAAAAAATAACTATTTTTTTATCTTATCATAGCCACCGTATTTTATATTACTCAATACACCTGATGACTTCAATGGACGTAATTTATCTTTCTCAGAAGATATATTTTTGATCACTAAATCCTCCTTTTTTTGCTCATATGAGCCCTTGTAAATAAAGGTCTTATTTTATAGATATATCTTTCTATTTTTGAAAGCATTACATCAGGATTCCATACATCATTTTCTCTCTCAAAAACTTTATTCAAATTATATGTTCTATTATCTTTTTCTATCTTTTTATAAAAATTATAAGGATTGTCAGTAAATAAAGTATTATATATATTTCCTGTTACGATATTCAAATATCCGTCATGAGCATGATGATAATCATTTAATTCCCTAAATTTGTAAATACCAAATTTTTGTCTGAAATCAGATGTAAGTCCTGCTTTTTACATAAATTACCCTTGTATCACTTCCGAATATTACTTTTTAATAAATCAGCCAGAACTTTTGTAGCCTGTCTAGTTTCAACTATTTGTCTACTTATAAATCCTGCCAATTCATCATCTGAAAAATCCTTCTGTTCTTGTTAATCTTTCGTATTTAGTATTACTCATCAGTCCTCTTTCTTTTAAAGAAGTCCAGAAAAGCTTTACATTTTATTTTTGTATACTCTTATCTATAGGATATTCATTTGTCTTGTCAGCATTTATCTGTTTTTTTACTAAAAACTGTATTATCAAAAGCTATCATCCTTTATTTTTAGATTGGGGATATATATGATCGATATCATATAAATTATCATTCATCAAATCTTCTAATCTAATAACTTCGCCACTATACATACATCTTCCAAGCTGTAAATAATATAGATAAAGTTTTTTTAGACTTCAAATCATCATTTGTTTTATCTTTTAAATTTTTCTAATTCTTTAATAGAATCATCATTTTTTTATATTTTTATATAATTCTAATAGCTTATCTTTTCTTTTTTTCAGTTCTTTTTTTCTCAGTTTGAGTATCTCTCGCCATTTCAATAAATACTTTTTAGGAGATTTATTCGTTACTTTTTATTTCTTTCACTATTACTAAAGCTCTCCAAATCATTTTCTTTACACTAGGAGATATTTGTAAATCTTTTACTAAATCTTCATAAGTTATATTTTTCTTTTCATTTATTCCATTATATTCTTTTTATTCTATTTGAAAAAAATCATATTTATAACTCAACAGTTCCATGATATTTTTCATTTTTCTCCATAACATTTCAATTATACTTATGAGGTTCTCCCGTTTCTTCATCCATTGTTTCAATTTCTGTTAAAAATTCTTTAGACAATCTTGACCAGTCTCTATACTTTAATTTTTAAAATTAATTTCATCTCTTCAGGTGTAACTTTTTCTGGATATTTCTCCTCTATTTTTGATTTTTATTAATTTTTCTTCACCATATAATGTTATCCATAAAATGATATCTTCTATCATTTTCTTATAACTATCTTTTACTATTTTTTTCTTCCCCAAATATTTTTTTCATATCTATATAAGAACCTAAAGAAGTATTAAATGTTCCGTCAATTCCTGTTATTTCTGGTTTAGTAACAGCTATATTTTTGACTTTTTCAAAAACTCAACTAATGTTCTCATTCCTATTTTCTTATTTTTCTGAAATAATTCTGTGTATATCTTCTGCTTTTAAGTCTACCGTTATTTTTTTCTCCTCTTATTTTTTTAGATTATTCAGTTCATTTAATACCATGTATTTCGTATAAAGTAGAGAGTTTTTAGGTATCACATCTTTTTCAGGCAAATATGTACATTTATTTGTCATTCTTTTTATAAATTTTTCTGCTGTTTTAGAAGTATTTACCATACTTTCAAAAATTCCAAGGTAATATTTTTCCATATTCCTTTCTTTCTATCCATGCAAAAAGGACTTTTTAGAATTTAAAGGTCCAACATAATAAGGAATCTTAAATTTAAATATTTTCATTATTTTTTTCAGATACTGATAATCCAGTTTCATCTTTTTCAATAAGCCATTTAAAATATTTCTCAGCATTTTTAATATTGTCTCTAATTCTTTCTGATGTACTTGTCTTGGTATTACTCCGTTATCCTTTATTTTTGTTTTTGGAAGAAAACTATCCAGCTCTATTTTATTCAAGATATTTTTTTACAATTTCATCAGTATTTTTCATTATTAAAATATGATTTTATTTTTATAAAGTTCTTCTTTTTCCATTCTTTTTTTACATAATTTTCGTACAACCCGTTTTCTGAAAAAAACCTCTTTATATGCCTTTTTATCTAATTTTTCAATACCTCTTTTAATATTCTCAAATCCTTTTTATGTTCATCATAAAAGCTTAACTTTTGAATAGGATAAATATTTATCTTCTTTCAAAAATATTCTGTAATAATATCCAATCATAAATAGCTTTTGCTTTTTGAACAAATAATATTTTTCTCCTAAAATACTTTCATATTCTTCTTCTTTCTCATCATAGTTTCCTTTTGAGAAAGCTATCTTTGCCTCTTCATACTCCTTATCATCAAATATAGTGGACATTTTCACTTTCATTTCCAACAAGTAATTTCCATATTTCCTGATATATTTTATTTTTTTCTCTTCTTCCAGTAATTCGCTTAATTTTTCTTTCTTCTTTGTTCTATTCAACGTTTTATCTGTTAAAATTTCTTTTATTGCTTGTAATGAAGCACTTGATTTTTATTTTAAAATCTATATTTAATTCTTCATTTAAATATTTTACAAATTCATTAAAAAAATATCATCGAAATCTAAATTGTCTGATAATTCACCTTCGAATAAAAAAATGTCCTCTATGCGATAATATATGGGATATTGCTAAATATAATTTTCTTATTTCAAAAGCACTTTCTTCATTATCAATTAAAAGCTTTTTCTTAAATGATAAATTGTAGGATATTCCATGTGATAATCTTGATCTGTATAATTTTTGTCCATAAAAAGTGTATTTTTATTTTTGATAGTTTTATCCTCAATAAAATACTGACTTTCTTTCAATCTCTGAAAAAATCCAAAATCTTTTTGACATTTCTGCACTAAATAAAGTCTGTAATAATTCTATTCTATTTTTTCCTTTTTAATCTTCTTCTTGATGTTCTGAAAATTCTTCTTTCTGACGCTGTATTTCCCATATCAAATAAATGTGTTCCCCACATAAATTTTTTTATTGAATCTTAAAAATATCATATTTTTCATTTGTAACTGCCCAACCAATAGAACTTGTTCCTAAATCCAAACCCTAAGTAGTAATCTTCAAATTTTTCATTTTTTTCCTCCTAAAATTATTGACTTTCAGAAATTTATGTGTTATAAATTAGTAAATCAGAATACTATCTGAATTTTACATTACGAGTTCAAATAAAAATTTTTGAAATCGTCATTATGACTTCTGCAGTGCAGATTTTAAAGCCTATGTTAAAGGCTTTTTTTATTTTTTTATAAGATTTGTTCTTATAAAAGATTTTGTTTTCACTTTAAGTTTAACACATTTTTCGTAAAAAGTCTATACCTAATATGTTTTTATTTCACATTTTTCCCAACAAAAAGAGCCCCCTCAAAGAAAAATCCATAAACC
>BNJV01000099.1_pt1 | contig 83219 bp, 129 predicted proteins | sample 8540591 | NCBI WGS metagenome assembly BNJV01 (sample SAMD00202457, study PRJDB9452) | human saliva metagenome | host: Homo sapiens | reverse complement strand
GGTTACGTATTGCTAAAATCAGGTTGCTTACCATACTTGACCGCTGCACGGTCAGCTTCTGTGCCCCTTTGGGCGCAACGGACGCCGCCCATAACCATATCCTGCCGCAACTCCCTGATCTCGCAGAAGCAAAATAAACCCTTTCGCGGAAATAAGACCGCCAACCAAACGATACCCGCCAGCACGCTCCAGCAAAGACATATGCGCTTATCGAGCGTATTCTGCCGATTGTGCGAACCAAACAGAGCTGCCAGGGCAACCAGCCACAAAACCGCAAGCTGCAGCCGTACAATAAGCAACCAAACTAAACAACTGCGCGCTAGTGCGCTTCCGTCCCCCATCATCTTTTCCTCTTTAACCATTCAGACGGCCTATTCCCCTGTTCCCCATCTTTCGACACAGGGTCGACAAACCTTTTTACTCCCAGCAATATTCCGCAAATCGACATAGTTTATGGTAACGTATCCGGCTGTCTGTTATCCCATTCCAACGAGGCTCATCGGCAATCGCGCAGCCCTGCAGATGCTAAACGACAAATTGATACTCAGCTTATCCGTTTATCTGGCGTCAAACAAACCTCACAATAGGGCAGGTTCTCTCGAAAGGAGGTATCCGCCCTCCCAATATGCCCTGCAAACCGAGCCTCGTATCACGTTCCTTTTCCAAGGGCAGCTTTCATCGCTTCCGGCCACAGTGGTCATCGATACTTCCGCCGACTTGTCCAATAGGCATTCCAACAGCCTGCAGGTCGGCGGATTTGACGGTTTCCGTCCGTTCTGCGGTTCTTTCACGCAGCGCTATCGTTGTCGCCACGGCAACGCCAACCCTCCACTTCCACCACCTCCCGTGTGCCGTTGCCGGAGCGGGTGGTCAAAGTCGCCTCTCACAATGTCTCCCATCGTACCGACTGACGACAACACGCTCCATCTCACCAACGGTAACCACCTTCCACACGATGAAGGTATTCGACGCGGGAGAAGGTAGATCAGAAATCTGACTTTTATCCCTATCTGAGGCTCTACTGGACTCAATTCTCGAACCGGCAGAGGTGGATGCCGTCAATCAATACCTTTGTCATTCTCTCGATAACGGGATTCCTCATATCCCGCCTCCCCCGCATCAGGTCACCATCGACGGCGAGGATAACAACCGACAAAATCAGCAAATAAGCCATTATTGCCAAAGCCCCTGACGGCGGATTTTCTAGCTGCAAAATGAGCCACGATACTCGCCATCCATACTGAAAGCGTACCATTAGCAAAACCCAAGCCGTAAAATAAAACCTCCCATCCGCCCAAAGCATATCCCGTTTTCCCTTTCCTGGTTTTCAGACGGCCTCTCACTGCCGCCGCCGCACGCCTTGATTTTTCAAAGTGCCATCTTTAACTCTGCTGCGCTTTTCCACGCCGCCGGGACACATCCACCGCCGCCGCCGCTGCCGCTGAGCCACCGCTCGGCGGTCATCTCCGGCCGTCAACCGCCCGCCAGAAATCCACGGTTTGCCGGATGCTGCCGCGCAACAGGTCCAGTCGAAATTTTCGCCTCGCGCCGCCGTATTCGGTCGGACGGTAGGCGTCGAACAAACAGTGCGCGGGCATTGGGGGAACTTTGGTGCAGGCCGTCTGAATATCGGCAGCCGACCGCACGCGCACGGCTTTAAGATACGGCCGGTCGAACTGGCGCAGAAGTCATCGTCTTCGTCGCCGTGAAACTGAATCACGTCTATCGGCACTTGACGCGGCGGATTTTGACTGATAACGTCCGAGCCGTTCGTTCCACAAACAGCGCGACTGCCGACACGAAACGGCGCGCACACCGCCGCGATTTCCTTTGCCTGCGACGCCGTTACCGCGCGTTTGCTTTTCGCGTAAAACACCAGCCCGACCGCATCCGCGCTTGCCTCGGCGGCAGCCACAGTGCGTCTCTCGGGCGGGTGATGCCGCAGATTTTGATGCGGACGGTTTCATCAAAACTTCCTTTATGGTTCAGACTCCGCGCTTTTAATGCTCAAAAGCAAGAGGGCATCGGCAGAAATATAACTCCTGCCGGCGATAAAATACACGGCCTCGCTATGTCGCATACTGTGCAAGTCAAAGCATCACCATTTCTTTCTTCAGACGGCCTATCCACAGCAGCGGGAACGTAATCCGCCACCGTGCGATAGTCATACCCCAAACGGTTGGAAAACGGCAGCAGCCAATGCCTGCTCATTTTCAGAATTGCGCCATATCGGCAGCCAACCGACAAACAAATCGGTAATTTCCACCGCACCGATATTGCGGAATGCGACGGCAAATCCGTCGGCCAGAAATTCTGCAGCATAATCGTCGGCAAAATCAGCCCCTATCGCGCAGCACCGGCTTCGGCAATCAGAGAAAAACGTACGCTGCCAATCTTTCGGACTTCACCCCGTTCAGCCGCCCTGCTTCGACCGCCTCCGCACTGCCCTTCGACATCACGCATCGTCATCAACAGCCTTCAAACGGCCACAACCAATCGGGCGGCGGCGGCACGCGCAGGCTGAACTCGGGCGGATAATCGCACCGTCAGATACAGTCGTCCGCATAGGTCGGCGGGGCTTTTCAGACGGCTTTTTGCGGCCAACAGTTCGGCAAAACCCCTGCACACTCAAAACGTCCGTTGCCCAGCATACACCAGTGCGCCGACGATATTGCGCACCATATGATGCAAAAGGCATTGCCGTGCAGATCCAGCCATCAATTGCGGTGTGCCGTGCAAAACCACGCCATATAAAGTTTTGACCGAGATTTTGCCCTGGCACCGCGACGCGCGAAAACTGGAAAAACTCATGCTCGCCGACCACGCGCGGCAGCAGCCTGCATGGCGGCAAAAATCCAGCGGCGTATGCGTCCAGCGACACGGGCGGCCAACGGCGAACGGACGGGCGAAGATTGCAGCACATAACGCGTAGCGGCGGCCGAAAGCATCAAAACGCATGGAAATGCGGCGCACCCGCTTGGCCTGCCAAACCGCCACGCCTTGCGGCAACAGGCTGTTCACGCCGCGTATCCATGATTGCTCGCCGCGCTCGGCAGCAGTATCGAAATGTACCACCTGAGCCGTGGCATGCACACCTGTATCTGTTCGGCCTGCAGCAACGACATTCACCGTTTCACCGGCAATTTGACTCAATGCCGATTCCAAAGCCGCCTGAACCGAAAATCTACCCCGTCGGCCTGTTTTTGCCAACCGAAAAACCGGCTGCCGTCGTGAGACAACGTCAGTGCCCAGCGTCTGGTGCTTTCAGACGGCCTTCTGAATTTTCAGACGGCCTCTCTAATATCATGACCCTGCATTCCACATCATTAAAAATATCGGGCGGCATTATATCCAGCAGCTTAAATTCGAACCAGCCGCCATCGCACTCCCTGATAGTAAAAATAAACCCGAGTATAAACCTGTTTCATTCCGATTACTGTCAGCCTCAATACTGTTCAGCAATGCCTCGATTTGGCCTGTATCTCACCGCTGGACTCTTCAATCAATTCATTCAAAGTCTCGCGGGCGGCCTCAGGATCACCAATCTCAATGATACATTTCCGCCAATTCGTACTTCGCTTCAAGCAGAGCAGTCATACCGACCGATTCGGAAACGAATGCCGGTTTATCGTCGCCCTCGGCCATATCCAAATCAGACCAGTCAATGGTCAACTCATCAGACGAATCTGCCAAACCATCGTCAAAAGTAATATTGGTATCGCTGAAATCAACCTCGTTATCCGACCAGCCTTTTACTACCGGCTGCAGACACCTCAGGCTCAGCTTGAACCGCCGGCACTTCCTGTACTTCCGGACGGTGCATTGAAATCAGGCAACTCCTCGGCTGCCACCGTTTCAACAACCTCCTCTTCGGCAACCTGAGCTGTTTCAACAGCTGGAACAGATACCGGCTCAACCTCAGGAACTTCAGGCTCTGAAATTTCAGGAACCGCAACTTCAGGAGCAAAAGATTCTTCAGCTTCAAACGACAACGGCTCAATGGCTGCAGATTGAGGCTCTTCGACCAAAAGTGCTGTTTCAGGCACAGCAACAGGCTCAAACTCAACCGTTTCGGCAGATTCGACAGCCTCCACCTCAACCGACGGCTGGCTGACTTCAACCTGCTCAACCGGCATAGGCTCCAATGCAAACGACAATGTCGGCGCCGGTGTTTCAACATCAGCCTTGACCGCTTCAAGTTCAGACGGCGTATCAGTATCAAATGGCTGGTCATCCACAACAAAAGCACGCCTCTTCCGCAGGCTCTGCGGTTTTTCCTCTATAGGCGTTGCCGCAATCACCTCAACAGGCTCGGGAGCGACAAATTCCAACGCATCTTCGACCGTTGTTTCAGTTGCAACTTGGATGTCCTCTACAAACACCTCCTGTCCGACTTGCGGAGTTTCGGCAACAGGCTGGATTTCTCAGATGAAACCACTGCAAATTCCAGCGGTTCTTCAATTTCGGCAACCTGCCCGATATCATGCCCATGAAAACCGTTGCAGGCTCAACAATCTCTTTTTCAGCCGCATCGACAACTTCAGGAGTCGATATAGCCGTTTTACGCTCTTCGTATTTGGCAATCGCCTCAGGACAGGCCCCAAGAAGTAATGGTTTCTTCTGCCGCTTCGTTTTGTTTGTTTCACACCGCCTCAGACCAATCAAGTACAGGTGCAGATTCGGTTGTTACGGTTTCAATAGAGCGGGAGACGGCTCAACCGCCGGCGGGTGGCAGAAGCATCTTGACCGGACCAAAATCATCAGGTTCAAATACGCCGTCGGTTGATTCAATACTGTCCCAATCGGCATTGGCTCGGCTCAGGTTTCTTCATCATCCGTAACGGCACTACTCACAATGCCGGCTTGCTGCTGATCAATGGCCAGCGCATCCAGATTTAAATCGAAGCTGCGTCATCCTGCGATGCAGGCTTATCGTCACCGACCACCCTCGAAGAATATGTCATCGTCTTCACATCATCTGCCGCCATTGCGGTTTCGGCCATTGCCGTTTCTTTTTAGTGATAGGTGCTTCGGGTGTTCCGGCATGACTATGGGCTGATGCAAACGGATGCCATCATTCTGCTCATCAAACGGAGTTTCTTCTCCGGGTTGATCATCTTGGCGTGATTTGGCTGCGGCTTTGCGATCTAAAAACAGCTTGGCCAATAGCAAGATAATCGTCAAACCTATACCACCGGCCAAAACCAGTTTCCACAAAGAACCGCCTTCATCTTCCGAGCCGGCATTTTCGGCTTCCGCAGGCTGCGGCTTGGCCTTCGGGTGCTTTCCCGCTTCGGAAACTACAGGCTGAGACGGTGCGGCAGGAGCCACCTCTTTAGATGCTTGCTGCACTTCGAGACAGACTGAACAGGGGAACCTGTTCGGACGGTTTCGGTTCTTCAACCACTTCCGGCTTCACGTACCTTCTCTTGAGGCTCTGCTTGAACTGGCTTCTTGTTTTTAGGGTTCTGTCTTCCAACAGGTTTTACCTGTTCTTTTTCTTTGTTTCTGCTGCCGGCTTAATAGGGGAGCCTCCTTCGCAGGCTTTTTTCTCTACCTGAACTGAAGCCGATTGTTTGAACGAAGAAGGTAAATCTGAAAACAACGCCTGCAAAAGCTGATTGGGATTGCGGCCCAACTTTTTCTGGTTGGCATTGATTAACGCCCGAACTGCCTGATCTACCGGGCATATCTGGCGGGTTTCAGCTGTTCGGCAATAACTGTCAGTGTTTCGCCAGTCTGTACCGTATGCTGCCCGGATGTTGCTACCGGGGCGGCATCCATCTTCTTCTTACCCGAATCGGGAACCGGATTCTTTTTCTCGGCGGCTTCGCGCTCGGCTTTTTAGCCTCGGCCACGGCAGCTTTCGCTTTGGCGCTGGAAGGATCAAGTACGGCCGTATATTGGCGTGACTGCCCTTTCACGCTCATCTGAAACACGATGACAGGCTCATTAATCGGCACTAGACGAACTCAGGCTGACAATTGCATCGCTGCCTGATTTGCGTACATTTGCCTTCAACCGATTATCGGACAAGTTGAGTTTGGTGCCCCTTAATAATTCTTTTTGCTTCTTTTTCCTGTCACGGTAACTGTTGCGGAAAAATGGTTCGCCCAAACCGGAATTTACTCTCAACCCACCCAAGGCTGCTACGGAACCGGTGGAGGCCAACAACGACACATGACAATGCTATCAGTTTGATTTTACTATCTACTTTCAAAAATTTATCCCTGATTATTCGGCGGCATGATTTCAACGCCCACAACTTCAGCTTCCTATCATATCTTTTATTTACCTTTCTTGCCAAATTTAATCATAAGAAAATATCTATTACTCATACGTCTTGTCGCTATCTTGCCATTACGCTTGCCTGACATCGCTTACGCATTCTTAACATCAACAACTTCCATCTCTGCCTTACCTCTATTCAGGCAACCATGAAAAAGGATGCAAAAATCAGCGGCTATCTGTGTGATGGCGGTTTTCATTTAAATCATTCTTATATTTTTATTTATATGAAAGCTGCCAGCGATTTTATTGCCGTCATACTCTTTCTAACCTACATCCTAACTAAGAATATTATTTGGGCAACGTCTGTTGCCGTTGTTGCCGGTATGTGCCCAGGCGGCATTTTGTGGTGGAAATTCAGAAAACTGGAAACAATGCAATGGGTCAGCCTGTTATTAATCGTCGTTTTCGGCGGAGCTACCATTTTAACCGGCAACCGTACCTTCATCATGTGGAAACCAACCCTGCTCTTTTGGACCGGCGCCATTGCCATCCTAATCAGCAACATCATTAAGAAAAACGGTCTTCAAGCCCTACTGGGTAAAAGAGATTTCGTTACCGGATGCCGTGTGGATTGGCAATAAGCTGGATGTTTCTTTCCTTATTATTATGGGTTTTGTCAATTTAGCTGTCGCTTATCCTTTTTCCGCAGAGCGTGAGGCCGTTCTGGAACAATTACAAATTTTTCGGTGCCATTCCGCTGACTTTCCTTTTTCTTTGGCACAAGTTATCTATCTGAACCGTTACCTCCCCAGAGAACAAAAATGACTGAACAATACTATATGCTGCTGGCAACAGACGGCGAAAGATGTGCATGAGGCACGCATGGCAGCCCGACCCGACCATCTGGCCCGCTTGGAACACCTGCAATCTGAAGGCCGCCTGCTTACTGCCGGTCCAAACCCATTACCCGACAACGCCGACCGTGTTTCCGGCAGCCTGATTATCGCTTCTTTCCCCTCACTCGATGCAGCCCAAGAATGGGCGGAGCAAGACCCTTATGTGGCAGCGGGCGTGCATACGAAGAAATATTGATCAAAACCCATAAAAGCGGTTTTTAAAATGACGCTCTGCACGGAACAGCAAATTCAGACGGCCTTAGGGCATTTAAGTCCCGAGATATTCGAATTCTCCGACGAAAGCCACCTCCATGCCGGACACGCCGGCAATAAAAGTCGGCGGACATTATCGCATCCTTGTGGTAAGTACGGCCTTTAACGGCGTCCGCGCCTACAGCGTCAACGGATGGTTAAAGAGGCTTTTGCACGAATGGTTTTCAGACGGCCGCATCCATGCCCTCAGCATCCGCGCGCTCACACCCGACGAATACTTCCATCAGATTTAGCGAGAAACAAAATGAAAAAGCACTACTTCCTCCCCTGCATTGATCATGGCACTGATCAGGCGGCCTAATGGCGCGAAACCCTGCTAACCGTAAACGGCAATAAAATCGACAGCCGGAGAAAATCGACCGGCAAATCAAACTGATCCGCCAAGACAACTTCAAATTCCCGATTCGCGAACTGCGCAACGAGCTTCTCAGCAACACACGTTACCCGCATGTTGGTCAATCAGGAAGCACGCCGTCTGAAACTGGAACAAGGGCAGGAGTTTAAAACCGCCAGCGAAAATGCACGCAAATCAGCCAAAGAACAAGGCGCCGACAAACATCCCGACTTCAAACAACAGTGGGAAGACTTCCAGGCCGAACTGCTGGCTGAAGCCTTGTTGCCCACATCGTCCAAACCGACCCCTGTCAGCGACCAAGAGAGTCCGCCAAGCCTATGACGAAAGCAAAATACTACCAAGGCAGCAGCGAAGTCCAGCTGGTGAAATACTGACACCAAAAAGCAGATGCCGAACAGGCCATCAAAGACCTGAAGGCATCGTTACCGATACTGCCCGCAAATATTCCGGCCGATCCAACAGTCGACTAAACCGGCGGGCATCAATCCCGAATTTGATGCATTAAAGACCTTGAACAAAGCGTGCCGCCGATTTACGCCGCCGTAAAAAGACTTGAAAAAGGACAGTTTACATCCACACCGGTTGTCGGCAACGGCGTGATTCGGCATTTTCTATATCCACGACAAACGTCCGCTGCAACTACCGCCATTCGAACAGGTTCAAAACAACATCCGTCACAACCTGCAGCAACAGAAAATCAGCCGGGCTGTCGGTGCGCTGTATCAAAAGCCACCATTACCCCGGCAAACAAATAGGAAAGAAACATGAAACAGAAACGACTACTCACTTTTTATCGCACTGGCATTGACCGGCATTTCCATCGCTGCGCCCCAAATTGATTCGGCACGCGTGGATGCCATGCTGGAACAGTTTGGCAATGCGGAACAAAACCAACTCCTCCCGATGCCCGCCAGCAAATCGAAAAAGACTTTTGGCCTGCAACCGACATACTGAAAGCAGAAGCTTTTAAAACAGGGCTTGGACAAACAGCCCGCCGTCAAGCGACGTTGGAAGAATTTGGAAGCGCAATTTCTATGCCTCCCAATACGAAGAACACTTGGTTAAAACCGTTTCCGTCAGCGACAGCGGGCGCTTGCCGCTTTACGGCAACCTGACCCGACATCGTCAGAGCTGGCACAAGTCCGTTTTGCCACGGCAGACGAAGCACGCGCCGCACAGCAACTGCTGCTGAAAGGCTATAGCTTCGAGAAACTGATGGAACGCTACCCCCAATCGATCAGCCCGCCATGCAAGAACCTTTTGCCGATTGGCCGCCTTCCGGTAGAAAATCGCAAATATCGTCGGCAATATGCAAAAAGGCGATGTCAGCCGCGAGCCGGTAGCCTATCAAAACAATTTCTACCTGTTCAAAAATTACCGCCTCCGAGCAAGCACAGGATGCACCGCCGTTTGAACAAGTGAAAGAAGCCGTTATCCAGCAAGTGAAAACGGCAGAAGGCACAGGAACAAATTGACCAACTGTTGAAAGCAAACGGTATTTCCTGTAATACCGCCGGCGAAGCATGAGGCCGTCTGAAAATAACTTTTCAGACGGCCTCAACTTCAAACACAGCCCGACGAAGAGGCGTATAGTGGATTAAATTTCAAACGTCAGGAACAAGGCGTGACGAAGCCGCAGACGGTACAGATAGTGCGGCAAGGCGAGGGCAACGCTGCATCTGCTTTAAATTTAATCCACTACTACTTAAAAGTTATTCTGCACCCTTATAATGCTCCGCTCCTTCAGGATTTCAGGTTCTCCGATTCCCTGCAAATCTTAGTGGAAATGGTCAACTCAGGTGTGCCTAAAACATATGCAACGATTTCGTAACTTTGATATAGAAAGAACGTCAAGCCGTTTTTATCGAAAAACCGCCAGTTTTCCGTGGCGGAAAATCATTGCCGTTATATTCGACAATATATTTCCGCGCGCTTTTTCGTCATCCTCTCCGCCTTCCACCAAATACTTGACGCGATAGCGCTTTCAATCAGATGCGTCAGTTTTTGCTTTTTGTCCGGGCAACAGGATGTCATCTAACTTTAGCGGTTTCGGATTGGCGATACCGCGTTTCAACACCGTCAGCGTGTACACGCTGTTTCCGTGTGGGCCACAAACATATCCCCAGTCTCCGTGGACGAAAAACGGCATAATTGGGCGTATAACCGTCGGTTCCAACGTATCCACATAGTCCAACGCACAAGGAGAACCACCCTCTTTACGGCTCCTCCTGTTTTCCTGATTGATTTCCTTTACGTCTTTGTCGCGCATTAAAGGCCGTCTGAACCGATTTCTGTCGGCAGGTTTGCCCCCATTTGTTTTTCTGACCCAGTTATCCAAATGCTTGTCGCCCGTAATCGGATAGCCGACGATAAGTTGATGGCGAAAAGGGTTGCCATCTCTGTCTTTACCGGCACAGGATTTGGCTTCCAAGGTTTTTGGATTGAAACGATAAAGGGCAGCCTGAGCAGTTGCAGAAAAACGAGGGACAGTGCTGCGGCAGCAAGCGTTTTGTGAAACATATCAGCACCTATTAGGATTTGATTTAATCAGCGAGAGTCCCAATGCTTCGCGGCTTTCGACGTATTTTCTGCGCCACGATACGGCTGAGGGCGCGATGCGGCCGATGTAGGGTGGCCCGTTCGGTCACGGAAATGGCGCCGCGTGCGTCTATAGAGGTTGAAGGTGTGTCCGGCTTTGAGGACCAGCTCGTAGGCGGCAGGGCGAGGCTGGCGTTTTCTTCGGCGAGCAGGCGTTTGGCTTTGCGCTTCATAGTCGTTGAACTGGCGCAGCAGCCAGTCGGCATCGCTGTATTCGGAAGTTGTAGGGTGGATTGTTCGACTTCGCTGCGGTACACGTCGCCGTAGGTGACGGTGTTGCCGTCCAGCGTTTTTGCCCAAACGAGGGTCATAGACGTTTTTCCACGCCTTGCAGGGTACATCGCCAAGCGTTCGATGCCGTAGGTGATTTCGCCGAGTACGGGGCGTGCAGTCGATACCGCCGACTTGTTGGAAAGTAGGTGAACTGGGTCACTTCCATGCCGTTGAGCCAGACTTCCCAGCCCAAAGCCCCATGCGCCGAGGGTAGGGGTTTTTCCCAGTCGTCTTCGACAGAAAGCGGATGTCGTGGACTTTGGGGTCGATGCCCAATTCGCGCAGGGAATCGAGATAGAGGTCTTGGATATTGGCGGGCGCGGGTTTGAGGGCGACTTGGAATTGGTAATAGTGTTGCAGGCGGTTGGGGTTGTCGCCGTAGCGGCCGTCTTTGGGGCGGCGGCTGGGCTGGACGTAGGCGGCAAACCAAGGCTCGAGCCGAGCGCGCGCAGGCAGGTGGCGGGGTGGGAGTACCGGCGCCGACTTCCATGTCGAAAGGTTGGATGACGGTGCAGCCTTTGTCTGCCAGAATGTTTGCAGTTTGAAGATGATTTCGTTTGGAAAGGTGAGCATGAGTAAAGTTGTGTATTTTGCAAAAAGAAAGGCATTTTACTGTTTTGACGGCACTTTTGAATAGCTTGGATAGCTTGCTTTCCTCATTACATTTATAATGCGGAAAATTTTGTTTGGCTTATGTTAAGGAATGTTATGAATAACGGTAAAAAATGAACACAAAGAACAAAAATCGGCCTGTGGCTGGTTGGTGCGCAGCCGGTTTATCTGTGCTGACCATCCTGATTTTTATCGGTTTGGGGCTGGAAACAGGCAAAATCGAAGGCTCTCCCACTGCGGCCAAGCCGCAGCCTCCGAAGTGGCCGCATCAGCCGTATCGCAAACCGCCGCATCCGAAAGCAACGAACCCGCCGTCATTACCGACTTAGAAACAGGGCGAAACCGGTACGGGTAGGCGGATCATTATTCATCATCCAAGAAGCACCTCAGCTCGAAGTCGAACTCGCCCCGTCCGAATCTGTCGGCGACAAAGGCCTCTCCATCCCTGTTGACGAAAGCGTCGCACAAAACCAAGGTTCGGCAAACGAAGCGCAAGACGAAGCCCGCATCGTTACTGCAAACGGCGCGGTGAAATTCTACTCGCACAGGCAGCTCGATGTTGCCCCGGCGCGCAGGAAGCATTGAAAGATGTGCTGGTTGCGGCATGGGCGGCAAAATCGTGGTTTCCGGCTATCACGACAGCACCGGCAATGCGCAAGCTCAACGAAGAACTGTCGAAACAGCGTGCATTTGCAGTCCGCACGGTGTTGCTGGGCTTCGGCGTACCGGACAAAACAAATCGAACTGCGCAAACCGAGCGATGCACCGAAGCAGGCAGCGGCGCGGAAGCCCGCCGTGTGGAAGTGTTCGTCGAGTAATCACTCCGATACACAGCGCATTGAATTTCAAAGGCCGTCTAGAAAGCATCTGTTTTCAGACGGCCTTTCTGTCCGACGGACTTCTCTGTCGGCAGCGGGCGGACGTACGAATCCGCTATAAATCTCCCCTCCATCAACTCCTTCACGGTTTTGAACAATCCTAGATTTCCTCAGCCCCTGCCCTGCCTGAAATTCAAGCCATAACAGGTTTGCGTGCCATCGCCTCCATACCAATAAGGCCGTCTGAAAAACGTTTCCGCTTGCGGCTGATGTTTTCAGACGGCCTTTACCGATACGGGTCAAACCCTTGTCTTATTTGCGTTCTGCCGGTACCACTCGATAAACGCATCGGGTTGGACAAAGCCCAACAAGGCTTCGCCGTGGCTGCCGTCGGCTTTGACTACAAACACGCCCGGCGGGCCGAACAGGCCGTATTCTTTTTCAACAAAGCCTGATGATCGGCGGTACTCGCAGTTACGTCGGCTTGAAGAAACGGTTCATCGGCACGGCCTGACGCACTTGCGGCGTATTCAGGTGTAGGCTTCCATTTCTTTGCACGACACGCACCAGTCAGCGTAGAAATCCAGAATCCCGGCGTATCCGGGGTCTTCCTGCCATGCCGCCGCCATGGCGGCTTTCAGCTCGGCCACATCGGTAAATTCGATGGGCGGCTCCGGCCGGATGCAGGGTCGAAAACGGTGCATCGCGGTTTGTCCGCCGCGCAGGCTTTGCAGGCCGAAACCAGCCGCCGCACACCAGCAGGAATGCCGCCAAAAACGGCGAGAAAACGGTTTTCAGACGGCTTTTCTGTCCGCCCAGCTTCATCAGCAGCAGGGACGGCCGGAGCAAGCGGCAGCAGGGTGTACAGTGTGGCGGCAAGGCGTAAGGCAGGAAGGACGAGGCCAGGTAAACCGCCACCGCCAGCAGGATAAAGCCGAAAGCGTATTTTGACGCCGTTCATCCAATCGCCCGCTTTGGGCAGGATGATGGCCGCCGAAAGTGCCGATGATAACCAGCGGCACGCCGGTACCCAGTGCCATAACATACAGTGCCGAGGCCGCCGAGCACGGCATCGCCGGTTTGGCCGATGTAGCCTAGGGCCAAGGCCAGCGGCGGGGCGACGCACGGGCCGACAATCAGGGCGGAGAACATGCCCATGCCGAATACGCCGCCGGCGATTTTGCCGCCCGATAATTTGTTGCTCTGCTGTTGGAAATAGCTTTGCACGGCGTTGGGCAATTGAATGTTGAACAGGCCGAACATGGACAACGCCAGCACCACCATCAGGGCGGCCGCAGACAATACGACGGCCGGCTGTTGCAGCCAAACGGTCAGCAGCGCGCCGGTCAGCCCGGCAATCACGCCGACGATGGTATAGTCAGCGCCAGGCCAGGTGTACACATCATCGTCGGGGCGAAGGCACGGCCTTTTTCCGGCGTTTTTATCGCCGACCACGATGCTGGAAACAAATGGGAATCAGCGGATACATGCAGGCAGTGAAACTCAATCCCAGCCCGGCAGTAAAAACGCCAATAAATTGGCGCTTAACGTGTCCCACGACAGTTTGAAACGGCTGCTGTCGGCCTTGTTTGCCGGAGCGGGCGGCACGGCTTCCGCTTCGTTCAACGTGGCTTTCGGCGCGGTAAACCGATTGAAGGCTTGTCGGCCGCAGTATCGCTTTGCACCGTGTGCAACCCTTCGCGGTCGATTTCGAATGTGGTTTCGTTCGGCGGATAGCACACGCCGACATCGGCGCAGCCCTGATACAGCACGGTCAGCTTATATGTGCCCGAAGGGGCGGCCTTATAAGGGAAAACCGCTTGGGCGGCGTGGTAATACACGGTTTGCTGACCGAAAAATTCGTCTTCCTTTTTCTTTTGCCGGGCGCGTATTGCGTCTCGCCGAACGCGGTTTGCGGCTCGGCGGCGACGGTTATCTTGTCGCGGTAGAGATAATAGCCGTCGGCGATTTTTGAATTCGACGGTTACACCCCTGCTTTGTCGGCCTTTCACCTGCGGCTACAAACGCCTGTTCGGGCGGCAGCAGTTGCGAGGCATCGACGGCGAAGACGCGGCTCAGGCTGAAGAAGGCGGCAAGGAAGAAAATCAATTTTTTCATTGTACTGACTCGGTTGTGGATTGGCTGCAACGGGCGGTTTATAGACATTTCCCGCCATACTGTCAAACGGTTTGCCGACAAATATTGAGCAAACTCAGCAAAGGGCGGATTATGCGTTCGAATGCGGGCGGCGAATCGTCGGAAAGTCGCATTCGCGAGGCAGAATTAGCAACAGGCCATCTGAAAAACCGTTGCGGCATTTTTCAGACGGCCTCTTCCGCCCCGCATCGGGCATGGCGATGGCGGCCAAACAAAAGACGGCACGCCATGCCGCCCGAGGCGTTAATAATCGACTCTGATTTTTCGGCTGCTGCTTCGCGGCCTGATATTCGCCTTCCAGCTCGAATTGCAGCGGATAAAGGTTCAGCTTTTTCCATCAGCAGGCGGTCGCCGTCTTCGCCGGGGATTTTCGGTGGTTAAGAGCTTGTCGCCGTAGAAAAATCGAGTTCGCGCCCGCCAAGAAACACATCGCCTGCATGGATTCCGGGCATATTGCTGCGCCCCGCCGACAGGCGGACGTAGCTCTCGGGCATGGTAATCCGCGCCACGGCGATGGTGCGCACGAACTCCGTCCAGTCCAAATCTTCGGCATCGAGCCGGCGGCGTGCCTTCCACTTTGACGAGCTGGTTAATCGGCACGCTTTTTCGGGCTGCGGGTCGAGGTTGGCGAGGCTGGCAATCAGTCCGGCACGCTCGGCGCGGGTCTCGTTCCATGCCGACGATGCCGCCGCAGCAGACTTTCAAACCGGCATTGCGGACTTTGCCCAAGGTGTCCATGCGGTCTTCGTGTTTGCGGGTATGAATGATGTCGTTGTAGCGCTCAGGTCGGTGTCGAGGTTGTGGTTGTAATAATCCAAACCTGCTTTTTGAAGTCTTCAGCCATGCCGTCTTCGAGCATGCCGAACGTGCCGCACACTTCCATGCCCAGCCCTTTGACCGCGCTGATGATTTCGGAAACCACGGCCACGTCTTTCGGCTTCGGCCCGCGCCATGCCGCGCCCATGCAGAAAAGCGGCTGGCGCCGCGCGATTTGGCGATTTTCGCTTTTTCGACGATTTCGTCCACATCCATCATCTGCTCTTTGCCCAGATTGGTGTTGTGGTGCGCCGATTGCGGGCAGTAGGCGCAGTCTTCGGGACAGCCGCCGGTTTTGATGGACATTAAGGTGGAAAGCTGGATTTCGCGCGGGTTGAAATGGCTGCGGTGGATTTCGCCGCCTGAAAAACCAAATCCAGAAACGGCAGGTCGAATCAGGGCTTCGACATCGCATTTTTCAATAACGCGCGGTCGGATGCGGCTTGCGCTCGGTTTGGCGGCGCAAAGGCAGCAGGAGACTACTGGTCATATTGTGTTCCTTTGTGTTCGCAGCGGCGCAATGACGCTGACCGGCCCAACCGTCATCGCAATGATGCCGGCGGCACTTTCAGGGGAATAAAGATTTAACGCTTGCCGAAGGATTCAGGCCGTCCGAACCCGCCGTTTGGCAGGGCTTCGCGCTAATCTTGCGGGGGTGTATTCATTCAAATCCGATTTCTTCGGGCGGATACAAAATCCACGAAATACCGTCGGACTGCTGTTTGACATGCCACGACCACGCCGTGCGTATGCGTCCACATATGCCGGGTACCGTCTATATCGTTGATGGCAAACGGCGGTATCCACATCAGCGAAATTTCGCCGTCCCCCGCCCAGCCTGCCTGCAAAACCGCTGCCGCGCGATGTCCGAGATAGGGTTCGGCATTATCGACAAAAGCCGGCCGGAGTTCAGGCCGAAGTGCAGATTATCCACATATTCAAACCAAATCAGCTTGAATTCGTGCAGTTTTTGCGGCGGATAGGAATAACGGCCGCTTTCGAATGGTGTATGCCATGATGCGAGAGTTTAAACGGAATCGGGTGTATCAGGCCGTCTGAAAAGCGCGCGGCAGTTTAACATAATTTCGGGCGGCAAACCGTCAGCCCGATAATTCAAACTCAGGCAGTCTGATGCGGAAAGCGGCGGTATCATGTTTTCTTTTTCGAGTCGAGGCCGTCTGAAAAGGTGTTTTCAGACGGCCTCCGTTTTGCCTGAGGCCAGCAGCATTTCCTGCATCAGCTTCATGCCCCACTGCCACCCTTGCAGCGGCCCGTTCAGACGGCCTGCCTGCGGCGCGGCCATCAATGTCGCACGCCACACCTGCGCCTCGCCGTCCCGCCCATTCTTCGGGACAGTCGGAATCGTCGCGGCCGACGACCAATGCGGTGCGGCAGGGGCAGCGGACGCGTTGGAACGTATGCTCGGCATCATCGGGGAACGCGGTTTTGCAGCGGGGCGGCGAGGATGATGATGTCGCACCCGCCGCTGCGAGAGGATGTCTGCCCGATACAGCCGCTCAGCCAGGCCGACACGCCTGCGCCGTGGGCAACGACGGCGACGTTTTGACTGTGTATCTGCTCCCAGGCCGCCTGAATCGCCGCTGCCATTCATCTATGCTTTGGCTGCGGGACGCGGCGGCCGTGCGGATGGTGGGATAGCTCACCGCCCAGCGGTCTATCCACATTTCGGCTTCGTCGGCATCGCGGACGGCAGCAGCAGGGTGAGGTCTTCCAGTTCTTGGCTTTGCATGGCGGTCGGGTTGTCGGTAAAAAGACGGGCTGGGTTTGATGGTGTATCCCTGTGTCCGTTCGGCGGGAATCGGAGGCCGTCTGAAACGTTTTTGTTTTGTAAAAACTCAGTTTGCTTCGGCTGCTTCGTTTTAGCTTCGCAGAAAACCCACCCTCCTTCGGCGGATTTGTTTTAGCTTCGCAGAAACTCAGCCTCCTGCGGCAGCTTTGCTGTTTTCAGACGGCCTTTTTGATGCGGTAAAGGTCGTCTGAAAAACAATGTTTTTATTCTTCGTGCCCCAGAATCATGGAGCCTACGCCCTCGTCGGTAAACACTTCCAGCAGGAGGCGCTGGGAACGCGTCCGTCTCATGATGTGGACTGCGCCGACGCCGTTGGAGGCCGCTTCGATGGCGGAGGGCGATTTTCGGCAGCATGCCGCCGTAGAGGGTGCCGTCGGCGGTCAGTTCGTCGATGCGGCGCGGGGTGAGGCGGGTCAGCAGGCTGCCGTTTTTGTCCAGCACGCCTGCGGTGTTGGTCATCATAACCGCTGGGCTTTCAGTTCTTCGGCCAGTTTGCCGGCGACGAGGTCGGCGTTGATGTTGAAAGCGCCGCCGTCTTTGCCCACGCCTATCGGGGCGACGACGGGGATGCAGCCGCGTTCGATGATGCCGGTAATCAGGGCGGTGTCTATGCTTTCGATCGTGCCGACGCGGCCGATGTCCGCTTGTGTTTGTTCAGGGGTGTCGATGAGGAGTTTTTCCGCTTTGATGAAGTGGGTTGTCGCGGCCGGTGATGCTCGACGGCTTTCGCGCCGCTCTGGTTGAGCAGGGAGACGATTTCTTTGTTGACTAAGACCGCCGAGCACCATTTCGACGATGCTCATGGTTTCGTCGTCGGTAACGCGCATTCCTTGGACGAATTCGCCTTTTTACCGATTTTTCCAGCATTTCGTTAATTTTGCGGCCCGCCGCCGTGGACGATGACGGGGTGGATGCCGACGAGTTTGAGCAGGGTGATGTCTTTGGCGAAGCCTTCTTCAGATGTTGTTCGGTCATGGCGTTGCCGCCGTATTTGACGACGAAGACGCTGCCGGCGAAGCGGCGGATGTGGGCAGGACTTCGGCCAATACGGCGGCCTTGGTTTCGGCTGTTACGGTGTTGTGCGGTACGTTCAGTGTGCTTGCCTTTTTCTGTCGGGTCGTAAACGGGGCTTTTTGTTGGCAGAGGCCGTCTGAAAGGGCGTTTCAGACGGCCTGTTTAGTTATTTGCGCTTTTAAGATGTATCCGGCGGACGGCGGCGTTGTGTTCGTCGAGGGTGTGGCTGAACTGGCTCAGGCCGGTGTCGTCCATGCGGGAAACGAAATACAGGTATTTTTCCGAAGAGGGTGGGCGGCGGCCTCCAGTGCGGCTTTGCTCGGCAGGGCGATGGGCGTGGGGTGAGGCCGTTGCGGGTGTGGGTGTTGTAGGGGGTGTCGCGCCGGAGGTCGGCTTTTGCGGATGCGGCCGTTGTAGGCGTCGCCCATGCCGTAGATGACGGCGGGGTCGGTTTGCAGGCGCATGCCGATGTTGAGCCTATTGACGAAGACGGCGGCAACGTGGCGGCGGTCGTTTTCGTGGGCGGTTTCTTTTTCGATGATGCTGGCCATGGTCAGCAGTTCGTAGGGGGTTTTGTACGGCAGGCCGCTTTGGCGTTCTTCCCAGGCCTGATTGAGGTTTTTCTGCATGGTGCGGTAGGCGAGTTTGTAGAGTTGCAAATCGCTGCTGCCGGCATCAAGTTCGTAGCTGTCGGGGGCAAACAGGCCTTCCGCGCGGGTGTACCCTGCTTCGGGATCGATTTCTTTCAGCAGTTTTTCGTCGCTCCAGCCTGCGGTGTCGTGTTTCAAATCGGCGGTCTGGTTGATGATATCGGCGCATTTGGGCAAAACGCGCATGCCTTCGATGATTTGTACGGTTACGGTGTCGGACCTCTGCTTTTTCAGTTTTGCAAAATCTGCCAGGCCGAAACTTTCTGCGGCGGTTTGTACTGCCGCTTTGCAGGCGGTTGTGACGCCGAGCATGTAGGCTGCGCCGACCAGCACGTGGCGGCTGTAAATGATGTCGTCTTTGGCCAAACGGTTGCCGACGACGGCAATGCCCTGGCCGTTTTCGATTTTGATGCGGTAGGTTTGCGGGTTGGTTTTCGGTAAGAACAGCAGGGCGGCGAAAACGGCCGCAGCCAGCAGCATCAGTGCCGAAAAGGAAACACAAAGGCTCATGGGAGAAAGCGGGAAATGCAAAGGGCGGCAGTATAAAGGCAAAAGAATCCGTCGGGCAATTTCAGACGGCCTGTTTGCCTCGGCGGCTGCCTGCGGGTAAAGTATCGTGTATTACCGACCACTGTCAGGAAAGGCAGGGTTCAGATGGAAAACAAACAGAACCATCAGTCGGACGACGTTATCGACGTCAAACCGGTCAGGGTGGAAAGCCGACGGCAGGCGGCAGCCGCACCCGATATGACCGAAGAGCAGCGGCGCAATTATATGCATGTGACGATTTACGGCCTGCCTTGCCGCCGGCATTTTACCGGCGGGCTGGCCGTCCTGATCGGCGCCGTCATCGCCTATGCCAAACGCGAAGCATGGCCGGTACGATTTATGCCGACCATCACACAGCGTTAAAACCTTCTGGGTTTCCGCTGGCCGGATTGTCATCTGCTCCATACTGATGCTGGTTTTAATCGGTTTTGGCTGATGCCGCTGGTCGGGAATATGGTATGTCTTCCGCGTAGTGGTCGGCATCATCCGCCTGCTGGACAACCAACCGTAACTCCCGACGGCTAGCTGATGTAAAGGCTTTTTCTGTTTTTCAGACGGCCTCCAATCGCGATGGGGCCGCTGAAAACTTCAAAACCGTTTCACAGACAATACGGCGCATACTCGTGGACGCCGGCACAACGGCCGCTGGTCGGTTGCGCGGCAGGCCTTTTTCGCCCAACTGCGAACCACGTCCGGCAGGCAGGAAACCGTCGGACTCCGCAGTCATCCACAACATTTCGCCGCCGTTCGAATACGGCACCGGCGCGGTGGAGAAACTCTTTACCAACAACATCGACGAAACGGAACATCCGTTTTACAGCGTCATCAAAGACCTGCGCGTTTCCAGCCACTTCTTCATCACCCGCACGGGCGAAACGCTGCGGTTCGTCTCCTGACAACGACATGGCCTATCATGCGGGCGCGTCCCTCGTTTCGCGGCCGGAAAAATGCAACCGTTTTTCAGTCGGCATCGAACTGGGCTGCGACTTCGAACCCTGCCGACGAACAATACGACGCGCTAAAATCCGCCTGCTCGCCGCCCTGCGCCGCCAATGTACCGATAACGGCCGTTACCGGCCACCAAAACATCGCCCCCGGCCATAAACCGACCCCGGACACTTCTTCGACTGGGCAGCAAATAGGCGGCTGCGACGGCGCACAGGCCGTCTGAAAAAGCAATACGGCTGATGACGGCGGCGAATTTCGCTATAATCCCGCCATTGCCAATCAAATAAGCGACAAACGGAAACTTTATGGACGCAAAATCTCGATTGCGGCCGCCATCGGCCTGCTGATTATCTTGGGCGTAATCAGCCTACAACATGTATCAGGAAAAGCCAATACTGCCGCCAGGTGCGCGAACAATTCGGCCACTGCCGACAAAGACGCGCTGCTTGAAAGCCAAACCGAATCCGTGCGCGACGGCAAAACCCACGGGTCGCCGCCCCGCAGGGCAAGAGGGCAAACCGCTGGTTGTCGTCCGCCAGGCAGACGTCTCCCGCGAAGATGCCCCGCCTGCGGCTACAGCCAAAGCGCAAGTGAAAAGCCGGAAACAGCCGCCCGCACCGGCCAAAGAGAGCTCATGAAAACCGCACCGGCCGACCTCTTCTCCGAACCTGACCAGGCCGAGACAGCACTAAACGAAGCAGCTAAACCGCTGTCGTTGCCGAAATCCGCGAACAGGAAAAAACCGCGCGTGAAAAAGCCGTCCTCGTAATGGAGCATTCCTCGCCGAACACGACAACGGCAAGAAAAACACCGATACCGAAGCAGAAACCAGGAATCCGTCCTTCAGGAAGCCGGCAGACAGACGGCAACTACACCTTTCGCTTCGCGCTGCACCCAAATACACGCAGGAAAAAACACCGCCAAAGGCAAATTGCTGGATGGACTTGACGACATGGTGAAACAGGAACTGCCCTGGTTCGAACCGCGCTTTCGACTACATGGCGTCTACATCTCCTGAGCGAGCCGCAGGAATTCCGCTCCCCCTCCTGCTTCTCCGGCCGCCACCGCTTCCAAATCGCTGGCTGCACCATGGACGGCGTATGGCAGACTCGTAGAACCTGTGCCCAGCATCTATTACCAAAGGCTTCACTGTCGCGGCTTCAAGCCATCTCCCGCAAAGGACTGGCCACCGTGCAAGAGATTGGAAGCCTTCGGCAGCCAAGTCAACGAATTTGCCGCCAAACTCGATGCCGGCATGAAACTGATGGACATCCCACCTTCCTCGAAACCGCCCGTCCTTTGGACGAATTGTGCGAACGCGTCGACCAAAGCATCGCCATGCACCTGATTTCGCGCACCTCCGTCAGCGGTACCGAACTGCGGGCCGCCGTCGAGCGCGCGGGCTTCGAATTGAGCCACGACGGGGCATTCCACCTCGACAACGGCAACGGCCGCCCACTGTTCAGCATCGTCACCATGGACGGCAGCGCGTTCACCGCCGCCCCTGCTCTCTTCCCAGCTTATAAAGGTTTCAGCATCCTGTTCGACATCCCGCATGTTCCCGCAGGCAGCAAGAACTTCGACCGCTTCATGGATTTGACCGTCGCTCTCCAGCGAACTGGGTTTTAGACTTTGGTTAACGACAAACTGGAAGAACTGTCTATGGAATGGCTGAAAGATGTCGGCCGCTACGTCAATGCGCGACAAGAAGAAATGCGTAAAGTCGGCATCGAACCCGGCGGCGAACTGGCCCAACGGTTGTTCTCCCAATCCGGGCGTTATCTGCCTCAAGGCCGTCTGAAAATCAAAACGGGCACATGTTAAAATGCACCCGTTTGATTTTCAGACGGCCTTTTCAATATGACCACCCGGCACAACGCATCCGCCACCTCTCACCGACTCAACCGCTACGCCTACGAATACTACACTAGACGCGCCCAGCGTACCCGATGCCGAATACGACAAATTGATTTCCGCGAGCTGAAGCGCATGGGAGCGAAACTACCCCGAGCCTGCGCCCGACAGCCCGACCCAGCGCGTCGGCGGCGAACCTTGGCGGGCTTTTGCCGAAGTGCGCCATGAAGTACCGATGCTGTCGCTGACCAACGCCTTCTCGCCACAAGATGAAAAACGGCGTGTTCGATCATGCCGAAATGTATGCTTTCGATGAGCGCGTGCGTGGAGGTTTGAACGGCGAAAACCAGCATACGTTATCGAACCTAAATTTCGACGGTCTCGGCATCAGCCTCCGCTCTACCGCGATGGCGTATTGATTCAGGCGGCGACCCGCGGCGACGGCACCGACCGGGCGAAGACGTTACCCAAAAACGTCAAAACCGTATCGCCACATTCCCTGCGCTGCATGCGAAAATATTCCCGAGCCTCATCGAAATGCCGCGGCGAAGTACTGATGCTCATGCCGATTTTGCCGCGTCACGCACGACAAGCTGAAAACGGACAAAACCCTTTTCGCCAATCCGCGCAATGCCGCCGCCGGAGCTTTACGCCAACTCGACTCGCGCATTACGGCACAGCGCAACTGCATTTCTTCCCACTCCATTGCCCGACAGCAAGGCGGTTTCATCGCAGAAGGAACACCTGCAAGAGCTGGGCTACTGTAGAACTCGGCTTCAGCCTGCTGACGGTACTCGGCTGCTTCCCAAAATATCGACGAAGTATTGGCGTTTTACGAACAAATGCAGCAAAAACGCCCTACATTACCCTACGAAATCGACGGCATGGTGGTCAAAGTCACGGTCTGGCACAACAAACGAAAAACTGTCATCTGCGCGCGCCGCGCTGGGCCATTGCGCCAAATTCCCTGCCGAAGAAGCATTGACCGTCGTCGAAGCGATGATGTACAATCGGGCGCACCGGGCGCGGTCACGCCGGTTGCCCGCCTGCAGCCCTGTATTCGTCGGCGGCGTTACCGTTACCAATGCTACGCTGCACAATCAGAGATGAGAGTGTCTCGAAAGACGTACGCGTTGGCGATACCGTTGTCGTACGTCGCGCCGGAGACGTGATTCCCGAGTGGTCGCGCGTGATTTTCGAACGCCGCCCATGCAGGACGCTAACTACTGTTTCAGACGGCCTGCAAGACGACTTTGTTTGCCGAAACACTTCTGAAACCCGAGCCGAAGCCTGCTTCACAAACGCCCACCGCTCGCACCCATTGCCCTATCTGCCGCAGCGAAATCGAACGCGAAGAAGACGAAGCGGTTGCCCGATGCAGCGGCGGTCTCTTTGGTCGGGCACAACGCGCACGGGCGTTTAATCCACTTTGCGCGCGCGAAAGCTATGGACATCGACGGACCTCGGACAAAAACAAATCGAGCAGCTTGTCGCCCGCGACCTCGTCCGCCATTTTCGCCGACCTCACCGCCTCGATATCCCGACCTGCAAAAATGAAGGAAACGGCGGATAAAGCGTCCTGCTGAAAGAAGAAGAACCATCAAACAGTGCATGGAAACTTTCAGGCGAGACCGGCAATACTCTTTTGCCAAAAACAATACAGCCGACCAAATGGGCGGAAAACATCCTTGCGGGCATAGAAGCCAGCAAAACGCCCGAACTTGCAGCGCTTCCTTTGCCCTCGGCATCCGTCACGTCGGCGAACGCACCACCAAACACTGGCGCAGAGCATTCGGCTCGTTGGAACACGTCCGCCGCGCCCCGAACCCATCCCGGCCTGCCGCCCGACATCGGCACCGTCGTCGCTCCATCGCCCACTTCTTCGCCAAGACGCGCAGCAGGCGATGATAGACGAGCTACTGCCGCAGGCGTTGCCCCGCCAAAACCCGTTACCATCCCGCCCGCCCGCCACGCCGAGCCGCAACGCTGGATTGCCCGCCCGCCCGGTTTCAAAATCAGCGAAAACAAAGCCCAAGCCATTTGTGGGAACTCGCCGGCAAAAGCATAGAGGGCCTGCAAACCGACAAAGCCCTCCCCGCCGACTGGCAAGCATGGCGCAGCGAAACACAAAACGCCGCCCTGCTCGGAAAACCCTGAAAACCTTCTTCGCTCCAAACGTCGTCGAAAACCAAGAAGCTAACGGTTTCAGACGACCTCAACGAAGCCGTAGCAGGCACCTAGCTGTTAACCGGCACCACTGCCCACTAAACGCGAGCCAGGCCCAAGCTCCTGATCGAAAGCCGCAGGAGCGGCAAAGCTTTTCCGGCAGCGTGTCCCACTGACTGCGTCGTCGCCGGAGACGCCGCCGGCAGCAGCCGCGACACAATGCCTTGCGGGTGGCCGGTTTCCAGGCGAGGAGACTTTTTGGCCGATGCTGAAGTAAATCATGCACCGGAATAAAAGCGGCGGATTGGCCGGCTGCCGATATCGGGCTGCAAACCGATGCAGCATCAAAATTCCGTCTCCTGCTGGCGGGCCGTCCGAAAGCGGCCGCGCACACTATCCGCATCATCATTGGTGAAGAAAGTATGCGATGCCCAACGCCGCACAGGCTCTCCCAAATCGCCGTCAGATTTGCGCATACCCTGCTCCGACCGCTCGAGTTTCAAGAAGAAGGGCAAACTATTTCCACCGCCAAACCCGAACACGGCGTCGGCCAACTTATCCACGCTACGCAAAAGCCACCGGAACGACAGCCGCTGTGGCTTTTACCTTCAACATCGGCCTGACACTGCCCGCTGCTTGCAAAACGATCCGCGCTTTTCAAAACGGGCGGGCACTCGCCCGGTTTTCGGTCTGGCATGATTGTCCACGACCCGCGGGCGTATCGGTCGGTTGCTGCCGGAGCCGGGAACGGCTTTGACGACCTCTGGTTTGGAAGTGGCGGACCGACGGCAGCGGTTCAGCTGTAGTGCACGAAGTCCAAAGCCACTTGATGCAGAGTGGTGTATGCCGTGCTTGCCAGCGCATGGTGAGGCCGCAACAACTGTCCGCTAGTGGGTAACCGGTACACGATGCGTCTGGCTACGTCAAATTGCTGGGCGAAGCGGAACAGGGCAAAACGGGAGCCATCCAGGCGGAATATGGATGGCGCAGCGGCGTTATCCGAGAATGCCGGGCGGGCGGACATTACCGCCTCAGCGCGAAGGCGGAAATCCGCCCGATCCGCAAATTTGCTGGGATTATTTGGCGCGAATTGGAGCAGGACGCCGCCAGAAATGAGGATGTGCTTTGCAGATATGCGGCTGACTTCAACGTGAACGGATTTTCAATCGGGCGGCTTTATTCGCTGCCCCGGTTTTGAACCGCGCCATAGTTGATGCGAGGCCGTCTGAAAACACCGTTTCAGACGGCCTGCAGCATTTTATCCAACTGCGCAAGATGGTGCGCCAACGTCGGGTCATAGTTCAAACGCCTGCAACGGGGAGGCAATGCGGTGCGCACCGCTGCTTTCAGGGCAACTGCGCGGCGCGACGGCATCGGCCAAAGTTCGCGGGTTGGCGCGCTTGCGAAAAAGCCCGCTTCGGGTTTCATCACTTCCGCAACAGGCCAGCGTTGTCGGTCCAGTACATGACGCGCGTGCCGCACAACACCGGATTCGATGCCCACCGCCGAAGGCGGTTCGTACAGCGAGAGCCACGATGGGTAATCGGCGGCGCGGTATAAATCGGCATATTGTTGCAAAAGCCGAGTTCCTGCACATTCTTCATCGGGCGCGGCAGGGCGAACCGGCCACGGCCAGCCTCGACGGACAGCTCGGTGCGTTCGAAAAATTCTGCCAGCAAATCCAGATCCCTTGCGTTTGTGACCGGTAGACGGAAACAGGAAAACGGTTTTCATCGTCGCGCCAGCCGTATTGCCGGCGTGTGGCGGCGATGCCGTCCGGACGAGGGAGAAAGCGGTCTGTGTCGGCCGGCGGATAGACGGTGCGGATTTTTTCAGACGGCACTTGATACAGTTCCACCAGTTCGCGCCGCATCATTTCCGAATGCGCGCATGATGGACTTTGGCCGTGGCGTAATTGTTGCGGTTGCGGCGGGATGGCCAGTCGGTCGATGAGGTTCGGGCTTCTGCCCCATCGCGCGCAGGTAGCCCAGATGGTTGCCGCCGCAAATGTATACGTCGGCATGGTCGGCGGGGTTGCAGGCAATCAGGTATTCGTCTTCGCGGCGGATGCGTCGAGCTGGCGGGCGACGGCCGCAATTTTTCGGGATTTTGGTTGATTAAAACAGGTTCGATGTGCCGGTAACCGGCAGTGTGCGTCAATTTCGCTGCATATGTTTCTCACTGCACGCCCTTGTGCCGTCATTTGCTTGACCAAGTCGAAAGTATAGCTTTCCATGCCGCCGCCGCTGCGGAAAAACGTTGATGCTGATTGCGGTGTTTTCATCAAGATTTCCTCGTAATGGTTGAACTCCGCCTTTGGGGGCGGCAGGTTTGGGGGTTTATTCAGGGGCACGCATGGGCATACGCCTTGCGCACACTCGGCGTGGTAATCTTCCGGGGCCCCTGTCAAAATTATTCGGATTTTGCAGAAACACTGAAGAGGCCGTCTGAAAACGTTTCGAACGGCGCTCAATCACTCAATCGAACAACACTGCCTGATTTAGCGGCCTGCTCGCCAAGTCTTTGGGCGACAAATTCGGTTCGCCTTGCAGCGGCCAGTTTATGCCAACTGACGGATCGTTCCAAATCAGCGAATGTTCGGCTTTCGGGTTGTAATAATCCGTGCATTTGTAGACGAAATTCCGGCCTCATCGCTCAAAACGTAAAAGCCGTGGGCGAAACCTTCGGTACCCACAGTTGGCGTTTGTTTTTCCGCGGACAGGGTTTCGCCTGCCCATTTGCCGAAAAAGTCGGCGAGCCTTTGCGCATATCGACAGCAACGTCAAATACTTCGCCGACAACGACGCGCACGAGTTTGCCTTGCGTATTTTCGGTTTGGTAATGAAGGCCGCGCAATACGCCTTTTGCCTGATTTGAATGGTTTTCCCTGCACGAAGGTACGGTCGCAGACGTTGACCTTAAACCATTCGTCGCGGAAGGTTTCCATAAAAAGCCGCGCGCGTCGCCGAAGACTGCGGTTCTAAAAGTTTGACTTCGGGAATGGTGGTATCAATGATTTTCATTGTTTTTATCTTTTCATCTCAATAGGCCGTCTGAAAAGTTTCAGACGGCCTCAAACATTATTTTTCAACAAGCGCAGCAAATATTGGCCGTATTGGTTTTTGCCATCGGGCGGGCCAGTTCTTCCAAGCGGCCGTCTGAAAGCCAGCCGTTGCGCCAGGCGATTTCTTCGAGGCAGGCGACTTGCAGGTCTTTAGATGTTTTGCACGGTTTGGACGAATGAGGCGGCTTCGTGCAGGCTTTCGTGCGTGCCGGTGTCCAACCAGGCAAAAACCGCGCCCCAAAAGTTGGACGGACAATGAACCGTCGTCAAGATACATTTGATTCGGACTGGTGATTTTCCAATTCACCGCGTTCAGACTGGCCTGACTTGTTTGGCGAACTCTATCACGCGGTTGTCGTAGAAATATAAAGCCTCGTTACCGCCCAATCGGATTTGGGCTGTTTCGGTTTTTTCTTCGATGGACAAGGCATTGAAGTTTTTCGTCAAATTCGACGACGCCGAAACGTTCGGGTCTTTGACTTGGTAGCCGAACACGGTGGCGCCGTGTTTTTGGAGGCGGCTTGTTTCAGGGTCTTGGTAAACGACTGGCCGTAGAAAATATTGTCGCCCAAGACCAAGCAGACGTTGTCGTTGCCGATAAATTCTTTGCCGATGATGAATGCTTGCGCCAAGCCGTCGGGGCTGGGTTGTTCGGCGTAACTGATGGAGATGCCGAAATCGCTGCCGTCACCGAGCAGCCGTCTGAAAGAGGGGTTGTCTTCGGGAGTGGTGATGACCAAGATTTCGCGTATTCCTGCCAGCATCAATACGGACAGGGGGTAGTAAATCATGGGTTTGTCGTACACGGGCAGAAGCTGCTTGGACACGCCGCGCGTGATGGGGTAGAGGCGTGTGCCGCTGCCGCCGGCAAGGATGATGCCTTTCATGGGTTTCTCCTGAAATGATGTACTTTTTGATTTCTGCACGACCCTTTCTGATTGAAAAGGTCGTCTGAAACCCATTTACCAGTGCCCAATCGTTCCAGGCGGTAGCTGCCGTTCAGTACATTTTGCCACCAGGTTTTGTTGTCCAAAAATACCATTGCACCGTTTTGCGGATGCCGGATTCGAACGTTTCCTGCGGTTTCCAGCCCAGTTCCCTACCGATTTTGGCGGCGTCGATGGCGTAGCGCACATCATGACCAGGGCGGTCTTGCACGAAGGTAATCAAATCTTCGTAACGAGCCACGCCGGCGGGTTTTTCAGGTACAAGTTCTTCCAGCAGGGCGCAGATGGTTTTGACGACTTCGATATTGGCTTTTTCGTTGTGTCCGCCGATATTGTAGGTTTCGCCGACGACGCCTTCGGTAACGACCTGATACAACGCGCGGGCGTGGTCTTCGACAAACAGCCAGTCGCGGATTTGCATTCCGTCGCCGTACACGGGCAGGGGTTTGCCGTCGAGCGCGTTCAGAATCATCAACGGAATGAGTTTTTCAGGGAAATGGTACGGACCGTAGTTGTTCGAGCAGTTGGTTACGATGGTCGGCGGTCCGTAGGTGCGCAGCCACGCACGCACGAGGTGGTCGCTGGACGCTTTAGAGGCAGAGTAGGCTGGACGGCGCGTATGGCGTGGTTTCGGTAAACAAATCGTCCGTGCCGTGCAAATCGCCATAAACTTCATCGGTGGAAATATGGTGGAAGCGGAAGGCTTCGCGTTTTTCAGACGGCATTTGTTGCCAGTAGGCGCGTGCCGCTTCAAGCAGGTTGAACGTGCCGACGATGTTGGTTTTGGATGAATCTCGCCTGCGGAATCGATAGAGCGGTCAACATGACTTTTCCGCCGCCAGTGCATGACGGCATCTGGCCGGTGTTGGGCAAACACACGGTCAAGTTCAGCACGATCGCAAATGTCCACTTGCTCAAAGGCGTAACGCGGGCTGTCGGCTACGTCGGTCAGCGATTCGAGATTGCCTGCGTAGGTTAACTTTGTCGAGATTGATGACGGAATCCTGGGTATTTTTGATGATGTGGCGGACGACTGCCGAGCCGATAAAGCCCGCACCGCCGGTAACGAGAATTTTCATATAAGCATCATAGTTTAAATAATTTAATACATCATGTATAGAATATCTATTCCTTTAAAACAACGCAATATTGCACATTCGATATAATTTATATACAATTTATATAACAAATTTATATAACACAACATAATTATCTAATTTCGCTGTTCATCGAACCGCCAGCCAGGCCGCCAGAACGGCAGCTCAATTGGTCGGTGTTAACAAAAATACCGCAGCAGTATTTCCACGGCTGCGGCCTCTCACAGACAGTCCGCATTTGGAAATGTTTGACGGTGCTAAAGCAGATGAAAAGCTACTGGCGGTCATCGCAAGCAGGGTCGCGGTGCGGCAGGGAAGGTCGTATTCGGGCTTTTAAAAGCGCAACAGCAGGTTTGATACCGTTGCCGTACCCAATACTCGACAGCCACCCACTGCCTATTATCCGTGAGCAGGTAAGCCCCGACAGCATCGTTTATACAGATTACTATAAGAGCTATGATGTGCTGAATGTCAGTGAGTTTAGCCACTTGCGCATCAACCACAGTACACACTTTTGCCGAAAGGCAAAACCACATCAATGGGATGAAGAACTTTTGGAATCAGGCAAAACGGCATTTGCGCAAATTTAACGGCATTCCCAAGGAGCATTTTTGAGTTATATTTAAAAGGAGTGCGAATGGCGTTTTTAACAACAGTGAAATAAAAGTTCAAATCTCTATTTTAAAACAACTAGTAAAGCACGATTTGTTCTAGTTATCACGGACACCCCAATTTATATTTTTAAAGAATTAATCTACCGGATATAAAAAGCGCGTAACGATGCGGTTTAAATATTCTATAATACAACTTTTCTTAACGGCATATTATAGTGTCTGACTTTTTCTCCCTATCTTTTATAAAGCTTTCCATCATATCATGGAAAAATAGACCATTTCTCCTATATAGGCTATAGTGCTTTATTATATATTTTCAGCATATTGTCAGATTTCTTCTGCTTTGGTTGCCGTATTGCATACGGAAGACGAATCTTCTCTTTTGGCGATAAAAACAATAGCTTCCGGTATTTTTATAAGGTATGCCGCCATCTTTAATTATAGAAATAAACAAATCCCAATCTTCATACATCCCCAAATCGGTATCAAACCCCCACTTTATCGAAATGAGATTTTCTAATTAACGCAGTAATATAAATACCATTATTTAATAGAAATCTTTCATTTTTAAAATTGCGGCTGCCACAATTGATTTTTTTCCTGCCAAAAGTTGGACATCGCTATAAACAATAGATATTGATTCATCCTGTTCTGCAACCGACACACATTTTTAGATAATCCGGATGCAATTTATCATCCGAATCCAAACATACCAGATATTTCCCGTTGCATACCTAATCGCATTCATTCTCGCAATAATGCAATAACTGTGTGTGAAATTACAGTTAAATTAGCATGTTTTTCCTTATATCTATTAAGCACATCCAATGTATTGTCAGTAGATCCATCATCAACGGCAATAACTTCGAAAATCCTGTAAAAGTTTGCGCAAACAAACTATCCAATGTTTCAGGCAGGTATTTGGCAGTATCAAAACAAGGAATGATGACAGAAACCAAGGGATTTTTGTGTATTCATTTAAAGTCTATTATTATTTTAGACTGTCCTAGATAACTAGAACAAATCTGTGCTTTACTAGTTGCTTAAAATAGAGTGAACTTTTATTTCACTGTTGCTAAAACGCCATTCGCACTCCTTTAAATATAACTCAAAAATATCCTTAGGAATGCCGTTAAATTTGCGCAAATGCCGTTTTTGCCTGATTCCAAAAGTTCTCTATCCCATTGATGTGGTTTTGCCTTTCGGCAAAGCGTGTACTGTGGTTGATGCGCAAGTGGCTAAACTCACTGACATCAGCACATCATAGCTCTTATAGCAATCTGTATAAACGATGCTGTCAGGCTTTAGCTCACTTGCACAGGCAGTAGCAGGTAGCTGTCTGAGTATTGGGTACGGCAACGGTATAAAACCTTGCCTTGTTGCGCTTTAAAAAGCCCGAATACGGCGACCTTCCTGCCGCACCGCGACCCCGCTTACCTTTACGATGACCGCCAAAGTAGCTTTCATCTGCTTCTACTTCACCGTCAAACATTTCCAAATGCGGACTGCTGTGAAATATAAGCAGCCGCAGCCGGTGGAAATAATAAGCTGCGGTATTTGTTAACACCGACCAATTGACTGCCGTTCTCGGCGGTAACACCTGCAACGAATAGTTCGATGAGCTTGTTTTTGCTTGTACTGACTTAAACGGCTTCTTCTCATAGGATTGTTCTAACCTGAAATTAGATCTCCTAGTTATCTAGTACAGCCCTTATTTTTAATTGGGAGATTTATTTCCTGATACGGGTTAATTTTTAAATGTAGTTTATCCAATTGCCGAAAACTATATTTTTCTTATGAGATTCATCAATTTGAACATATGGTTTTTCTATCATCCAATGCGGCAAAATCATAGCCGTCCCAAATTAAAAATTATTCGGTCGATAAAATCATAATATTTGACTTGGGGTTAGTCGTAATGAGTTTTTGCTGATACCCTAAGGCCTCAAAGGTACGGAAAAGATAGGCCTTTATGCTCATCAATAACAAAATCAATTAAAACCCTTGCCTGACGCGCCCTATTAATATTTTTCTTCAAAAATCAATTATCTTTATCAATAATTGTTATACTATCATCAGGGTATATCTTACGTCCATCACCGTTCCTTTTCCAAAGAATGTTAATATCCGCCGTCTTTTCTTTAACATAACGGCCGAATCTAGCAATTACTGCCGCCCGGGAATCCATATGGACACCTGTAAAATAAAAGTCCAATGTCCTTTCAGGCACATTTTCTAAATTATTATCAAAAATAAAAATTTGTGGCGGGCAACAGTGGATAATCCGGATTTTTAAATCATCCGGATCAAATACATAAAAATCTATCAAATTCTTTAATTAACGGATAGATGGCAGGAAATCGATGTAACCCGTCAAATTGATAATTAACCACGCCATGTTTGCTCTGCCGTTTCAGAAATCGAATGAATTCCTGGCTATATATATCGCCACTAATCAACAAAGCATAATCTAGCCCGCCTGCCTGCTTAATTTTCATTAATATTATTTTGTAGTACCTGCCATTTGAGGCTGTGCATAGGTATCGTTATAAACAATTTTCCGCCACTTTACTTTCAACCAGCTGCCAAAATGACGGATAACGGAAACTTTCTCCAGTTTTCCACAATATCGATAACGTTGAATCCATGATATTTTTAGATTCTCATGTATCAGTTTATACAAACCCGATACAACCGGCATACCAAACAAAAACGGTTTTAGCTGTCATGCTGCATTCTAGATAAATCTAAAGCCGTCCAAATTCTCAGACGGCCTTGCAATTTTCGATTTACTCCCCAATACCGCAATATCCGCTACCGCGTTCATCTGCTCTGCCAAGCGGTTCAGTAGGTTCAAGCGGTTTTTGTTTTACGGCGGGGATCCTCAGCCATCACCATCACGCCGTCGAAGAAGGCATCGACCTGCGGTTTGACGGAAGCCAGTTCGGACTAAGGCCGTCTGAAATTGCCTTCGGCAACAGCAGCGGCAATTTTCGGCTGTAAGCTTGCGCGGCGGCGTACAGGGCTTTTTCTTCGTCTTGTTGCAGCAGGCTTTTCATCGACTTCGCCCAGCGCGGCATCGGCTTTTCAGCAGGGTTTTGCACGCGTTTGTTGGCGGCAGCGAGCGCGGCGGCTTCGGGCAGTTGTTTGAAAGCGGCAACGGCTTGCAGTTTGGCGGTCAAATCGTCTAAGCGGCGCGGCTGTTTGGCAAGTACGGCGGCAACAATGTCTTGTGGATAGTCGTTTTTGCAACAACACGGCAAGCGCGCCTGCATGAAGTCGGCGGTTTCAGACGGCGTTTTTCTCGTTGAGCAAACCTTTGGGGAAGCTGTCGAAGGTCGTCTGAATCAGCTCGTTTACGTCCAAACCATACTGCATCAACATCCGCAAAATACCCAAGGCGGCGCGGCGCAGGGGCGTAGGGGTCTTTGTCGCCGGTCGGAATCAGACCGATGCTCCCAAATGCCGACCAAGGTTTCCAGTTTGTCGGCCAGCGCAACGGCGGTGGCGGCTTTTGCCGTTCGGCAGGTTGTCGCCGGCAAAACGCGGCTGGTAGTGCTGCTCGACGGCTTCGGTGATTTCTTCGGTTTCGCCGTCCAAAGCGGGCGTAGTATTTGCCCATCGTGCCTTGCAGTTCGGGGAACTCGCCGACCATTTCGGTCACCAAGTCGGCTTTTGCCAGACGCGCGGCGCGTTCGGCTGCGGCGGCATCTGCGCCCAGTGCCTTTGGCGATGTGGGCGGCAATGCTTTGCAGGCGTTCGATGCGTTCGGCTTGCGAGCCGATTTTTGTTGTGATAAACCACGCTGGACAACTTGGGCAGGCGGCTTTCCAAAGTCGCTTTTTGGTCTTGTTTGTAGAAGAACTCGGCATCAGACAGGCGCGCGCGCAAAACGCGTTCGTTGCCTTGGATGATGTGCGACGGGTCTTCGGTTTGCAGGTTGGAGACCAACAGGGAAGCGGTTCATCAGCTTGCCATTTTGGTCGAGCAGCGGGAAGTATTTTTGGTTTTGCTGCATGGTCAGAATCAGGCATTCCTGCGGCACGGCGAGGAAATGCTCTTCAAAACCGGCTTCCAAAACAACGGGGTATTCGACCAGCGCGGTGACTTCGTCCAACAAGGCTTCATCGGCGGCTACGGTCGCTTTCAGACGGCCTGCCTGCTCGTTCAAGGCCGTCTGAATCGCGGCTTTGCGCTCGGCAAACGAAGCTACGACTTTGCCTTGCTCGCGCATTTGTGCGGCGTAGCTGTCGGCGTTTTCAATGGTGATTTCGCCGTTGGACAGGAAGCGGTGTCCCAAGGTTTTGATTACCGCTTTGCAAACCTAAAGACGCTGACGTTCACGATGTCGCCGCCATGCAGCACAATCAGCCCGTGGACGGGGCGCACGAAGGTAAACGTGCTGCTGCCCCAACGCATCACTTTCGGAATCGGCAGTTTCTAAACGGCTTGATTGATAATGTCTTTCCAAAAGTTCGCCCAACGGTTTGCCGGTTTGGACGTATTCGTAGGCGTACACATCCTGCTTTGCCGTCGTGGACGATGGTCAAGTCTCGATTTTTCGCCCTGCACCGCGTGCGAAAACCTTCCAAAGCCTTGGTCGGCGCACCGTCTTTCATGGCATTCGCCACGGCAGGGCCTTTTTCACGATTTTTCTGATCGGCTTGCACGGTTTTAACGTTTTTGATTTGAACGGCCAAACGGCGCGGCGAGGCGTAGGCGGTACTCGGCTGCGCCGTCAATCAGTTGCGCTTTTTCCAAGCCTTCGGCAACAGAAGCGGCGAAGTGGTTGCCTAAATTATTCAGGGCTTTGGGGAAGTTCTTCGGTAAGGAGTTCGATTAAAAGGGTTTGGGTTGTCATGCGGGTTTCTTTCGATTTTTGTTTTTGTACCAATCGGCTTGTCTCATTCAGGATTTAGAGGCAGGCCGTCTGAAAACGGAGCGGGAATGATAATGCGGCATTTGTCACGCCGTTTCCGGACGCTTGCTCAACTCGGCATAGTAGCCTTGTTTTTCCAATAATTCTTTATGCGTTCCTTCTTCAATGATGCGTCCGTCGCTCATCACGATAATGCGGTCGGACTGCTCGATGGTGGTCAGGCGGTGGGCGACGATGATGCTGGTCCGGCCGTGCATCAGGCGTTCCAATGCTTGCTGAACCAGCCGTTCGGATTCATTATCCAGCGCGCTGGTGGCTTCGTCGAGCAACAGGGATGGGTGCGTCTTTCAGCGATGGCGCGTGCAATGGAAAGCAACGCCGCCGTTGGCCGCCCTGAAAGTTTGTGGCCGTTCGCACCGATTTCATGTCCCACCCTTTTGCGGGTTTTGCGGACAAAATCCCACAAGTTGGCGGCTTTCAGCGCGCGCTCCACCGAATCGGCATCGGCATTGGGGCAACCGTAAAGCACGTTATTATACAGGGTATCGTCAACAGAAATACATCTTGGGATACCAAGGCAAACTGTTTGCGCAGGCTTTCCAAGGTCAAATCGCCGATGTCGATGCCGTCAAGCGAGATGCGGCCGGATTCGGGCGTAATGAAGCGCGGCAATAGGTTGATGGCCGTGGTCTTTTTCCGCTGCCGGAACGGCCGACCATGGCGACTTTTTCCCCGGCCGGATATGGAGCGTGAAATCGTCCAAGGCTTTGTTTTCCTGCCCGATAACGCATCATCGATGTGCTCGAAACGGATGCTGCCTTTTGCGGTCTCAATGGTTTTGCGTACCGTTGTCGGCCTCGTTTTTCCGTATCGAGGAAGGCATATATCGTTGTCGGCGGCGATAAACATGGCCGCATGGGAATCCCGATGTTAGACAAGTTTTTAATCGGGCTGACCATTTGCAGCATGGCAATGATAAAGGCCATGAACTCGCCGATGGTGGTCGCCCCGCTGCGGCTCTGCCACAAGGCGATAAAGATGACGACGGCTAATGCGGCTGAAGCAATGAACTCGCTGATGGGCGAACGGGCGGAGGAAGCCTGCGCGATTTTGTTGATGCGGGTAATTTTGGTTTACCGCCGTGAAGCGGTCGAGCGCGTTTTTGATAACCGCCGAACAGTTTGACGATGCGGTGGCCCTGATGCGATTCGTTAATGACTGTGGTCAGCTCCGCCATGCTGGTTTGTGCACCGATTTGCGGCTCTTTTCAGCCGGTTTCGGTAGTAGCGCGACAATCCCAGCAGCAACGGGAACATGACGACCACCACCAAGCTCAACTGCCAGTTGAGATACAGCAGGACACACACCAAACCGGCCACAATCAGGCTGTCCCGGGTAACGGTGATGAAAAACATCGGAGGCATTGGAAATGGCGATATTGGCCTGAACCAAAAACGGCTGGAAATGTTGCCCGAAGATTCGGCCTGCTGTTTTCGGACGACAAGTGCAACATTTTTGTCGAACATGTCCTGCCGCAGGCGTTTAATCGCCTCTATGCCGACCCAGGAAAGCAGATAGCTGCTGGAAAAAGCGGCCGATGCCGCGCAAGGCTACCAACACCAGCAGAAACAAAGGCACAGCCCAGATTTTCTGTTCCGTCCCCCAAATCAGGTAGTTCATTTTGTCTTTGAAGGCACTCAGTGCGCCGTACCAATGCGCCGCCTCGCCGGACTTTACGGGTGCAGCCTGCGGCGCGGCAAAACCCTGATTGACCAAAGGGGCGATAAAGGCGGCAAGGTAGCTTTCCCGTAGCCGCCACCACCATAATGGCTAGCAAAGCCCAGACAATGCGGATTTTTGTAGGGTGCGAGGTAGTTTCAGCAGCCGCATAAAATTGCGGGTGTCTTTTTATTGAACAGGCTGAAGTTTGTTTGTTCTGTCATTGGTTTCCGGATTGATGTGTTGCCTCGGTTTTATTTTTCAGACGGCCTCCGAAGGCCGTCTGAAAATCGGCGCGGCCGGATCTCGGCAAGGCGGATTATGCCTAAGCCGCCCTCTTCCGCCTTGGTGCGGCACGCTTCACACCTGCCGATCAAACCCCCGGCGGCATACTGCCGCAGCAGTTCGCGGAAATTGCTCCGCCGGTTTCGGGGTGTTTCAAACCGTAGGCGACGGTGGCTTCGAGATAGCCCGAGTTTACTGCCGCAGTCGTAGCGTTTGGCCTTCAAAAAGCATGGGCGAGGACGGGCTCGTGGTCCAGCAGGCGGGCAATGCCGTCGGTCAGTTGGATTTCGTTGCCGCGCCGCGCAAATTGGTCAGAAGGTCGAAGATGCGCGGAGTCAGATATAGCGGCCGACAACGGCCCAGGTTGGAGGTGCTTCTTCGGGCTTCGGTTTTCGACGATATTGGTAATCCGCTGAAGTTTTTCAGCTTTTTCCACTTCGACAATACCGTAAGAGCCGGTTTGCGACGGATCGACGGTTTCCACCCCCAGTACGCTGTTGCCGCTTTGATTGTAAACTCGACCATCTGTTTCAGCGCACCTTTTCGGGCGCATCAATCAAATCGTCGGCAAGCGATGACGGCGAACGGTTCGTCGCCCAGCCGCCGCGGGCGCACAATACGGCGTGTCCCAAGCCCAATGCTTCGGTTTGACGGATGTAGGGAGGCAGGTGATATTCGGCGGCAGGATGTCGCGGACGTGTTCCAGCAGCTTGTCTTTATGGCGCATTTCCAATTCGGTTTCCAGCTCGTAGGCTTTTGTCGAAATGGTCTTCGATACTGCGTTTGTTGCGGCCGGTCATGAACACCATTTCTGTGCAACCCGCTTCCACCGCTTCTTCCACCGCATATTGAATCAACGGCTTATCAACGATAGGCAGCATTTCTTTCGGGCTGGCCTTGGTGGCGGGCAGGAAGCGCGTACCCATGCCTGCAACGGGGAAAACGGCTTTTTTAATCGGTTTCATCACATTTCCTTTTTCAGACGGCCTTCTTGAAGCCGCCGATTCTACCTTCCGGCAGGACAGGCTTTCAACCGACAAAGGCCGTCTGAAAACCTGCTTTCAGACGGCCTCTATGATTGATCGGCTATTTATTCAGTTTATCCAACAGCTTGCCCAGAAGACGTTGCAGTTCGCGGTGGTCTTTTTCGCTGAAGCCCGCCCACAGGCCGCTGCGTTTTTCGTTCAACATCGGCTGTATCTGCTTGATGAGCTTTTCGCCCTCTTTGGTCAGGCTCAGCACGATTTGACGGCGGTCGTATTCGTTGATGCGGCGGGTTACCCATTTGTTGGCCACCATTTCGTCCGACAGGCGGGTGGCACTGGTGCGGGTCAGGTTCAGAATGTCGCTGAGGCGGGAAGGCATGATTTCCTGCTCGGGGCTGAGGTATACCGCCAACAGCGACAACCACATGTTTTTCGTTGATGCCCGTGCCTTTCAGGCATTGGTTGAGGTTTTCGCTCATCGATTCGGCGGTCAGCCGCACAAGGCGTGCCGTCAGCGCTTCCTGCAAGGGGATATTCCGGCAGTTTTTCCGCCAACGAGGTTAATTGTTCGGTTACTTCGGTACGTGAAAAGTTCATACTGCTTCCATTCTTTCCGGTTGATTTTCACTGCGACGCAGCCTGCAATTAGTAGGAATCCGTATAGTAAACTGAGTAACTTGCAGCATGGCTGATTGTCGGATAATCGGTTATATCAATCGGTCAAACGGTTGTATTTTTCAGACGGCCTGCCTATTCCGCCCCTCTTTCCGCGTTTGGCGTTCAAACTCTGCCAAAGACATATCCATGCTTCCAAACCCGGGTCAGGATGCGCGAAACGGCTCCGCCCACGGCATCCTGCGCGGTACGGGCGGGACGGTAGACGAAAAGTTTGAACAGTTCGTCCCAACCCGATATGCTCGGCATTGGTTTTCAGCACCCAGCCGTGCCGCCCTGGTAAACATAGCCGTGCCGCGCCAATTTTTCCAAAAAGGTCGCCCAATTCGTCGTAGCCCATATTGATGCGGCTGCGGAAATCCTTAACGCGCAGGGTCAGGCCGTCGTTTTTGCGCCCGATAGAGCATCAGCAGGATTTTCAATGCGTCGTCGAGCGGCCGTGCGCGCTGAACGAGCGGCGGAATGCGTCGTCCTGCCAATAGGAAAGAGAAGCGGTCAGCACCGCGCCGGTGAGCAGCAGCATCCACAGCAGGTTCAGCCAGATGAGGAATACGGGGATGGCGGCAAACGCGCCGTAAATCAATGTATAGCTGTTGAACGTGCCGACATACCAGCCAAACCCGCGCTGAGCCAAATCGAGCAGCACGGCGGTCAGTGCGGCACCAATCAGCGCGTGGCGGGCGGGCACATAGCGGTTGGGCACCACGCGGTACAGCAGCCACAGCGCGGCGGCGTTCATCACCAGCCCGCCGGCCGTTTTTGATGCCGTCTGAAAGGCGTGTATCTTGATTCGCCCACTCCTGATGCCGCAGCAGCAGTTCCCACACCGACAAGCCCGCGCCGACGGCCAGCGGTGCAAAAGGTCAGCAGCATCCAGTACACCAAAAACTGCGTCCGCAGCGGACGGCGGTTCTGCGCGCGCCAAATGCGGTTGAAGGTTTGGTCTATCGTGCGGATCAGCATCACGGCGGTAACGCCGAGAACACGATACCGATGGCGGTCAGATTGCCGGCGTTGCTTTGAAAACGTCGCCAGATAACCGCGCACCGCATCCGCGCTCTGCGGCACCAAATAACCGTCTATCAGCTCAATAACCGACGACGACAGATCGTCGAACACCGGAAAGGCCGACAAAATAACCAGTGCGACGGTCAGCACCGGCACCAGCGCCAACAGCGAAGTAAACGTCAGGCTGGCCGACACCTGCGGCACGTCCACCTCGTTAAACCGTTGGTAAAAGAAAGCGGGCAAACCCGAACAGGCGCGACTCGCGCACGGCTTTGCCATGATGGTTGTTTCAGCATATTCTGCCTTTCGTCCGCTTTGTTTTCAGACGGCCTCCGAAGCACGCAGAGGCCGTCTGAAAACGAATCTTTCCGACATTATCCAAAACATTTCTTCAATCATTCTAACGGAAAGCCACCATGAACCCAACTCCTCCCTGCTGGTTTTGTACTATTCGCAAAACGGCGGCACGCAAAACCTTGCCCGCCACATCGCACGCGGCATCGACAGCGTTGCCGGTTGCGAAGCCGTCGTCCGCACCGTACCGAAAGTCTCCGCCGTCTGCGAAGCGGTGGAAAACGACATCCCCGACGACGGCGCGCGCTACTGCACGCCCGAAGAACTGAAAAACTGCGCCGGACTGGCCTTTGGGCAGCCCCGTCCGCTTCGGCAACATGGCGGCGGCCGTGAAATACTTCCTCGACGGCACCATCCCGCACTGGCTTTCCGGCCACTTAATCAGCAAACCCGCCACCGTCTTCGCCAGCGGTGCCGGCCTGCACGGCGGGCAGGAATCCACCCTGCTGAGCATGATGCTGCCGCTGCTGCACCACGGCATGATTATCTCCGGCATCCCGTTCTCCGAAGCCGCCCTCAACGAAACCCGCAGCGGCGGCACGCCCACGGCGCAAGCCACGTCGCCGGACGACGGCAACCCGCCCTGACCACCGAAGAAGAAACGCTGGCCTTCGCGCAAGGCCAACGGCTGGCCCGGCTGGCACTGCAACTCAACCGCCCGTAACCCCGCCCTCAACAAACAGGCCGTCTGAAAACCGTCCGCAAGGTTTTCAGACGGCCTTTACGCATCCTGTCGCAGAGGCCGTCTGAAAGCACGGCTGAAAAACAACCGGTGCGCTTCCTTCCGTTTTTCTGATGGCCTCCATCAAAATTTCCGGATTACACCCGTTTACACAAACTTACTATACTGCTCTGCCAACGGCCGTCTGAAAGCCGTTCAAACAAAAATATATATGACTACGACGGAGAAACTCCATGAGCAACACAAACGAAAAGTTACGCGGAACTGCACTGTCCCGCCTCGTCGTTCGAAAACCGCGACGCCTACCTCGAACACGAACTGGAAATCCTGAATCCCAAACGCTGGAAAAATCAACCTCCCTCTGCGCGACTACCGCTTCGAATGGGAAGACCTTATCCCCGCGATGGCCGGCAACCATAGGCAAAGTCGTGATGGTGGGCGCAGTGGCGGCGGCCTTGCCGTCCCCTTGGGCCTGCCCGACGGCTTCGTCGCTTGAAAACGTGCGCTACGAACCGCTGATTGCCCTCGTTCTTCATCCCGCTGCTGTCCGGCTTCTTCCTGCCCACGGCCAACCTGCCCGGCACGCACGGCCCGCTCATACCGCTTATCCCCATCGTGGTTGCCGCCGGCGGCTCACCCGCTGGCCTTCGGCATCCTGATTGCCGTATTCGGCTTCATACTCGGCATCCAAAAGGCGGCAGCCTGATGGCCAAACTGACGGGCAACGGCGGCGTGCTGCGGCGGCCTGCTGCTCTACCTCGGCTTCATCGGCACCACCGGACAGGGTGAAACAGCTCTTCGAATGGGCGGGCAGTTTCAACATGTCGCATATCGCCTTCATCATCATCCTCGGCACCATCATCCTCTACGCCCTGCTGGAACACTGGCAGAAACGCTGGCTGGCCGTACCTTTGGGCTGCCTGCTGGCAGGCGTAACCGCTCACATCCTCGGCGCACCCTTCGCCTTCAAAAACCGCACCCGGCCTGCCGCCGCTCTCCCTAACTACTGGTGGGGCGAAAACACCGGCTGGATGCTCGGCTGGCCGACCCTCGACAGCTTCCTGGTCGTCTTCCCCTTCGCCGTACTGGCCGTAGCCATGTGGTCGCCCGACTTCCTCGGCCATCAGGGTTTTCCAAAAACTGAGCTACCCTGAAAAAGCCGAACGCGCGCACATGAACATCGACGACACCATGGTCAGCTGTGCTCGCACGCCAGGCCGCAGGCTCACTCTTGGGCGGCGCGAACTTCCACCTCATCATGGGGCATCACATCATCCCCGCCTCCGTAGCAAACGCCCTGATTCCGCAGGCGCGATCCCTGACCGCCGTCTTTCTGCATCATCGCCAGCATCTGGGGCTATCCGATGGACTTGGCGATATGGAACCCGTATTGAGCGTGGCACTGATTGTCGGCGTATACGTCCCGCTGCTTGAAGCGAGGCATGGAAATGACGCGCAAAAGGCAAAACCACCCAATCTGCCGCCATCGTCGTCTTTCTCGTCCGCACTGGTCAATCCGTTTTCGGCTGGTCGCTGACCATGCCTGCTCGACAACCTCGGCCTCATCGGCTGTACAGCGCGCAGCGCGGAGTTGAGCTTTATCGGACGCGTCGTCGTTCCAACTGTCGGCTTCGTCGTCCTCTGCCTGGCCATGGGCGCGGTCGGTATGTTCCCGGGCATCCCCTGCCTTCCTGCCTCATTTTCCAAAAATGCAGCAGCAGGCCAAAAATGAAAAAGGCCGTCTGAAAAACCATGTAATCGGCTTTTTCAGACGGCCTCTTATCTTTACCCGACTCCAACCGGTTGCTTCAAACACACCCTCGTCCCGGCGCGGAAAATCCCGCGGCAGGCACCACAAGCCGACGCAATTCCGCTGTGGCGCAAAAACGCAACGCCCCTGCCCGACGGCAAACCGCCTGATGCCCGCCAACCGCTTCCTTTGCTATAATCCCGCCACTTTTCACCCGCCCGACAGGCCGCCTGAAACCATGACCGCCGATTTCCCGCCTCGCTTTTTCCATCCAAAGCTGGCACGCCGCCCACCCGCCTGCACACGGGCGAAGACTGGGCCGCGTGGGCATCCGGCCGCTTTAAACGCCGCCGATTTGCCCGACACGCCGCCGAAGGTGGATTTTCCTGCCCGCCATGCAGCGGCGGCGGCTCGGCCTTCGGCGCGGCTGCTGTTTGCGGCGGCGCATCCGCTCTTGGCGGAAGGCGAATCCTGCCCGCTGGTGCTCGCCTCGCACGACGGCGAAATCAACCGCAGCTTCGACTTATGGGCTACGCTGTTTGCGCGACAACGAAGTTTCACCTCCTTCGGCCTTTCCGTGCACAACGCCCCTGGCCGGGCAGTGGTCGATGCTGCGCGGCGACATGAGCGAATACACCGCGCTTTCCGTGCGGCAGAGCGGTTTGAAAGCGCCGTGCTCGAAGCCGCCGGCCTGCTGGCCGATGGGGCGGAACGCGTGCTGGTACTGGTGGCGGACGAACCCATGCAGCTGCAATACCCCGTCGCACCGGCAGAACGCGCACCCTTCGCCCACGCACTCGCCCTACTGCTCACCGCCGGAGAAGAATGGGAACTTTCCCCGCCGCGCACGATGCCGGCGGCACGGCAAACTGCGGCTATTGGGGCGCGCTCGAATGGCTGCGGCAACGGCATTCAGACGGCCGCCGGTGGATAAACCGTTATGCAGACAAGGCTTTGGCAATGGCAGCGGCTTACCCCTGAGCGCCCGCCTTAAACCGCCTGTGGCGATTGCTGGCCACCGGGCTGGGCTTCGTGTTTTCGGCGTGTTCGGCGTGCTGCTGCAAATCGTGCTGTTGCCCTGGCTGCTGCGCCGCTCGCCCGATTTGGCACAGCAAAGCAGGCGCGCCGCTTGGTGACGCGCACTTGGCTGTGGTTTAGCTATTACTTTGATGCGCTCCGGCATTTTTGAGCGCGGAATTTGAAGGCTTCGAGCGGCTCGGCCGCCCCGGCCAGCTGATTTTTGTGCCAACCATCCCTCGCTGCTCGATGTGGTGTTCCTGCTCGGCCGCGTGCCCGAAGCCAACTGTATCGTGAAAGCCGATTTGCAGCGCAAATCCGGCCATGGCTGGCAAATCCGCGCCTGCGGCTACCCTGCCCAATCAGGAAGATTTGGATTTTATCGACGCAGTGCACGAAGTTTTACAGCAGCAATGCCTGTTGGTATTCCCCGAAGGCACACGCACCGGCTGGGACGGCGTGGTGAAATTTCATCGCGGCGCAGTGTCTATCGGCCTCAGAAGTGCGCAGGTCATCACCCCCGTGGTGATTAAAATGCAGCCGCCGAACTTCAAAAAAGGCCAGCCGTGGTACAAAATCCCGCTGCAAAAACCGGCCTACCGCTTTATCGTCGGCGACGACATCAACCCGCAGGACTGGTTAAACAAGCACCCCTGCCCATTGCCGCCCGCCGCCTCAACGACCACCTGCAACAATACTTCAATGAAAGAAGCCAAGAAAATGACTGATTTGAAACAAGAAATCAAACAACTGATTATCGACAGCCTCGGCCTGAAGACCTCACGCCCGCCGACATCGGCGACGAAGAAGCCCTGTTCGGCGACAGCGGCCTCGGCCTCGATTCCGTAGACGCACTCGAACTCGGCCTGGCCGTGCAAAAACACTTCGGCTTCCAGCTCGACGGCGAAAGCCAGGAACTGCGCGACAGCTTCGCCAATGTGTCCACACTGGCCGCCTTCGTGCAGAAACAACGCGGCTAAACCAAGCACTTCTTTTTCCCTCAGGCATTGTCTCTGAAAAGGGAAAAGAATCGATTTGATCAAACAGCTTGGAGAAAGGCCGTCTGAAAATCTGCAGCTTCAGCGCAGCTAAAAACACAGGCTGGGCCCCCCAAATCCCAGCAAAACCGACCACATCCCATCATGCAAAGGACCATCCCATGACCGAAACCGAAATCCGCGCTTCCTGTTCGACATCCTGGAAAACATGTTTGAAATCGACACCAGCAACGTAACCGGCAGCACCAACCTCTACGAAGATCTCGAAATCGACAGCATCGACGCCATCGACCTGTTTCGACCAAATCAAACGCCAAACCGGCTACAAACCCAAGCCGAGGACTTCCGCAACGTCCGCACCATCGACGACGTAGTTGCCGCCGTATCCAAACTCTACCAAGACGCCAAGCCCGAAGCGTGAAAACCGCCGCCAAAATCCTGCTCGGCATCTTGAGCGTACTCTACCCCCTGCTGTGGTATTACGGCCGCGAGCAGGGCTGGTTTTCATCCGCTGGCCGGCTTTCATGCTCCTGCTTTGGCTCGCCCGCGCCGCCGTACAGCGAGATTCCGGCCAGCGGCGCGTTTCCTTGCTTGTGGCCGCCTTTTTCGCCGCCGTCCTCCTTTTTCAGAGCGGCCTGACAGCATGTATTGGTATCCCGTATGGGTAAACGGCCTGCTGTTGCTGCTGTTCGGCCTCAGCCTCACGCAAAAACAAAGCCTGATCGAACGCCTCGCCCGCCTGCAACACCCCGACCTGCCGCCCGAAGGCGTGGCTTACACCCGCCGCGTTACCCAAATCTGGTGCGGCTTTTTCATCCTCAACGGCAGCCTCGCCGCCCTGCTCGTGCTGCTCGAACAATACCGCTGGTGGGCACGTCTACACCGGCATCATCGCCACATCCTGATGGGCATCCTGATGGGCGGCGAATTCGCCTACCGCAAGTGGGTATTGAAGCTGAATCCGAAAACTTCGGACAAACGCCATACCGACTAAACGAAGTCATACAATAAGCGTCTCTCCGCATCCCGCCAGTTGCCAAACCCCTGCCAAACCGGCACGGCAGACACTTCCTGCGCCACACGCTGCACACACCCATTCCCCGTCCAGCAAAAACACAACGCCCCGCCACAACTTCCCAGCCGCACAAAGCCGCCATAGCCATCCGCCCCGCCGTCCCGCCTCAAAACCCACTTTGGGGCAATCGGCCAAGGCCTGCCCGTGGCTTTAATCAGGGCCTCTTTTCAGCGTCCACAGCGCATAACGGTCGGACACTCGGAATGCCCTTGCAGCCAACGCGCCTCATCTTCATGCAGCACCCAATCCGGCCAGGCATCGAGACGGCGTTCCCGCAGCCGCTCCAAATCCACGCCCACGGCAAAACCGGCAGACGGCACGACCAATACGGCATAGCCGCCACTGTGGCTGAGGTTGAAGAGGCCGTCTGAAAACACACCTGCCCGCCGCTTGAGAAACCGGGCTGACCCTGCCAGCCGGTTTCGCAGCGGCGCGCGCGGATGGTGCAGCAGACGGATACGGTCGGCCTCGTCCAGCCATTCAGGACGGTAATATTCGGCACAGTCGGGCGCGGCCAGATAGAAGCAGATGCTGTATTCGTCAGATGGGCGGGTAGGCATTTCCTGGGTTTTCAAATATACTGTTAAATTAAGTGAAACTGCTGGATTATAGTAGGTTAAACACACCATATTCGGGCGGCTCAAGATGGATTTGTTTTTGGGGCTGCTAGGATTAGCCCTAAATTCACACCAATCCCGCAGGATTTGTACTGCTAGACGGTGCCGAGTTAAAACCGAAATTCGCATTCTTTCAAGAATAGCGGGAAAGATTTACGGTCGATTCCGCTGTATTTGCGCAAGACGCGTTTTGCCTGATTCAAAATTCTCAATGCCGTTGATGTGGTTCTGATAGTCGGCAAACGCTGGGTCGATTTTGATGCGGTAATGGATAAAACCGCTTACGTCTGGCTTGTCATGGCTGCTCAGACTATCGGTATAAACAATGCTGTCCGGCATAATTTTCTGTTTGATAACAGGCATCAAGCATCAGACTTGGCATTATCTACGACAGCGGTATGAACCGTCCGTTGCGTTCAGAAATGCGAAGCAAACCACTCTTTCCTGCCGCACCGCAGACCACGTCTGCCTTTACGCCGTCCGCCAAAATAGCTTTCGTCCAACTCGACGGGGCCCTCAAAAACCTCATCGGCAGCCAAGGCAAGATATTGGCTGATGACTATGCGGATTTTTGCGGTAGAACAGGACTGCCGAATTGGGATGGATACCCAAAATATCGGCAGCAGAACGAAGCGGTAACGGGTACAAAAACCGGAGCAGTTCTTTCTGTATCTTTTTAATTTTGCAGTGTGTTATCTTCATATTTCGAGGGTAACATATCTGCTAATCTATCTATCACTTGTTTTTCCAACGATAGGGAGCAGTATAAAATCGCGCAATATGATGCTGGCGGCCGCGATTGTCAGCCGCTCGGTCAGGCCGGCTGCAGCAGCAACCGCGCGCCGGACAAAGCGGCGGTACAGATTCACCACACCGAAACCCGTACTACCGGCGGCAATACGAAAAACCACCGGCCGCATGTGCCAACTGCTGCAAGACGACAATCCGAACCGCGGCGGCCGCAAAGTGGTATACCGCTGCAACGGCCATGCCGTGCTGGCTTCCGATGAAGCCAAACGCCTGCTGAATCCCGAGCGTGCCGGTCGGCTTCGGCAGCAGCGGAGGTGGATCCACTCTCCCGCCAAGCCGCCAACGCCACCGGAAAAAATCAGACGAAACCGCCTGCGAACGCGCCTTCATCAACGCCGCACACAAATTCCAAGCGACTGTCCAAAGCCGCAATGCCAACCGCGTCAACAATTTCCACAGCTACTACAACCGCAAAAATCCTGCGCGGCGGACAGTACGACTGTGAAGTCGGCACCTTCCACGCCCGCGTCGTGATGCGCGGCGACATCGCCCGCTAATCGGCATATCGCTTCATCAGGGCCGCTTGAAAACCGCCTCCCGCATTTTCAGGTAGCCTTTCTCCCCTTTTTGTTAAAAATCCCATTTTTCCACCGTTTCCCGCCTCATCATGAAACTCCTCGCTGTCATCCCCACTACCGCCACCTCGGCACGCTGCCGCAGGTGGTTTCGCCCTGCGGCATTGCGAGCCTGCCCGTTTTGGTGGTGGACGATGGCTCGGGCGAAGACTGCCGCGCCGGTTTGGAGCCTTGCGTGAAGAGGCGTTCAGGTTGCCTTCCGCCCGGTGAACGGCGGTAAGCGGTGCGATGAAATGGGGTTTCAAATTGGCGGCGAACAGGTTTCAGCCACATTTTTGCAGATTGATGCCGACGCGCAGCACAGCTTTGCCGACATCCCGCGCTTTATCGAAACCGCGCAGTCGCAGCCGCAGGCCGTGGTGTGCGGGCGGCCGGTGTACGGCGGCGACGTGCCCAAATCGCGGCTCTACGGCCGCAAAATCACCGATTTTTGGAACGTACTGCACGCTTGGTCGTTCGACATCAAAGACGGCATGTGCGGCTTCGCGTTTATCCGCTGGATGCCATCCTGCCCATCCAATACGGCGGTGCCGTCGTCGGCGAGCGCATGGATTTCGACAACGAAATCCTCATCCGCCTCGCATTGGGCGGGCACGCCTTTCATCTGGCTGGACACGCCCGTGCGCTACGAAGCGGGAGGCGTGTCGCACTTCAACCTGCGCCGCGACAACCTGCTCATCAGCAAAATGCACGCCCGCCTGTTTTGCGGCATGGTCGCCCACCGCATCGGCCGCCTGTTCAGACGGCCTCAAACGGCACCAACCGAACAGGCGCATTGGTCGGCACAGCGCGAACGCGGCCACCGCCTCTTCCTCAAGATTACCGAATGGCTGGTGCGCTACCTGCCCCTGTGGCGGTGCACGGCATTACCGCCCTCGTTGCCGCCTATTTCTACCTCACTTCCGCCGCCCAACGCCGCAGCGTGCACCAATATCAAAGCTACCTGAAAAACGGTTTTCCAGCCGCACCGCTGCCCGCGCGTTTCCCCGTATACCGCCAGTTTGCGGCCTTCGGCCAAGCCGTGGCCGACCGCTTTGCCGTGTGGCAGCATAAAATCACCGTGCCCGACCTCGTGGTGGAAGACCCCGACAACCTGTATGCCGATATAGACAACCATAACGCACGCGGCCAAATCATCATCTGCTCGCATCTGGGCAACATCGAAGCGTGCCGCGCCCTCGTCTCCCACCACCAAAGGCTTCAAACTCAACGTGCTCGTGCACAACGCCCACGCTGAAGATTTTCAACCGCGCCCTCAAAGCCGCCGGCGCCAGCGATTTGAGCTGATTCAGGTAGCCGACCTCGACGCGGCAAAAATGCTCCAACTCTCGCAAAAACTCGATGCCGGAGAGTGGCTCGCCATTGCCGCCGACCGCACCCCCGTGCGCGGCAACAAAACCGTGCCTGTACATTTCCTCGGCCACACCGCCCATCTGCCGCAAGGCCCCTGGCTGCTCGCCGGCCTCTTGCGCGCGCCCACCAACACCGTCTTCGTGTTAAAAGAGCAGAGGCCGTTATCATTTATGCCTGAAGCGTTTTCAGACGGCCCCAAGCTGGACAGCAGCCACGCGCAAACAAATGATTGAAAAACATGGCGCAGCAATACGCTGACGTTTTTGGCCGCCCACGCCGCCCGCGCGCCGCTGCAATGGTTCAACTTCTACGACTTCTGGAGCAACACCTCACATGGCTAAACACATCTACGCCGCCACCACACCGAAATCGAAGTCCCCTTTTTCGACGTAGACGTGATGCAGATCGTCTGGCACGGCCACTATGTCAAATACCTCGAAATCGCCCGCTGCGCCTTCCTTGACGAAGTCGGCTACAACTACACCGTCATGTTCGAACAAGGCCATGCCTGGCCCGTGGTGAAGCTCGACCTCAAATACGTCCGCCCGGCCCGCTTCGGCCAGAAAAATCCGCGTGGAGATGGCCGTAACCGAATACGAAAGCTGCCTGCGCATCGACTACATCCTGCGCGACGCAGAAAGCGGCACCAAACTCACCCAAGCCCACACTACCCAAGTCGTCCAACGCCTCGATAACGGCGAAATGCAGTTCCAAACCCCGAAAAACTGGCAAAAAGCCGTACGGCAGTTTAAAGGGATTCACACCTTTGGCAAACGGCTGAGATAAGGGTCGTCTGAAAGATAACCGGCCTCCGTTGCAGGCTTCATCCGTCAAGAAAAAGAAACGGCATAAAATAATAAAACAAACGGCAAAGCCCTGCCCGCCCGCCAATTGAAAAGGCCGTCTGAAAGGCTGCCAAGAACCCTGCAACCTTCCCCGCATCACACCCTTTCACCATAAATCCACTATACTATGCCCCTCCCAACTCCCCGCACCCCCTGACAACATGAAAAACTCCTCATCAGCCTCCTCCTTTCCCTTACAACCCTACCGCGCTTGCCTTCAGCACCGCCGAACTTGCCGCACAGCTTCAAGCACCGCAGAGCGTACAGGGCAGGGTTTACCCAGCAGCGTTTTTACGCTCAATGGACAAACCCGTACAAACCGGCGGCCGCTTCGCCCTGCGCCCTGGCCACGGCCTCTTTGGCATCTGCAAAAACCGTTTGACATGAAACTGCGCGTCCGTCGCGACGGCATCAGCCGCCAAGACGCACAAAGGCCAGTGGCGCGCCAACGGCAGCCAAACCGCACAGGCCGCACAAGTAAAACTTTTCATGGCCGTACTCGGCGGCGACACCGCCGAGTGCAACGCCACTTCGACCTCGCCCTTTCCGGCGATGCCCGGCAATGGCAGCTCACCCTTACCCCGAAAAACAGCCGTCATGCGGCAAGTATTCAACAAAATCGTCATCAGCGGCGGCCAGCTGGTGCGAAAGTAGAGCTGGACGAAAAACAGGGCGACCGCACCGTGATGCAGTTCACCCAGCTGCAAACCAACCGCCCACTCTCCCCGGCTGCCCGTCAGGCTTTGGGGAATAAACCGTAAAAGCCCGCTATGCCGGCTTCGCCGACTGCATTTTTCAGACGGCCTTAAAAGGCCGTCTGAAACCGTTAAATAGAAAAATACAATTCGAAGATGACGGCTATACGCATAACCTGAAGTATTTTTTATCTTTAAAGTCCAAATAATAAAAATAAAATTTATGTAATCTTAGGCAGCGGTCCGAACAATAGATTGGGAAATCCCCTATCCGGCGGTAAAGTCATTTGATAAGTTTTACATCTTTTCAGCCAATGTCGGCTCAGGCAAAAACAAAATATCATGCTATTGATAAAAAGGCCGTCTGAAACGCAATTTTCGGTTTCAGACGGCCTTTTAACTAAACTTGATAATGTTTGGGGATAATCATGTAGCTGTCGGAAAAACAGAAAAGCCGACTTTTAAAGGCAAATTGTTGAATTTGACAGGTAGATCGCGTTTTAAATCACTCCAGCAACAGACTCATAATCCGCAGTTTCGGCAACAGAACGAACAACCCTGAAAAGCAAATGACTTCATAGCAAAATTTGCGCAGCATCAATATTTTCTGTTTTTTTCGGTACAAAAGTATGACCTATACCAATATTTGTCATTGCAGCAGTATAGCAATTGATATGATATATGATAAAATTTCTAGTTGTTTTATAAAAACAGCACCTTAACCATAAATTTAAAAGGATAGAACATGAACAAATTACTGATTGCCGTAATGATGATGGCCGCTTTGGCAGCCTGCTCCCAGAGGCTAAGCAAGAAACCAAAAGAAGCGCCCAAGCTATTGCATCCGATGTTAAAAAAATAATACGGCTTCTGCCGTTGATGCCTACCGCATCTTCCATTCAGAAGACTGCAAGCAAAAGTAGCGGATACTGCCGAAAAGCTGCATCTGAAGTCAGAAGCCGTTGCTCCTGAAGTCAAACCGGCAGAAAAACTGAAGCTCCTGCTGTCAAAGTAGACGGTAAAGCTGTTTATGAAACCAGCTGTAAAGCATGCCATAGCGGCAACATCCCGAGCGCGGGCGTAGGTAGACAGTGGGGGCCACGCATCGACAAGGTCAAGAAACCCTGCACAAACATGCAATTGGAAAGGCTTCAAAGGCATGCCTGCCAAAAGGTGGTAACGAAGGCAAGCGACGACGAAGTCAAAGCGGCAGTTGACTTTATGGCTAACAGAGTCCGGTGCCAGAATTCTAAATCGTCTGAATAATGAAAACGCACCTTGCAATAAGGTGCGTCTCGATACAACTACTCTTGGTAACAAAGAAGTAACTTATCTGCTGGAAGCATGTGCAGTATAAGCGCGATTTGGCGGAATTTTATCTAACCGCCTAATGCAATTGCTGATGCAAATCCAATGCAACCATAGCCAAAAACAAACGAAAACGAACTACTCGGAACAAATTGTAAAGATAAATTAACAGAATAATACTGAAATCAGTATAATTCTAAAGATAAACCCTTACTGTTTTCTGAGTGAGGGTTTATTTAAAAATCTAACACGCCCACGAGAATCGAACCCCGGTTACCGCCGTGAAAGGGCGATGTCCTAACCGCTGAGACGATGGGCGCGGATAAAAGTGAAATTTTCTTTTGGCGCACCCGGGCGATTCGAACGCCGACCCTCTGGTTCGTGGCCAGATACTCTATCCAACTGAGCTACGGGTGCATTACCGTTTACCTGCATGAAGCAAAGTAAGACGGGCATTATATTGAACAGACAATCGTCTTTGTCTGGATATTTTTCACCATCCCCGATTAAAAACATCTATCCCAATATAAAAATAAGAATTTTCTCAGATATTTTTAAATCATACCAATCCCGGACAACTCTCTTGCCATTTTGCTGCGGCGTTATCGGTCATTCCGCCGACGAAATCGAGGATTTTCATATAAGCATGATATAGGCTGTCTTCGCGGCTAATCGGATGTTCATTTTTCAGCAATTCCAAAAAGCCAACGACTGGCGGACGCCGCTATGCCCTTCTGTCAGCAACTGATGCGCTGCCGGGACGAGCAAATCCAATATCGAACCTAAGCAAGGGAAAGAGGCAATTTCCGTCATTAATTTGCTTTGATGGCGGAAGATTCGCGTTTTAGCCAATTCCTCGGCGTTTTCAATGTATCCTGCACTTCCGGGCTACATAAGGCCAATAATATCTTTTTCCTTTGAATTCGCCATTCAACAAAGTCCGATTGGTGCTTCATAAAAGTTTGCGCCACATCATCGATAAGCGCGGCCGATGGCGATGCCGCGCAGCGATAGCGGCGCATCGTTGGCGGCTGGATTGTGCATGCCAAGTCGGTTCGACAAATGTTAAGCCGGACAATACGCTTTCAACTTCCGTATCGTCCAGCGGTTCAAATCCACCGCATCTTCTAAGTCAACAGGGCGTAACTAGATGTCGTCGGCCCTTCCATCAGATAAGACGGGGGTGACGCGCCCAATGGTCGCTGCCCAATTCCACCAAACCCAATTCCTCTGCCACACGGCGGATAAAACGGCAGTTCAGTTTGATGAAATATTGAATTTTTCCGTCCGTTCGGATGGCGGGTCGTCCACGGATATTTCAACAAAGCGGCGATGGTAGCGGCCGTGAGTCGCATGCCGCCGCGGTTCGGATACATTTCCAAACTGGCGAGGATGCGCAGGCTGTGGGCATTGCCTTCGTAAGTTTGCACATCAGTGCGTTCGACCTCTTCCAATCCTTTGCAAAAAACGGCGTTTTTCGGGCTTCGAAACCAATCACGCAAGAGCATCTTCACCTGTATGGCCAAAACGGCGGGTTACCCAAATCATGCGCCAAACAGGCCACTTGAACGACTGCGCCGATGTCGCTCGGCGTATTGCCTTCTGGCAGAAAGCCGCCCGCCTGCCATCATCATGCCGACACGGTTGCCGATACTGCGGCCGACACTGGCCACTTCGACACTGTGCGTCAGACGGTTATGCGTCAAATCATGCTCGGCCAACGGATGCACCTGCGTTTTTCCGTCCCAAACGGCGGAATGCGCCGGAAAAACACCACACGGTCGTAATCGATGCGGAAGTCCGTACGCAACGCGTCTGCGCTTTCCTGCGTAGACGGCGTACTGGTCGGCACAATTTCATTGTCTTTCAGGCGGAAACGCTGCGTACTCAGCAAACGCTGCCAATTCGTTTTTGTCATCGCAAACCTCCGAACAGATAAAAGGCCGTCTGAAAACCGTTCCCCGATTTTCGAGACGGCCTGATAACTTCTCAAATTTCGGCCAGTGCCGCCAATACCGACGGCACGCTTTTCTGCCAGTCGCCCTGCACGAAACCCAACGCGCGCGCCTTTTCGCAATTGAGCACCGAATACAGCGGCGCGCCACCTTACCCATCTCTGCGGCGGATGCCTGCACCAACTGCGCAGCATTTTGAATGCGGGATTACGTTCCGCTTCGGCCTTCAACACCGCTTGGGCAAACGCATAGTCGCTGAATGCCTTATTGCCGCAATAATGCAGCAGGCCTTGCGGAAATTTCGGCACTGCAGCAGGCGGATAATCACGTCGGCCAAATCGGCATAGGTCGGACAAGCGGCATTGTCGGCACTCAGCCGGATTTCACCCTGTTCCGCCGCCTGATGCAGCAGGTTTTGAATGAAATTGCGGCCGTATTCGCTGTATACCCAAGATGTCCTGAGCACCACCGTATCCGGTTCCGCAGCCAATGCCAACAACTCTCCGGCCAGTTTCGAGCGGGCATACACACATTTCGGATTGGGCGGGTCAATCTCGGAATCAAGGGATGCGACTGCCACCGCCAAATACATAATCGGTTGAAATATGAAATCGAATTTCGCACCAACGGCAAAAAGCGGCCTGCGCCAGATTACGCGTACCCGAAGCATTGACGGCAAAGACGCGTTCGACATCCTCCGCCGCCTTGCCGACGGCCATATAAGCGGCAGTATTGACCACCGCGTCGGGCTGGAAACTTTCGACCATTTTTAAAACGGCCTCATGATCGGTGATGTCCAACGTTTTCGAATCGGTGGCAATCAACTCCCAATCTTCAGGCAAACGTTTCCTAATCGATTGGCCAAGCTGGCCTTTCGAACCAGTAAGCAGGATACGCATAAATCTATTCCTCATTGTTCGGGCATTCGGTTAAAGTACTCAATCGCGAGTTTACCCTGTCATCAGCCTGTTTGAAAAGGCTTGAGGCCGTCTGAAAAAGCGAGTGCGTTTTTCAGACGGCCCTTTCGCCAAACCAGACAGCCGTATTCCAATACGCCTCCCGCCTGCCGAAGGCCGTCTGAAAACAATGGAAGATACCTGCCAAACCGCCTTTGCGGTACGTCAAGCAAGGTTAAAATTTGTGTGCCGCTTCCAACGTGATTTGTTATAATTGCATCGAACCTGGAAAACAGGGTTTGGTTACCTTAATCATTAACAGAGGACGATTTATGTTTCCCGAATACCGCGATTTGATTTCCAAATTGAAACAAGAAGATGCCCACTTTTCCCGCATTTTCGACGAACACAACGAACTGGACGACAAAAACTCCGGTTTGGAAAACGACCCTGTTACCAGCGTAACCGCTCAAGATGAAATCGATGCGCTGAAAGTGAAAAACCTGGCACTGAAAGACCAGTTGTTCCAACTGTTGAAACAAGCTGAAGCCGAAGGCAAATAAGCCGTCTGCCAAACAGCCGAACCGAATCAGGCCGTCTGAAACATTTTCAGACGGCCTTTTATGCTAAACTTGCACCCTTTTCCAAACCGCCGACACACCACCTCATGCCCACTCTGAAATTCACCAAAATGCACGGCCTGGGTAACGAGCTTTATCGTTATCGACGGCATCAGCAGCCTGTTCGACCCCGATTCGGCACCGATTGCCGCCTGGGCCGACCGCCATACCGGCGCATAGCTTCGACCAACTCCTGTTGGTAGAACGGCCTACGTCCGAGCAAGCCGACTTCCGTTATCGGATTTTTCAACGCCGACGGCGGCGAAGTCAGTGCAATGCGGCAACGGCGCACGCTGTTTCGCCCGTTTCGTGGCCGATAAAGGACTGAGCGGAAAACAGGAAATCGAGTTGAAACCGCACGCGGCATCATCGTCCCTCAGCTGGCGGAACACGGTCTCGTAACAGTAAACATGGGCAAACCGCGTTTCAGGCCGTCTGAAATCCCTTCCTGCCGCTTGAAAACGCAAGCGGGGAAGCGTTGCAATATGATGTCCATCTCGACGGCGGGGAGACATAACGGTCGGCTGCGTCAATATGGGTAACCCGCACGCCGTTCGACAGTCGAAAACACCGAATCGGCCGCCGTTGCCGAACTGGGCGCGCAAATCGAACCGCACCCGCAATTCCCGAAAAGGTCAATGTCGGCTTCGCAAATCCTCAACCGCCGCCACATCAAACTGCGCGTTTTCGAACGCGGCGTGGGTGAAACCCGAGCCTGCGGAACCGGAGCCTGCGCGGCGGCGGTTTACGGCGTGCGCGCCGGATGGCTGGATGAAGGCGAGGATATCCGCGCCAGCCTGCCCGGCGGCGACTTGCTGATTACCTGGCGGCCCGGCGGCGATGTTTTCATGACAGGCCCTGCCGAAACGGTTTTCGAAGGCGAACTGGTTTACTGAGTCCGACATGACCGATCCAAACCTTTGGTGCATTGCCGCCTATTTCAGCCTGTTCGTCATTGCCCTCATGCAAAGCCGCAGTTTGTTGTGGGCATTGTCGGCCCTTTCCCTTTTGCTGGCGGCGGGCGGTTTGGCCCTGTGGCTGGCCCCCGGCGTACTGTCGCCCTTCAGCCTCAGCATCCCCCTATGCCGCAACCGTATATCGCGCCTGCAGGTATGCTGTTCCTCTTCCTACGCAGTAAAAGCCTTCCCAACCGGTCTCACTATCAAACCGCCTGCCCTCCCCTGCCCGCACTGCTTGCTCAAACAGGGACCGCCATGACCTTGGCCCACTGGCTGATTCTCCTGCTGGCCTTCCTCAGTTATCCCGAAGGACTGACACCGCGCATCCTGCCTTCCTGCTGGATCTGTATCTGCTCCAGCCTGTATGTGGCTGGCCACGCAGATGCTGCTGATGGCGGTATTCCTGCTGCACCGGAAAATCAGCCGTCAACCGGCCAACGTATTCAGTATCAGACAAATACAGTCCGCCCTGCTGATCGTTATGTTCGCCCAAACGGTTTATGCCTTTTCCGGACTGTTCAAACCGCTCTTATAACTTTTAGTTTTCATATCGGCGGCAAGAAATTATTTTGCTTTCAGACAGCCTTCTCTTAAGATACGCAGGTCATTTATATCAGCCCTCCTTTGAGGAAAGGAAAATCCATGAATATCGCTAAAAACATCACCGATTTAATCGGAACACCCCGCTCGTAGAACTCAACCGCCTGACCGAAGGCCTGCCGAGGCCGGGTAGTCGCCAAACCGGAATTTTTCAATCCGGGCAGCAGCGTTAAAGACCGCATTGCCGAAGCCATGATTGAGGCGGCGGAAAAAGAAGGCAAAATCAACAAAGACACCATCATCGTCGAAGCAACCAGTGGCAACACCGGCATCAGCTTGGCTATGGTCTGCGCCGCACGCGGCTACAAATTAGCCATCACCATGCCCGAAAAGCATGAGTAAAGAACGCCGTATGCTGTTGCGCGCCTTCGGTGCGGAACTGATCCTGACACCAGCAGCGGAAGGTATGGGCGGTGCGATTCGCGCGTGCCAAAGCACTTGTGGACGAACATCCCGAAACCTATTTCATGCCGCGCCAATTCGACAACCAGGCCAACGTCGAAATCCACCGCAAAACCACCGCCGAAGAAGTATGGCGCGACACCGACGGCCAAGTGGACATTTTCGTTGCCGGCGTAGGCACCGGCGGCACGGTAACCGGCGTGGGCGAAGTCTTGAAGGCACGCAAACCCGATGTCAAAATCGTGGCGGTCGAACCCGATGCCTCACCCGTATTGAGCGGCGGCGAAAAAGGCGCACCCGATTCAAGGTTTGGGCGCAGGTTTCGTTCCCAGCATCCCAATACCAAAATCTACGACGAAGTCATCCGCGTTACCGGCGAAGATGCTTTTTGCCACCGCACGCGCGGCAGCGGAAAAGAGAAGGGATTCTGGTCGGCATTTCTTCCGGCGCGGCCATTTGGAGTGCACTGCAACTGGCGGCAAAAAGAAGAAACCGAGGCAAAGCGATTGTCGTACTGATTCCTTCTTACGGCGAGCGATTACCTCTCCACCCGCTTTTTGCCGATTTGGTTTAATCCGTCCAAGCACACAAACGGCCGCCGATTGCGGCTGTTTGTTTTCATACAGAGCCGCCAGCGGATTAATGTCTCCGACACTCGGGCGACAAGCACAAACCATACAACCACAGGCGGCACAAAACCAATTTCCCCGTTTTTCAAAACGCTTTCAGAAAATCATCTTCTTTGAATATCAAACACGACAATGCCGCAACGAAGCTGATTTATTGATAAGCGACAATCCGCTTATCTCCCGTCATTTTTACCATCTCGGAAAGGTTGTTCCCTATATTTTCTCGGAACGTTGCATAATTACCGCAAAACACCGCTTTCTCCTCGTCAATATTTGGCTGTTCGCGTCAAGACCGACCATAATGTGCGCCATGATATATCCCACTCCTTTTTAGCCTGCGCCGCCTTGGCAGGCTGTACCATCAACACTGCCCCATCTTTCGGCGCACGCAACGACAACGGAACCGGCAACGGAAAAGCAGCCTACCGCCTGGCCGGCAGCCACTGGACGGACGTTTCCAAAAATTCGTGATGAAGCCATTCGCCTGGACGATCAGGTCGGTCAGAAAATCACCAAAGTCCAAGCCGCCCAACACCCAGAACCGCTTCCGCCTCAAACTGGTTGGCAGCAATCCGGTGGACGACAGCGTGTACGAAGTCTATCTGCGTTCGGCCGTAGACAGCCAGCGCGGTGCCATTACCAGTGCGCAATCCAAACAGTACGTTCAAAACGCACTGAAAGGCTGGCAACAGCGTTGGCCCAACATGCGCAACAAACCGAACAATCCCGCTTTTACCAACTTCCTGATGGAACTGATGATATGCAGCCGCTGCAATAATTTCTCCGCAGCGTGCGCAGTCAATCATATTTCAGGCCGTCTGAATATCCGGTTTTCCCCAGAACCGGCATTTTCGAGACGGCCTGATTCTTTCAAGCATAGCCGTTACCAAAACACTTACGCTCCGGCGCGCAAACCGATAAAAATACGCCGCAAACCATATAGACAAACAAAGGGCTTATTAAGATGTATCAACAAATCGTTTTTGCGGCTGCAACCGCCATCCTGGCACCACTGCCTTTGCCGCACTCGAACACCCCGCCCAGCAGCAGGTACAGCAAAATATCGATACCGTGCTGAAAATCATCAAAAACCAATCATTAAGCGAACAACAGAAAAATCCGCCAAGTGGAACAATATGCGCAACCGCTTCCTGGATTACGAACGCCTGATCGGCCATGGCGGTCGGACAACCTTGCGGCAATTCAGCCCACCAGCAGAAACAGTCCTTCATCACCGCCTTCAAAGAAATGGTTATCGGCATGTATGCCCGTTCCGCCATGATGGGCGCGGAAAAAGCCGATGTCAGAGTACTGCCGAAAATCACCGCCAATCGGCAACAAAAGTCGATGTTTATTCGAAATCCTTACCCCATCGGGCAAAAATACGAAGTCGCCTACCGGCTCTACCAAAACCGGTTCGCAATATAAGCTCTACAACATCCGCGTCGACGGCGTCAGCATCGTAACCGTCTACCGCAACCAATTTGTCGAGCTGGTCAATCAACAAAGGCATCGACGGCATGATTGAAACCGTCCGCAACACTGAAAAAGGCCGGCTGACACGCCACAAAGCCGAAACCCTATTTTGAATTTTAGTTGAAACCGCTCTTTCAGACGGCCTCAACCCTTCCCAACAACCCCTTACATAAAGGAACCAACAATGTCTCAAGTTACCCTTCAAAGGCAATCCGCAGAAATCGGCGGTCATTTCCCGCCGCAGCCAAACCGCACCTCGCCTTCAGCCTGACGGCAGGCGACCTGTCCGACAAAAACGCTTGCCGATTTCGCCGGCAAACGCAAAGTGCTCAATATTTTTCCCAGCGTGGACACCGGCGTCTGCGCCCAATCCGTCCGCACCTTTTAACGAACGCGCCTCTTCTCTGGAAAAACGCCGTCGTCCTGTGCATTTCCGCCGACCTGCCGTTCGCTACAGGCACGCCTTCTGCGGCGCAGAAGCGTTTGGACAACGTCGCTCTCCACCTTCCGCAGCAACTTTGCTCGCGACTACGGCGTCACGCTGTCGAAAGCAGCCCCTGCGCGGCCTCACCGCACGCGCCGTAGTCGTATTGGATGAAAACGACAAAGTGTTGCACGCCGAACTGGTAGGCGAAATCGCCCACGAACCGAATTACGATGCCTTAGCCGTTTTGTAAACTGTTCAAACCAAAAAGGCCGTCTGAAAAGCGCGCTCCGCATTTTCAGACGGCCTTTATCCATTCTTTAAACAAAGAATATTCCGCAGCCGCCCTTACTTCTCATTTGTACTTTATTTATTATATAAACAATTGATGCGCACTATCATTTGTATTAACATCGCAACCTTCACATCCCATTACAAAGGATTACAGAAAGGTTGCAGAAATGTCCGAAAACAAATCCAAATTCCCCTCACGGCCGAAAATCCTCGCCGTCAGCCTCGCAGGCATCCTCATTGCCCTGCCCGCCTATGCCGCCGACAACCCGCCCGCCGAAAGTAACCGAAAGCAGCAACATCGAAGCACCCGACCGTTACCGGTAAACGCAGTGCCGACCAAAAAGGCGCGGACGATGTGTATTACAAAAACGTCTCCAACGCCTATGTCGGCAAAGAATACCTCGAACGCTACCGCGTCCAATCCGCCGGCGACGTGCTCAAAGGCTTAAACGGCGTGTACAACATGAACACCCGCACCGCCGGCGGCGCGATTACGCCCAATATACGAGGCATCACCGGCAAGGGCCGCATCCCCGTAACGCTGGACGGCACGGAGCAAACGGTCGACGTCTGGATGAACAACTACGGCGTGGGCGACCGCAACTATCTCGACCCCGCCCTGTTCCGCAGCATCGCGGTGGAAAAGCCCCGCCCTCACGCGCGGCGTGAAATCGGGCGTCGGCGGCGCGAGTCACCATCCGCACCATCGAACCCGCCGACATCATCCCCGAAGGCAAAAACTGGGGAATCGAAGTCAAAAACCGAGTTTTCCGGCAATACCGTGGCGCAGAAAAACGACTTGCGCCAATTCTTAGGCCGCGACTACCGCACCCTCTCGCCCATAGGCGCGACGGCGGACGGCACGGGCGGCAGTTCTGATGCCAACTCCATCCTCAGCGGCAAACCTTCCCCCACTTCCCTGCCGTCTCGATCCCGCATAGCCGACACCAAATATGCGGGCGGCAAAAGCCGCACCAACTTCCGAAGACGACAGGGCGGTTGATGTTGTCCGCCGCCTTCAAAACCGACATTACAGACGGCCTCGCCCGCATACAGCCACCGCAAAAAGGCAACTACTACGCAGGCAAACGCGGTTGGCAGCAATATATCAACAACTCAACTATGCGGCAGAATCCTGTTAGAACGCAATGCAGGTAAAACACAGGGCGAAAAGACCTGCTTTTGCAGGCCTGCGAAAGCCTGATACCCCAATATGGCCATCCTGTTCCGCCCGGGCGAAGAGATTGTGAACAGCCACACGACACCAAAAACCCTGCTGCTGAAAAACAACTGGTATCTGCCGGAAACCAAAAATCAGCCTGCAATATGATGGACTAACAAAATCGGCTTTGGCGAAATCAATCCGTTTGTAACAGGGATGGATACTCGAGTTGGCGCGAACTGTCTTCAAATAAAAGACCAGTCCAACAATCACCGGGCATGCAACGAAAATCGACAGTAAAACCCATAAGCTCGGCTACATGGGAAACCGCAAAACAATAAATGGATCGACCTCCAAACCGATATGCTGGCGGGTAAAGACCATCAGCGACCGCTATCAAAGCGGAGGCCCCGCGCTCGAGTGCTACCGTCCCCGATTACGACTACGATGTTGGTGATTGGTGCAGGATGCGCGGCAAGCCTTCCCCCAGGATGTTTTCAAACCGCACCTGCGAACAAAGCTAGCGAGCGAAAAACCCATACGGCGTACGCGTAACCATGATGAAATCCTGCCCCTGCGAACAACAACCCGACTGATTGCCCAAAAACTGGCTGAACATGAAGAACAATACCGCGAAAATTGCCGAACGCTGGATAGGCCATTCAGGCGGCTACTGCACCGAATCAATCCGGCGATGATCAAATCTACCGACATTCCCAACAATCTCACATACGACCCAGCCACCCTCGCAGCTCAAACAACAGCTCAATCAGGAACGCTACGGCATAGAACATCCCGACTCACCCATAGTCCACGGCAACCGAGCAGCGCACCAGGTTAACCGCGACGGCTTCAACCCCAGCAAACGCTTCCGCCTTTCCGACAAACTCAGCCTCCCCTGCCGCCGACTCTGGCGCGAACGCTGGAAGAGCGCACCAAACCGCCGACAGCGACGACATCATGAACCCTACGGCATCGGCCACGCGCGCGGGCTTGGCTTTCAGTCCGCAGACGGCGAAAAAGCGCGAATGGGGCGCGAACCTGGTGTTCGACTGGAAACCGACTCCCGCCTGAACATACAGGCGGGCGTGCGCTATCAAAACTTCAAGGGCGCAATATCGAACTGGCGCGGCAGCGTGCTGCACGCAACCCTCGGTATCGAGTACGACTGGGCTTGGAAAGTTATGTTACCGGCCTGATGCTGCCGTATTACGAGATTGGCGGACGAAGAAGATATTGCCAGCCAGCGGCGGATGGAGCAGATTTTGATAGAGATAATAATACATATAATGCAGACCTGGAATATCAACGCCTCAACCGCCGCTTTAAAGAAAAAAACGGCTACGATTACGCCCCCGGCGATTCCTCCTCTGGGAAAACCCGCATCTACGGTAGGGCCGACGGCAGCTATGCCTATAGTCACCAAGCCGATAAGGATAGAGACGTACTCTACGTCCTGCGCCGCAAAGCAGATTGTTCCGGTCGTTTCGGCAATTTCGACGCAAGCAAAGTACAGGATACGCCGGAAACGTCACCGTGAAAAGGTAAACAACCCGCAGGGCAAGAGGTGGAAGCTACGACCGCTATATCCCCGGGATCGTATTAAAAGGCAGTAGTACATTGGAGCGCAGCTATTCGAATTAGATAACCTAAAAATACCGCAGGCCGGAACATGATATGATCAGGTATTGACGGGGAATACCGAAAAATATACTGAAACTGCTTGGGTTGGGCATCCGATCGGCGACGCGGAACGCTGGCGATACCGCAGGAACAGCGCGCATTCCTGGTCACCCATGTTGTCGGTCAGCTACGACCTTACCGACAACCACCGCATCTTCGCCCGCTATGCCCGTAGCGAACCGTTTCCCAGCCTCTCACGAGTTGAGTGCGGCTACCGGCGGCGGCGGATTCTTCGATAACTTCAATACTAGCAGAACATGCACTCAAACCGGAACGCAGCACCAACTGGAAGTCGGCTACAACTTCAATTTCGCCCGCATTTCGCCAAGCTGCGCCAGGGCGATCTCCGCCTCACTGATTACAGCAACAAAATCAAAAACCAAATCGATACCGCCAGTTCGACGGAAGGATGATTCAATACGACAGGGCCATCAGCAAGGGGATAGAACTCCACAAAGCCGTCTGGACAACGGCCGTTCTTCGCCTCTCTCGGCGGCATTTACCGCTTGAAACATATGGTGTGCGACAAGGGTACTGCCTTCAAATTCGACTATCTGCTAACACGTGCCCGAATGCCTTTGAAGGCGGCTTTCGGCCTCAGCCGCTTCTTCCAGTCCTTGCAGCCGAAATATTCGCTTACCCTCGATGTCGGTACACGCTTCTATGAAAAACTGGAACTGGGCATGCGCGCCATCCATCACAGCAAGGCGGATCGGAAAAACCACACCCGCATGATGGCTTTCGGGCGTGGGCGACGTGTACGACAGCAGCGGCAAGCCTTATAGCTGGCACGCCGCCACCCCTGCTCTGATGCCCTATGCCCGCTACCGCATAGGGAAACATATAGGACTTGAATTTCGGCGTTACCAACCTTGCCAACCGCTATTACCTAGAGCCGATGTCCAGCCCGGTCCCCGGCCCGTTCGAGGACGATTACCTTCGGCATCGAGGGGAAATTCTAGCCGCAAGATAAGATAAATTAGACCGTCTGAAAACTTGAAATCGGTTTTCAGACGGCCTAACGTGCTGGCGGCATAATCAGGCATGCCGTTCGCGGAAGCCCGGCCTTCAAATACCCGTTTCGGATTGCCGCGCTCTACCCGATACAAACCGCTGTGCTGCTGTCTGGCATAGTCGCCATTTTGTGCGGTTTGATGTTCGCCAGTTTGTGCCAGAAGTTCCAACGCACGTGTTGGCATGCTGGCTGCGTTCGCTTTCACCCGCACGGAAATACCGCTGGCTGTGTGTGGCACGACGGCCGACTCTGTTTTATTGACGTGCTGCTCGCCTTTTGCCGCCCGAGCGGCGGGTTTGAAAACTCAATTTCGCTTTCAGACGGCATTTCGGGTTTTTCCGGCAGGAGAATATGCCGATATACCAGTTTCTACGCGGATGTTTCGGACGGACGGGGTGGCGCACACCCATTGCAGCGTGCCCTGCCAGCTTGCGCCAACGTGTCGGCAGCTACTCCATCCAGCATCAGGACGGCCGACAGAGGCCGTGTTGTCAGCTGTTTCGCCGGCAACTCTGCCTTCACGTTTCCGCGCTTCGGCTTTGGCCAGCAGTTTTTCAGGACGAAGCGGGCGAAGATGCGGCATTCGGCATGAGCCCTTTGGGCGGTAGAGAGGTGCAGATAAATCGTGTTTTATTTCCTTTTCATCTTCGGGCGGAAGGAATATTTTTCTATGAAATCCTTTGTTACCGATTTTTGGCTTTATCGGGCACGGGCGGGCTGGTTTCGGCCTCGCTTTTGAGTTGCGACAGGTATTCGCAAATGTTCTGCCACGATATCGGGATCGATGTAGATGCCGAGTGCGGAAAAGCTGCGGGTTCGCGGCTAAAGTCCTGATTGCTGTCCAATCGGTTGGACCGGTTCGGGTCGAGCGTGATACACCAGCAGCGCGGGATATCGCGGTAGGTTTCAAGATTATGTCGTCCTGGTTGCGGCGGGTCGCTTTTGAAAAATCGTCAATTTTGATTTTGCTATACCACAAAACCAGTCGTAATTGCCGTATTTCAGCAGGGGCATACCCGCGCCGTCTTGAAAACGGATTGCCTGAAAGGCAAAATGCCCGCTTTTTATCTGAAACTTGTCCGATATCGTGAGACGCATACACTTTATCGTTCGTAGCAAACAGGTATACGCGCAGGTTACCTACTGCAGCTCCGGATACCACGGCGCACGCGCCGTATTCTTCTTCCCACTCGGCCGGCGGTTTGGGCAGGCTGTGCAGGATTTCGGCATCGGACGGATGGCGGCGGTCGAGCACCAATACGGGATCGATGCCGTATTTGGCTACTGTGGTCGTAAAAATCTAAATTTGCTGATGATTTTCATGCCGCACCTCCGCAGTTGCCGCCGGTTTTATAAGTCAAGACGGGTTTCAGCCGTGCCACGGGTTCGATGAGGCCGGCATTCGCCGCGCGCAATCACGCCGTCTATGCTTTTATATGCCTGCGGGGCTTCTTCAAAAATCAAAGCCTTGTCTCGCACACGCACGATGCTGCCGAAGGCGGCACGGCGCAGGCTGTCGGCAGAATATTTGTGCGACAGGCGGCCTTGCATTCGCCGCGCTGCCATTTCCGCCCTGCGCCGTGTGCCAATGAGTTTAGGGAATGGGTGCAGTCGGCGGCGGGTTTCGACCAGGTAGCTGTAATCGCCGCGCGAACCGGGTATCACGACCATGCCGCAGTCGGAAGGGGTTGCGCCTTTGCGGTGCAGCCAGCCGGTTTGGCCGCCGATTTCCGGCCTGTTGCAGGAAATTGTGGTGTATATCGAGCAGACACTCTCCGCCGCCGTGCCACTGCGCCAGCATTCTTTCGGCAATCAGTATGCGGTTGGCGCGGGCAAAAGTCGAGGGCGGATTGGTGTTCCGCCAGATATATCTGCCGCATCGCGTGCTGCTTTTCGGCCAGCCCCTTATGGCCGAAACCGTTCGACATGGCGGCGCAGTATTTCCTGCTCCCAAGCCGCGCGAACCGCTGTGTACCAGCAGTTGCAGGCGGTCGGTTTGAAACCTGCGGGCAGCAGGTCGGCGTCGTAGAACGGTATCGACTGTCTGCAGTTCGGCAAAGTGGTTGCCGCCGCCGATGGTGCCTGAGGCCGTCTGAAAAGGATGGTTCGGCGGGATTTCGTCAATCCGTGCCTGCCAGCCTACGTCCGGCGGTGCATCTATGCTGCCGAGCTGCTCTGGCCAGTTTGGCGGGTTTTGGCTTTGGCGGCGGAAGGTCGGTCTGCCACAGGGCCATGCCGCAGCCGATGTCGTTGCCGATGAGCGCAGGATAGAAAGCGCCGACGCTGAAAAATGCCGCCCCTACGGGATAGCCGCGTCCGGGGATGCAGATCAGGCATTCCGGCCACACGCAGCATCTGCGGCAGTTTCGCGGTGGTTTCGAGTTGTTGGACTAGCCTCGCCCCCTCTATCCAGTGTGTCGGAATCGGCGATGATGGTAATGTTGTTGTTTGAAATGGGATTGCCCATGTTGTCTACTTTTCTTGCGGGCGCAAAAACGTCGCCTGTTTTTCAGACGGCCGCCGTTGCGCGGAATGATGGAAAGCAGCCCGATGCGGGCGGGAAGGGATGCGGCTGATTTGCCGCAATAGAAAGGTGTATGCCTAAACGACCGGGCTGCAAAGTTTGATTGAGCAGGTGATGGTTTGGGTCATGATGTGCTCCCTTTTCTTTGCAGTGGGTGGATGAAAGCGGCGGATTATAGGTTTGAGAGGTTTTATTGGCAAAGCATACGGCGTTTTACACGCCATTAACTGTGGCAGAGGCAAACAGGCCGTCTGAAAGTCTTTCAGACGGCCTGCTCTGCTCAGACGGCCTTAACCGTGCAATGCAGCGTTTGTCGGCAGCCAATGCTGCTTCATGCACCACTTCGGACAAGGTCGGATGGGCATGGATGATGCGGGCGATGTCTTCGCTGCTGGCGGAGAATTCGAGGAAGTTACGCCTTCGGCAATCAGTTCGCTCACCATCGGGCCGACCATGCACGCCCAAGATGCGGTCGGTTTTTGGCATCGGCCAGCACTTTAACCGGTGCCGTTTGGCTTTGCCCAATCCCAAGGCGCGGCCGTTTGCGCCGAAGCCGGAAGTGCCTTTTTTGTATTCCACGCCTTCGGCTTTGAGCTGCTCTTCGGTTTTGCCGACCCAGGCGATTTCAGGGTCGGTGTAAATCACGAACGGTACGTTGTTGAAAGTCGATATGCGGTTTCTGTCCGGCGATGCGCTCGGCAACCGCCACGCCTTCGTCGCTGGCTTTGTGCGCCAGCATCGGGCCGCGAACCACGTCGCCGATTGCCCAGACATGAGGCAAGTTGGTGCGGCATTCGCCGTCCACTTTGACAAAGCCGCGCTCGTCTTTTTCCAAGCCGACGGCTTCGGCATTCAGGCCTTCGGTGTTCGGGATACGGCCGATGCAAACGATGAGTTTGTCGAATACTTCGGTTTTGGCTTCGCCTCGCAGCGGTTTGGTAGGCAACGGACACGCCTTTTGCCTTCAGATTTGAGCTGTCGCCGATTTTTCACGCCCAGCCTCGATGTTCAGCCCCAGCTCTTTGGTGAAGTATTTGAAGGCTTCTTTGGCAATTTGCTGGTCGGCGGCGGCAAGGAAGGTCGGCATGGCTTCGAGGATGGTGACTTGCGAACCGACGCGGTTCCATACGGAACCATTTCCAAACCGATCACGCCCGAACCGATGATGCCGAGTTTCGGCAGGCACTTCGTCAGGGTTCAATGCGCCTTCGTTGTCCAATACGTTTACATTATCGATTGGCAATCTCGCGGCAGCGGACGCGGCACGGAACCGGTCGCTACGACTGACGTGTTTGGCTCGATAACGGTTTTTCTCGCCTTTGTTATCGACTTCGATTTGGTAGGCATCGCCGTTTTTGCCTTTGAACGAACCTTTACCGTGCAGGCTGGCCACTTTGTTTTTGAAATAAGAAGGCAATGCCGCCGGCGAGTTTGGTAACGATGGCGTCTTTGCGCGCAATCATTTTCGCCGCATCAAATTTAACGTCACCGACGGTAATACCGTGTTCGGCAAAATCATGTTGCGCGGCGTGGAAATGTTCGCTCGACTGCAACAGGGCTTTGGAAGCGAATGCAGCCGACGTTCAGGCAGGTTCCGCCCAGCGCGGCGCATCGCCCGCTTTGCTGACGCCCGCATCGATGCGAGACGGTTTTTAAAAACCCAGTTGTGCGGCGCGGATGGCGGCAACATATCCGCCGGGCCTGCGCTGATTACGGCGACATCGTATTGAGACATTGTTCTATATCCTTTAAAAATATTGTTATTTGCGTGTTGAAACATGGTTTTCAGACGGCCTCTTTCAGGTTGAGGCCGTCTGAAAAGGCGATATATGCCTTATATGCCCTGCGTGGCTTGGCGGTAAATTTCATGACGGCCTGTCTGCAACAGCAGGCCGTCTGAAAAAACGCTTACAAAGTCCAGCAACAGGCGTGCGAGGTCTTCCAACAGGTCTTTGATGGTTACCAAAGTCAGCACGGCTTCGCGGCCGTCGATGATGCGGTGGTCGTAAGAGAGTGCCAAATACATCATCGGGCGGACAACGACGGCCGTTTTTCTACCACGGCGCGCTCTTTGGTCGCATGCATACCCAAAATGGCAGATTGCGGCGGGTTGATAATCAGGGGTGGACATCATGGAGCCGAAAGTGCCGCCGTTGGTGATGCTGAAGGTGCCGCCGTCAGGTCTTCGATGGCGATTTTTGCCGTCTTTGGCTCGCGTAATCGACGATGGCTTGTTCGATGTCGGCAATGCTCATTTGATCGGCATCGCGCAGAATCGGCACAACCAGGCCGCGGGGCTGCCGATGGCGATACCGATATCGAGCAACCGTGATACACGATATCTTTGCCATCAACAGAGGCATTGACCACCGGATATTTTTTTCAGCGCGGCTACGGCTGCTTTGACGAAGAAAGACATGAGCCCAGTTTGACACCGTGTTCTTTCTCGAATTTTTCTTTTGTATTTCGCACGCAAGTCCGCATGATCGGTTTCATGTTGACTTCGTTGAAAGTGGTCAGGATAGCGTTTTCCTGTTGCGAAGCCAACAGGCGTTCAGGGCCACGCGGGCACGCAGACGGCCCATCGGCACGCGTTCTTTCAGGACGTGCGCCCACAGGGAATCGGAGCGGCGGGAGCAACGGCTTTTCGAGCTGCAGAAGCGTTTTGCACGTCTTCTTTCAATACGCGGCCGTCGCGGCCCGAGCCTTCTGGATGCTGCCGACATCCACGCCTTTTCGGCAGCCAGTTTGGCTGCGGCAGGCATGGCGACACCGGCCTGTGCATTGGAAGCGACGGCAGGCGCGGCGGCTTCGGCGGCAGGCCGCTTGGGCGGAGCTGCAGAAACGGCTGCGGCTTCGGTATCGATTTTGGCCAAAAACCTGTTGCGAGGTAACGGTATCGCCTTCGTTCACGATGATTTCAACCAATACGCCGGCTTGCGGGGCGGGTACTTCCAATACGACTTTGTCTGTTTCGATATCGACTAAAATTTCGTCGCGGGGCAACAGCTTCGCCGATTTTTATGCCAGGCAAGCAGGGTGCCTTCTGTAATACTTTCGGCGAATACGGGAACATTTACTTTCTACTATCATTTTACTCTAGGTGTGGTTGTATACGGCCCGGAAATCATCCGAGCCGCGCCCTGTACGGCAGTTAGTTGAATGTGAAGGCATCTTCCACCAGCTGTTTCAGCTGTGCGGCGTGTTTGCTGCCACAGCCTACGGCAGGAGATGCGCTGGCTGGGCGGCCTGCATAAATGAGTTTCTGGCCTTCTTTCGCCAGCTTCAAGCGGTGGCGTGTCTGATACCACGCACCTTGGTTTTTCGGCTCTTCCTGAGCCCACATGATTTCGGTCGCATTCGGATATTTTGGCCAATTCTGCTTCCGCTTCGGCATATGGGAAAGGATAAGCTGTTCGGCACGCACGATGGCTACTACTTCTTCTTCCAAACCGCGTTCGGCCTCGTCCGGCAGTCAAATCGTAATAAACCTGACCTGCACGAGCGATAACGCGTTTTTACTTTGCCGTTGTCGGCACGTTGCACGGTATCGCCGATAACGGGGCGGAAAGAGTCGTGCCTTCCAGGAAGTTTTCCAGCGGGCTGGTTGCATCTTTCAGCGCAGCAGGCGTTTGGACATGAAGATAATCAGCGGGCGGCGCATTGTCCGTAAAACCTGACGGCGCAGGATGTGGAACATCTGCGAGGGCTTCGAGACGGCATGATGACCTGCATATTGTGTTCGGCACACGTTGCAGCCAACGCTCCAAACGTCCGGACGAGTGTTCCGGGCCTTGGCCGTCATAGCCGTGCGGCAGGATGACCGTCAGACCGCACAAACGACCCCATTTGGTTTCACCTGAAGAGATGAATTGGTCAATCGCCACTTGCGCGCCGTTGGCAAAGTCGCTGAATTGCGCTTCCCAAATGGTCAGCATATCCGAGCAGCAGCAGGCATGGCTGTATTCATAAGCCAGCACGGCCTCTTCATTCAGAATGGAATCGATAACGGTAAACGGTGCCTGGCTGTCGCTGATGCTGCTGCAGCGGAATATAAACGCCGGCATCCCATTTTTCACGGTTTTGGTCATGCAGTACAGCCTGACGATGTGAGAGTACCACGACCGGAATCTTCGCCCGGAAATACGTACGCCGGTGCCTTTTGTTACCATGCTGGCATAAGCGATGGTCTCCGCCATGCCCCAGTCGATATTCTGTTCGCCGGCCGCCATTGCTTTGCGGTTCTCCACCAGCCGTTTGGAGGTGTTGTGCAAAGCCGAACCTTCGGGAACATAGGTAAATTTATCGGCCAAGCGTTTGATGTCTTCGGCAGACAAGCCGCTTTCCACAGCTTCACGCCAGTCTTTTGCCCTGATATTTTGTCCAATCAACACTGTGTTTGCTGCGTAATCAGACAAGCGTGTCTGCTCGACGTGTTCGCCGCGATCCAAGGCATCACGATAAGCTTTGAACATACGAATCGGTTTGTTCTTGGCTGACAACACCTTCTTGAACCAATTTTTCCGCATACAGTGCGCGTGTGCCCGGATGTTTGGCCACGGCTTTGTACATCATCGGCTGGGTCAATGTCGATCATCGCCTCGTTGTGCCCGTTTTGCGGTAGCACACCACATCGACCACAACATCTTTTATGGAATGTTTTGCGGTAGTCCATTGCCGCCTGCATGACCATACAAACTGCCTCGGGTCGTCGCCATTCACATGCGGAAAATCGGCGCATCGACCATTTTTGGCAATGTCTGCACAATAAACGGTTGAACGGGTATCGCGCGTATCGGAAGTAGTAAAGCCGATTTGGTTGTTCACTACGACGTGCACGGTTCCGCCCGTAGGTAGCCACGGGTTAGCGACATATTGAATACCGCTTGGTTTACACCCAAGCCGATAAAGGCCGAATCGCCGTGAATCAACACCGGCAAGACCTGCTTCTGACCATCTTCACCGCGGCGCGTTTGTTTGGCACGGCTTGAACCTTCAACCACGGGATTGACGATTTCCAAGTGTGAGGGGTTGAATAGCCAAGGTAACATGTATCGGGCCCTGTTGGCGTAGCAATATCGGAGCTGAAACCGGTATGGTATTTCACGTCGCCGCTCGGCAGTTTGATTTCAGCACGGCCTTCAAATTCGGCGAACAAATCGCTCGGTTTTTTACCCAAGGTATTGACCAGCACATTCAGACGGCCTCGGTGCGCCATACCGACAATCACCTCTTCCACACCGTCTTTTACCGGCATTTTCACCAGATAGTTCAATGCCAGGATCGAACTTTCTCCGCCTTCCACGCCGGAAACGTTTTTGGCCGACATATTTGTTTTCGCAGATAACGTTCAATGTCTCCGCAGCTGTCAGCTGTTTCAAGATATAGAGTTTTTGTTCAGAATCATATTTCGGCGTAGAAGAAACACTCTCGAAATAATCACGAATCTAGCGGCGCTCGGTGCGGTTGGTTATATGCATGTATTCAATACCAACCGAACCGCAATAAGTCTGCTTCAATTTACTCAGGATTTCCGACAAAGTCAGCTTCTCATACCGCCCGCCGAAATCTCCCGGGCCTGATTGAATTTAACCGCCATATCCTCATCAGAAGGCCGTGGAATTTGGGATCCAAACCTTCGATATGGATAGGCGGTTTACGTTTCAAAGGGTCCAGCTGCGCCACTCGACACCCTGAATGCGGTAAGCGGAAATCAGGCGCAAAACACCCACTTGTTTTTCAGCATATTTTCGTCAACAGTACCCACTGCAATCGGACGGGATTTTTGCCAATTTGACAAAAGATTCCTGAATGGGGCGGTGAGCCACATCACGTTCGGCAAAAGCCTGGCTGACAGCCAGTTCGGAAAAAATATTGCCTCAATATTCTTCCACCGAATCAGGATTGTTCAGAAATTCTTCATACAACTCCTCAATATATGAGCGTTTGAACCGAAAAAGATAGAGAAGTTTTGTTTTCATCCATCATGGCATGGCCTTTTCGCTTGAGAAAATTTAATTTGGGAAACTGAATTTACCACGTTAAAAACACATTACTCGCATAACGGTATTTTACTCGTTATACCTTTCTGCACCACTACACACACAGCAAAAGAAAGCAGGATGACGACTCCGCTTTCCTTGTTTTATATCAGATTACCGCTTTTTCCACCGTATAGTCTCGACGCGGCGCACCGGTATACAGCTGGCGCGGACGGCCGATTTTCTGATTCGGATCAGAAATCATCTCATGCCAGTGGAAATCCAACCTACTGTGCGCGCCAAAGCGAAGATAACGGTAACATGGAAACCGGGATACCCAATGCGGACAATACAATGCCTGAATAGAAGTCAACATTCTGGATACAATTTTTCTCAATGAAATATGGATCGTTCAATGCGATTTTTCAATTCCATTGCCAGCTTGAATTTCGGATCGTTTTCCAAACCCAATTCGCGCAATACTTCGTCGCATGTTTTTCTTCATGATGGCGGCACGCGGATCCATGTTTTTGTACACGGTGTCCGAAGCCCATCACGGCGGTATTTCTTGGCTTTCACCCCTTCCATGAATTCGGCAACTTTCGATACATCCACCGATTTCGTCCAACATATTTAACACAGCTTCGTTCGCACCGCCGTGAGAGGACCCCACAGGCTGGCGATACCGGCTGCACACACAGGCAAAAGGATTCGCTCAGAAGAACCTGCCAAGCGGACAGTAGAAGTAGAAGCGTTTTGCTCATGGTCAGCGTGCAAGATGAAAGATTCTGTCCAATGCGCGAGACCAATACCGGATTTGGCTTGTATTCTTCATGGCGTTGCAAAACACATGTCGCATAAAAGTTTGCCGTGTAAGAGAGGTCGTTCTTCGGATAATTGAACGGCAGGCCGTTGGGTAGCGATAACACATCGCCGCAATAGTCGGGATTTTGGAAATCAGGCGGTAAATGGCGACTTTGCGGTGTTCGGGATCGGCAATTTCCAAGCTGTCTTGATAGAAGGCGGACAAAGCGCCAACCACGCCAACCATCACGCCATCGGATGCGCATCGCGGCGGAAGCCACGGAAGAACCATATCAACTGTTCATGTAGCCATAGTGTGGTGCATGACTGTATTAACAAACTTTTCCTTTTTGCTCAGCATTAGGCAGTTCGCCATAAATCAAAGATAGCAGGTCTCCAACAATCACCTTGTTCGGCAAGCTGCTCAATCGGATACCCGCGATAATAAGAGATAGCCTTTATCGCCGTCGATAAGGTAATCTCTGATTCAACTGGCTGTCGAAACAAAAACCCGGATCGAAAGTCAAACATTCCGCTGCCTTTGGTGAAGGTGCGAATCTCGACCACTTCGTTGCCCAAAAGTACCTTTCAATACCGGCAGTTCAAGAGGTTCTTTTACACCGATTTCTACTCTAATTGACTGAGACATCTCTGACTCCTTTATCTCTTCTAAAAGTGGCATTTTCAGACGGCCTTACCTACAGCTCAGCTTCGCCTGATTTTATCCAGCAGCAATGCAAACTGAGGATTGTCTGTTGTTTCTTTCTGACTGACCAGAGCCAAAAACTCCTGATCCGGCTAAATCCAAAATTTCAACGAATACCGACAATTCAGCATCGCTAAGATGTCGAATTCTTTTTCCATAAACCGCTTGAGCACGATATCGAGCTCAAGCAGTCCACGCGTCAGGAAAACGGATGCGCCGTTTCGCTGTCATCAAAAGTTATCATATTTATACCGCTCGTTTCAACTATGATTTCTTTGATTTTTCCGATTGCACGGGTAGGATTCAAAATGTTTCGGACATACATCAACACAATCCATGATGGTATGGCAACGGAACAGACGGTATGGATCATTTAAATTATCCAACCGTTCATTGGTAATCGTGTCGCGGCTATCGGCAATAAAACGGTAAGCATTCAGCAAACCAGAAGGACCGACGAACTTATCGGGATTCCACCAGAACGACGGACAAGAAGTCGAACAGCAGGCGCACAAAATACATTCGTACAAAACCATCCAGTTCTTTTTACGCTCTTTCCTGACTTTGCAAAGCGCTCTTTATGAGGATCAACCGGAGTGTCGTTTACCAGCTAGAAGCTGATTGAATGATATTGCTTGAAGAACTGGGTCATATCAACAATCAAGTCACGTATAACCGGCAGACCGGGCAGCGGACACGCAACACAATGGGTTGCGTCAAGCTGCGGATATCGACCAGGCACGCCAAACCGTTTTTCCCATTGATGTTCATGCCGTCTGAACCGCAGATACCTTTCACGACATGAGCGGCGGAACGACAAACTGTCGTCTTGCGCTTTTCAATCTGATAATCGCATCAAGCAATTTGACATCCGTTGGTTCGATTTCCAACTCATAATCTTTCATGTACGGCTTGGCATCCATCGGGATTGTAGCGATACACTTGCAGACTATTTTTCCGTAGTGGCATTCCTTTGATGCAACGCCTTGGCCGGTTCGATATAATCGACCGTGTAAGCGGTTTGGTATGAACCGGTTTGTAATCCAAACGGTTGTCAGCCGAATAAAGAGAGTGTTTCATCCAATTGACATCATCACGATCCGGATGATCGTCCGAAGCATGGGCACCACGGGATTTCTTTGCGTGCTTCTGCCGCAATCGCTGGTCGCCGGCAACCTCAGCAAGGTTATCAACTCCAACGCTTCAATACGCGCTGTTCCACACCATGCTCTTATCGCCGATTTCTGTATGCACGTTCATGCAGTGCTCTGGCACTCTCATCCACACCTTCTTTCAAAACAGCATCGGTACGGAAACACACCCGCATGCAAACCAGAACGGTATTACGCCGCAACTCAGTGCGTAAAGCATCTACTTTTTCGCCGTTAGCCCGACCGTTCAAAGCGATCCAAACGCTGGCAGTTTGTAAACATTCCCGCATCTTTCGGCAAAGGTTTCCAGTCAGCGATCCTTTAACGTAAGCTTAATCATGCTGTCACCGGCTGACTTTGACCGGAATACCGCAAGTCACAACAGTTCGCGTGCCCAGCCTGCCCGGCGCCGTGTGCGGAAGCACAAGCACCCACCTGCTGCGTAAAGGCTGACGGGAACTTCCGGGTTCGTCCTTAGGAACAACCTCACCGTGATAGTTGGTTGCGGAATACCGCCCATCATATAGTGTGTGGTCGGCACAGCGGGAATCGGTCTTCAATCGGATCAATACCGGCAAACTGGATGGAAATCTCGCGGATACCATTGGTTTTCCGTAATTTTCTGCACCGATGATCGATTTTCACCAACAACACATGGTCTTTATTTTACCGCAACCGACCTTCGTAATTTCCATTGCCATTGCACGGGAAACCATACATCACGCGATGCCAAGTCTTTAACAGTTGGCGCATAACGCTCCATAAAACGTTCGCCATCCGCATTCAACAGGATACCGCCCTCGCCGTACGCAGCGGTAATCAATACCCCCGCACCTGCCATAGTCGGATGGAATTACCAGAACTCCATATCTTCCAGGTCTGCACGCGCGCAAATGCAAGCCGTCGCCGGTATTCATAAAGGCGATGAGTAGAAGAAGCGTAAACGTAGCACCTCCGGTAGCAAACAACACCGCTTTGGCATAAAATATAAACATCGCTTGTTTCCATTTCATCACAGTTACGCCGGCTTCATCACCATTTTCATCACGGATCAAATCCAGCGCAGTCCACTCAGCAAAAAACTGTGTATTGGCACGAACATTCTGCTGATACAAAGTGCACAGCAATGCATAGCCTGTACGGTCGGCAGCCGCACAAGCACGTTCTACGGCACGCTTGCCGTGCTCAGCAATGCTATGACCGCCGAAGGACGCTGTCGGCGTTACCGCTCGCGGTCTGAGGCATCTCCCATGTGCTCCAATTCAATTACTGCTTCTGGGCGCAGCGGCACATAAATTCGATCGCATCTTGGTCGCCTAGCCGGTCGAACCTTTCACGGTATCGTACATATACCAGTAACGGTCTTCTGCATTACCGAGAGATGCGGAAATACGCCTTGTGCCGCTACAGTATGCGAACGGGTCGGAAATACCTTTGATAATACGGCGGTATTCAAACCGGCTTTAGAAAGTTACAATGCCACCCGCAAGCCGGCACCGCCGCCGCCACAATGACAGCATCAAATTTGCGGATAGGAAGCTCATCAATTCCTCCTGCTTACCAAATTACTTTGAACAGATAAACTGCGCATCACCAGCAAACAATAGTGGCGCAGTGCGTTGCCGAAAAACGCATGAGCCGAAGGCTTGACGACGCGTCAAGCCACAAATCGCGGATACCGACCCACGCATGCAGAAGCAAAGCAATAAGCGTAGTTTGCGTGAACACTTTAACACAAGTTTTACCGAAGAATGCCTGCCATTGCGAATAATCCTCCGCACCCGCCATTCCGAGCAGGAAGAGGAAAATACAACAGCATAATAATCATGATAACTGCCGTAATACGCTGTACCCAGTCTCTCAGGCCACTAATGGGCTCCAGCCAATTGCAGTCTACCATAATACCTCCCAATACCAAAGTCAGCGACGAAGTAATCAAAACCAATTAGCCGTCTTGCAGCAAGTTGATTCAAACCTTGATACGCATCCAGCAACAAAAACGGATACCCGCACAGATGGTGCGGAAAGCCACAAAAACACCGATCAGTATCAGCTTGACCAACGGATTGTCAGCCACGGCATACGATTCGAAATCTTCGCCGCTGTAACAGACGTTCAACAACATCAGCAAAACCGGGTCATGATGAACGGGGATAACACCGCTCGCGCACGGTGCAGGTGGAACAATCCGGGAACAGGCAAATGTCGAACCAACACCTGCAAATCCAGAATACAGGTCGTTTTCGTCTGCATTTCAATTCCTCTTTAAATGAACGATATTTTTCAAACTCTCAAAACAAGCAACTTGATGATGCAATCCAACTTTTAACAGATGCTACATCAAGATTACGTCGAAACCATAATTACCCTGTTTGCCGCAAGTTGAATAGCCCTTTCGATATTTTTTTTAATCTGTTTTACATCTAAATTACAAATAAAAACGGTTTTCAACCATAATAGTTGCCATTTCTTTATTTAACGTACAGTTACACTCCAACAAGTATCACCCAAACAGAATATCCGGGCCACAGAATCAAAAATACCCTCCTGCCCCTCTCACTAGAAAAACCAATTTACGCAATAAATTCAATTTATTACAATTAAATATGTTTTCTTGCATCTCTTTCCTTAAACTGAATACTGTCCGGCATATTTGAGACGGAATTTCGTTTTACAGCCCATCCGTAATCAAACTACACAAAACTACAGATTCGCTGTTTTCTTCTTTACACATCTTGATTAAACATTATTCCATCAAGTAAACTCACGTCATGCCCTTCGGTACGCGCATTTCTGTTTACCGATACGGCCTTTCCTTTCAACCCATTCATCTATGAAGGGAGAATTTCTGGTGTAAATCACCCGTTCGTGTTTGCCAGCCGGTGCCAGCCAAATCGGTTATGCCTGCTGTTCCGTATTGCCAGCGGTGAAATGCTGGGCAAAGACCAACCCGTTATCCTGCAGCTGTTGGATTTGCCTCAGGCTCAAAATGCCGTTAAAGGCGTGATGATGGAACTGCAAGACTGCGCCTTCCCGCTCTTGGCCGTGTGTGTTTACCGACGACCCCAGAAGTCGCCTTTAAAGATGCGCAAATCGCCATTCTGGTCGAGCTCCCGTCCGCGCAGCAAGGCATGGAACGTACCACAAACCTGTTGCAGGCCATGCGCCCATCTTCGCCGTTCAGGGCGCAGCATTGAACAAAGTGGCCGACCATAACGTCAAAGTGCTGGTTGTGGGCAACCTGCCAATACCAATGCTACATCGCCATGAAAGTCGCCCCAGACCTGCCGTCCAAAAACTTTACCGCCATGCTGCGCCTCGACCACAACCGCGCATTGAGCCAAGTGGCCGAAAACCGGCAAGCCGTTTCGCAAATCGAAAAACTGTGCGTTTGGGGCAACCACTCGCCCACGATGTATGCCGATTACCGCTTCGCCACCATCAATGGTGAAAGCGTGAAAGACATGATTAACGACCAAGACTGGAACGCCAGCACGCCTGCCTACGGTCGGCAAACGCGGCGCGGCGATTATCGAAGCGCGAGCCTGTTCCGCCGCATCTGCTGCCAATGCCGCCATTGACCACATCCGTGACTGGGTGCTGGGTACAAACGGCAAATGGGTAACCATGGGTATTCAAATCCGACGAAATGTCTTGCATTCCGAAAGACGCAATGTTCGCTTCCCGTAACCTGCGAAAACGGCGAATACAAACTGGTGGAAGGCTTGAAATCGACGATTTCAATAAATGACGCATCGATGCCACCTTGAAAAGGGTGGAAGAAAAAGCCGGTATCGCCTGCTGTAATTCGACCAAACCGCGAAAACCCTGAGCTGCCAGTCTGACCGGCAGTTTTTTCATGCTGTGGAAGCTGCGCCATTCTTCTTCTCGTTACCCGTCCCAAAACCGAAACAAAGTAGCTCACCGCACCGGCAGAAAAAATCTACTGCGATCATCCATCCTGCTTTTGTCGGCAGTGTCTGTGCACTGTCCCATTTTTTATATCACCGCAACCGTAACTGGCTAAAATCACGCCACGCCCCGCAAAAGGCAATGGCGGGGCGATTGTTGCCCTCCAACCTGATTACCTGTCTGGATTTTGCTGCTGGTTTGGTATTTTTTTGGTTTTAACCGACACAACGAAAGAAACCGTGAAACACATTACCTTGGCCGCCTGCTGTTGACTGCGATGCTGCCCGCGCAGGCTGCCGTTTCACGCCTGCAAAGACGCATCGGGACGCACAACCTACACCCAAGACCCTCGCGGCAAAACTGCCAAACAAGCGACCTGGCGTCCGTCCGTATACTCCTCCGTCAAGGCGCTTCGCCGACGGCACAACATACACGCCCAGCAAACTGCCTGAAGGCTCGTCTGCTTCAGGCGAACAAACCAGCAGCAGGCATCAACAACAGTAAATCACCGCCGCGCAACAACACCAAAACGCAAACAGGCCTTGGAAGAAGGCCGGAAAGTACTTACGGCAACGAACGCAACTTCGCCAAATATCTGGAACAGTTCCGGTTTGAGACGCAGTTAAACAGGCTGAGACAGAATTGAACAATCTGAGCAAATAACCGTCCCTCAATCCGAAACATCCTGAGCCGTCTGAAATCTTTCAGACGGCCTTCTATCCTGCCTTATACCGCAGCGACAATAGCGCAATAATGCAGACAAATCCGGCACTCCATCATCGAGCGCAAAGCGCGGTTCGTCGGCAATGTGGCGAAAGATAAACAATATGAGCGAAACAAAACAACAACCCGCTAAATATTGATTACCGACTGTGCGCGGCATTGCGGTGGCATGGGCGACAATCACGGCGGCGGCAAACGGGGCAAACGCCTCAGAAACGATTCTGCTGCGCAGCATCGGCGCGTGCAGCCACCACCTTCCGCCTTTTCCAAAAACGCCCGCCGGATTACCGTTATCCCGGGTAAAACGAACCCCGCTTTTCGCATAGAACGCACAGCCCAACGGCATCAACATGGCTGCAAAAATACGCCAATAAGCAAAGTCATCACATTCTCCTTTCAAAACGCTTTGCACACGCCGCATTATAACGACTGCCTTACTACTGGAGCGGAAGCCGCGCAGCCAAGGTTATAATACCACGCTCCATCTAGAAAATGAAACCATGCCTCCGGTATCTCCCTCGCCTGTCCGCCGCCGCCTTACCCCAGGCGGGTTACATCTTCGCCGTTTTCGCCCATCCTGCTCATTGCCTCGCCCCGATCAGTAATGGCACCAGAGACGCAAACACGGCGCAGCCAATACCACCATCGCCAACCTGGTGCCCGAATTTATGCTTGGTGGCTGATGACGTTTGTCCTGTGGCCGCTTTCTGGTTCGGCAAAATCGGCGCGGTCATCCTCTTCCTGGTTTCTTTGCCGCCTGCGCGAATTTCATGACCCTGATTTACCGCCGCCAAACGTATTACAACATGGCGGCCTGTACATCCTGCTGCCGGGCAATACTATCTGGTATGGAATAACGAATGGTGCAGCCTGTTTGCCCTCCACAGTTCGATGTACGCCTTCCTGCCCATCATCGCCAGCATGAACAAACCGCCACTTCCTCCGAACGTACCGCCAAACCCAGTGGATGGCCATGGTCTGTATTTTCTGCCTGTCACGTCCCTGCCCTGCTGTTTCTGAAATAGACGGATTTAACAAAGAAAACAACATTCTGCTGCTGATTTTTCCTGATGGGCGTCATTGCAGGCATCGACGTATTGCAATACATCTGAGGCAAACTGATCGGCAGCGCAGTATGCCTTGATATCCCGTCAAAACCGTTTCAGCACCGTCAGCATGCTCGCCTCGGCCACAGTATTAGCTGTCCTGATGGCACCGATTACGTTCAGCCGTGGCGAGCCAGCGATGGGCTGATTATCTGCCTGATGGGATTCTTCGGCGGACTCGTCATGTCGGCCATCAGCGCGACTACGGCGTCAAAGACTGGGGCAACATGAGTACAGGCCATGGCATGCTCGACCGTGTCGATTTCCTGCTTTGCCGCTATCCCATCGTGCGTTACTACTGGACCTGAAAACCCGCAGGCCGTCTGAAAGTACCTTTTCAGACGGCCTCCGCCTGCTCCATTCGTCTTTGCTGAAGCAAGCATTTTCTTTCCCTTTTTCAGACGGCCTGATTACGACTGGGCGTCCAACTTCAAGCCGTCTGAAAAAGGAAACTAACCACGCCCGAAACCGCCCCGTCTTGCCTTCATCACCGCCGGCAGCGTCGACGACGGAAAATCCACCCTCATCGGCCGCCCATGCCGACAGCCAAAACCCTGCTGACCAAACCAACTCGCCAAACTCGACCGACAGCGCAAAACGTGACATGACTTCTACGCCGGCCTGACCGACAACCTGGCCGCCGAACGAACGAGCATCACCATCGACGTCGCCTACACCGCTACCCCATACCCCCGAAACGCAAATTCTGTATCGCCGACACGGGCACGAACAATGCACCCACCAACATAGTTTGCCGGCGCATCCACCGCCGATGCCGCCATCATCTGATAGACGCGACCCGCGTCGATTTCCGGCAACGAAGAGCCCTCCCCTGCTGCCGCAAACCAAACGCCACAGCGCGATACTCAACTGCTCGGCACCCGCATCGTCGCCGTCAACAAACTCGACCTGCTCGGCTTCGACCGCGCCGCCTATGAAAAAAATCGTTTCCCGCCACTACCGAAAACTGGCCATAAATCTGGCCTGAACGCCGACATCGCTTCATCCCCATCGGCGCTGGGCGCGACAACATCGTCAATCAGTGCCGACACCCTTGGTATCAGGGCGAGCGCTGTTGCCTACTCCGAAAACCTGCTGCCGCCCAAAGCAAAACCGAACACCAGCACGCCTGCCTCCCGTCCAGCGCGTCGCGCCCGGCAAGACAGCGGCAGTGACGACTTCCGCGGCTATCAGGGGCAGGCTTAAACAGGCCGTCTAGCTCCGGCGAGTCAAAATCACCGGCGGACACCACGCGCATCACCCAAATCCATACCCCGCAAGGCCAGCCGAAAAGCAGCGCAGAGTATTGACCGTAACGCTGAACCGCGACATCGACATCTCGCGCAGCGACGCCATCGTTACCTACGACAGCCCCATACAACCAGCCAAGCAAATCCAAGCCGCAAATCTGCTGGTTTGACGACACCCACTCAACACCGGCCGCCACTACCTGCTCAAACACACCACCCGCACCACCGCCGCCAAAATCAAAAGCATCAGCCTGTGGGACGTACACACCCTGGGCAGTAACCGCTGCCGACACCTTGAAAACAAACGACATAGGCCAATCTGAACATCGCCCTGCAGCAACCGCTCAATACCGTGCAAATATACCGAAAACCCGCGTGGGCGCATTCATCCCCTGATAGACGAAGCCACCAGCAACCACACCGTAAGCGCAGGCATGATGGGCCGCAGTGCAGCGAATCATTTCAGCTTCGAAATCTGATTTGCCGCCGCAAACTTAAGGCCGTCTGAAAACGTGCTTTCGCTGTTTCAGACGGCCTCTTCTCTTTCGGCACAGCAGCATTTCGCCGATACGCAACTGCCTATTTTCCGATCCGCAATGCCAAACGGCTTTGTAGCGGCAAATCCTATTCGGATACGTCCGACTCAACCAATGCTTGGAATACTCTTCCGAGGTAGGCCGTCCACACTTAAAAACCCGGTTGTGCTCAAACGCGTTACCGTAATTCGCGCAGCTGCTAACCGGTATTTACCTGATGCACAACTATTGAAACGTGCATAACTTGCCTTTATGGCGCATCGATATCTTTGAAACCGTATTTGATTTCTCCGACAATAGTGTAAATATGCTTCGCCTTATCATCCAAACACCAAAGTGTCAGGATAATACTGTTTTATCCCCGTCTGCGGCAAAAAGCGGGTACGGGTCAATCGCCTGCGCTTTACTAAACTGCCGCCGTCCCGCAACATCAGCGACAACAGGTCGTTTTTCAAGCCGCACCGCCTTTGGCAAATACTGGCGATACCGCCAACATGGCGCACAGGCAACAAACTTTTTTCAAATCCATGTCGTTCCTTAACAAAAATCTTTACGTCAATCGATTACAGTCTGAAATAAAACCGGCTGACAAACCACGCCGTCTGAAAACATCATTCCTCGCTTTCAGACGGCCTCTTTATCTTCGGAAACTGCTTTTAATAATCCAACTCTCGCCGCTTGCGCGTTTGGCTTTAAAGTCGCGTGTTTTCTGCACAATCACCTTCGACAGCAACAGCAGCGCAATCGGGTTCAGAACCGCCATCAGGCCGTTGAAGGTATCGGCAGCCGCCACCATATCCATGCTGAGGACTGTGCCGAGCATGACCGTGGCGACGTAAATACGCGGTATATCGGCACGGTTGTCGCCGAATACATAAAGTGGCGCATTTTCGCCGTAGTAACACCAACCCAGCGTAGTCGAATAGCCGAAGAAAATCAGGCCGATGGTGACCACCCAGCCGCCAGCGGACAGCATCATCAAAGTGGCGGTCGTCGGTGCCGCACCTTTAGTCGGGGACGGCGGCGGCCGGGTGGCGA
>BNJV01001760.1_pt1 | contig 83254 bp, 80 predicted proteins | sample 8540591 | NCBI WGS metagenome assembly BNJV01 (sample SAMD00202457, study PRJDB9452) | human saliva metagenome | host: Homo sapiens | reverse complement strand
AATAGGCTTTTTAAAGGGCGTTAGTAAGACCTCAAAAGGGCATCTTTTTGAAAGCCTATTGGGCGTTAATTGAATGCTAAAAAGAGCATATTTTAATAACGAGATAACTCAAAAATATTTTACAAATATAAAATAAACAGAAAAATAAACTACCCTAACTAAGATTGTATCGCATGATATGTTAGTTTAACCCAAATCTCTAAGTTTGCAATATGAATTGCAATAAATAAAGATATTGCATCGAATAATAAGTTTATCTATTTAGAAAAAGTAAACTTTTTATTCCGGGATTAATTTCCTTACCTTTGTTGTAAAAAGGAGAAAAATTAACCTGACAAGGAATAAGACAAGAACCCAAAATGGGCTTCAAAGCCCTATGACCGTATTTGTCCCCTTGTCAAAGCTGCATAGACCAGATAGAATGCTTAGTCTTCGAGACTATTTAGAGTTGTTGAGTCAAGCTGCTTCCGGTTAATCTCTCCACTTATACCTACAAAGATATGAAAAAAAATATTATTGGAATTGATTTTTCGAAAGAAACTTTCGATGCGACATTACTTGACTGTCGCAACTCAGAACTTTCAGAAGCAGTGCAATCTGCTGTTCATGAGAAGTTTACTAACAATAAAGAGGGTTTTCAAGCATTTGTCAAGTGGATAAAGTCATCTGTAAAGAAGATAACCCCTGATGAACTACTCTTGTGTGGAGAAAAGACTGGTAAATACTCTTTGCCTTTAAGCAACTTCCTGTACGCTAAAGGCTATTCAATATGGCTCGACAGCGGACTTCGTATTAAAAGATCCTTGGGTATTAGCAGAGGTAAGAGTGACAAGGCTGACTCGTTAAAGATAGCCCTCTATGCTTACCGTTATCAAGATATGGCAGTATGTTACGTTCCTTTATCAAAGAACGTTTCTCGGCTCAAGGAATTATTTTTTTGTACCGCCAGCATCTGGTATCTCAGGTGAAAGCAATGGATGTTCGTAAGAACGTTACGGATGACTTCAAGAAAGAATTAGGCGATGTAAAAATTCATTGTTGATAGTGCAGCCAAGATAATTCAACAGATAAAAAGCCACCATAAAAAAATGCGAGGAAAAAGATGCAGGAACTTATCGAAGAGGATGATGAACTCAAGACAACCCACGACAGCATTACCTCTATCAAAGGAATATCCTTAATCAATGCCACGGCCTTTATCGCTTACACAAACAATTTTAAAGACTTTGGCGGCAATGCAAAGAAGATAGCCACGTATTGGGGGTAGCAGCATTTGCACAAGAGTCTGGAACAAGTGTACATAAGGTAGCAAGAGTAAGTAAAATAGCAAGCAAAAATGCTCAAATCCTTACTCACACAGGCTGCAAGAATTACTGTTAGATGGGAACCCAAGTTCAGGCAATATTTTTGAACAGCTTATCAGCAGAGGAAAAACATCAAGGCGTAGCACTGAATAATGTAAAGAACAAACTCATACACGTAATAACGGCATTAGCCGTATCAAAAGAAAAGTATAATCGAGAATACGAATATATCAAGAGATAAATGTAACAAAAGATGAATGGATAGAGAATAATCGGAACTCTTGGAACGCAACTGTTAAAAAGTAACGTTAAAAAAACAAGATTTTATTTGGTGGGAAACATAGAATGCGGTCATTAGAGCCTAAACATATTTTGTTTTCTTATCGAGTAGATTGCCTGTCGTTGTAACGCAGGCGTAACGGGCTACGTCAAGTTACAAAGACCGCACAAGATGCCAATAAGAAAATAAAAGATATTAAGAAACAACACCATAGTAATAAGAATTATACATAACCGATTTGGGGTTAACTCTTATCCTGCTGGAAATCATCATGTCTCACACTAAAAGATTTCATCTAATAGCCATGTAATAATAAAAAAAGGCACAAGAAAAGTTATAAATAATTTGGAATTATCAGAAATTCTTGTTACCTTTGCACTCGCTTTATAAAAGCATAGGGAGATTCGCTAGCTCAGCTGGTAGAGCACAACACTTTTAATGTTGGGGTCATGGGTTCGAGCCCCATGCGAATCACTAAGTATATGAAAGAGAATAACTTATATAGTTATTCTCTTTTTCTTTGATAATCAATGAGTTATGCGCAAAAAGAAACTCTCTTTTGTATCAAATATATTGTTTTTCATGGCAAATTTTCGTGTTTTTAGTTACCGATATTTACCGATATTTACCGATATTTACTTATCTTTGTACCCATAGTGATACCACTTGTGATACCACTTTTGATATTTTTCTTGTGATACCAAAATTTAAAATGATGATATTATCATATCCAACATCGAGATTTGTTTTCGATAGAAAGAATCGTTCCTCGGATAAAAGAAAGGGACTTGTACAACTGGAGATAAAGCACGATCGGAAGCGTAAGTGGATTAGTACAGGTGTTAAATTGTACAAAGACCAATGGAATGAAAAAAACTATGTTGTTAATTGTTTAGACTCAGACAAGCTAAATGAGAGACTAATGCTTTGTAAGGATAAGATAGAATCCTATTTTAATTCCCTTATGGAGCAGGAAACTGTTTTCTCATGGGAAGACTTTGATATCTTCTTAAAAAGAATGGATACTTCATCTACAGAGACATTTATTGATTACATTGCTCGTAGAATAGAAGAACGAAATGATATCAAATTATCAACAAAGATAAATCATCGTAAACTCCTTACTTCTTTAGATGAGTTCGGTAAGATTCTTTATTTTTCAGATCTCACTAAAGGAAATGTTGCCGACTATTACAATTTTCTATTAGGTAAAGAAGTTTCAGTACAAGGGGTTACACAGAAATTGAGGCAAACTACTGTTAGTAGTTATATGAAATTTCTAAAGGTCTATATTAATGATGCTATCCAGCATGAGAAAATTGATAAAAATCCTTGTGATGGTTTAAAAATAAAACGTGGTTCTGCAGAAGAAGGACGTTGGTTATCTATTGAGGAACTTAGTAAAATTGAAAATATAGAGAGTATTCCTCCTTCTCTTAAGGTCATTCGTGATTTGTTCTTAATACAGTGTTATACTGGGATGGCATATACAGATTTAATGGATTTCAGTCCTGAAAAGCTTACAGTAGTTGATGGCGTTACCGTTCTTTCTGGTAAACGTAAAAAAAGTGGAGAGACATATGTAACGGTCATCTATCCAGCTTTAGAAAAGTTGCTTGATAAATATAATTATCAAATTCCAAAACGTACAAATCAATCTTACAATCGAGCTTTGAAGATTCTTAGCATGGCTTGTGATATAGACAAACCTTTGGCTACTCATTGGGCAAGGCGCACCTGCGGTATGCTTATGCTAAATAAAGGCTACTCAATAGAAGTCGTTGCTAAAGTACTAGGTCATTCAGATATAAAAACAACACAGCATTGTTACGCAAAAATACTAGATAGAACTGTTATTGATTCTTTTAAAAAGATTGAAAAACGTTTAGATTCTTTTTAGGGTGTCCAAAAAGGGCACCCTATTTTATTTATAGACAAATAAGTAAAAAAATACTTAACAAAGTTAATCTCTGGCAAGCCCCCTATTTTACTGAATTGTTAATTTAGAAAGATTTTCATAGGCTCTTTTATTTTTTTGTTGATTTTTTTCTTTTCCTTTGAATAAGAAAGAATTAGCAATTATGTCCCCAAAGAAGAATACTCACGAGACAACGTTTCCTGAAACTGTCATTCCAGAAGAATTACAGTCTAATATCCTTGTTGATTTTAATAGTATTTCTTTTCCTTTTCCTAATCACAATGTAAGGGAAAAGCTTAATGGCTCTGCTATTACTTCTCGTAATATTGATAACTTAGGTATCGGTTCTGTTAATCTTTATGAGGGCAAAACTGTATCTTACAGAGAGGTTAAAAAGGAGGTTGATCTATCTGACTTTTATGAAGCTACATCTGCTGAGTTTACAAAGCTTTCTTCTGACAAGTCCGTTTTTTCTTTCTGGGAAGGTCTTAAATCAGACAAAGACCTTAAATGGCATCATTCTCCTTTAAGTAATAGTGAATACTTAGTGAATCATCATACAGGTGATATCTATCGCTTCTCTGATCATTGGGGCAAAGTAGCTTCTTGTGAATGGAGTCTGAATGATGTGCCAACAGAAGGTTGGAGTGTAGGAGTAGCAAACATTCGGTCCTTTAAATCTCTGCCTTTTAGTCGTAGTCTTGTTCTTAAAAGTTCTTTCGTTAATCAGCTTAATCAAGTAATAGCAAATTTACACGATATTATTGATTCTACAGATATAAAGAAAAACTGATTCTGCTCTTAGAACACTTAATAAGAGATTAGATGATTTGAAATCCCATAAGGCTTCACTAAAAAGATTGGAAAGTTTATATAGAAAACGCTAATTTAATAAAATCTAAAGATATACCCGATATGGCTTATAAAAAAACTAACGCCTCTTCATCAGCATCATCATCTTATTCAGATGCTGTTATTCAGCAATTTGCTGATATGATGATAAAGAGAATGGAGGACATGAAAGAGAGTAACTGGAAGAAAGGTTGGATGGATGGACGTGGTGATGCTGGTTTCCCACGCAATGCTCTTACTGGTAGACAGTATAATGGTATAAATCCATTTATGCTTATGTATGATACAATCAAACATGAGTATACAACTTCTATGTATTTGACTGCTCGTCAACTTTTTAGTATGAATGATTCTTTAAAAAGATCCTTCTACTGGAAAAATTGCATCAGAGAATCTTGATAAAGTTATGAAGATTAATAAAGGGGAAAAAAAGCTTTTTCCTGTTTATTATATGATTCATAAATATAAGGATATGCAGGGAAAAGAATATTCAGATCAAGAGTATAATGACTTATCTGAGGAGCAGCGTAAAGATATTAAAGCATATTTTTACCCCAAGGTACATCATTTATTTAACATCGACCAAACAAATATGAAGGAAGTGAATCCTTCATTATATAATAGTTTTGTCGATAAATACACAAAACGTCCTTCTCTCCCAGATAGCGAGGGTATGTATATTAATGAAGATATAGATAGTCTTCTTGCTCATTCAAAGCCTTCGGTTTGGAAAAGTGGAAAGGATAATTTATCTTGGTACTGCCCTATAGACCAAACAGATAATATATCTTCCCCTCATTATAACCTATCTAAAGATTTTATTAAAGTTCCTTTTAAAAATCAGTACAAGACGAGTACCAGTAAGGAAGGTATCTTTGCAGATGGGCAAGAGTTTTATGCAACTTTACTGCATGAAATGGCTCATTCTACAGGTCCAAAAGGTCGTCTTAATCGTGATATGAATGGCTCTTTCGGTGATAAAAAGTATGCAAAAGAGGAACTTGTTGCTGAATTGTCAGCAGCTTTGATTTCCAGTACAATGGGATTTGATAAGCGTATTAATGATAATAATGCTAAGTATGTTTCTTCTTGGCTTAAAGTTTTAAAGGAAGAGCCATCTTTCATTAAAACAGTTCTCTCTGATGTGGGTAAGGCATCAGATATGATTATCGAGAAGATTGACGAGCAGCGTGTTGACTTGAATCAAACACTTCTGAGAGACAGTAATTTGAAAGGGCAGGATAACGAACTTTCTAATTCATCAAGACCTGAAAGGACGGAAAATGAAATGTCATTGAATGAGCTTATCGACTATCAGGTTGAGACGGATACTGGCAACAGAACAAAAGCAGATACGAATCACTATGATGATAAGCGTTTATATCTTCCTCTGCTGGTTGATGGGAAAACATCTCACTTAGCTGTGGAGACTGTAGTACCAGATGCCATTACCGACCCTTCCTATCAACAATCAGTATATGATTTTGGTGATGAGGTAGAGGCAAAGGCTGATAATGTCTGGCAAAAATGGGAGGATATTAGCAACGAATATAACCTATCTGTAGAAGATGCGGACAGATCCGTTGTTGACAGCGATGCCCCCTTATTGAAATTCCGAAGCGTGGACAGTGCTGTTAAATTTGTAGACTGGATAACTGCAAAATACGCTAAAACAGAACAAAAGTCAGAATCAACCGAGCTTATCTACAGTAATGGAAAGCAGCGATGGACCAGTTTCGATAGTTTACTCAAAGCTGCCAAAGAACATCAAATCACAAGAAGTGAGTTTATGGCTTTGTCGACTTTCAATACTGTCAAGGGATCACATCCCCATAATCTTACTCAAGCTGCTATTGAATATTTACAGCAGCAACATAAGCATTTTTCACCCGAAGCACCAATAGTTCCAGGTAGTCCTTTATATGATGCAATAAAAATGTTGAAGGAGGGCAAGGTGTTTGCTGAATACCGAGGAAACAGAGAGGTTGATCTAAGCTCTTCTATCAAGGATGACGAAATGCTTTCAGCTGAAGAGATAGAGAAGTTAAAAGCCATGGCTTCAGATGCAAGTGATGGTAAAAGTAAATCAAGTAATATAGACAATAAGCCTCTTATAGAGAAGGTTCCCTATGGTGAGTTTTATTTACCTGATTGGTCAATTCCCTATTTCAAAGACGGCAAAGAAGAAGGATTATCAGCAGAACAGCTAAAGACTATAAAAGATTTCGAGAAAGATTTCCCTTCTAAGTTATCTATTGAAATTACAGAGAGTTCAATTGAAGGGGATCATAATACAGAGCTTGGTCCTGCAACTACTGTTGTTAAGGCAAAAATTTATTATTTTGAGCAACATATTAGCGATCTTTTCCCTACGGACGAGTCTACTCGTGACAGACTTGACAAGGATTTGTCCGAAGACAATAAGAATCGCAAGACTCTTTCAGATCTTCAAGCCCAGTACAGCAATATTAATGCCCAGTATCCTGCTGCTGTGAATGATGAAAGAACTCGTCAGATAGCAAAGCGTATAAGACAGGCAGAGCAGATTATTACAGCTTATAATGCTAATGTGGAAGCTGTTTATGGAGAGAGTTTTATGTTCTCTCCTGAAGCTCAAACTGTACTTATACCACAAACCATCTATTCTGGTCGTGAACGTCCTGTTTTGGATAAAACAAACGCAACGCCAATAGATGAATCATTATCTACAAAGTCAGAAACTGGTATATTATCTTCAGAAGGTATGCCTAAAGTTGATTTACAATCACAGTGGGGAAATATCAAAAAACAAATTAATTCCATTGTTCAGAAAGAAAGACAAGGCGTTAATTTTGATTTTACAAAAGATATTTCTCTGGCTCGTGATTATATAGCTAATAACTTTCAAGTTAGTGGGGAAATATTTGACAGTTTTTCTGATTCGGATAAAGAAAGGTTAGTTTCACTATATTCTAACTATTCATCTTCTCTTTCTCTCTTCATTTACTGAGGAAAGGAAAGTTGAAAAAGAGATTTCGGACTTTATCTTGTTAGGTGGTCTTCTTGATCCAGAAAACTCTCAGAAAGTTTTAGCTAAGGGACATGAGAAAATGAATTTGCTTCGTGAAACTCCTAATGTAAATTTAGCTGTTTTAAAAAGCTCTGTTCTTTCTCTTGCTGATAATCAGCATAGAGAATCAAACTCAATTGCTTATGGACAATATGATATTCCTATTTGGGCTGTAAAACATCTATCAGAAGGTAAAGACTCTTCTCTTTCAGAGGCTAAGTTATCTGAAATAGAGTCTTTCAAATCACAACTTCCTAATAATTCGTTTTTTGAATTTAAGGAGTCTAATGTTTCTTATTCAGAGAAGCCTGCTTTTGGTCCAGCAACAAATGTCATCAAAGCTCATATCTATGTTTCTCGTGACCTACACCAGGAAGAAAGTGTTTCGATTAATAAAAGTGTAAATGATAGTGAAGAATATACTATGGCAAGAAGACTCCCTCAACAAGACAGTAAAAAGAATGAAGAAATATTCTATTCTTCTGTCGTTTCTATCAAATCTGGTGAAGATTTGCAGCTATTCGACTCAATGCGTGAAAAAGGTCACCTTAACAAGCTGCTTAAGGTAGCAGCAGAATATGATTCTGGTGATGCTATTTCCCTGGATACAACTCATAAGTCTCCACTTCAAAACAGTGGTGATGAAGTCTTGCGTGAGAACAAGAATTATGCTGTTGTTTACAACAATTCTGCAGGAGGAGCTTATGAAATCTTCCGTAAGTCTCCTCAAAGTGAGATTTTGAATAGTGTAGAACGTTATGGGCTTCCTTCAACAGCCTCAGAGGATGTAAAGAGCCTCAGTGGACGTAAAGACTATTCCAGTGACCATGATTTATATGAAGCTACTCAACATGAAGATCATGATGCTCTTAAATTTGCTGCTGCTTCACGTGGGATGACTCCAAAGCAGATGGAGGAAAGCTTGGCAGCTGGAACTGAGGAAAGACTCCCAGATTCATCAGAATTAGATAAGAAGCGTGGTCTTGATGATAGAGAAAAGGAAATTGAACTGAAAAATGAAGAGTTATCTGGTGAAGTGTCTTCAAAGTTGGAGTTACAAGATAAGAACGTAGAAGCACGACGTAAGGAAGAGAGTCAACGAGAAGCTGAAAAAAAAGAAAAGGAAAAGCAAGAATCACAGAAGAAAGATGATTCTTCTGCTAAAATAATAACAGCTGCTTTCTTGCGGTCATCATTACTTTCAACTGCTCTTCTTTCTGCTAAAGACAACAATAGAGTATGGTTAAATGCTGGTGGAAAGAAATCTCCAACTTTCCATCAGGCATCTTGGGATGTTAGTCCTTACAATCAAATATTTATGTCGCTGAATAGTGACAAAAATGGTTATGCAACTAATGTCTATACAACCTTTAAACATGAAGATAGTCTTGCTGTAAAGAAAGGTTCTGAGTCTCTGCCATACAGTTGGACAGATTGGTCTATGTATAAATCAAAAGGTCCAGAGCCAAAATCAATAACATCCAACCAATACGAGAATTTATCTCCCGATGAAAAAGAGCATTTCATGAAAGCTCCTGTAAAGTATGACAGGAAGATTTTTAATATCGACCAGACCGTTTTAAAGGGGGCAAATCCAGAACAGTATAATGCTGTTTTAAAGGAGCATGATACACACTATAAGGAAATGCAAACTATTGCTTCCACTGATTCTGTCGATTTGGTTTCTGATCGTGTTTCTAAGATTAAAAAACAACACCCAGACCATTTAGTGTTATTTGCTCATAATGGTGTTTATAACGCTTTTGGAAAGGATGCAAAGACTATTCATCAACTAGCTAAAGATAGTGTTACATTAGATTCTATTAATAACTCAAAGTCTAATCGTAAAACGTCTATTGCATACCTCAAGCCTTCAGATTTAGATAAGGTGCTCAAAGCTGTAGTTTCTTCTGGTCAGAGAGTTGCTGTTGCAGACAATTTTGAAGTTTTGAATGCACCTAAGGAAGCAACTAAAATTTTATCAAAAGCAGAATCTGTACTTGATAATTACTCAAAGTCTACTGGCATTAACGTTCAGAAGTCTTTAACACAGCCAACCAGCTATGATAAGGAAACAGACACTATAATCCTTAATAACAAGAAGCCTGTCAATCCAGGAAGCGAGCTTAGAACAGCTGTTGAGAATAGCAATGCTATTTACTTTGCCATTTCACAGTCAGTAGCTAATAATAAACGTTTGGATATCTCAAATCAGTTTTCTATGCCCGAAAGGACATAGAGTCTGTTAAGCAGCTTATTGCTACAGTGTCTGCAGGTGTACTTTCACTCAAACAAGCTCACCCTGCCGTTCTCTCTGACCAAGTAAGTAATGAAAGTGTTGAATCTTGGGTTCAGGACATTAAGAATGATCCTCATTTATTGTCCTCATTAGAACGCAATGTAAATAATACTGTAAACACAATTGAGAAGATTGTCAAAGGTGAACAGGTTGACTATGCAGCCATAAATGGGAAATCGTCTTATAATAAGGCTGAATCATTCAATTTAGTATCAGAATTGAATGAAGTGGTTAATACATCCACTATGTCAGCAGCTGTTATTCGTAATAATGATGGTAAATCAGCTTCGGTAATCCTTTCTAAAGGAATAGAGTCTATCAGTGAAAATGGTGTTCTTAACAATGAAGATTTTCGACAGGCACTATTGAAACAAGGTGTTAAAGAAGTTAAGTTCTTCAATCCAGGTGGAACACTTGGTTTGAATAAGGGAGATTCTTATTTTGAAGACAAGAGTATCCAGATTGTTAACTTTGATGGTAAAGAGGTTGTCCCTCAACAGGAGCTGCATCTTAATAAGCAGTCTCAGAATGTGGAACATAATTTTGAAGATGTATCTGCTGTAAAAGACGATAATAATAGATGGCATCTTTATATAAAAGAAAAGGATCAACCTTACTTTATTATTCAGCCAGAGATGCGTGATATGAGTCGTCTTTTTGAAGCTTTCAAGAGTCAAGATCAGCAAGCAATATATGACACCAAAACTTCACTTGGAGAAAAATATACTAAACTTGTTCAGCAACGTCCAGAACTAAAAGTAGATTTTCTCATGCCTAAAGTGCCTGCAGAGGATATTACCAGAATCGAAAGGGCAAATATTGCTCGTGATGCGCAAGATAAATAAATATTTAATCTTTGCCACGATTGATGGGAAGGGCTATCATCATGAGATTTCTCGTGAGGATTTTCGTCGAATGTGGAAAGTTGATAATATGCAAAGTTACAAGAGTGCTTTGGCTGCAAAAGTATTTTCAAATGTTTTACATGAGGGACAGACCGTTTCAGAAGTCCCTTCTGTAGAGGAGAATCAACAAGTTAAGGAAACTAACTCAGAGAAAGTTGATAGTCCGAAACAGTCAACTGAGAGTGAAGAAAGTTTATCCCCTCGTGTGGGTAGGTTTCACTAACGATTTAAGATAAAGCTATGGCAAGTTTTGATGAACAAGTAGAGTTTACACGTAAATACGCACAGTTGGCAATAGACCAACATATTAAATATGGTATCCCTGCCTCAGTTACTCTCGCACAGATGGCTGTTGAGAGTAGCTGGGACAAGTCTGGTTTGGCTGAGCGTGCGAATAATTGCTTTGGTGTAACTGCTGGAAATAGTTGGAAGGGTCCAACAGTTAAAGAATATGACGACAATCGTTGGAAGGATTTTCGAGTCTATAATAGTAAGGAAGATAGTATCGAGGATCATTCACGTGTATTGTTGGGAAGTAACTACATGAGGTATTGTGCTCACTTATCGAGTACAGACCACTTAGGATGGATAAAAGGTATCAAAGCTGCTGGTTATGCAACAGCTCCAGATTATGTTTCTTCAATTGAAAATGTTATTAAGTCAAATGGTTTTGAGAAACTTGACCAGATGGCTTTAGAACAAGCTGCTCAACAAGGAGTTCGAATTGGCTATATGCGTGGGAGACAGAATGAATATAAGAGTAGTTCTGTTTCCTCAAATATTAGCAAGGAGAAAAAATATATCCTTAGTTTTATGCCAGGTACATTTTCTCTTCCAATGAACACTAACAATATGATTGTTACATCAGAAAGAGGAGAAAGAAACTTAGGATTAAAGGGTGCTAGTCGTAACCACAAAGGTATTGATATAAAGGCAGATAATGCTCTATTATTTGCAACAGAGGATAACGGTCGTGTTATTCAAGCAGGTTTTTCTGGTAAAGGTGGCAATACTGTTTCTATTGAGTATGATCGACCTGATAACAGTAAAGTTGTTGTTACCTATATGCACCTCAGTAAAATTCAGGTGAAGCAGGGTGATATTGTCAATGGACACCAGCAAATTGGTGTTTCTGGTGCAACTGGCAATGTTACAGGTCCTCATCTTCATTTTCAAACAGATTATATTGACAGTCAAGGTAATAAGAGAAATTTAGATTCAGCAGCATATTTAGCTGAAATTTCTCTTAGAACGAATATTCCTGTTCGAGCTATATCTGAGAAATCAAAAGTAGATTTAGTTGCTTCATATAAATCAGATATGGCTATCCTTCCATCATCTGCTCAATTATCTATAGCTGACAGAATTAACGAAAGAGGGTATGATTCTGATGAAGAACGTCGCCGTCGTGAAAATCAACAAGAAGGCGGTATAGATTCAACAGGCGATCTTCTTGCTGACTTAATTGCTCCATTGCTAAAAAGTGCAATTTCTCTTGCTATTCAGCTTAGTTCTATGGATGAAGAAGAAGCTATATCTAAAGAAGAAGCTGACCGTCAAGCAGAGAAGGAAGTATCAGGTGATAATTCGATAAAGACCGTTGATGCTTACCATTCTGATAGAGAACTTGCTACGGTTGATGTAAATAAGTTAGCGCAATCATCCTCTGCTATATATGAAAGTGAGGTTGCAGCTGAACAGCAAAAGCAAAATCAACTCAGAATTGGCTAATTTGTAATTTATTTATTTTAAATATTTCTTTTTATGATACAATGTAGTATTAATGCTTGTGGTGAAATATGTCAGCCGGCATTAGAAAAAAACTAATAAGGACGGAAAGAAATTCTTATCGTTCACTGTGAAAATTCCAGTTTCTGGACGTAGTGGCTCTATTTCTGATTTGTTCCTTTCCATTTCTGTTGATGGTGATTACTCTCAAATTGGTAAGTACTCATTAGGTAGAAAGGTTAGTTTCAAGGGAAAAATGATTCCTAGAAAATATAAGGGTTTGATTTATTATAATGTACATAGTGAAGGTGATATCTTAACAGCTGATCCAGAGTGTTCTCCTTTCATTACAGGTACTATGGATTTCAAAGGCAAGATAGGTAAGAAGGTCCAGGATCTTACCGATAAGAAGGGACGTTCTTTTCAATCTTTCTCTGCTTTTTTTCTTCTAATAAAACAGGTCAGGAAACAGAGTATATTTGGATTCATTTTATGAATTTCCATTTAAAGGAAAAACAATAAAGTCTCTCAGAGCAGTCTGTTGCTATCTCAGGTGATTTTTCATTTCAATGTCTATAAAGATGTTATAAACTTGGAATGTATAATACAAGATATTTCTCAATGGGAGTGGACTAGAGAAGACTCTATAACAGACAAATAGTCTTATTTATTTGGTATTTCTCATAAGTTTAAATGAGCTATGGCTGCACAGAATTTTTAACTTCAATCGTGACTCTTTAAGGTCACGGTTGAGTTCTATCAAACCAGGACAAACATGGTTTGATGTTGATACCTCTCTTGATGATAAGCAAAAGAAAGTATTATTAAATTCCTTTATAGATAAGTTAAAAGGGATAAAAACGTTCAGAAATTTCACCTTCTGAGAAAAAAACTATTATAATCCTCAAAGTGATGAAATGAATATGAAATCGCCTTCTGACTTACAAAAATCAGATTGGTGAGATTCTTCATCAGCTTGTTCATCATCTTCGTAAGGAAAAATATAATGAAAAATAAACTCTTTAGAAGATTATTATAAGGAAGATCTTATTGCAGAAATTGCAGCTGCAGATTATTCTTCAAAAGAATCATTGTCTAAATTTATTGATGAAAGGCTATCTTCTCGATTAGAATACTATCGTAGTAAGACCACATCTAATGCTTATATTGACTCTGTTCTTAAAGAGGCAAGCAAATCTAGCCTTAAATTATCTTCGTTTTTAAATAATGGTATAGAACAGGAGATTGATGATATTTCTTCGAAAGAAGACGAGCTTGACTTGCAAACAACGACACCAGGAAATATAGATGCTGACGGTGATGGTATTGTTGACTCACAAGAGAACTATCATGCTGAAAAGAAGCAAGGTGCAAGAGAAAAAGACCATGTTTCTCATACTATCCATTATCGATCATTTAGATAAAAGAAGCCAGGAGCTTGACACGACTCCTGGCAGTTGTCATTATTTAATTATTGTGGGAATGAATTAAAAATGACTATTTTGATTTCAGAAACTAATATATCCTTTCTTCCTCTCTTCCGTCTACCTCCCAAAATATCTCAGCGGATGTAAGGTCATTAAAGTCTAACCCTTTCTCTTGGCAGAATTCGAGATATTCATTTTTCTTATATTCACTATGATGAAGATAATAATCTCGTTTTGTTATTTCTCCATCAATAAGCAGGTTAACCAACTCTGCTTCGTCATAATATCCTTCTAACTTCATAGTGTTTAACCTTTTCGTTATTCATAGAGTGTTATCTTCTCATCTGACTTTTTACAGCATTCTGTCCAGCTGTTCTCATCAGCTCCGACTGAATTTCCTCTGTATACTTGTCTTCTGGGACATAGGATATATGACCATTATGGTCTGATATCCAACACCCATAAAAGCCAAAATTATATTCAGGCATGTCGCTTATGTAAGCCTCTTCTTTCCAGGCTGCGGCATCCCCACTTACGATTCGAAGTCCATCTGTTTCGTTTAGATCTATTCCGACGGTTACAACATCTGGACTTGTATTTGATCGAATTTCGGCAAGTTGTCCGTTTATCACGTATTGTTTATTTGTCTCATCAATATGTCCTTTCTGGAAGAAAGAATCAATATTGTGCTGGATCAGTTCCACAGGAACTCTCATAACTTGATTTGTCATTGTATCAAGCTGAGCATAATAAAGATGCGTACCTTCTTCTCTCATAATGACTAATCCATTCATGAGTTTTTGTTGCTCTTCAACAGAAAATTCCTCTAAATCTGCAGATTCCCAATATGGTGCGAACCTTAATGAGACAGAACCATCTGTATTACGTACCAGGCTTATTCGTGCCTTTGTTTCTATAGTCTCACCAGCTTCGTTAGAAGTATTCAGTACCATAACAGGTGTGTATTGTCCTGTAGTCAAAAGCAGCATCACTTGTTCAGGCAAATCATCAATCATTTGCTGTGTGATGCCAAATTTTCCCAAAAGCTTCAAATGGGATTTCGCTTTCATCGAATTTATCAACATATTCCATAAGCTTCAAATATTTCGTATTTGATGCAAAAGTTAGTCTTATTTTCCTTTATCCAAAAATTTTTTTATATCGTGTACTTTTAAAATTAACAATTCAGTAAGTTTTATCTTGGTCCTAAAAACTTATCAACATTCAAAGTAGAAACTATTATTCTTTGACTTCCCCTTTTATAACAGGTACAGTCATAGGCATACCACCTTTGTTAGTATAACTATATGTTCCTACTCGTTGTGGTTGTTTTACAGTTATTACTTGATCACTATAAAAAAATCATCACCAACAAGTACCACTGTATTTCCATTGAACCATTTGTATTCTTTGTCTGATATTTCGTTTGCTAAAGCTTTGTTTTTTTCAATAACTTGAAACACCTTAAATGAAGTTGTTTTTTTGTTTTCGTAGCTAACAGGATGTTCAAGAAACTGTATATCATCGTCTTTACCTCCCTGTAGACCTATAAAAGCTAAAAAGAATACTCCACCTATTGTCAAGGCTATTCCAGACAACATTCCAATAATAAAAGATTTTAAGTCCATAATTTATTTAGATTTATTTTTATTTTTTTCGATTACAAAGGTAGTTTAAATGATTGTTATAAACAAGCGAAACGTCTCTTTTTACTGAATTGTTAATTCAGTAAATAGCACCATTTCATTTCTTTTTATTAAAAAAATAGCAGCTTTATCTTTTGCATAAGTCACTATTAATTTATAATATGATTTCAAGATTAATAATATTATTATCTTTATGTTTATCTGTCTTTCTTCCATCATCTGCACATAGAGCAGTAAAAGATAGATTAGAGAAAGACTATTGGATAGAGAAATATCTTAGTGTCAGTTTGCCACTAGATAAGATTATTATTACTTCTTCTTTCGGCACTAGAATAGATCCCTTTTCTGGAGGTCAAAGTCATCATTCAGGCATTGATTTGAAAGCTCATTATGAGGAGGTCCTCTCTATGCTTGACGGATATGTAATTGGAGTTGGGCAGGATAGTAGATCTGGTCTATACGTCATCTTAGAATATGGTAAATATACGATTTCATATTGTCACCTTTCACGAGTCTTAGTTAATAAGGGAGATATGGTTTTTGCTGGTGATGCTGTTGCTATTAGTGGTAACACAGGCAGATCTACAGCTCCTCACCTTCATATTACTTGTAAGCGTAATGGTGTAAAGGTAAATCCACTCGATTTGATTAGATACGTCGAGAATGTTCGCTCGGAGGCTTTACAGGCACTCCATGCTTTAGGGTCTTTGAAATTGAGTCGTAAGGAGTTCTTCAATTTATATGCCCCAGCAGCTATGGATCATCAAGTTAAATATGGTATCCCTGCCTCAGTCACTCTCGCACAAATGGCATTAGAAAGTACATGGGGAACTTCTGACCTTGCACGTTTTGGTAATAATTTCTTTGGAATTAAAGCTACTATCTCTTGGTTAAGCCAGAACTTGCCTTACAGTACACATGACGACGATTATCTCTCGGAGAAATTCTGTAACTTCTCTTCTCCTTTGGAAAGTATGGAATATCACTCTAAAATTCTTATGTCAAATCGTTATCGTCGTTGTCGTAATTTTGGTCCAACGGATTATCATAATTGGCTTGTTGAGATTAAAGCTGCTGGATATGCTACAGCAGGAAATTATGTCGCTAAATGTGAACAGATAATCTTGCAGAACAAATTATATTTATATGATCAATTAGCAGAAAAAAACGAATTTAATATATTATTATGACATTCATCTTTAAAGGTCTTAAGAAGAAGTTTTTCTTCCTCTCAATCTACATCAAGTGACTCTTCTTTGCCGGTCCCTCTTTCTGTGGGTAAAATGCTTGATAGTAAAACCCCTATTATACAATCTGCCTCTGCAATAGCAACTATGTGTTTACAAGTTGCAGATTTTCCACAGATGCTTTCAGCAGCTCTTGGAGACATTGATATTGCTTTTGGTGGTATCTAACGATTGGTATTGTACCCACGAAAGAGAATTTGATATTGTAGAATGTGTCATGAGTATTTCAGATGATGTAACTCGTGAACAGCTCGACTTTGTTTCTTCTCGTTTAGAAGAGACATTAGGTATAAAAACGCTAGCTACCTTTATACATAAAGAACAGGGATATTTTTCCAATGGAAAGATTCATTATGATCCTCATGTCCATCTCATTTGTGATTTTAGAAACGTAAAAAAATACCGTTTAAGGTACGAACTTCCTTCTGATTCTACATTGAAGGAAAAGGCAGAAGCTTATGCTCAACAATATGATAAAATGAGTACAGAAAATCTTAGTATTCAAGCAGAACTAGATAGTTTTAAGCGTACTTTGCCTAACGAAAAAGAAAATGCACGTAAGTTGGGTTTTGAGGAAGGGAAACAAAAAAGTTATGAGAAAGTACGAAAGGAACTTGAAGATTATAGTATGAAATGTAGGTCCCTAGAAGTACAACTATCTCAGACGTCAGATACTCTTCATACTGTAGAAAATGACTACAGTAAGGTTAAAGCTAAGTTATCTAAGTTACAAGCTAAATCAGATATAACATTAAAGAAAGCTTTAGCTGAGAAGGAATCAGCTTGGCAAATCAAACTTGACACTCTTGTAAGCGAAGCTGTTTCAAAGGAGAAAGATGCCAATATTAAGAATATTGAGAAATGGGAAAATAATAATCACGAATTGGTTAAGATTCTCAATGAACGTGAATCACTTATTTCTCGCCTCCAGGAGCAAATTTCTCAACTTACTGTTCAGCTTGATACTACAGAAAAAACCAGTAATGATAACTATACTAATTGGTGTCAAGTTGTAGATGAGAATTCTGAATTATCGAGTAAACTTGCCAAAGCTAATCAAGAAATCAAAGAACTTTCTTCCTCAGATAGTAGTAATAATATACCTCTTTATGAGGAACTATCTTCTGTCAGAAAGGAGCTAAGTAAAACGCAAAAAGAACTTTCTGAGAGTAAAAAACTAATAGCTGCTCAAGTCGCACAGATAGGAGAACTGAATACAGAGATTGAGGGCTTACAAAAAAGAAATGACACGAATGATAGTGACTCCTCACTACTTTCCCAGAAGGATGAGGAAATTGATTTACTAAAATCAGATAAAGTTGAACTTAATCGTAAAATTTCCGAACAAGAAATATTGATTAAGAAATTGCAGGGAACAAAGGACTAAAAATAAAAGGGGCAAAAAGCCCCTTTTTATTTCTTTATAAATTCCTTCTGTATTTTTTTCCAATCATTTCCTTTACCTCTCGATTTATACGATTAAAGTTATCATATAACACTCTTTCTCTTGCATCTATTGATTCAAACTCATAATACTTTGGTATAGGATAATTTATGTAATCGGCTTCTTCTATTTCTATACTTTTTTTATATCAAAGTTAGTCTTACAAAAGAACTTTGATGTCTCAAAAATCTTTATCCTTTTTGTATATTTATTGACCCATCTTTACCTTTTTTTAGTAACAGTAAAATCTTTCGCTGTCAGACCACAAATCCAACCAGTACGCATATCTGCTATCTTTGCAGGAGGCATAAGACTGTCCATATTTTCGTTATAATTAATAGATGTCTTATCTCTGTCAATGGTAATACCTTTTTTCATTTGGACCACCTTTCCAAAGATATCACTAGATAACCACTCCAAAGTTTCTTTTCCTCGCACAGAACCAGCAATAATGTTACCATTAGTAGTTATAATCTTTTGCATACCTGTCTTACCATAGTCTGCTTCTAACTGTGGTAATTCCTGGAACCTTATGTTTTGTTTGTGAACATATTATTATTTTACCATTTTCTGTAGTTCTTCTACAGCTGATGGAATCCTTTCTAGAGTATTAGATGTTCCTATTTTATCTTTAGTTAGTTTATCAAATTGCAGTTTAGTTACCTTCTTTTTTTTATTAACCACCTTTGGATAGCATTATAGTTATCGTCATGCCAGCATAATTCCCAACCAAGGCTTGTAATATAATTAAACCCCCATACTGGTATATCAAAGCACACAATATTGCCATTATCATCCTTAAATGGTGTCATTTCACCATCTGTATCGTTTCCTATATAAGGAACATATACATCCTTCTTTCTTGCAGTATCTCTCATTCTAACAATATTAAAGTCTGTATAGTAATACACCATTTCTGGCGCAGTCTTAGCAGTTGTCACTTTATTCTGTGCATTTGCTACTACTGTCATTGTAGCAATGGCTATTATTAACATTAACTTTCTCATAACTTATATTGCTTAGTTGATTTATATTTTGTCGACCAGAGTACAGACTATCTACGAAAACCTCTACGTGGTTGGGCTTCTTTATCATCGCCCATAGAAAGCTTATAGTTTTCAATTTCTTCTTGTAAGTTCTTAGCGTGTTCCTCAATCATAAAGTCTAAGAAAGGAGCTTCGCTTTCTTCCTCCTGTGAGGTTTTTAATGCTTTTATGTATTCTGCCTTATCATCTTTTACAACTTTACTTGGGACTAATCCGAATTCGTATTGAAGATGATTCATAATCAATCTCGACATTCTTCCATTGCCATCTACCCATGGATGTATTGTAACAAGTTTTAAGTGAGCATAGAAACTCAATTTATACTGTTCGTATATATCAGGACTTTCTAACAGTTCCTTCCGTCTTTCATTAATCTCTTTGCAGAAGTCTTCCAACTTCTGTGGTACTTTCAGGTAATTCATATATGTTTTACCTCCAGCCCCAGCTGTAACATTCACAAGGCGTAAGTCACCTCTTGATGAGTCAAACGAACCACCAAAGCCATTAATTTCTCCACCTGTTCTTCGCATAACAAGTGCAGCTAAATGTTTAAGTACACCAACAGAAATCGGCGTATGCGCTTTAGCTAACTCCATACTTCTCTCGTAAGCAGCTTTTAAGTCAAGGTTCATATTTTGCTCTATGATACTTTTTCCCTTGGCTGGAAGTCCTTCGTCAAAGAGGAGCTGATTATCAATCTCTGTCATTGTTGATCCTTCAATGGCAGTTGAATGAGTTACGATTGAGTATAGATAAAAACTTATTATAGTCTATCTGATCTTGGAAGCCCAGCTTCTTATGTTCCATTAATATGTTCAAGAATTCTTTTTTTATTCATAGGCATTATATGAATTAATACTCTAAGTCGTTGCACACTAAATATATGAACATCTTTTATTACTGTTCAAATAGATGGTAATATTACATGTTGTCTTAGAAGATATCTTATATTGTCTGTAAAAAATCTTCAAAAAGCTTTACATTTTTCATATCTTGAACCGAAGAGTCTAGTATTTCTCTATTCCTCCTTTTTGTTCTTCCTTTTTCAACAACACGCATCATTTTATAAACCTCCCCAGTTTGATTCTTAATTTCCACATGCTTGTAATCTAATTGAATATTATAAAGCTCGTCTGCGCAAGACCGAGATATAAATGTGACGCCTGTCATATCTATATAAACCTTTCTTTCTTTTTGTATAAAGACTTTTATCTTTTCTATTGCAGCTCTTGACCTAATCTCAGAGCCAAGCTCTTTCTGCATTTTTATAACTCTATTCATAATTAAAATATTTTATTCAACATAGTTGTAAAAACAAAAATCATCAGGTGCCTTCAAGGGAATTCTTATTAATATAATAGTGCCATCCCATCTATATTCCTCTGGTATATTTACAGCATTTATTCCATCTTCATTATGCCTGAAAAAAGCTGTGCCAGACAGCATAAAGAAAGCTCCCCCTAATCCCTCTACTACCATTTCTCTGGATTTCGAAATACCATAGCCTCTGTTTTCTGCTTCTGGTCTATCTTTTGTTGAATATCCATCATTTGCAAATTTAATAGCTTTTTGCTTCATCATTTCCAATTTCTTCAATATACTTTTCAGAATATACGTAACTCCCATAAATTGTTCTACCACTATCAGCTATGACAATATAAAGTTCTTTCTTGACTCGTTGACAGAATAAGTATCCGTAGTTACTTCCAGAATGCTCTCCTATATTATCAATTAATTCACTTGTCATATGAGAAATAGGAGTTTTCATACTTTTATCTACTCGTGATTGTTCTTCTATAATTCGTTGGAGAATTTCTTGTATCCTATCAATATTATTTCCACAGCATTTAAACTTTACTATTGGAATATAGCTTTTTAGACAAGTATATCTCTAGTTCATGTTCTTTAATATTAGTACCATCATAAGCCTTTTCAAAATATACATTATCTAGATATGCCTTAAGGTTTTATATTTAAATTATCAAACACTATTTTTTTTCTTGCAGTTATCTTTTGTAAATAGCAAGTGGAGCTAGAAAAAAAGGGTGAAGAAAAAAAGGTCATCCTTAAAAATCCCAAATAAGTTCCTCACCTTCAATTTTTTTCTGATTCCGTTATTATTTTTAAAAAGACTGTTGAATGCACTTCCTATTCTTTCGTCTCGAGATATTTGGGGGATTGAAACTATGTTATTTTTTTATTATCCATATTATTTTCTATATGATAAATAATGTCATAAGAAATCAGAGGTTCTGACCATGATCATGGAACCAAGCAGGGGCATCACGATAATTCGTGTCCTTTCTTCTGTAGCTACTTTTAGAGCTGCTACTCTTCTTGTATTTCTTACTCTTATTTTTTTCTTATTATCACCAGTTAAGGCATCATATACCTTATAACCTACATAAGCTACGAATAATGTTGTTAAGTCCATAATTACTCCCTTTCTTTTATTTGGTTAATAGTTCATGTTTCTTTATTATGTCACATATATACTTTGACAAATTCTTAGGTTTGACTTTATCAAGTATAAGCTCTGTTTCATGATCCAGGGAAACAGAAACTTTCTTAGTGATGATTCTTATCTTTCGTTTAGGAATATTTCTTTCCCTTAGGATTCGGTATATAGTTTGCTCTGAGGCAACACCTGTCATTTCACAAATTTGTTTTATGGTGTACTTCTCAGACCTATATAGTCTTACGACCTCTTCCTCCTGTTCTAAGGATATTAATTTCATTCTAGTAGAATTTTTGTTTCCAGGGCATTTATAATATTCATGAGCATATCTACTCCTATATTATATCTACCTTCCTCAATTCTCATAAGATTAGTTTCAGATAGTCCTGTCTTTATAGCTACCTGTTCGAGAGTATATCCTCTTTCTTTCCTCTTATGTGAAAGAAGTTTACCAATTTGTTTTCTATTTTCGTTTCTGCTCATTATTATAAGGCATCGCCATATAAGAAATCATCTATTTCACGATCAGCAGCTAGGTCTTCTTCTTTCCTTTCTTGTGTTGCAAGAAAGTTCCAAAGCCTATCCAGAACTGCTCTTTTCTCCCCTTCAGAGATTTCTTTAGAAGGATCAAGCCAGTTAATCTGGCAATACTCCTTATTGAAATCATCTGCACATTCCATCTGGAATGCTGTATTGTCTGGTATCAATATAAAGCATCTTGGAAAGTCCAGGTGCAATAATCCTATTTGTTCCTGGTGGTCTACGATATTATCGCAGACCCAACAGGATGTGTAATCATTTATATCTATCATTTTATTTCCAGGTTAAGATGTAATCCGCCATTTGCAGATGGTACGGTATAATCCTTTGTGTCAATATATTCGCTATCTTCGACATTCTTTAAGAAAAAGTATGTTCCACTGCCGTTAGCCTTCAATATCTTAAAATTGTCTGTTCCAAGTTTTTTCTTAACAACTTCAAAAACAGCTTTTTCGAAAGAAAGAGACCCTAAAGCCATACTTTTATAACTTCTATTACAGTCATGAAAGCCTCCATATATGCCTCCAAGAATCTTTTTCTCAGAAACGATCAAGCGATATGAGCCAGCTCCTTTATAGATGCTAAGCCAATAGCGTCCATCCTCATCCATTTCGTCTTTCGGGTCACACCATGAAATAGCTTTCTCAGCTTCCTCCATTTGTGATGGTATACATTCTCCGATGATAGCTTTCCCTTCCTCTTCTGAAATCTCTACTTGCTGTAAAGTGTAGTTTTTAAGTTTGGGAAATAGCTCATATCGCATATATCCACTCCTTGCAAGAGAAAGGGCTGACACCCACTTCTCCCCGACCTTAGAAAGATAAATAGTTTCGACTGGATAAGCAGATTCTTCAAATAAGAATCTTTCGATTTTTATAACATCACACTCAGAAGAACGTTTGTCAAACACCTGGATAGTTTTAGGCAAACCAGCCATTCTTGATATGGTCTTGTTTCCCTTGAGGAATGAAGTGTAATTTTTCATATTTCTGATGCCGCTTATAGGTTGCCGCCCTGCTCTATATTATTAATATCTTTGTTACAAAGGTAGCATTTATTTTTCATTAATCAAAGTGTTTTCCTACTTATTTTTTTGATACAATATAGTTAAATATTGTAAATGTACATAATATAATATATTGAAAAATATCGTATATAGTTTATATTTACGTATAGAATTATACAGCTCACAGTAAAAACTGAAAAGAGCTGTATAATATCTGGAATGTTTATTTTCTTTTCTTTGGAAGAGACCAACCTCTTAATTTTGCAACAGTTTGATTAAATTTCATCCAAATATCTTCATCTAAGAACTCAAAGTGCATTGTTCCTTTTTTGAAAGCTTTTATACGGAAGAAGTTCCATTCATACCATGTTCCCCAGCTCTTCCTGGTATCGTTGATAAATCTGTTTAACCCTATATGTTTATCGTAATCGGTTCCAGTGATGTAACATAATGCTTTAAGCACATCTTCTATTTGTTGTTCGTGGTTTGAATAGGAAAGGCGAACATAATCTGTTGGGTACCGACTATCATAGCTTGTCATATAGGGAACTATGAATTTCTTATTTACCATATAGTTTGCATTTGTCTTCCACTTCTCGCCTGCTGTTGAATTATCAGCAGAGAAAGAACAGATTGTGTCGAATGCCTCTTCAATAGCTTTATCCATTCTTTGACTTGTTGTTTGAATAACCATGTTGAGAACCTGGTAGATATTATGCATTGTAAAGGGGACGTGTGTCTGTTGTTCAACAAATCTATTAATCTGCTCACGTAGCCTCAGTGTGGCATATTTTTCCATGTTCAGTTTGCTAAAAATTCTTCTCCAGTAATACTTCTGTAATGCTTTCTTATATTGCTGTCTACTTATGCGTACAACACTATTTGAAGCATTTACAGTCACAAATCTCACTGGTAAGTATCCATCTTTTTCTCCTCCAAAGCAAGCTATAGAATTAATCTTTTCAGCAGCAGCCATTGTTTCGTCGAAAAGGCGTACAGCAGAGATATAGCGGTTAACCATATCACGCACCACATTATATTGTACAAGCCCTTCTGTCTCGTTAGCATCAAGTATATCTGCTTCATTTGAAAACATATAGTCTGCAAACTCTTCTACTCCTTCACCTTCCTTGTAGAGTTTTACCATACTAACTGTAACATCAGTGTTGCGCTCTGCATCTTCAAAGACACTGCCCAGATATTCTTCGCAACCATAAAGCTCTATTGTTTCAAGTAATTTTTGTTTAGTGCTATTATCTTGCCACCCTCGACTAACGCTATGACTATTGCATAATGCAATGATTACACATCCTGCTGGTGCTATTTCAAAAGCATGAAGAATATGTTTGATCCCTTCTGAGAATGGTGGGTTCATTACGATGTAATCAATATGGCTTACTTGTTCCGCTGTAACAGAAAGGAAATCATCAGCGAGGATTTCACATTTACCTGTCAAAAGCTTCTGTAAGTTCTTGTCTTTTTCACAGGCAATAACTTTGCAGCACCATTTGCTTTGAGCCAGTCAACTATATTTCCTTTTCCTGCAGACGGTTCAAGTATGGTTTTTCCGATAAAGTTTTCACCCATCATCATAGTGTTAATAACCTCTTCTGGTGTAGGATAAAAATCCTGGTTATCTGTGAATAGTTTCATATTATTTTTGTCGGTATTTATCCTGTCGACTGCAGTTTTTGTTATATATTGGATTATCGGGTTTCTGGAGCTGGCAGCCTTATTTATTTTTTCCATTTCCGTCTGCCCGAGTTTTTTTTTTGATGTTTCATCGGTACATCTTTTCGCCGTATAGCCTTTTTACGTCGCAAAAAGTAAGTGTGGTTATAAGTAGTATAAGCCAAGACATCACAGAAAAATATCATTGGAATACCATTTTTTAGTAAAAAATGGAAGGCTGCCGTTGATAATTTTCTGTTAAGCGTAGCGTTGTCTTTGCGTTACTACTGACCACCTTAACTTTGCAAAGTGAAACAGGCTCGGCGCAATGATTTCCGTAAAACCTTTTATTAAAGCGAGAGGCAGCGAAAGAAATGGAAATGTCTCTTATTCATAAATTGAAATATTATAAAATATATCAATGTGTATTTTTAATAATATCAATTGTGTAGAATATATATTGTTTAGAATGTGTGTTTTTATATTGAAACATTTATGTTTCTTTATCATGGTCAGAATAAAGTTCTGTCATTACCGCTCTCCCGAAGTCCCTTGAGGACCTTTGTTGAATTCTCTGTAAGAGAAGATACAGTGGTTTTCATGGGATTAAAACGGCGTAGACCGTTTTAAGGGTTTCTTGCGTAGCTTGTATGTTGTAAGGTTGTGAGAATTTGCACGGTTATACAGATGAAGTGAAAGTCTGAGTAAGTAGACTTTCTGCAAAATATGTATAAAACTCGTGCATTTCTACAACCTGTAGGCATACTAGCGAAGCAAGCCCTCATATAACAATGGTTTACCTCTCTCCTGGCAGTCCTCCTTATTTGCCTCTGCAATGCAGCGGCAAACATGGAGTGACTGTTAGGGCATCACCAGAACCCTCCTTGTATCTCTCACAGTTCACTGAGTAAGTGTGCTGTGTAAGAATCGTTAGGGACACTCAGCGAAAGCATTATTGCCTGAGCCGTGTGTCCCATACCTTTCTCCCATAGTCTCCCTGTAGGATGTCGGAAGGGAGATCCGCTTTCATTCCCTACAGAGTAGAGTGTCCAAAGGTGTTATCTTTGTGACGTTCTACTTTGTAAGGAATATGCGGAGGGTTTATTCACCTGTAAGGTGTAGGCAATCATCGTAAGATACCTCTAAGCGGACGAAGCTGAATGGTTCGTTCGAAGGCTGCGACCTATGGGAGCAGCCGACCGAAAAAAAAAGAGCTTTCTGCTTATTGCAGAAGGCTCTTACATAAATATCTTATTTGTGTTAAATTGGTTTTATGATTTTTTTATTAAGTCTGTGAAATCCGACCAATTTTCCACTTTATAACCCCTAATATCTCGTACAGATTTCTTAAACCATGCTATTTTTGATAGGCTTTGAATAGCTCCAAACATTTTACTCAAATCATCAGACTTTGTTAGGTATGTACTTCCCTGCACCCATTCAAATCCATTTTGTTTGAGAATTTGGCGTATCTCAAAATAAGCATTGTTATATGGCTCACCATAATAAACTTTAAGGTCTTCTATGACCATATCAAAACTTAATGCGAACATCTTATGCAGGTTTAAAAAGTTCTTCACGTCCAAAGAAAAATTGCTCCATCCTCTGTTTTAGCGGATACAACAATTCCTACAAAAGAATTGTTTTTCAATGTCTATCACCTTTCCATTTACCCAATTATCTTGCATTGTTAAGTCTGGTGAAATATGTACTAAATCTCCTACTTTCATATTATTGTTACTTTTTATAGTTCATTATGCAAATATAGATATTAAATTTGATATACCCTAACTTTTTACTTCATTTATTGCTATATGTAATATTATTGTTTTCTTATGCTTGTTCTTATTTTGTGGAGAGGTGGTTAACCTCTCCGTTACCTTTTACTTGATTATTTATTTCTTTGCATCTGCGAAAGAATTTTTGTTCAATGTTTCTGCTGATATTTTTGTTGTATCCCCTTTCAATTATATGGGGAGTGAATGCAAAGAGTACTGTAAACAAAAACACCTTTTTGTTTGTGTTATTGGATATCTTAATGCGTGAATTTCAATAAAGATTTCTTTCTTTGTTATCTCATCTAAGGTTTTTCACTCGTGGAAATCCTCTGTTCCATATATATGCTTTGTCAGGTAATTGTTCTAAATTCTCATTTATTGATTTTATAATATTTTTTCTGTTCATATTTTATTTGTTAGGGAGAGGTGGTTAACCTCTCCATTACCTTATTATTCAGTATACTCGAATTCGTGAATGTTGATGTATTCATCATCATTTTGATGCTCATCATTCCAATCTTCGACTTCTTCCTCTGTTACCTCTTCTTTTTTTCTAATAATTTTGCCACAAATTTCATAGTCTGTTCTTTGGTCTCAAACTCTTCATATTGATATTCCCCTTTAACACAACAATCAACTAAGAAGTTATATTTGAAATGTTTACCATTCATGTCATTTGTTTGGTATATTTCACAGCCAGTTTCTTCTACACAATAGTAAATTATAAGCTCTGGCATTAATATTTCTAAGACCTTTCTAAAGTCTGTTATGCCCCATGCTTCTTCAGCTGAAATTCTTAGAACATTATTATCAAGTTCGTATGTTTGAATGAACCCACGTAAATAGTAAGTTTTCATTTGTTCTTCTGATGCTCCTAATTCTTCAAGAACATTTCCCTCCCAACCTTTATTTGCTTTTTCATCTTTTGGCTTTCTTTTTTCTGTCATAAAGCCGTCTATTGCCTTAAAGATTTTTTTTAGGTTTTCTTTGCTACCCTCTATGCAGTAGCTTGTACTTGCCCAATTTGCCATAATGATTTTGTCGGTATTTATCCTGTTGACTGCAGTTTTGTTATATATTGGATTTATCGGGTTTCTGGAGCTGGCAGCCTTATATTATATTTTCCATTTCCGTCTGCCCGAGTTTTTTTTGATGTTTCATCGGTACATCTTTTCGCCGTATAGCCTTTTTACGTCGCAAAAAGTAAGTGTGGTTATAAGTAGTATAAGCCAAGACATCACAGAAAAATATCATTGGAATACCATTTTTTTAGTAAAAAATGGAAGGCTGCCATTGCTATTTTTCTGTTAAGCGTAGCGTTGTCTTTGCGTTACTACTGACCACCTTAACTTTGCAAAGTGAAACAGGCTCGGCGCAATGATTTCCGTAAAACCACTTATTAAAGCGAGAGGCAGCGAAAGAAATGGAAATATCTCTTATTTATAAATTCAAATATCATAAAATACATCTATATGTATTGTTTATAATATACATTGTTTAGAATATGTGTTTTCACATTGAAACATTTATGTTTCTTTTTCACGGTCAGAATAAAGCTCTGTCTTTACCTCTCTCCTGGCAGTTCTCCTTGTTTGCCTCTGCAATGCAGCGGCAAGCATGGAGTGACTGTTAGGGCATCACCAGAACACCCCCTTGTATCTCTCACAGTTCACTGAGTAAGTGTGCTGTGTAAGAATCGTTAGGGACACTCAGCGAAAGCATTATTGCCTGAGCCGTGTGTCCCATACCTTTCTCCCATAGTCTCCCTGTAGGGTGTCGGAAGGGAGATCCGCTTTCATTCCCTACGAAGTAGAGTGTCCAAAGGTATTATCTTTGTGACGTTCTACTTTGTAAGGAATGTATGCGGAGGGGTTATTCACCTATAAGGTGTAAGCAAGCATCGTCAGATACCTCTAAGCGGACGAAGCTGAATGGTTCGTTCGAAAGCTGCGACCTGTGGGAGCAGCCGACAAAAAAAATCCTCCTGCTACAAGCAGAAGGACTGATGCAATTATTATTTCTATAGTGTTTCTATTCTTCCGTTAATTACAGCTTTCTTGTAACCCTCTTTTTTCAAACATTCCCTTTCTTGATTTATATAATTGTTTACTCTATTTTTTTATTTGAAAGACCTTAAACTTTAATTGTCTATTTGGTCTTCTTGTCTGTACCTCAAAATATTCATGATATATTGGTACATAATTTCTTCTTTTTAAAAAGAATCAATTCTTGGATATTGCATATTGTTCAATAGTGGAGAGGTGGTTAACCTCTCCGTTACCTTTATATTTCTGCTAATCTTTCAGCTGCTCTACAAATGAATTTTTTTAAGCTGTTCTTTGTTCAAGTAAGGAAGTAAATCAATAACTTTTACTTCTTCTACATTTTTATATTTATAATCTTGCGAATCAATGATATTTTTTTAAGTTTATCTCAGAAATATCAAGTGATTCCAATTTTTTTCTTTATCTCTGACACAATGAAAAGTTTTAATATACATGTCAAGTTCTCCAATTTCACCGATACCTATAAAATCATCAATTTTTAAATGTGATTTCTTCTCTTTTTGTCGGTGTCAAAAATAAGTAAAGATTCTTTTTTTCTTCATCTATTCCATCAGAGAGGACCCCATGAGTATAAAGGATAGAACCATCTTTTTTCCTATATGCAAAAGCAGTGATGCCATTCTTTCTCATGTTTTCTTTTAATTTGACTATCAACGCTATACATATGTCGTGATGTTCTTCTTCTGTCTTTTGTCTAACTTCACCTACAGAAATAAGGTTTTCAATAAGGAATGACCTCCAAGCTTGGCAGTCAACGTCATAATAATTTAATGTCCATTTACAACTTCTTCCTCCATTCCCTTTTATTGTATGTCCTATGCCGTAAAGTGTTCCGTTTGCATTACGTCTGCTGCCATCTTTTTTAAGGTACACAAAGGAAACAATTCCTTTGTGTAACTTTTCTTCTAATGATATAATTAATCTGTTCATGTCTTTTCAATCTGTTGTCATATAGAAATATTCCATTTCCTCCCCTTTAGGTTCTCGCAAGCGTATGAGTCTGCTTTTTTTGCCAAAGTTCGTTATATAGTTTAGCCAATTGCTTGTTTTTCTCATACCATTGCCAAATTTTTATGATTTAGAACTAAAACTAATTCTGTAAGGTATTTGTAGTTATCTTTCCATTCTTCAAAGATGTTGTTGAAAGTTTCTTTAATACCTTTTTACGCCAAATCTATCCGCAATAGAAAAAAATCTGTCCAAAAAGCTTGTAATTGGTTTATAACCATTAAAAAGCCTCGATATTCCATTTTGGAACTGAAATGTTAATCAGTATTTCCATAATGATTTTTGTCGGTCTTTATCCTGTCGACTGCAGTTTTTGTTATATTATTGAATTATCGGGTTTCTGGAGCTGGTAGCCTTATAATATTTTTTTCCATTTCCGTCTGCCCGAGTTTTTTAATGTTTCATCGGTACATCTCTTCGCCGTATAGCCTTTTTTTACGTCGCAAAAAAGTAAGTGTGGTTATAAGTAGTATAAGCCAAGACATCACAGAAAAAAATATCATTGGAATACCATTTTTTTTAGTAAAAAATGGAAGGCTGCCGTTGATAATTTTCTGTTAAGCGTAGCGTTGTCTTTGCGTTACTACTGACCACCTTAACTTTGCAAAGTGAAACAGGCTCGGCGCAATGATTTCCGTAAAACCTTTTATTAAAGCGAGAGGCAGCGAAAGAAATGGAAATGTCTCTTATTCATAAATTGAAATATTATAAAAATATATCAATGTATATTTTTAATAATATCAATTGTGTAGAATATATATTGTTTAGAATGTGTGTTTTTATATTGAAACATTTATGTTTCTTTATCATGGTCAGAATAAAGTTCTGTCATTACCGCTCTCCCAAAGTCCTTTGAGGACCTCTGTTGAGATCTCTGTAAGAGAAGAAGCAGTGGTTCTCATAGGATTAAGACGGCTCAGACCGTTTTAAGGGTTTCTTGCGTAGCTTATGCACTGTAGGGGAGTAAGGATTAGCACGCTCATTCGGATGAAGTGAAAGTCTGATTTAGTAGGTTTTCTGCGGAATCCGTATGAAAGTCGTGCGTTCCTGCTACCAGTAAGTGCATTAGCGAAGCAAGGCTGACCCACAGCTTGCAGAGTAGGCGTGCTGTGTAAAAACGTTAGGAACATTCTCTCAGGGCATACCTGACCCAGGGAGTGTGTTCCATACCTTTCTCCCTTCACCCTTTCTGTAGTCCATGGAGGAAAGGTCCGCTTGCCAGCCTGGAATAAAGTACTCTGATGTAAGGTACTACCCGACATCAGAGTGCTTGAAGTGAAAGACTGAGTAAGCGGAGGGGATAAAATCCATAGATAATATCGTTTAGTGAAAAGACAGGAACATTGCTATAATAGGAAAAGAGACACTTATAAGTGTCTCTTTTCTTTCAAGAAGGCTCGAAGGCTTCTTGTTCTATGATTTTGTTGCTTTCTTCTTTTCCTCTCTGACAAAAGCAGAGACCTTTGTGACGATATTTTTCAAGGTGGTGACGTTCTTGCCGTCCTTGGTGTAACTCTCGGGTTTGAAGAATCCTTCAACCTTGATTTTTTTGCCTTTCTTCAGCAGTTCCAAAGTTGTAGAATCATCTTTCTTCACCCATGTTTCAAGACTCAGAATAGAGGAGATCGTAATAGTCTCGTTACCTCTGTTTTCTGTGTGTTTGATGATGATACCGAAGCGTGCGATGGCTGCTTTCTTAAAGTTTGTTACTTCTGCATCCTTGCAAACATAACCTGTAACTGTGAAATTGTTCATTGCGTTCATACTTTTTAATTTTTAAAGTTGATATTTATTTTACGTGCATAAAGAAGCATGCAAGAAGAAGGTGTACAAAAGGCAGGGATGCCCGTCATTTTTTTAAAGTTTATGGATTAGGAGCAGCTGCACTCAGAAACTTTAAAAAAATTACGAGGCAAGTCCTGAAGGCGACCCTTGCAGAACACCGCTTGCGCTAGCTTTGCAAAGGAAAATGAATGTCGGCTTTTTACAAAATGAGAAGGACGCATGGAATGTTTTTAGTAGAAGGTTGATGAAAGGATGAATCCAAGACATGAAAGCTGCCGTTGCTGTTTGGTTCATAAAACATACATAGAACTTGGGAGAGACATCATCAGTATCACGGTTAAGTATTGAGACATGGGTGAAGGAGGATGGTGCTACCCCACAACCTTTTCTGTAGGAAGGCTAAGAGGTCAAGGTATACCTCACAAGAGATATATCGAGGACGAGAAGTATACAGCATGAATTCGTCACTTGGTTTCCTTGATAGAAAGAAAAAGAAGCTAGCATACATCATAGCAAGCAGGAAAGCCTCGATAATAAAGAGAGGCTTGGATACCTCTTTCTTCGTTTAGAATTTTCCTGTCTTTCGTTTTATATAAATAAGGTGATGTCAGTACCTTTTTAATAAGCCTTGCCTGTTGGACGTCGGCTTACCTTATTATAGACTTTACTAATAAGGAGGTAATATTGTTAGATGAAAAATCCATCCTTAATGAGATGGCGTGGGGCGTTAAGCCCCACCGAAAAATTTGAAATTAATCCAACAAGTGATTTTGTTATTTCCAGCAATAAACAATATAAAAAGCGAGTTTCCGCTTTCTCGGTTCTCGCTTTTTATATTTCCACCCATGGCACAACGTTGTAGTTTGTCTTTGCTCAATTTTATATGGTCATTACCCTATAGCCATTGCCTTTTTTTCCAATTCCTCAATGTCTTTCCATGTACACCATTTTGGTTTCAAATCATCTGGAATAACATTCCATCTTTTTTTGAGTTCCGCAATAGTTTCCTCCAGAGATTTCCCCCCCAAGACCAATTTTTTTGTTTCTGTAACGACAATCCCAAGAATCCTCTTGTTCATTTCCTGTCTTACCAATGAAGGCACTTACGTCTTCATAAATCCTCGAAAGCATCATATACAGACCTTTGCACTCGTTCTCTCTTCTCTCCTTATCAGTAATAGGATTGATAATTTCGAATGTGCTTGTAACACAATAGCCTGGCTCTCCATCCATATCGTCAGCAGGGTGACAGGTGTGTAATTCAGTAGGTACTTTTTCATGGTTCATACTAATATCAAGGTAGAATTTTCCATCTTCACCTTTATAGACCATGTTTCCCCAAAAGTTCTCTCCTACTCTTTCTAATTTTAACGTCTTCATAACAATGAGTGGCGGTATTTATTCTGTTGCCTGCAGTTTTGGTTTATTTATATCGGGTTTCTGGAGCTGGCAGCCTTATATTATTTTTTCCATTTCCGTCTGCCCGAGTTTTTTTTTAATGTTCATCGGTACATCTTTTCGCCGTATAGCCTTTTTACGTCGCAAAAAGTAAGTGTGGTTATAAGTAGTATAAGCCAAGACATCACAGAAAAATATCATTGGAATACCATTTTTTAGTAAAAAATGGAAGGCTGCCGTTGATATTTTTCTGTTAAGCGTAGCGTTGTCTTTGCGTTACTACTAACCACCTTAACTTTGCAAAGTGAAACAGGCTCGGCGCAATGATTTCCGTAAAACCACTTATTAAAGCGAGAGGCAGCGAAAGAAATGGAAATATCTCTTATTCATAAATTGAAATATTATAAAAATACATCAATGTGTATTTTTTTAATAATATCAATTGTGTAGAATATATATTGTTTAGAATGTGTGTTTTTCTATTGAAACATTTATGTTTCTTTTTCATGGTCAGAATAAAGTTCTGTCCTTACCGCTCTCCTGGCAGTCCTCCTTGTTTGCCTATGCAATGTAGCGGCAAACATGGAGTGACTGTTAGGGCATCACCAGAACACCCCTTGTATCTCTCACAGTTCACTGAGTAAGTGTGCTGTGTAAGAATCGTTAGGGACACTCAGCGAAAGCATTATTGCCTGAGCCGTGTGTCCCATACCTTTCTCCCATAGTCTCCCTGTAGGGTGTCGGAAGGGAGATCCGCTTTCATTCCCTACAAAGTAGAGTGTCCAAAGGTATTATCTTTGTGACGTTCTACTTTGTAAGGAATGTATGCGGAGGGTTTATTCACCTATAAGGTGTAAGCAATCATCGTTAGATACCTCTAAGCGGACGAAGCTGAATGGTTCGTTCGAAGGCTGCGACCTATGGGAGCAGCTAAAAAACCTCCTGTTGCAAGCAGGAGGGATGAAATTAGGCTTGTGTTTTATGGTATGAAATGAACTGTTGACTGCAAAGTTACTTTTTTTGATATAAAAATCATCATTTTGACTTATAATTCTACTTTATCATCCTAGCAAAGAATATATTATAAGTGTTGTAGATTGATTTAATCTTTACTTTTTATAAATCAAATAAAGCACATCTGTAAAGTAAATTTTTTTGTACATATTCAATCAAAAAGCTTAAATCCTACTGAATTGTTAATTTAGAAAGTAATCAATTTGTTTTTTTAATTTTTTTCTGTTAAACTTATTTCCTTTGTCCAAAAAAATTAAAGAAACAATATATGGGAGCATTTGGAATATTTTTCTTGTGTCTTACTTTCTTTTACCTTCTTTACTATGCTGCTATGATCCTTATGGACATCTACGGCAAGAAAGCCCGCCAGGTTGATGGAGTAGAGGAATTTAAAGTAGGTGGTGGAGCTGGAACTGCTGAAAATCCAGACCAGGTTCTTGAACGAGAAGAAGGTGGATACGATATCATAGGGCATGATGACGAAGTTCCTATTGCTTATCCATTGGAATCATCATCTTCAACCAACGATACATTACCTAATGATTCTGTTGATTCATCTTCTGAATCATCAGAGCAGGAAGGTTCTTCTTATGACGAAATGCTTTTAGCAAAGTCAGAAGGAACTGCTATTAAAAAGGAGTTTCAAGAGGAGTATGATGAAGATGAAATGTTTGAAGCTTCTTTGGAGCCAATGGACGGTTCACGTAAGCTTTTCCGTCACATAATCACTAATATCTAATCTGATGAAGAAATTATTGTCCAAATCATTTTTTCTTGTGACGATTTCTCTTTTTGTAAGAGTTACCACAGTTGTCGCAGACACTTCAATAGGATCTACGGACTATTCAAGTGGCTATGGTGGTTTATCTGAAATGACAGCTTGGGTTTTGGGCTTAGCAAGAGGTCTTGGCTTGTTAATTTATGCTTTAGCTGCTATTCTATCCTTATATAGTGCTACAGCCATATATAAAAAAATCAATGCAGGTGAGGAAGGCTTTTTGAAGTCTGTTTACATTTTGATTGGATCAATTCTATTTTTTTAATATTCTCGACAATGTTTATGCCATCATTCTTTGGCTTCGAACCTCTTCGAGTCAATGGTTTTTGAGAAAGTGTTTTATTATAATATAACATTATTAATCATTTAATTAACAATTTAAAATTTCAAAACAATGGAAATTATTAAATCATTGACCTCTGCTACAAAGAGAGGTGCAAGCAAAGTTCAGAACTTCGTTAAGAACCATCAGGGTGTTGTTCGTACAGCTATGATGATGCTGTTGTTTGTGTCAGTAACCTCTGTTATGGCTCAGACACCTGCTGGTTCTGCTGGTTCTAAAGCCTTCACAGCCGTTACTACAGACTTGAAGACTTACGTTCCTTTGATCCGTAACCTCTGCTATGCTCTTGCAGGTATCGTTGCTATCGGTGGTGCTATCAGCGTTTACATTGCAATGAACAACGAGGAGAACGACGTGAAGAAGAAGATCATGATGGTGGTTGGTGCTTGTATTTTCTTGATTGCAGCAGCTACTTACCTGCCACAGTTCTTTGGTTTGTAATCAGTCATGAAGCAGGTCGTCCGAGAAAATCCAAGCTACCCAGTTTTCAAGGGACTTCAACGTCCTCTTGAATTCATGATGCTCCGTGGTCGCTATATTTACTGGGGGGCAGGAACGCTCTTGGGTGGTATTGTTGGTTTTCTCGGCGGCTACCTGTTATTAGGGTATGTAGTTGCCCTGATCATCGCTACCGCCGTACTTTCGTACGGTGGTGTGATGATAATGTTAAAACAGAAAAAAGGCTTACACTCAAAAAAAGAGCATAAGGGTCTTTATATCTTTACTCATTCACGTTGTTTTTATAGAAAATGGTAAGTTTAGTAGCAATTTTTTGTCTCTGCTCGATTCTTCTTGGAATGGCTCTTTCAGTACGTCTTTTCGGTACTGGAGGTAAGCGTGCGAAAATTTTCTCCGACATCTACTATAGCATAGAAGATGCTGGTGACTTTGCTGTTGTCTATACAAAAAAAGGTGATTTTTCTGCTGTTATCAAGATGACTAATCCAGTCAGAAAGTATTCAGCAGATATTGATGGTTATTATTCTTATAATACCCTTTTCAATAACATCCTCCAAACTTTAGGTACTGGCTTTGCTTGCATAAGCAGGATGTATTTGTTCGTCGTCGTTTTGATATGATGAAAGCTGCAGGCAAGGACACCAAATATGGTTTTCTTACGTCAGCCTATCTAAAATTCTTCTCTGGTCGTTTGTACACTGATGTAACAACTTATCTTGTTATTACTCAAAATAATAAGAAGACTGGTTTTTCAGCTTTTGATGAGAAAGTCTGGCGTATATTTAAGACCAAAGTTGCTAAGGTCATGGACCAACTCCATGATGGTGGCATTAAAGCTTCATTTCTCGGTATTGATGAATGTCGTGATTATGCAGATCGTTTCTTTGCAGTCAATTTCCGTGATGAAGTCTTTTCTATGACAGACTTTAAGGTTGACAATGAGAGTATCCGTATGGGTAATCGTCATTGTAAGATATATAGTCTTCTTGATGTTGATGATGTTGGTCTTCCTGGTTTTCTTCGTCCCTATACAGATCTTCATGTCAACAATACCAATATGCCTGTAGACCTTCTTAGTGCTATAGATAGTATTCCAGGTGCCGATACAGTTGTATATAATCAGGTTATTTTTATTCCGAATCAGAAGTCTGAGTTATCAAGGCTCGATAAGGTAAAGAACCGTCATGCTTCTCTTCCAAGTCCAGGAAATCAAGTGAGTGTTGAAGACATAAAGAAGGTACAAGAAATTATTGCACGTGAAGGTAAGCAGCTTGTTTATGCTCACTATAATATGATAGTAGCAGCCCCTGCAACACAGGACTTACAGAAGATTACCAATCATCTGGAGAATATCTTTGATCGTCAAGGTATTCATCTTTCTCGTCGTGCATACAATCAGCTTGAACTATTTGTTTCAAGCTTCCCTGGTAACTGCTTTCAGTTGAATAAGGATTACGACCGTTTTCTCACTTTAAGTGAAGCTGCTCTTTGTCTTATGTACAAAGAGAGTCAAGTGAAAGGTGATGAGAGTCCTTTGAAATGTTGGTACACGGATCGTCAAGGTGTTCCTTTAGCTGTTGATACTACTGGTAAGGAAGGTAAGGTTAAATACACTGACAACAGTAATTTCTTTGTTTTAGGTCCATCTGGTTCTGGTAAGAGTTTCTTTATGAATACCGTCATGAGACAGTACTATGAACAGGATACTGATTGTGTGATTGTAGATACAGGTGATAGCTACGAAGGTCTTTGTAATATCTTTGAAGGTACGTATATCAGCTATAGCAAGGAACGTCCTATTTCCATGAATCCTTTTAAGGTTACAGAGGCAGAGTATAATGAGAACTTTAATGAGAAGAAAGGATTTCTTCGTTCTCTCATTTTTCTTATTTTCAAGGGAAATAAAGCTCCAACAAAGCTTGAAGAGACAATCATCAACCAAACTATTACAGAATACTATACAGAGTATTTCACTCCATTTGAAGGCTATACAGAAGAAGAGCGTAAATCTATGCGTGAGCTTCTACTTTTAGTAGATAAGAAGAATGGTGAATATGAAAAGTATGAGAATGAGTTAGAGAAACTTTATGAAAGAGATAATTTTGAGGAAGATCCTGATGAAGAGATAGAGGCAGAACTCCGCCGTCGTGAGGATAAACGTAAACGTGATAAGCGTTTGCGCACTAAGCTTCAAAATGTTATTGATGATTCTGCAGCAACACCAGGAGAAAAGGAATCAGCTCTGACCGCTCTCCAACGTCTCACTCCAGAGGTTGTGGAAGGTAAGTATCTTGCGAGAATAAATAAACGTATTGACCGTATGGAGCAACGTCGCAAGAAACTAAGAGTCAAAGAACTCTCTTTCAACACTTATTACGAGTATGTTTTGGAACGTATACCTCAGATCATGCGTGAACAAAATGTTCTTTTCGATATTGACAACTTCGCTGCTATTCTAAAACCTTTCTATAAGGGTGGTGAAATGGAGGTCACACTGAATAATGATATGGACTCTTCTCTCTTTGATGAGAAATTTATTGTCTTTGAGATTGATAAGGTAAAGGATGATCCAGTCTTATTTCCTATCATTGTCCTTATCATTATGGACGTTTTCACGCAAAAGATGCGTATCAAGAAAGGTAGAAAATGCCTTGTAATTGAGGAAGCGTGGAAAGCCATTGCTACTCCAACTATGGCAGAGTATATCAAGTATCTTTATAAACAGCTCGTAAGCATTGGGCTATGGTGGGTGTTGTCACTCAGGAAATCGAGGACGTAACCTCCAGTGAAATTGTTAAGGAGGCTATTATCAATAACTCTGATGTATTTATGCTTCTTGACCAGAATAAGTATAAAGAGAAGTTTGACAAGATCAAGACAGTTCTTGCGCTTACAGACATAGACTGTAAAAAGATTTTTACTATTAATCGTTTGGATAATAAGACTGATAGAAGTGCTTTCAAAGAGGTTTATATCAAGCGCGGCATCACTGGTGATGTTTATGGTGTTGAGGAACCTCGTGAGTGTTATATGGCATATACGACCGAGAAAGCAGAGAAAGAGGCATTGAAGCTTTATAAGCGAATGCTCTCTACTGATTATCAGCATGCCATTGAGGCATTTTGTCGAGACTGGGAGCGTAGCGGTATCAAGAAATCATTAGAGTTTTCAAAGAAAGTTCTTGCAGAAGGAAAGCCTCTGAATCTTCAAAAGAGTCTTACTTCAAATTAGAATATATCAATATGAAGCATTTCAATTCTTATTCACGGTTTATACTATTCCTGCTTCTCACGGTTCTGTCCGTGAGGGCAGGCTATGCAGCTTCTTGGGTTTCTATCAATCACGACAAGAAGACAATTGGCATGATGGTTGGAGCTTTATATGCCGAAAATATGACTGAAAAGAAATCTAATGAAGCATTGAAAGAGATTTTATCAAACTATAAGTCCGCAGCTATTGCTTCCACTGGTATTTATTTAAAGGAATACATGGAGCACAAGGCAATGAGTGATCCTACAAGTTACTTTACTTCCTCTAAGGAGTATTTTTATTATCGTCATATTTTCGATACTGCAGTTGGTATTGGTAAAAGCGTTAGTCAGCTTTCCCCTTATTTAGTTAAGTCTCCAGAAAAGATTTTCTACTGGGGTACTTATATGTTTCAGACCTGTGATGAGACTATCGAACTTTGTAAGTTATTCCAGTCTGTCTGCACTAATGGTAAACTCGGTTTTGAAGGTATCCGTTTTCGTGAACTTGCTCCAGACTTGAAGAAGTTTGTAAATCCAGTGAAGATGGATTTAAAGAACTATGAGGAGAAGTTAAATGATCTCACTTCTACGAAAGGATTAGAGGATCTTAATGAATCAGATTTGCAAGAAGCTCTCTATGATGTGGCACAAGCTGGTGTAAGTATTGCAGCCAGTGGTTGGCATGGTGTTGATGATCTTGCTCTGAATCTTAATCCTCATTCGAGAATTGTAAAGCCTTAAAAATGAAATATACTGATGCAGTTTATTTGTATGAAGGTTTTAGAGAAACACGTGAGCAAATGCAACGCCTTGCGAACATCAATGCAATAAAGAGTACTATTCGTAACCTTATTGAAGTTAACGGACATGAAGTTGCAGACCGTATCTTTCATATTGCAGACTACAATGTGAATACCTATATGGCTGACTATGTAAGAAATGAGTCGGATGGTTATTTCACTCAGCGTTACTATATCTATAGTGAAGATGCTGGGACAAAAGTTCTTTGCAACTATTCGCCAAAACCTGATGCTGATCGTGATAAGCCTTGGGTTGGTTGGTTGCATTTTATTAGTCCAGAGGATAAAGTCGTCTGTCACATAATGACCCCATCAGAGGATGCTGCTGCAAGGTCAACGTCAGAGAGGCTATCTGGCTGGAGTCAAGCTTCGGTAGATAAATATAATATTGAGCACCCTGGTCATAATGCAACTATCACCTATTCTCTTCTACATGAGAATCTTAACGAGACTTACAAGCACCTCTGGGGAAAAACGCACACTAAGCGACACTGCTTTTATGGCTATGCTATTAAAGTTGTCGACATCTGGAATACAAAAATGTTGTCTATGATGCTGTTTTCGATAGCCGTACAATGAACAAGCAGGTCTTTGAGGAACAAATGAAGATGAAGCTTGCAGAACTCAATAGTGAAGGTGATGAGAGTGTTTATAAGATTGGGTATGATGATCCTGTCCCTTATCAGTCTGCTTCACCTTCTGAGTTAGCCCAAGCAAGCACAGCTACATTTACTCTTGATTGTCAGTCTGGAGAAAAACTTGCCTCCTCTTCTTTACAATGGAAAGAGAATGGAAATCAGGGAAAGAGCCTTACGCCTTCTTCTATAAATTTTGCAATGGAAACGGAACTGGACTTATCTTCTATGAAGAAAGACCTTAACGCAATGGACCGTCTTATAGAAGAGAATGCTCAAGCTATGCGCCAAAAGAATCAGGAAATTGCAGCTTTAAATATTGAATATAAAACGACGTTCACCCTTATGCAAGAGGAGTCACGTAGAGGCAACTATATAAAATATCAAGAATTACGTAAACAATTAAAAGAACTTGATATTAAGATTCAATCTTTGAAGAAGCAATATAGTGACCTTGAAGTTGAGTCATCTACTCTGAAAAATAAGCGTGATGAATTAAAAAATGACTATGATGATACTACTGATGGAGGCAATAGACTACCTGCTATCATGAAGTCTCTTGAATCTGCTTTTGGTCTTACATGGAAGGGTGATGGTCAATGGGACACCAGCGATGGTTCTTGTTATCGTTATACTCGTAAGGCAAACTATCGGAATCTTGGAGAGCTGACCTTTAAGGCGGAACTTACACTCTATTCAGGTCCAAAACACTTTATAGGCATTCGTATTCACAGAGCAAAGTTGAATATAGACTGGAAGCTTACAAATGAGAATCCTCATTCTGATGTTGTGGAGGTTTTACAACTTGATAAAGGATGGTCAGATAAGGAAAAGGCTGATAAGGTCAATGAACGTATATCCTACTGGCTACAGAGTAATCCAAACTGTACTTGTAGAGTAGAGTATAATAAGGAGAATAAGGATAGTCTTAATGATGTTGATGATGCTGCTCATCTACTCTGGGTTAGTGATCGTCTTGCGATAGCCAGTGAGATTGACAGTAGGCTCTCAAAAATCTATTCTGACTTACAATTTCTTTTAGGTTATTATAAGGTGAAGAGTAGTATTAAGGACTTTCTCAAGCAACAGATTATCTCGGTTGTTTCAGTCAATGCTAAGAATACTCTTGCATTAGACTGCCTTGAAAGGTGGAGGTCTTGTAATGACAGTACAAGATACTCTAATCCAAAGGAAGGTGAACGAGTTAATATTCATGAGATTGCCAGTAGACCTATCGTCTCTTCCAGTTCTCCATAAAATATAAGTTTAATATTTAATATACAATGATATGGTTATGAAAAGAGTGTTTGTTATAATGGCATTCAGCATCTTTTTCCATTATTCAAAGTTATCTGCAACAGGTTACAATTTTGACTTTGTAAGTGTTGAAGCCGTCATCAAAGAGAGTAAGTCTGCAGGATCTATGAATCTCTCTCGTGCAGCCATAGAGATCTATAATCGAGGCTTGCATAAGGAGAGTAATGAAAAAGCCATTGATTATGAGAAGATAGAGAAGCGATTGGATAAATATCGCCGTTGTATGGACTATATAGATGTCCTCTATACAGGTGCTTCAACAGTCGGACAATTTATCAGAACCTACGATACTGTTAAAGAAAGTATCAAAGAATATCGTACTCTATTGAAAGAGTATGGTGACTATATAACTCATACAGGTCGTATCTCTACAGCAGATGCTTATATAATAAGAAACTGTGAAGAAACCATTAGCCATGCAGTGGAAGATTCAAAAGATGTGTATGGAACTCTGACAATGATTGGTGCGTTTTGTTCAGGCAAACTTCCATGTAAGGCAGAGGATCTGCAACTTATTTTAGCTGGTCTAAATCTCAACCTTCAACAGCTTGGTAACAACCTTATGGCTGGTTCTGAACGCCTCAGATCATATATGCTCCTACGTACTTGGGGCTGGGGTAAAGGTCTTTATAAGGCACGTCCTACCAGTGAAATATGTGATGAAGCTCTTGCTCGTTGGAAGAACAAGGCTATAGGTATCATGTCTGGTCGTGATACTGAATATAGTAGAGGTAAGGAAAACCCTTTTGCTGCAAGTTATACTGATTATTCTCCTTGGGAAAATTAAATAATGAACGTCATGAATTATAACAGAATTAATAGGCTTTGCATTTGGATTTCACGTGCAACCCTAATCCTTTTTCTTCTTTTTGCTTCAAGCATAGTTTCTGCTATTGAGCATACTTATAACCACGATGAGTCTTTTATGCAGCAGTTTTTAGTTTCAGAGACTGGTGCTGGAAGTCTTACACCGCAAGCTTATTATACTATTTCTCATAGAAAATACTCCAAGGTTGCTTATATGTATAGTAAAGCTCCAGCACGTTTAAAGTATATGTATGATCTAAAGAAAGAAATTGAGTATTCTGATACTATTGATTCTGTTTAAGCGTAGGGCTAAGCTTGCAGCTATTGACATGGCAGAACGTGACCCTCTTGCTGACTTTGTTTGGTATCAGGGTGTAGGTAATAATATATCAGCAGCTCTTGGTGTCATGAAGAGTAATATTCAACGTCTTTCTTCTTATGGAACAGAGAGCGAGTTTACTGAGTGGCAGAATCAGTATAATTTACTTCAAGGTTCTGTGAACTGTATCCGTCAGGCTTATCTTCCCAATTCAGAACGTCAGCGTGAATATACACGTATATTCGCTAAGGCTCAGCAGTTGAACTCTGATCTTGCTGCTCGTATTGATTTTCTCTATGCTTATCGTAAAATGAGAGAAGCAGAGGCAAAATCTCGTCCAGCTGAGCATATTGATCATGCTGTTATTGCAGCTCGTGTTTTGCTTAAATGGCAGGATAGATGGAAAAAGAACTAATTATTAATTTATTCGAGTTAAATATCTTTGAACATGAACGCCGAAAGGCATAAAATGTACTATTATGGACTTAAATGAAACTCTCAATCAATTGTCAAGTACGACACTGGGAGCCAATCTCTTTGAAGATGAGATTGACAATGTTGTCTTTGCAACAAATTCTTTCTTGACAGATCCATCTTTCACAGGACAGAATGGTCCTTTTTGGTGGATTCTCCAGATGTCAATGGCACTTGCTGCTTTATTTGCCATTATTATGGCAGCAGGAATGGCTTATAGAATGATGGTTAAGGGAGAAGGACTTGATCCTTTGAGACTTCTTCGTGTACTTGGAGTGGCAGCCGTTCTTTCTCTTTGGTATCCTAATGTTTCTTTCTCTATCTTAGGAACTAGTACTTCTGGATTCAGTATTTTGGACGTGCTGGCTTATATACCTAACAAAATAGGTGGTTATACAAAAGCACTATATGACTCAGAAGCAACACAGGTAAAAGAAACCTACGTTAAACTTCTTCCTCTCGTAGAGAAACGTGATACAATGTCTATTAATACACAGGCTCTTACTGGTGTTGCTGCAAAAGTACTCGATAATACAAATAAAGAAAATGCCTTAAATTCTCATTTAGGTTCAGAGGCAACCACAAAGGAGCGTATCAATGTCGAAAAAGCTGCTGGTAAGGCAGTTTTTGCAGGAACTGTTGTTGCTCTTGATAAGGTTGTTATGTTCCTTGCTATCTTACTTTATCGAATAGGTTGGTGGAGTACGATATATTGTCAGCAGATACTTCTTGGTATGCTTACTATCTTTGGTCCTATTCAATGGGCGTTTAGCCTTCTACCGAAATGGGAGGGGGCTTGGGCAAAATGGATTACGAGGTATCTTACAGTTCATTTCTATGGTGCAATGTTATTCTTCGTAGGCTTTTATGTTCTCCTTCTCTTTGATATAGTTCTTTCTATTCAGTATGAGAATCTTAAAGCTATCACCAGTGGAGCTTCTGCAGGTCTTTCTGCTTATGTAAATAGTTCTCTTATGACATCAGGATACCTTCTTGTTGCGAGCTGTGTAGCTATAAAGTGTCTTAACTTAGTGCCAGACCTTGCTGCTTGGATGATTCCAGAAGGTGACACAGCTTTCTCTACTCGTAATTTCGGTGAAGGCGTTGCAGCAGAAATGCGTTCAGTAGCACAGTCTATCAGTCGTGGTCTTACAAAATAACAAGTCATGCCAGTATTAAAGAATTTAGAAAATAAGATAAAGCTTTGCCTAACCATTAGCACTCTGGTCATCATCGCCTGTGTTGTGGTTAGTCTTGGCAGTATTGTCATTGCAAGAGGCATGGTTCAAGATGCTAACAAGAAAATATATGTTCTTGATGGTAATGTGCCTATCCTTGTTCGACAGACAGAGCAGGATGCTAATCTCGGTATCGAGGCAAAGAGTGATATAGAGTTGTTTCATCACCTCTTTTTCACACTTTCTCCAGACGATAAGTATATTCAATATACGATTAAGAAGGCTCTCTACCTTGTTGATGAGTCTGGTGCAGCTCAATATAATGCGCTGAAAGAGAAAGGCTTTTACAACAATGTTATTGGTACAAGTACTGTTTGTAGTATCTTCTGTGACTCCATTAAGTTTGACGAAAAGAGTATGAAATTCGTCTATTATGGTCGCCAGAGGATAGAACGCCGTACAAGTATCCTTTATCGTTCTCTTATCACTGCAGGTAAGTTAAGACGTATTCCTCGTTCTCCTAATAACCCTCACGGTCTTCTCATAGTCAACTGGAGAACCCTAAAGAATCAGGACATAGAGGAACAAGCAAAAACAGATTTTTAATTAAAAAAAATATTATTATGGGAATTAAGAAAATCATCTTGGGCGAACCAATGCCTGATAAGAATGATCCAAAAATACAAGCAGAAGTATGAACGTGACGTAGAGGCAGGACGTAAATTTGCTAATGCTTCTGGTCTTGGTTGGTTAAGCGGTCGGATTACCATCTTTGCTAAGAATCATAAAGAGGCTTTCCTTTTTATTACGTTTGGTACGGTCATTCTTCTTTTTTCGCTGAATATTATTGGTATGGTCATGACTTATCGTGCCAGTCATTCTAATCAGCCGGCACAAAGTGTTCAGAGAGTTGATTCAGCTATGCGCCGTCAAGCTTCTCCAAAGGCATCAGATATTATACGTCATGGCAATCCTCGTCTTTACGGTGAATAAAATTATAGACTATGCAACTATTTAAAAAGAAAGATATTCATATTAACTTCCGTCAGCCGAAGTATATCTTCCCTGCCTTTCTTTATCTCCCTCTGTTACTTGTTGGTTATGCTGTAACAAGTATGTTTGCAGAGCCAGAGGAGGCAAAGGCTGCTCAGCGAAGTGACTACATACAGAGTGATTTGCCAGAAGCAAATATCTCTGCTGATCTCGGTGATAAGGAATCAAACATCGAGGATCAGTATGGTATGATCTCCGACTCAACGGCAATGAATAATGTTGAAAATGACAATGATTCTGTTAATAAGAAACTTGATTATCAGTCACGCTATTCAGGTCGTGAATTAGAGCTATTGCAGCAACAGCAAAACGATCAGAAAGAGTTACAACAGCTTCGTGCAATGCAGAGTCGTGTACAGCGTAATACTTCTTCTGGCGGTGGAGGTTTCTCTTCTCCAATTAGTGAGTCTGACATCAAGAGAGTACAGCAGAAACGCCGTCAAAACGCCTTTGGTCAGTTAGAGGATGATTTGTATGGTGATGATTCTGACGATCCAATGAAGTCATTTTATGACTCAAATGGATTTGATGCAAATGGTAGACCTCTTCGCAATGGTAATAGGAAGGGGAACGGCAGTGGCGTATCACAAGGTAATACAGATGAGTCAATTCCTTCTTCTGTACAAGATGTAAAGGAAAAGCCTCTTGCTGTTACAAAAGCGAAATCGGCATCTGATTACTTCAACACAATCCGACCTGGCAAGACACAGTCTTCTCTCATTACTGCTATCATAGATGAAAATATAAAAGCTGTTGAAGGAAGTCGTATTCGTCTTCGTCTTCTTGATGATATTGACATTGAAGGTCTTATTGTAAAGAAGGGGACATATATCTATGCTATTATGGGCGGTTTTGGCTCTCAACGTGTGCATGGAACTATCCAGAGCATTTTAGTAGGTGACGAAATTGTACATATCAGTCTCTCTATGTATGATACAGATGGACTTGAAGGTTTATATATACCTGAGAGTTCTTTCCGTGAGACATCCAAAGAACTATTAGAGTCTGCTACAGACAATCCAGGTTCTCTGACTAATAGCTATGGTTCTTCTCAGAACGCTCTAAAGACTTGGGGTAATCAAGTTGTTCAGAACGTTTCTCAGAAGGTTATGAATAGCCTCCAGCGTAGGGTTAGAAAGAATCGTGTACTCTTAAAATATGGTACACGTGTCTATCTTATAAACTCTTCTCCAGAGTCAGGGAATAACTCTCGTCCTCGTCGTGGAACACAGCAGTCTAATGACACATCTAACAGATAAATATATATATTCAAATATTAGAATTTACGTATATACAACAATATAACAATTATACAATGAATATTTTTAATTATTTCAATATAGGTCGCAAAGCTGTTGCTCTGGCAGCGTTTTTGTTCACCACCTCTACCTTTGCACAGAAGACTTGCATGGATGTCGAAAAAGTAACTGTAAATGAGAATGTAACAACCGTTATCACGGCTTCTGAGCCTATTCAAGTTGTAGACATTTCAACAGATAAGGTTGCAGGTGCAAACCCACTGGAAAATGTTGTAACAGTGAAACCTAAGCAGGGCGGTTACAAGGATGGTGAAGTCTTGGCTATCGTTACGGTTATTACAGAACGTTATAGAGTTCAGTATTCTTTAGTTTATACAACTCATATTGATGAAGCTGTTTCAGACAAAGAAGTAGAACTGATTGAACGTAATGCTTTTCACAATCCAGCCATCAGTATGTCAACAACAGATATGGTAGGCTATGCTATGAAGGTTTGGAACAGTCCTGCTCACTATCGTAATGTATCAACACGTAAGGACAAATTGAAGATGCGTCTTAATAACATTTATGTAGTAGGAGATTACTTCTTCATTGACTTCTCTGTAGAAAACAAAACGAACTTACAGTTTGATATTGATGAGCTTCGTGTAAAACTTCAAGATAAGAAGATAGAGAAATCAACTAATGTACAGACTATCGAATTACGTCCAGCCTTAGTTCTTGATCGTTCTACGAGTTTCAAGAAAGGGTATCGTAACGTTATCGTACTTAAGAAGATGACATTTCCAAATGATAAGGTACTGACACTGGAGTTGTCGGAAAAGCAGATCAGTGGTCGTACCATATCATTAGACCTGGATTATGAGGATGTTCTTAGTGCAGATTCATTTAATTCTATTTTACTCACTGGTAAATAATCAGATTATGAATAAAAAAATATGCTTCGGATGGAAATGGAAGGGAGTTTGTCTTCTGGCAACTCTTTTTCTTCTCAGTTCCCCAGGAGATTTGTTTGCTCAGTCGAATGCTAACCACCTCTTAGTAGGTGGTGGCATTTCCTATAAAAACGGAGTTGATGTAACTATAGGCTTTGAGCACACCACTTCTTATCATAACGCTTGGGAATATTTCGCAAATGGATATGTTCAGTACGCTAAAGATCCTGATACTGGCACTATCACTAATCGTAGCTTTTTTCATAACTACCATACATGGATGTTTGGTGCAGCTTATAAACCATGCGTTATAAGAGGACGTAATCATCATGGAAATATTCGTCTTGGCGCAATGGCTGGAAGCGATACTGATAAATTTGTAGGCGGTGGTACTGTAGGTTATGAACACTCTTACTGTCTTCATAATGACTGGGAGGTATTTCCAAGTCAAGGAGGATGTCGTAGTGAGAGGAGAAGATCTATTTCGTACTGGTGTTAGCGTTGGTGTGAAGATTCCACTCAACTGATAAGTACCAATTAAAGATACAATTATTGTAAGAAATTCCTTAACATAAAAATTATAGCTATGCCAAATCCTATTGAAATACTTGCTAAAGGTGGAAAATCCCTCCTTAAGAAGGCAGCAGAAAGTAAAGCTGCTGTAGAAGATCTTGCTAAAGACGGTGTCAAGGCAGGAAAGGGTGCTGTGCGTTCTTCTCGTTCTGCTGCTAAGAATCTATTAGAAGATTCACATAGCCTTTCTTTTAGACAAAACGTTCCTCATGCAGAGGTAAAAGTACCTAAGGCTAAAGCTGTATCTTCTGGTGCTGGAAAACACATTGAAAAACCCCTTCCAACAGAGCATGGCGGTGGCGTTAAGCCCACTAAGGCTCAATCAATAGAACCAAAAGCACCTAAAAAAGGAGTTGCTTCTACTACGCACAAAACCGAAACTGGTGCTCACGAAGGTCACAATAGTAAATCTGCCACTCCATCAAAGCGTAGTGGTAGCGCACATCAGAAGGCTAACCCAGAGGTTGCTCCAGCACATGAGAAAACTTCTGGTAATAGAGTCGCTTCTTCAAAGAAGACTTCTCACCCAGAAACTCCAGCTTCTAAGGAAATTCCTACAAAAGAAAAAACTGTTTCAAAGGCATCTGGAAAAAAAGAATCCGTTTCTGCTCATAAAGCAGAGGAACTGAATGTGTCTTCTAAGGAAATTTCGCCAAAGGGGAAACAAGTTAAATCAGCTCCAGAGCATAGTGAGAAAGAGGCTGCAAGCAAGATTTCTAAGGAGTCAAAAGCAAGTAAAGAGTCTACCAACTCATCTGAAATAAAAAAAGAGAAAGTATCTTCGCCTTTGGCAAATGCGAAGGAGAATGATAGTCTTGTTAATGAAGCTTCTATAGCAAGACGTAATGCAGCCAAAGCAGAACAGATGTTTGATAAACTCGGTACTCATGAGAGTATGGTTGCTTGGCGTGATGCAATGGAGAAGTCTGCTGCTCTTGATGAAAAGGTAATGGCTTTAGGTGATTCTGCTGCTAAAGCCTCTGGTATTAAGAATGGCTCTGCCGTTAAGTCAGAAATAGACAATGCCATTGACTCTGCTATTGAAGCACGTGTTCGTGTAAAAGAGCTGAAAGAAGAAGTCAAAGAAAATCCTGCTCTACAAAAGGAACTTTTTCTGCTCTTGATGCTGAGAAATCAGCTACCGAGAGAGCTATGCAGTATGGTAATTTCACCGAAAAGGAGATTACTAAGGGCTTTAAAGCACGCTTTGGTGAAGTAGAGAAGACTGTTGACGATACTGTTGTCAAAGGGCAGCCTATGGGTACCCCTAATAGAGGTATCCCACAAGGAAAGTATTCTGGACTGTCTGAGGAGAATCAAATGAAGATCCTCGGCGAAGAAAATGCTATTGAAAGGAGTAAGGTGTCAGTCCAGGAAAAGAAGGTTGATGTAGATGCTTCTATTAAACAGGAAGACTCTGCTCTTAAAAAGTATAAAGCAGAGAATGAGGCAGAGCTTGCAAAAGAAAAGCTTGCTATTGAGAAGGAGAAGATAAGTGCAGAAACTGTTGCAAAGCAGGAAGAACATTCTCTTAATAGATTCAAAGCTGAAAGCGAAGTAGAACTCAATAGAGAAAAGAATATTATTGAAAAAGAGAAGGTCTTTTCTGAGTCCAGACGTGGTGAGCGTGAACTGGGTCTAAAAGAAAGGGAACTGGAGCTAAAAGAAAAAGAGATTAATACCGAGAAATCAAAGGCTCGTGTTGATCTTATTAAAAAACCTATTGGTTATGTCGCTGCTGTGGGTGCTGTTTATGGTGGTCTAAAACTTGTCGCTCATGATGGTGGTCTTGTCAAGCAGGTTGACGACACTTTAAATGGTGTCAAGGAGTCAAAAAGAGACAAAGATGGTAAACTTATTGAGCCAGAAACGAATCTCTTAGGACATACTTCTGAAACCGTTCTTGGTAAGGAAACTACTCAAAGGATTGGTTCTGCTGTTGATGGATTAGAAGGTGCAGCTGGTACTGTTCTCAGGGATGGTCAAAAGGTCTTTAACTTCACATTTGATACAGCAAATGGAGTAAAGGATAAAGTCTCTGATGTTGTTGATTACACAGGTAAAAAAGCAACAGATTATCTCGATAATTCTGGTGGTTCAAAGTATTATAGCCGTGCTATAGATCCAGCTACAGGGCAACCAATTCCAACTGCATCCTCCCCACGTAGTACAGTAGAAGAAACCATTGATAATCTAAGAAATGGCAGGATAAGCTCTACAGAGATGGGCAAAGTAGGATTAGGTGCCTTAGCATTAAAGACATTTGGGAAAAGTCCTATTGCTCTTGCAGGGAAGATAGCTGGTGTAGCATTCGGTTTAGATGGTCTTCATGACATGAATGTTCGCAATCGTAACCAAGGAGTATCACCTGTAATTGGACCTTACAATCCATATTATGATAATAATCTTATTGAGTCTGTTAAGCCAGTTTCTCAGGACGATTCTTATCACATGAAACGCTGATATTATTAGATTACTTATGGGACAGCAGTTTAAAACTGTCCCATATACTTTAAAACATGAAAATATGAGATATTCAAAGGATATGCTATTAGAGTCTGATTCTGGCTTTATGATGCCATTTGAATTGGACGAAAACAACTCTGTTCCTGTGATATTGGATTACGGTCAGCAAACACATCCAAATACTGGTGAAATGTTCTTTCATAAAGGTGTTGATTTTGCTCTTTCTGAAAAGCCCCTTTTTGGAATTGCGACAGGTACAGTTAAAGGCTACGGAGAAGAAGGTATTCACGACAAATTTATTATCGTTTCATACGATAATTATGAAGTAGAGTATGGTCATCTTTCTGAATGTTATGTAAAATATGGTGATACTGTAAAAGCAAGTCAACATATTGCTTCCAGCGGACCGTTTCTTCATATTGGTGTTCGTTTTCAAGGACAGGACATGAATCCGTTTGAGTTTCTTGACATGATATTTTCAAATATCAAGCATTTATCTACCTGTAAGAAGACTCGTACGCCTTTTATGGATGACTTTGGAGTGATTGTTCCATCATCCTATGATAATGAAATGGATGAAATAGAGAAATTAATGAGTAGATGGCTTCCTAGTTATTATAATGAAATAAATAACAAGAGTTATGTTTCATCAACTCGTATTTCTGGAAATCTTCAATCTCTTCTATCTCAAGCAGCAGAAGAAAATCTTTATTATGAAGTCTGTCCAACAGTCAGCAACCCTCTTGGTTTGAGTCCAAAAGGTGTTAATGTTGCATCAAAAATTCTCGATCTATTAATTGAGGATTTCCTTGCCTTTGTCGTCTTACGTTTTAATGTATATCCAGAATCATGGAGTAAAGATAGATGTAAGGAGTTTTCTGATGGATTGGTAAAGGATGGGCTTGTTGTAGATCCTTTATCTGATATGCAACCTGATATTCGTAGTTATGATATAAAGCGTGTTGCAAGTATTTATTTTGATACGTCAGGTAGTCGAGTATGGACAAAGGCATGGTTTAATGGAAGTGATAAAGGTGAGCATGCCATTGAAATTAATCGTGACATGGCGATTAAGTTCAACAAGAATGAGATCAGCCGTGATGTTTGGCTGTCAAGGTTCTTTCCAAAGCAGATGCAGAATGTAAGGAAAGCTGTCTCAGAGGCTAAAATGCAAGTGTTTGGTATAAAACAATAGGATTATGGGCAACTTAAATAAGAAAGATCAGAATATTGCTGAGCTGGAGTATTGTCTCAATCAATATTTTGGCAAACATATAGCCCCTGTCTATGAGCAGGGATTGAAGTATGTCAAAGAACAAGCTGATAAGGAAGTTTCTGATTATATAAAAGATAATCACTCCAAGGCTGTAACTAACCGTATGGATGATGCCGTTGCTTATTTCGGTGAAACGGTTTGGGTTCGTACTACTGGAGATTGGAATAATATTAATTTCTCCGCCTTTTCAACTGTTGTGGGAAAGAAGTTTGCCAATAATCACAAGCTTTGGGAAGATCTTGACCTGCTAACAACTAAATACAGAGAAGCTTTTATTAAAAAGATGGGAGCTGATAAATACAAAAGTTTGTCAGCAGAATATGGTCAGTATAATGGAGTTCCTGATGTGGCAATGAATTATGTTCTTGCTAAACTTCATGATTTAACGGTTAGGAAATTCTCTCAGGACAATATGCCTAAGAGTAATATGGATTATGTTTGGAAGAAGGGATTTGAAGATAGCCTTTTAAAGGGTATCTACAATCTTGCTGCTAATCCTCAATCTGAGTTTCTATCAGAAATCCGTCATCACGGAGTTGAAAGTTATAAGGCAAATACTGCCATGAAATTAGGTGCAAGAACGGTGTCTTCTATTATTGATGCACCGTTATTTGCAGCTACAGGTGGTTATGGTACTGCCGTTGCAGCAACAAAAACTACAGCTGTTGATGTCGGAGTACGTTCTGCCTTTGAAGAGGGATTTATCGATAAGGCTGTTAATGCTTTACGTCCTGGCAAACCAGGCTTTGCACTTATCTCTCCTATAGGTGCTGTCATCTTACCACGGCTATTTCCTAGCTTATCAAAAGATGAAACTACAGAAAATCTTACCGCAATAGAAGCCATTAGTGTTGACATTGCTGGTAATAAGAATTACCTTGATAATTTAAATAATCATAGTAAAGGGTATAGGAATAAATCAAGCCAAAATATTTATTCTATAAACAATAGTCTGAGAAATAAGGTGTCTGTTTCTTTCAACGAATCTATTTCGCAATCAACCTTTTCTAAACTTCTTAATAAGTGGAAAGGTGATGCCTCTTTAGCTCATGAATCAACACGTAAGACCCTTAATATGTATGATATAGCATATCGTAGCACAGCACCAGTACCAGCATGGATGAATAAAGTTTCTGAGAAAGACTGTATTCATTATGCTGCTCGATTTTTATCTTATGCTGTTCGTATGAACAAACAGGGTATAGATAAGATTAAGGTAGGAAATCGTATCTTATCATTGGATCAGATTGCACAACGTGCTTTTGATTATGCTAACGCTGCAGAGAAGAAAATGCACTCTCGTAAAGAACAGCACCTTTCTGTCAAGTCTTCTCAGTCCACTGACAATAAACGAACTCTAAAAGCTCCTTTTGATTACCAGGCTTTTCGTAATCATCGTGAATATGATATATTAAGTGTCATTGGAAATAGAGTTGACTCTACTCGCAAGATTCCTTCCTGGATGAACAATATCAAAAAGCAGGAATGTTTACGTCTGGGAAACTATTTCTACCTCAATGCTGTTACAGCAATGCAGCATAAAGCAAATGGTGCAACTGTTAATGGAAAGTGGTTGTCAAATACTCTCCTTATGCAGCGTGCTATGGATTACTACAATGCTGCTGCTTATAAAGATTCTATTTCTCGAAACCAGAAGGCAAGTAGTCGAGCTTTACATTCTTCTATTGCTACTCCTGGTAAGGTAGAAGTGAATCTTTCTTCTTCATCTAAGAAGCCTGTACAGCATTCTATTGCTAACCCAAGCAGGGTAGAAGTGAGTCATTCTTCTTCACCTAAGAAGGCTGTACAGCATTCTACTACTACTCCAGGTAAGGTAGAAGTGAGTCTTTCTTCTTCACCTAAGAAGGCTGTACAGCACTCTGAGGATAAATCAAAACAGCAACATCATAATTCCCCCAAACCAATTATGCCTTCACACGCAGATTATTATAAAGAGACACCAACTGAAAAACCAGTCCAGACACCTTTAGCAGGAAGAAGTGTGTCTGGCTGGGAAGGTGTCCTTAATAAACATAATTCTAATAGTTTTTTTCAGACGTATCTTCAAATCTTGGATATGTGATAGCCATGCTCCCTGATGTGCTAATAAATATGTTTACTGGCAAGAACCAGAACTTCCGTATGGAGAATAATATCCTTCCTATTGCTTCAATATTTGCAGCAATGTTTGTTAAGAATCCTCTTATAAAGATGTTGATGGTAGGTTTAGGTGGTGCAAGCTTATTAAAAATCTGCAGGTAATGAGGTTTTTAAGTTATGGCAATCCAAATGATAATAAGGTTTACAAAAAATATCTTGATGAACCTCTAAATTCAAGACTTTCAGAACCTGCTATCAAAGGTTCTTCTCTCTTTGTAGATATAGATAACATACCAATGGTTATAAATATTAGCAAAGAAGCTGCTATTGCATATAGAGATGGTCATTTACCTTTGAATACATTAGCAAATAGTGTCTTAGTGAAATATGATCAGCAGAAACAGACTGCAGAAACAAACTATATTATTAACGAAACAGCGGAGAAAGACATGGAGCGCCAAGTTGCTCTTCGCTAATTGAGGTCGTGAGATCTTATTTTTCATGTTTAAAGTGAGCCACTATGCTATAAGTCCAGCATAGTGGCTTTTATATCGTCATATATCCTATAATAATATTCTTTTGGAAGATTTTTAAATAAAAAAGCTTTATTGTATCTTTTGCAAAATATTATTCTAACAGGTATGATTTTTTTCTGAGCCTTTTTAAGTGTTCTTTTACAAATTACATTTTAGCACATCATTTAACAATGGGGACTGAACTCTATTTTCTTTAACCTAATATTTGATACCTGTTTGATTGTTTTTTTAAGAAAGTCTGTACCCATTGTGATACCTCGAAAAACAAAAACCTATTTATAACTTGCTTATATATAGTTATTTATAAAAAAATAGCACAGTCCCCATGCGAATCACTTGAAACAACAAGAGGAATATCCGCAAGGATATTCCTCTTTTGTCTTATTATCTGTGTGCTATAATCCCCCAATGATAGACATCAGCAGTAATAATCGAAGCTATCTTACAATATTTAGTTGGGATGTATGCCGCTTGTCATTAGAAAACTGCAATAAAAAAGTAGGCTTCAAACTTTGATTTATAAAATTAGTTTTTTATATTTGCAGAAACAGATAATTTAAAAATACAAACAAATAGAACAATAACCTTTTTAGGCAGGCAGGACGTAAACTCTCTATCATCTATAGAACCTCGAAGACTAACCTCTTTGTACCTATGGGCAGCATCGTTCCGCCTCAATCTACTAATGTAGCTTTAACGTTGAAAACCGATTACTGTGGAAATATGATTTATGAGAATGGACAATTAAGCAAGATTCTTACTGACGTGGGATACATCACACTTGTGAATTCCACTCCAACATACCATTACTACTTGAAGGACCACCTTGGAAACAATCGTGTAGTGATAGATGAGCATGGACAAGTGGAGCAAGTGAATCATTACTATGCCTTTGGTGGACTGATGGCTGAGAGTACAGGCGGAGGCGCACAATCTTACAAGTACAACGGCAAGGAACTTGACCGTATGCATGGATTGGATTGGTATGATTATGGTGCACGCCACTATGATGCTGTGCTGGGAAGATGGATGTGTGTGGATCCTTTGGCGGAGAAATACGTTTCAATCAGCCCTTATTCTTATTGTAAATCTTCTCCAATGAATTATATAGATGAAAAAGGACTTTACCCAAAAGGCATTGTCACAATTCACTATGAAAGGAGCATTGTAACAACAGCTCCAAGCATCACAGGTGCAACAATGAACGTCCCTACACAATATGTGTACTATAAATTTACAAAATCGGCAACTCATCTACTTTCTTTGGTTTCTGGAGTCCCTGAAAATTATATAAAGAATGTTAGGTTAGAAGAATTTAACCTTCAAAGAGAAAGGAATAGTATAACACTGGGTGATAGCCCTGAAAACACTCGCATGCTTGTGTCACCTGAATATTTCAATGAAGAAAATATTAGTAAAGAGCAATATTACAACTGGTGGTTTAAAGAGTTTTCACATGAAGTTGGTCACATAAAACAGATAAAAAGGGATGGGAGTGAAGGCCTATACCTGTTGAAGACCCTTTGGGGATATGTCTCGACCCAAAGCCACGATAAAGCCCCTCGTGAACAAGAGGCAGAAAAAGGCTCTGAAGTATTTGAGTCTTTTAGGGATTTTGTAAAATCTAAATTTCATGCAAATCTGAACAGATTATTTATCGGCAAAGGTTCAGAAGAAGAGAAGATTAGACAAATCGACAAATGGTGGAACGCATATAAAGAACAAAAGAAATGAAGAAAATATATTCTGTTTGTATTTTTATGGTGTTGCCTTTCTTAATAGCTTGTAACGAGAATCATAGTTTCTCACTTGATGAGAGCCGGCAACTTTTGATAGTACATAACTTTTTACATATGGAAATAGAGTCTGACTGTCTAGATCCTAGCGAAAGTCATCTGTTCTTCATTACAAAGAAAAATGAATTTGACACTAGGAGTTGTGACACAATAAACTTTAGAAACGTATCGTCTGCATTATCTGTGGAGGAAATGAACAGTTATGGTATTACTAAAAATCTTCGGAGAATTAAATTCCGTCCCAATACAAGATATGTTGTAATCCATTCAGGAATGGGAGCTCAGGTGTATATCAAGGAATATTTCTGGGCAGATTCAAAGGGAAAATTAAGAAGAATTCGAAATCCAAAGTAGTGATTTGTACAAAGAGGTAAATAAGCATGTGTCGTAAAGTAACGATTAAGTAGTACCTACATGCGGCAGGGCAAATAGTTCGCCTTTCGGGCAATAAACAGGGACGACAGAGCGTTATTGTTGACAGGATAGGTTACGATAAGGAGGGTCATACGGTCTATACAAAACTTGGTAATGGCACGGAGACTACCTATACATATGACAAGTAGCGTGAACGTCTGCAGGTGATGAACCTTACAGCGGATGGTCAGACTGTGATGGAGAACAGGTACCAGTATGATGCTGTGGACAATATCCTCGGTATTACGAATGCCGCCAACCCAACGTCGCTGACGAAACTCAACAAGGCGAAGTTTACATTTGTACTATCTATAAGTGTTTTAACGGAATGTATGTCGTTTGTTATTAGGGACTGTAATAAAAAGTAAGCATCAAACTTTGATTTGCAAAATTAGTTTTTTTATATTTGCAGAAACTAATAATTTAAAAATACAAACAAATAGAATAATATGATTTATGAGAATGGACAATTAAGCAGGATACTTACCGACGTGGGATACAAAAGAAAGTCGAAGTTTTTTTGTTTTACTGAATATAAATAAGAATTTTTGTTATGTACGAGTATCTAAACAAAAATGATTTAAACTCATTTGATAGTTATATAGGTCTTGGGATGTTAAATGGCTTATCTGTAGGAAACTTGGGACTTTTATATGAAACTAATTTGTCAAAGTCATATGGAGTGAGTTTAAATGTAAAGCCAGCACGTTTGGATGTATCAAGGAAGGGAGGTCGCACATGGATACCATTTTTTTAAGAAGACGTATTTTATGGCCAATGTTCTGTGTTATTCTCTTTTTTATTTTTATTAAACAAGATGATCTGAGTAATAACTCTTATAATCAATACGTTAAAGGGCAATCATATTGTGTGAAAGTCTTGAGCATAAAGAAAGAAGCACGCGAATATTATGTTTATGGTATCGATAGAAAGGGACAGATTCTTAAATTAGGTATTTCTTCAAAGTGGGATCTACATACAGTTCAGGTAGGAGATAGTTTAATAAAAAAAAGAAATAGTTTTGACATAAAACTCGTATCGAAGAATAAATCAAGAATCCTAATCCCTGAACTTCCTCTATAATTATTGGCTTACGAGCAATTAGGAGGGGAATGAAAGCGTTATTGTTGACAGGATAGGTTACAATAAGAATGGTCAAACGATCTACATAAATCTTGACAATGATACGGAAACTATCCATACCTACGACAAGCAGCGTAAGCGTCTGTTATCAATGAACCTTACGTTAAACGGTCTATGCGAATCCTATTAGAATTTTAGATTTCATGGGATTGATTCCAATGAGAAAAGAAGTTAAACGTTATAGGGCGGAACACAATATTAATGGTCGTATACTTAACTGGCAATAAGATAGAATCAAATGATTATAAATTATATATTTTTTAGGATACATATGGCCTATAAAGCAAAACATAATCCTGCTATGTTGAATAGTATTTTGTATTTATCATGTATCCTTATGTTTGTTCTTCTTCCGATAGCAGGTGTCATACTCGAGATAGCACGAGAAAATGGTGAAGAAGTTTGCTTTCTAATATTGTGGTGAATTCCACAGAGGAAAATAATATTCCTCGCCTTTTGTTCCCACTTTCCACATCTTCGAACCTATATTATTACGAGTTAGAAGAAAGATAGTATAAACTGTTAAACAAATGATAAAACAAAATTATAGCAGGAAATGATTAAACATTACTTTAATAAAGAAGGCATATACATTAGCGTAATACAGGCTTTAGTGCTACTTTATTCTATTTTTTGTTCTATTGATTATTACCATAAACAAGAAGTTATTGCTACCACTCATCCTATCTTTATTAAAAGAGAACAAATTATATCTCGAGGGGGTAACAGAAATGGTGTAACTATAAACATATTATATAACAATAAAAAAATTATTACGTAGGAATATCTCATAGCCAAGAATCTGACATTGAAAAATACTCCTCTATACTACGATGCAGAAAGAGATCAGGTTTTCACAAATAGTGAAACAATTTATAGTATAATTGTTCCTTGGTCCACTTTTCTTTTGTCTTTCTTCTTATGGATAGCAATTAGAAAAAGAAAGAAATACATTTGGGCTATTGATTCTAAGAATAAAAGACCTCAAGAAATGTCTTACAAAGGTATGATAACATGGATGGATGGAAAACCATCCAAATTATGGGATAATTGTTCTTATTATAAGCTTACAAAGCAGGAATACAGAGCATTTGAGACAATTCTAAAGAAAGAGCTGAATAGTAGCAACAACACATTACCATATGACCATTATTTTGTTCAATATTTCGGATATCAGAAAATGCATATGAAATATGTCTTTGCTAATTTGTATGCATACGAAGTCCACAATGACCAAGGGATAATAAAAAGTAAATACCGAACAATCTTTAACACAGCAGATGCTGCTCAAGGAGGACGTAACTTTGTTCAAGTTCACATAAACATTACCGATAAGAAAGTGGAACTTTTAAGTATAAATAAAGGAACAGAACTCAGCTATAAATAGACAACTAAAAATAATAAGGAACACAACGTATTAATAAAAAAGAAAAGGAAGACGCTATAAATGTCTTCCTTTTATTTTATAATATCTTGATAAAACGCTTATTACATCATACCACCCATACCTGGAGCAGCTGGCATAGCTGGAGTATCCTCAACCTTGTCTACAATAAGACACTCAGTTGTCAGGAACATACCTGCGATTGAAGCTGCATTCTCAAGTGCAACACGAGAAACCTTAGCAGGGTCGATAACACCTGCAGCACGAAGATCCTCATAAACATCCTTGCGAGCATTGTAACCATAGTCACCCTTACCCTCACGAACTTTGTTTACTACAACAGCACCTTCACCACCTGCATTAGCGATAATCTGACGGAGAGGCTCCTCAATAGCACGACAAACAATATTAATACCTGTCTGCTCGTCAGCATTCTCACCCTTAAGGTCCTTCAATGCTTCCTGAGCACGGATGTATGTGGTACCACCACCAACAACTACACCCTCTTCCATTGCAGCACGAGTAGCGCAAAGAGCATCGTCAACACGATCCTTCTTCTCCTTCATTTCTACCTCAGAGTTAGCACCAACATAGAGAACAGCAACACCACCAGAGAGCTTAGCCAAACGCTCCTGCAACTTCTCCTTATCGTATGAGCTTGTTGAAGCTGCAATCTCGTTCTTAATTTGAGCCACACGATCCTTGATTGCTTCCTTCTCACCAGCACCATCAACAATTGTTGTGTTGTCCTTAGAAATGGTAACCTTCTTAGCTGTACCCAACATCTCAAGAGTTGCCTTATCAAGTGAAAGACCCTTCTCCTCGCTGATTACTACACCACCTGTCAACACAGCAATATCCTCAAGCATTGCTTTGCGACGGTCGCCAAAGCCTGGAGCCTTAACAGCACAAATCTTCAAACCTGCACGAAGACGGTTTACAACCAATGTTGTCAATGCCTCAGAGTCAACATCCTCTGCAATGACCAACAATGGACGACCACTCTCTGCAGCTGGCTGGAGAATTGGAAGGAAGTCCTTAACGTTTGAAATCTTCTTATCGTAGATGAGGATATATGGGTTCTCCATATCACACTCCATCTTATCTGTATCTGTTACGAAGTAACCAGAGAGGTAACCACGATCGAACTGCATACCCTCAACAACACCGATACTTGTCTCACGAGTCTTGCTCTCTTCGATAGTGATAACACCATCCTTAGATACCTTACGCATAGCATCTGCAAGCAACTTACCTATTTCAGGATCGTTGTTAGCACTTACAGTAGCTACCTGCTCAATCTTGTCATAGTTGTCACCAACTACCTCTGCAGAAGCCTTAATATGATCAACAACCTTAGCTACAGCCTTGTCGATACCACGCTTAAGGTCCATTGGATTTGCACCTGCAGTTACATTCTTCAATCCTTCAGTAACAATTGCCTGTGTGAGGATAGTAGCAGTTGTTGTACCGTCACCAGCATCATCACCAGTCTTGCTTGCAACACTCTTAACAAGCTGTGCACCTGCATTCTCAAAGTTATCCTCAAGCTCTACCTCCTTAGCAACGGTAACACCGTCCTTAGTAATCTGTGGGGCACCAAACTTCTTACCGATAACAACATTACGACCCTTAGGTCCGAGTGTTACCTTCACTGCATTTGCCAACTGATCAACACCACTCTTCAAGAGTTCACGTGCGTCTGAATTGAATTTTATCTCTTTTGCCATTTTCTTTATTCCTTATTTTGATTGTTTATTTATGCGTTGTTTGCTATTCTTTTTTATCTCTTATATGTATAACATCATTCTACAAGATATAACAGAATAGCCAAACTACAGCTATTTTAAGACCTTTTTATAAAGAGAGAATAGGAGAAGTGTTACTCAACAACTGCCAACACGTCGCTCTGACGCATCATCAAATACTTCTCACCCTCATTCTCAAGTTCAGTACCAGCGTACTTACCATAGAGAACCTCATCGCCAACCTTGAGAATCATCTCCTCATCCTTAGTACCATTACCAACGGCAACAACTTTACCACGCTGTGGTTTTTCCTTGGCTGTGTCTGGGATGATAATACCACCAACTTTCTCTTCTGCCTGTGCTGGAAGCACGAGGACTCTGTCTGCTAAAGGTTTAATTGTCATAATTGTATATGTTTTAAGATTTTAATTTTCATTCTGTATATGACCTGTCACCAAGTCATTTCGCCTTCAATTATACGAAAACTATGCCAAAAGAACTTACTGACAATCTGTCAGTTCTTCTTACCTATTCGACTAAAAACAAAAGAAAATAATTATCTTTGCATTAGAAAAAGAATATGGTAAAACAATAAAGAATTAATTATGAAACAGATTACTAAGACTATTACAAGTGAACTTCAAGCACTGACAAATGCTGAAAAACGAGAGATTTTCCCGAGGTTCTTTAAGGCTGGCAAAGGAGAATATGGAGAAGGCGACCGCTTCTTAGGTGTCACCGTACCCAATATCAGAGCTATTGCCAAGTTACACAAAGACATATCCATAGAGGAGATACGGGAGCTGATACAGTCAGAATGGCATGAAGTGCGCCTTTGTGCCTTAATCATAATGGTAGAGAAAAGTAAGAAAAAAGACGAAGTTTTACGCAAAGAGCTATTCAATCTTTACCTTTCTCAAACTAAGCGAATCAATAACTGGGACCTTGTTGACCTATCTTGTCGCTTCATCATAGGCGAATACTTACTTGACAAATCACGTGACATTCTTTATCATTTAGCTCAAAGTCCACTATTATGGGATAATCGTATCGCTATCGTATCAACATACGCATTCATTCGTAAAGGACAATTAGAAGACACCTATGCACTTAGCGACCTCATGATGCAACACCCACACGACCTCATGCACAAAGCTATTGGTTGGATGCTTCGTGAAGCTGGAAAGCGTAATCCTGAGCGACTTTATGATTACGTGATGAGCCATCGAGCAGACATGCCCCGTACCATGCTACGTTATGCAATAGAGAAGTTCTCACCCAAAGAGCGTGCTATTCTCATGAAACGCGTCTAACTCTTCCCCACTCTATTACTTCCATTTGGATGCTAATCATATGGTCAGAGAAAGAATAAAAACAACTCTTTTGTCATATTTTTTCATATACTCATTTTTTAAAGAGCACAAATTGCATTCAAATTAACGCCTAATTGACTTGCAAAAGATGCCCTTTTGAAGTCTTACTAACGCCCTTTTGAAAGCCAAGTAAGCACCTTTTTAAAAATCTAACCTTGTAACTAATTCATAACAAGAGAGTTACAAAAAGCACTCAAAAATAGTGTTTTTTTGCTTATTTTTTTAAAGATGTAAAACAAGAAATAATGTAAACAAAAATTCAAAAACACCAAGAACATTATTACCTTTCAGAAAAACTTATAAATAAGGGCGCCTTTATATGACATAATACTTTGTAATATAACGTTGTAGAGTATGAAAAAAATTAGAAAGATAGACGAAATATTGATAAGAAAATGAAAGATAGTAATAAACAATACCATTCTAAATAAGAATGATAAATGTTAGGGTATAACGAGTGATTTGAATTAAACTTGAAAAAAAGTTAAAAACGAACAACATATTTAACTCTCATAATTCATAACATAAAAATAATTATATATCCCATATTTTTTTCTTACCTTTGCATTCAGAACATAATATATAATTTAACGATATAAAAAAAGAAAATGAAACCTACATTATTACTCCTTGCGGCAGGTATGGGAAGCCGCTACGGTGGGCTGAAGCAGCTCGACGAACTGGGTCCTAATGGTGAGACCATTATGGATTACTCTATCTATGATGCTATCCAGGCTGGATTTGGTAAGATTGTTTTTGTTATCCGTAAGGATTTCGAGGAGCAGTTCCGCAGCCAAGTTCTTTCAAAGTATGAGGGTCATATCCCTGCAGAACTTGTTTTCCAGAGTATCGATGCACTGCCAGAAGGGTTCTCTGTGCCTGAAGGTCGTGAGAAGCCATGGGGTACAAACCATGCGGTCTTGATGGCAAAAGATGTTATCAAAGAGCCTTTCTGCGTTATCAACTGCGATGACTTCTATAACCGTGATTGCTTCAAGGTTATCGGTAAGTTCCTTGCTGACCTCCCAGAGGGTGCAAGAGACAAGTATGCAATGGTTGGTTTCCGCGTAGGTAACACACTGAGCGAGAATGGTACTGTTGCTCGTGGTATCTGCTCTACAGATGCTGAAGGAAACTTGACAACTGTTGTTGAGCGTACAGAGATTGAGCGTCGCGATGGCGAAATCAAGTATAAAGACGACAATGGTGAGTGGGTTGCTGTTGGTGAGAACACTCCTGTATCTATGAATGTATGGGGTTTCACACCAGACTACTTCGAGTACAGCGAGGCATACTTCAAGGAGTTCCTCTCTGATCCAAAGAACATGGAGAATAAGAAGTCTGAATACTTCATCCCATTGATGGTAAACAAGCTCATCAACGATGGTACATCTACCGTGAAGGTGCTTGACACTACCAGCAAATGGTTTGGCGTAACATATGCTGCCGATCGTCAGAGCGTGGTTGAAAAGATTCAGTCACTGGTTGATGATGGTACATATCCAGCTAAATTGTTCTAATTCATAACCCTGCCTGGGTACTATCTCCGCATACATTCTTCAATATTATTCAAGATGTAAGACGAGTATCCAGGCAGGGCTTTTTATTTCTCTCATCTCTACACACATCGGGTATAACACCCAAACACCTTTCAAACACACACCAAAGCTTACAGCTATAATGGAATTAAACCTACTAAATCAAGAAGAGATTGCAACACTTCGCAATCTTCTTTCCAATGCAACAAACATAGTAATCTGTGCGCATAAGTCACCAGATGGTGACGCAACAGGTTCGTCACTGGCATGGATGCATTACCTAAACCAGATTGGTAAGACCAATATCAAGGTATGTATGCCTGACGCTACACCCGACTTCCTGCATTGGCTACCGGGACATAATTCCGTTATTCGTTATGACAGACGACCAAAGGAGGTTGAGAAGGCGTTTAAGGAAGCTGACCTCGTTTGCTGTCTTGACTTCAATCAAACTCACGTGTAGATGCAATGCAAGAAGTTTTGGAGTCTTCCACAGCCCCTCGCCTACTCATCGACCACCACTTAGAACCTGAGACAAACAACGCATTGACAGTCTCACATCCAGAAATGTCAAGTACATGTGAGATTGTCTTCCGTCTGATTAGTCAGTTAGATGGCTACGAGAAGATGACAACCCAATGTGCGTCCTGCATTTATTGTGGTATGATGACCGACACAGGTGGTTTCACCTATAATTCGTCACGCCCAGAAATATTCTATATTATCGGTCAGCTTCTTGCAAAGAACATTGATAAGGACGAGATTTATAACCGTGTATTCCATAACTACTCTACCAATGCCCTCCGCCTCCGTGCACACATCATCCTCAACAAGATGAAGGTGATTGAGGAGTTGCACGCATCCTATTATACCGTAACAAAAGAAGAGATGGCACAGTTCCATTTCATCAAGGGAGACATGGAGGGACTTGTTAATATTCCACAGCAGATTAAAGGACTCAAACTAAGTATCTCATTACGAGAAGATACTGAGAAACCTAAGACTGTACTTGTGAGTCTTCGTTCTTGCAATGGATTCCACTGTCAACCCATGGCAGCAAAATTCTTCAACGGTGGCGGTCATGCTGACGCATCAGGTGGAAGACTAAATTGCACCATCGAGGAAGCGGAACAGATTGCCATTAAGGCGATACTATATTATAAAGAGGAGTTACAATAAGTAGAATCCTTTATAGTGAGAGAATAAACAACAAAATACTTCATGGCTAAATCCACATTGGAAAGCTTATATTTATCAGGTTATGAACATATTAGAACTATCTAAAGCGATTTTCTGTACGTAAATATAGTGACACCCCTGTATCAGAAGAAGACTTACAATATATCCTTGAGGTGACACGTATGGCATCATCGGCTGTCAACAAACAGCCATGGAAGTTTGTAGTTGTGAAGTCTGAAGCGGCACGCAAGCAGCTACAAGAATGCTACGACCGTGAATGGTTCAAGTCGGCACCGCTCTACGTCATTTGTATGCGTGAGGTTGACAACAACTGGATACGCAAAGAAGACAACAAGCAGCATGGCGATATTGATATTGCCATTGCTACAGAACATCTTTGCTTGGCTGCAACAGAGCGAGGTTTAGGTAGTTGTTGGGTATGTAACTTTAATGTAGCCAAACTAAAGGAGACCTTTCCATATACAGGTTTTGAGCCTGTTGCCATCATTCCTATCGGTCACATAGCCGACGACTGTCCAACGAATGAGAAGAAGCGGAAGACATTAGAAGAAATTACAGACTTCATATAATCCTTATAAACGATTTCTGTTATCTATTCTACATATCCCACATAGGTTATTCATTAGCATCTTATACATATAATGTAACGACCATAACGAATCATTCTTCTTATCTTCAAGCGACGTGCTGATGCTCCGCACCAATGGTGCTAATGGTTCGCACCAATGGTGTTAACGCTCCACACCACACAACATGATGCTGAAACGAAAGCAAGATGTTGGTAGAATTAGATTCGAAACTTACCTTATAACATTCAAGCAGAGGAGTTCTCTGCACTTTAACATCTTAATTCAACAATCAATTTATGCGTATTCTTGGAAACATTATTTGGTGGATATTTGGCGGATTAGAGGCTGCTATCGGTTATTTTACAGGTAGTTTAGCACTTGCCATCACCATTATCGGCATACCAGCTGCAGTACAAACATTCAAGCTCGGACTCTTGTGCCTATGGCCTTTGGGGCAGAAGTGAGAGATGGAGAAAGTCTTTCAGGCTGTATTACCATTCCACTCAATATCATTTGGATAATCTTTGGTGGTTTTTGGGCATGTCTTACCCACATCTTCTTTGGACTACTTCTTGCCATCACGATTATAGGTATTCCATTTGCCAAGCAACACTTCAAAATGGCAGGTCTATCCCTTGCTCCATTTGGTAAAGATGTTGAGCTTAACTTTTAGTCTAAAGCCGAAAATAAAGACATTTCAAAATCATTTGAATTAAAATCATTTAAATTCTTGGTAGAACTATCAAAAGTCAGTATCTTTGGCAAAAACAAAGGAGAAAAAGCCCATGATTACGCAAGACAACTTCAACCAGGAATACGCTGACCCTATAGAGGAGCAGCAGATTCGCCATTTCGTGTGCATCGAAATGGGGCGACAGATACATAGATACATCAAAGCCATGCACGGCAGCAAACAACAGATGTTACGCTTTGAAGAGCATCTGAAAGACCTACCGATGAAGGAAAAGGAGGCTGCTATTGCACGATACATCGACTTGAACCGCAAGGTTATCAAAGGATTAGACATGAAGATTGTCTTAGCTCGTGCTATGGCAAACTACTCTGACACCTTCGATTACCTCGTAACATTGGTCAACGATAAACGAAAGATGGTGAAGTATCTGAACCTTATACGTGAGATTTATATTCAGTATCATGAGGTTATCGAACGAAAAGGGAAGTTTGGTATTCTCGATCACAGAGGACGTACACTCGTTGAACCAAAGTATGAGTTCCTTCGTACTTGTTATGTCTATGTTGACGACTTACTAACAATGCCGCTCATAGCCCAATTAGATGGTAAACTTGGCTTGATACTTCCTGACGGTAAGGATACTATTATTGCACCTTTCATCTATGACAGTATATCGCTAAGAGATGAACCACCTTATTTCGAAGCAAAGAAAGGAAATAAAAAGATTCTGCTTAACACTGATGGTGAAGAGCAATAAAACCAAAAAAAGAGCTGTAACTGCCAAAGCGGTTACAGCTCTTTTAATATTACAATATAATACGATTTAAATCTTCTTCAGCAAAGCAGCCAAACCTTCAAGCTGTTCCTGCCACATAGTAATCTTACTATTCACCTTGTCAAGATCAACACCCTGATTCAGTTCTGGTGAATCACGCTGCTGCTGCAACAAACTGATATACTGATTTACAAGTGCCATCTTAGTCTTGACGGTCTTCTTCTTTGGATAGCCACGCTTCTCAACCTCACGCTGGTACTGCTCAGATATAGCATTGATCTGACGACCACACTCTTCATACTGGCTCAACCATTGCTGGTAAGCTGCGCTATTCTGCTTGTTTTCAAACTGTGTAATGCTTGCAGATTCACCTATCTGCTCATATGAGCTTTGTGCCATACCCATCATTGGAAGGGCTAACAAAGCAATAACCAATAATTTCTTAACTCTCATAATTGTGTTCTTTTTAAAAATCAAATATCGCTTGCAAATATAAAGTAAATATCAGAAAGAACCAAAGTTTTTTTGTAATTTTGCATACTGCGATTAATCCTTTAAATCTCTTTTTAAGAGTATGTAAGGATAAATGTAGAATAAAGTTGAAAAAAATATGAATAAATATATTGAGGTAAAAGGAGCTAAGGTTAACAACCTAAAAAATATAGATGTAAAAATCCCTCAAGGTAAGTTTGTTGCCATTACTGGCGTATCAGGTTCGGGCAAGTCATCGCTTGCTTTCGACACACTCTACGCTGAAGGACAACGCCGATATGTGGAAAGTCTTTCTGCTTATGCCCGTCAGTTCTTAGGCAGAATGTCTAAACCTGAGGTCGACTTCATCAAAGGACTCCCCCCTGCTATCGCCATTGAGCAAAAGGTTATTTCACGTAATCCACGCTCAACAGTAGGCACTTCTACCGAGATATACGAATACCTCCGTCTTCTCTATGCCCGTATAGGTAGGACTTTTAGTCCTATTACTGGCGAAGAGGTAAAGCATCATTCCGTTGAAGACGTCATTGAGAAAGTCATGTCCTACTCAGAAGGAACAAAGTTCTGTATCCTTGCCCCACTCCACATCGTTGAAGGACGAAGCGTACAGAACCAACTTGAGATGGAGATGCAGGAAGGTTATGCACGTATCTATGTAGATAATGACTTTATCCGCATAGAAGACTGGCTTGAACAAAACCCTGCTGATGATGACAATAAAAGCACGGCAAAAGATAAAGCAAAGAATATCTATCTCGTTATTGACCGTTTGTCTGTTGACAACTCCAAAGATACACTGACCCGACTCACTGACTCATGCGAGACCGCTTTTTATGAGGGCGACGGCAATATGCAGTTAATGACTCTGCCAGCTAAGCTTACCTATGATTTCTCTACGCGTTTTGAAGCAGACGGCATACGCTTTGAAGAACCGAACGACAACATGTTTCGTTCAATTCTCCCCTCGGTGCATGCCCGACTTGTGAGGGTTTTGGTCGTGTCATCGGAATCGATGAGAAGTTAGTTATCCCTGACTCGTCTCTTTCTGTCTATGATGGCTGTGTACAATGTTGGCACGGCGAGAAGATGGCAGCATGGAAAGATGAGTTCTGCAGACGTGCTGCAAAAGACAACTTCCCTATCTTTAAGCCTTATTTTGAGCTAACAAAGGCAGAGAAGGAAAGCCTTTGGAAGGGTCAACCAAGCGAAAGAAAGAAAGACATTCACGACCGTATCTGTATTGACGCCTTCTTCCAAATGCTGAAAGAGAACCAATACAAGATTCAATACCGCGTCATGCTCAGTCGTTATCGTGGTAAAACAGTTTGTCCAGACTGCCACGGTACGAAGCTAAAGAAGGAGGCTACATGGGTGAAGATAGGTGGCATGGCTATCACCGACCTCGTTGATATGCCAATCATCAACCTTAAACAATGGTTTGACAATCTGAAACTAACAGAGCATGAACAGGAAGTCAGTAAGCGACTGATGACCGAAATCACAAGTCGTTTGCAGTTCCTTTTAGACGTAGGATTGGGCTACCTCACTCTTAACCGCCAATCTAACTCATTGAGTGGTGGTGAGAGTCAACGCATCAATCTCACAACTTCTCTTGGTTCTTCCCTCGTTGGCTCACTCTATATACTTGACGAACCTTCCATTGGTTTGCACAGTCGAGATACAGACCGCCTCATTCATGTACTGAAGGAACTTCAAGCATTAGGTAACACGGTGGTTGTCGTGGAACATGATGAGGAAATTATGCGTGCTGCCGACTACTTGATTGACGTTGGACCAGATGCAGGTAGACTTGGTGGTGAGATTGTTTTCGAAGGTAAAGTATCTGATATCACGCGAATAGAGGGAGATATTAAAGAGAAGAAAATACTCAATCACAGCAATTATTAGAGCAGTACCCCCGTTCATATACCATTAAATATCTCACAGGAACGGAAGTTATCGAAACACCTACAAGTCGTCGACCATGGAATATGGTGATAGAATTGAAGGGAGCACGCATGAATAATCTTAAGGGTGTTGACGTAAAGTTCCCTCTGAATGTCTTTACTGTAGTGACAGGAGTCAGTGGTAGCGGAAAGTCTTCCCTTGTGAAAGGTATACTCTACCCTGCCCTCAAACGCCATTTAGATGAGGTTGCCGACACACCAGGTGAATATTCTTCTCTTGGAGGTGACTGGAAGCAGATTAAACACGTTGAGTTTGTAGATCAGAACCCTATCGGTAAGAGTACACGCTCTAACCCCGCCACATACGTAAAGGCATACGATGAAATAAGAAAGCTATTTGCAGACCAGCAGTTATCAAAGCAGATGGGCTTACACCACAGTATTTCTCATTCAACACTGAGGGAGGACGCTGCGAAGAATGTAAGGGTGCGGGTGTCATTACAGTGGAGATGCAGTTTATGGCAGACCTTGTCTTAGAGTGCGAGGAGTGTCACGGACAACGCTTTAAGCGTGAGATTCTTGACGTACAGTTCCAAGGTAAGAATATCAACGACGTCTTGAACATGACTGTGTCTGAGGCTATCCAATTCTTCAGTGAGCACAAACGCAAAGCGATTGTCAACCGATTGAAGCCTTTGGAAGATGTTGGATTAGGCTACATCAAACTCGGACAAAGTTCTTCTACCCTCTCTGGCGGTGAGAACCAACGTGTGAAACTTGCCTACTTCATTGGACAAGAACAGCAAGAGCCAACACTCTTCATCTTTGATGAGCCAACAACAGGTCTACACTTCCATGATATCGATCGTCTGCTGCATGCTTTCAATGCGCTCATCGAACGTGGACATACGATATTAGTCATCGAACATAACCTTGATGTCATTAAGTGTGCTGACCATGTCATCGACCTTGGTCCTGATGGAGGTGATAAGGGTGGAAACCTCGTAATAGCTGCCACACCAGAAGAGGTGGCTCGCTGCAAGGAGAGTTTGACAGGTAAGTATTTAGCTGAAAAGCTAAAGTAGATGAACTTCTATAACTTAGCGTAGCAAGCCCCTAATCAAATAAACACTATGTGTTTAGGACTGTGTAGCCCTTTTTTGATAATAAATTACACACCTTCTAATAGATGGATTACAAGGCATTTAGTACTTAGCACCATTAGTGCGAACGCTCCGCACAACATGTGCGGGGCGTTCGCACATTATGTTTTAGGCAACAATACATTGATAAAAGGATAAAAAAAGAAGTATTGCTGTCCGGTAAACATTTTTGTTATATAAAAAGTTAAGGGCTGAAATCCTCACTCGGATTTCAGCCCTTTTTGTTACTTTTTGTTTCTGCGATAAAACTTCAATAACATGGGCAAAAAGTACACATTTTATCGGACAGCCGGTCTATAATCAGTTAATAAAATTACTCGATAAGCAACAAATCAAGCAAATCAGCCTTGAAACACCCCGAAGTGAAGCTTATGTGAAGCGTCTTGATGGGTGGACTCACCTTGTCATAATGCTTTTCGGTGTTCTCAAACACTTTGATTCTCTTCGGGAAGTGGAGATAGGCATGAAGGCTGAAGTAAACAAACTGCATCATCTTGGCATCGACTATGTCGTCCGTCGTAGTACGCTTGCTGATGCCAACAAGCGTCGCCCACAAGAGTTCTTTTGCAAGCGTTTATGCGTACCTCTTAGAGCGTTATGGTTCTTTTTATCGGACAGCCGCCCTAAAGGTGAACAGAAGACATGGGAAAAAGCTTCTGTATATGATGGATTCAACTACGATTACCCTTTTTGACAACATACTCAAGGGTGTAGGCAGACACCCCAAGAGTGGTAAGAAGAAAGGCGGTATGAAGGTTCATACGGTGATGAAGTATCATGTTGGCGTTCCCATGGTCGTACAGCTTACCTCTGCCGCCACGCATGATCATTATCTACTTAAAGAAGTGCATCTTCCTAAGGATGCTACCCTTACCATGGACAGAGCATACGTTGATTATGCACAGTTCCAGCGACTTACAGAGGAAGGGGTATGCTATGTGACCAAGATGAAGAAGAATCTCACCTATACGGAGTTGTCCTCAGTAACCTATGTAAGCCCTGATGGATTGGTTACACATACAGACAAGAAGATTGTCTTTGAGAAGGGGGAGATAAGACACCAGGCAAGACGAGTGGAACTGTGGAGTGACAACTCACATAAGTCAGTTGTCCTGTTGACCAATAACTTTGAGCTTGATGTAAAGGACCTTGAGGAGATTTACAAGCGAAGATGGGCTATAGAGTCCCTTTACAAGCAGCTCAAACAGAACTTCCCACTGCATTTCTTCTATGGTGACAGTGTAAATGCCATACAGATACAGACATGGGTGGTACTCATTGCCAATCTGCTTTGTACCGTTATCTCCAGAATGATAAAAAGACACGTATCCTTCTCGCAGCTGGTAACCATGCTGAGGCTCACACTGATGTATTACACTGATTTCATCTCATTTATGGAAAATCCACAAAATGATGAACTCATCATAATAGCTGAAAAGGCAAATTCACCACCAAAAGAACTTGACTTATTTGATTAGGGGGCTTGGATTTCAAAAAAGAATGCGGAATTACCTATATAAAGGCTATTCCGCAAGGATTTATATGTTATTTAAGTTTTACCGGACAGCAATAAAAAAGAAGAAAGGATTATCACCCTTATAATAAGATAGCAAGACGCTAATCGACTCACTTATACGATAGAGATATTGGTCATTCAAATATGATTACATGATAAAAGAGGGTGTGTCAAAATGCAAATTAATAACTTGACAACTTTCAATCTATAAGTAGGATTCTTCTAAAGGCAAAGAAAAAGACCATTTCTTTACTCAAAATCGAGTATAGAAATGGTCATTTTTTATTAGATTGTTTCAAACTGTAAGATTATCAAAATGATATTTGTATTTTGACACACCCTCTTTCTTATAGCATTGATCAAATATTTTATAAAACCCACCAAGATTCATTTGGTTATTTGACAATGCTCTAAATACTCAAAATCAATTAGCTATAATTCCCTTATAAGAGGTCTATCATTTTATATTAAGACTTCGTTACACGCTCCAGCCACTTCACCATACCGAACATAACAACCATAGAAATGAAACATACGATGGCAAAAACAAGCCAACAAGTCCAAATTGACCACTTGTTATACATCAATGGACCAATCCAAAGGAAGCCATTACCAACAGCAGTAGCACCTAACCATAAACCCTGACAAAGTCCCTGAAGATTCTTAGGAGCAACCTTACTTACAAAACTCAGACCCAGTGGAGAGATAAACAACTCAGCAACGGTCAGGAAGAAGTAAGTAAGGATAAGAATCATCGGACCAGCCTTCATCGTTGCACGGACAGCAGGCTCAAGAGAAGTGAACTGTTCAGCTGAAGGATAATTATGAACCAGTGAAAAACCCATTAAGAAAAGATAAGCAAAACCAGCGATACCCATACCATAGGCAATCTTACGAGGTGTAGAAATAGGCTTACCTCTCTTGGTGAAATAGGCAAAGACCCACATAATCAATGGGGTAAGAGAGATTACAAAGAATGGGTTTACTGCCTGCCATATCTCCGGTGCTACAGAATCTGTATTGACGAAATCACGTGCAAAGAAAGAGAGACTCTGACCATTCTGATGGAATGAAAACCAAAGAACACACTGATACCCAATACAGCAAAAAGAGCATACATACGCTGCTTAATTTCCTTTGCCATTGATGCCTTCTCCTCCTCAGTATACTCAACATTAACTATCTGCTCCTTCTTGCCTGGCATTGGGAAGAGTTTCTTTGAACTCATGAAGATAATAAGAGAAATGAGCATGGTAACAACACTGGCAATAAAGCTATAATGAACACCAGTATTAAACACATCAAGATAATGAGGACAGAATGATGCCAAATCAGCAGAATTACCACCTACCTTGGTTGCAAGTTCCTGCAAATTACCGAGATTGTCACCAATAGTACCATTGATATATTTATGGCAAAGCTGTGGTAGAGCTGCATCATAAGTTAGACCATTGCGCCCCAGCCACCAGCTACGCAATACAGGAGCTATGAATGGAGCTGCCAATGCACCCAAATTAATGAATACATAGAAAATCTGGAAACCTGCATCACGCTGTCCCTGTGCCCATTTCAAACGTTCGGGTGAAACTTTTGCCGCTTCAGTCTCAAAATCATCATACATCTGACCGACGATTGCCTGTAAATTACCTTTAAACAATCCATTACCAACAGCAATCAATACCAAAGCAAAGATAGTGAAAGCAAGCAGATAGGAATTATTTTCAGGTGTAGCAAGAACAGGGATAGACAACGCTACATACCCCAGTGCCATCACGACAAGACCACTTTCAATAGTACGCTGATAGTTTTGTGTACGGTCAGCAATAACACCACCAACCAAGCTCATGACATAGATTGCTGCCAAAAAAAGTGATGCAATCAGACCCGACGTTTCGTCTGACAGACCGAACTTAGAACACAAGAACAATGCGAGAACCGCATTCATAATGTAGTAACCGAAGCGTTCGCCCATGTTACTGAAGGCTGCTTGGAGCAATCCTTTTGGGTGATTTTTAAACATAGCTTATCTTATTTAGTTTTGATTATATCAAAAAGGTAGGTAGCCTTAACAACGATATTACCATAGTTAGACTTACCAAAATAGTCTTTCTTTGAGCTTCCATAGATATTACTCAATCCATAGTAGTAGCGGGCTTCAAGTAGGAAATGACCTACATGTCGGTTGCTATACTCTAAACCTAAGCCAGCTGCAATACCGTAGTCTAACTTCTTTTCTACTGGCATTGACTCCTGTGCTGTTACCGCATTACTTCGCCCTGTACCATCATTAGCAAGGTTAGGAGTATCATAATTCTTAGAAGTTGACTCTCCAAGATAGAGTCCTAACTGCGGTCCTGCTTGGAAAAAGAAGTTAAAACCATTCTGTTCACGCCCCCATGCAAGGTGTGCAAAGACTGGAATCTGAATATAGTTAACAGTGCGTGAATACGCTTCAGCAGCCCCATTAGAGTTGATAACAGGCTGATCAGTACCCGTCAGTATCTTCTCTTTCCATCCGATTGAGGCATAGTTCACCTCACCATAGATAGAACAAATAGTATTAAAGTACTTCTCGCACACATAACGCACACTCAATCCTCCGGTTACTCCACCATGAATAGATTGTCTTACACTCGGAGTGAAACCCACATTAGAGAGTACGTAACCACCATTTACACCAATAGCAAAGTCGTTACGATGGTCTCCTATCTGCGCTGCAGCAGTCAACGGCAGCGCAAGTAGGACAACAACTAATAATCTTGAGATTCTATTCTTCATTTGAATAAGGTTCTCTACAACTGTTTAATAGACAAGATTCTCCATTGTCTGGTCTGTTTTGAAGTGAACCAGCTGAAAGTTATCATTGATATATCCGCCCTGTCCTACACGAACAAAGTCATAACGTGTCTGCAATGGACGATACTTAACCTCAGCAGCAGTACCCTTAAAGTTCTTTCCATTAGCCTTTAAGCCACGTACAAAGAACTGTGCTTGATCATAGCCAGTAATTGCCATACGTGGAATATACTGTCTTGACATAGGCTCACCATACTGCTCTGTGTACTTTGCTTCGAGTTCCTTTGTCTTATCCGCTGCCTTATTATAATAATAGGTAGATGGGATATAAGTGTTATACTTGAAGTATTGGTCAAGATAATAATCCTGATAAACAAACCACTGGTTATAACCATAAAGGCTAATCGCAATACCAGGGCGCGCTTTCTTCAACTGAGCCAGTTTATTAAACACCTCATTTAACTGTGGACTTTTCTCTGAATTAAGAATCACAACATTTGGACGAGTAGCATCAAAATGCTTTGAAAAGTCTGCATTCGATGACTTTAAACTTGTGAGATTATACTTGATTTTCTGTAAATCAAGCTGCTTTCTCAAGCTTGTTGTGAACTCACCCACCTGACTTGTCTCGTCCTTACAATTAATAAAGATTGGATGATGTGACTTCTGGAAACGCTCTAAGAAAGCTGCTATCGCCTTGTTTGTCAACGAAGCCTCCGTCTGATATACTTGGAAAATATTAGGATTTGTTTCTACATCATTGCCTGATATAGAGAAAGGAATAACGAGTTTAATATCGTATGCACGGCAGAAGTCCGCCAATGGTTTTACCTGTTCTGAATAAAGAGGGCCAAAGATAACATCTAACTTTGAAGCATTTGGCTCAAGCAAGGTATTACGAATATCAGCACCCTTAGGTACATTCCAAGCGTGAACCTCTGTTGTAATTCCCTCACTCTTCAACTGATTAAGCGCCAATAAGATACCACGATAGTATTCAACCATACGTTTTCCATCTCCATCTTGATTATGCAAAGGAAGCATAACACCAACTCGGATAGCATTAACAGCCTTTACAGGAGCCTGAGCAACAGTAGACTTTGCAGCAGCTTTCTTGTCCGTCTTACCTTTCACAGAACCATCTGGAAGGAAATCGCCCTCCTTTGAATATGGGACAAAGATTAAATCGCCTTTCTTCAGTTCATAACCTGCCTGCTTCATTGCAGGATTAGCATCAAGAAGTTGTGGAATAGTAACACCATATTCTTTAGCAATACCAAAGATAGTTTCCTTACGTTTCACCTTATGTTGATCACGCCATTGAACACTTTGAGCCAACACGCTATAACTAAAAGTCATAGCCAAAAATAGCATAAGATATTTTTAAATAATTTCTCATAAACATACTTTTTGTTTTCAATCAGTAACAAATTACAACTGCAAATATACAAAAAGAAATCTGTAATCAAAAGATGTAGAATGATAAAAAAACACAAAAAAACGCTTACACCATTTCATTTATTATTGGCAAATAAAAGCATTCTTGTCTCGAGTTTCCAATAATCTCTTAGCAGATATTATTTTTACGACATCAATCACCCGTTCCTACCATTTTCTTTCATGGTACTGATGCTCAACACCAGTGGTGCGAAGCATCAACACCAATGGTGCGAAGGGTAAGCACCAATGGTGCGGACTATTAAACACCTTACAAAAATATTGTTAGAACTAAGCCACTTTTGTTATTAGAAAAAGAGTTAGAACACCCCACCCAAACAGGACAGGATTGATATAAAGCCTTCCTTTCTCCAAGAAAATACAATATTGTTAGTTCTTAAGAAGTGCCATAGCAAGAGAATATACTATTTAAGTTTTATCAGATAGAAATACATATTATTATCCTATTCAGGCAGATAGATTTACTTGTTTGTATGGGAAAAATTGTGTAAATTTGCACGATTATACATTTTTCAAGGTAACATCAAACGAACTATTGGAATGAAACAATATAAATTTAGACTATTGGGAGTGATGGTGTCTATGCTTCTCTCTTCTATAGCATGGGCACAAGATTGCCAACCCTCAGGTAAATATACCGATGCAAATGGTGAAACCAATACTATTGCCGCAGGTGACACTTATGTTGGTTCGGCTCCTTTGACGATTGCGTTCTCAGCCAATCCACCTACAACAAAGGACGCAGCAACCCATTACGAATGGCACTTCTTCAATCAAAATAACCCACGTTCGGCTTTTCTTATTCGTTATGATGAGAATACCGAATACACCTTTACAGAGGCAGGAACAACGAGAGTTGTGCTTTATGAAATCTTGAATAATGACACTACACGCTACAATGCTATTAGTTTCTCCATCAGTGAGAGTAGCCTACAGATGCCCAATGCTTTCTCACCCAATGGAGATGGTATCAATGATATCTATCGTGCAAAGCCTGGATATAAGAGTATTGTAGAGTTTAAAGCTATCATCTTTAACCGTTGGGGACAAAAGATATACGAATGGAACGACCCTGCTGGTGGCTGGGATGGTAAGTATAAAGGCAAAGATGTTGCTCAAGGGACTTACTTCGTCAATGTAACCGCCAAAGGAGCTGACGGCAAAGAGTTCCACATCCGACGAGATATTAACCTTCTCAGAGGTTACACACAGTCGACAAGGTGATGTTGGATGGGTGATAGGTGGTGAGTGATGGGTGGTGATGAATAGTATTTTCATCGGTGGTTATCATCAAAGAAATCATCAACATGGTGCTAATCCTCAACACCCATCACCAAACAACAAACACCCAACAATTCATCAACACCCAACATTCAACACCCATCACCCAACATTTAACACCCAACAACCCCATGAATGAGAAAATAGAAGTCTTCGGAGCCAGAGTACATAATCTGAAGAATGTAGACATAACCATCCCTCGTAACTCACTTACCGTCTTCACTGGACTATCTGGTTCAGGTAAAAGTTCACTTGCATTCGACACTATCTTCGCTGAAGGTCAGCGTCGATACATTGAAACTTTCTCTGCTTACGCACGCAACTTCCTTGGAAACATGGAACGTCCAGACGTAGATAAGATTACAGGACTATCCCCTGTCATCTCCATTGAACAGAAAACAACCAATAAGAATCCCCGCTCTACCGTTGGTACAACTACAGAGATATATGACTACCTCCGCCTTCTCTTTGCACGTGCAGGTGAGGCATACTCTTATATGAGCGGTGAAAAGATGGTGAAATACACTGAGGAAAGTGGTGGACATGATTATGTCTGATTATCAAGACCGCAAAATATATATTCTCTCACCACTTGTTCGCAACCGTAAAGGTCATTATCGTGAGCTCTTTGAGCAGATGCGACGCAAGGGATACTTGTATATTCGTGTCGATGGAGAGATACAAGAGCTAACACGTGGTATGAAGGTTGATCGCTACAAGAACCATAATATCGAGGTTGTTATCGACAAGATGAAACTCGGTGGTACGGAGAATAACACGCTACGTGAGCGTTTGGCAAAGACCGTTTCAACGGCAATGAAGCAGGGAGAAGGCTTGATAATGATTCTTGATAACGAACGAAATGAAGCCAAATACTTCTCTAAACGACTAATGGACCCTGTTACGGGCATCGCTTATAAAGACCCTGCACCAAACATCTTCTCATTCAACTCACCCGAAGGAGCCTGTCCACAGTGTAAAGGTTTGGGTGTGATTGATGAGATTGACTTGAAGAAAGTGATTCCAGATGACAAACAAGACATCCATAGTGGCGCAATAGTTCCTTTAGGGAAATATAAGAACCAGATGATTTTCTGGCAGATAGATGCACTCTTAAAACGACATGATTGCAGTCTCAAAACTCCTGTCAAGGATATTCCTAAGGAAGCTATGGATGAGGTTTTGTATGGTTCTTTGGAAAAGTTGAAGATTGCTAAAGAGCTTGTACATACCACCTCCGATTACTTTGTGTCCTTTGATGGCATCATTAAGTATCTCCGTACGGTTATGGAGAATGATGATTCCTCAGCTGGAAAGAAGTGGGCTGACCAGTTCATAGCTGAAGCACAATGTCCAGAATGTCATGGTCAACGCTTGAATCGTGAGGCTTTGTCGTATAAAATATGGGATAAAAACATTGCTGATCTTGCTGAAATGGATATCAACGAGTTGAAAGACTGGGTTGACCATGTTGAGGAACACATGAGCGAGAAGCAACGTACTATCGCCGTTGAAATCATAAAGGAGATTCGTAAACGTATAAACTTTCTACTCGATGTGGGCCTTGATTACCTTGCCTTAAACCGTCAAAGTGCCACGCTATCTGGTGGTGAGAGCCAACGTATTCGCCTTGCTACACAGATAGGTTCACAACTTGTCAACGTACTATACATCCTCGACGAACCTTCTATCGGACTTCATCAACGCGATAACGAGCGTCTTATCAACTCTCTGAAAGAGTTACGTGACATGGGAAATACGGTTATCGTTGTTGAACACGACGAAGACATGATGCGTGCTGCGGACTGGATTGTAGACATCGGACCAAAAGCTGGACGCAAAGGTGGCGAGGTTGTCTTTCAAGGAAAGCCTGCAGACATGCTCAAGACACACACACTTACAGCACAATATCTAAATGGTGAACGTGCCATTGAGCTTCCTAAGGAGCGCAGAGAAGGAAATGGAAAGACCATACAACTCACAGGTTGTAAGGGTAATAACCTAAAAGACGTGAATGTTACCTTCCCACTTGGCGAACTAATTGTCGTCACTGGTGTGTCTGGTTCAGGAAAGAGTACACTCATCAATGAGACTTTACAGCCTATACTTTCACAACACTTCTACCGCTCTCTGAAACGTCCTATGCCTTACGGAAAGATTGAAGGCATTGACAACATTGATAAAGTGGTGAACGTTGACCAAAGTCCTATCGGCCGTACTCCACGCAGTAACCCTGCAACCTATACAGGTGTGTTCTCCGATATCCGCCAACTCTTCGTCAATCTTCCCGAAGCTAAGATTCGTGGTTATAAGCCTGGACGATTCTCTTTCAATGTGAAAGGGGGACGCTGTGAGACCTGTGGCGGTAATGGTTACAAAACCATTGAAATGAACTTCCTACCTGATGTGATGGTACCTTGTGAGGTTTGTCACGGCAAACGCTATAACCGAGAAACATTGGAAGTGCGTTTTAAGGGTAAATCTATTGCAGACGTATTGGATATGACAGTCAATATGGCTGTAGAATTCTTTGAGAACGTACCACAGATTCTGCCTAAGATAAAGGCATTACAAGATGTTGGTTTGGGCTATATCAAGCTTGGACAAAGCTCCACTACCCTTTCTGGCGGTGAGAGTCAGCGTGTTAAGTTGGCAACCGAACTTGCAAAGCGTGACACAGGGAAGACACTTTACATCCTTGATGAGCCTACTACTGGTCTTCATTTTGAAGATATACGTATCTTGATGGACGTCTTACAGAAACTTGTTGACCGTGGCAACACCGTTATCATTATCGAACACAACCTCGATGTCATCAAACTTGCAGACTACATCATTGACATGGGACCAGAAGGTGGTCGTGGTGGCGGTCGCATGTTGAGTTGTGGTACACCAGAGGTTGTGGCAAAGAACAAGGAGAGCTACACTTCTCGCTTCCTTGCAAAGTACTAAAGTAAGACATATTCTATAGGCAATAAAGAAAGAGTTTTCAATTCTTTTCTTTGGATAATTGATAAATTAATCCTAATTTTGCCAAAGGACAGTAGTAAAGGACAGCTATACAACGGTACAGACTGTCCTCCTTACTTTACAATCCATTAAGAAATTAACACATTGTCTATATCACCTAAAATTATGGATAAGAAAGAATACTTACGTTCATGGGCTGAAACCTACAAGAACGACCTAACAAACAACATTATGCCTTTCTGGTTGAACCATGGTTGGGACAAGGAGAATGGCGGTATATACACCTGCTTGGATCGTGATGGATCATTGATGGACACAACCAAGTCGGTGTGGTTTCAAGGACGATGGGCCTTCATCTGTGCTTTTGCTTACAACAATGTAGAGAAGAATCAGGAATGGCTTGAGGCATCAAAGTCTGCCATTGACTTCATTGAGAAGCATTGCTTTGACGAGGATGGACACATGTATTTTGAGGTAACAGCAGAGGGTAAACCACTGCGTAAGCGTCGCTATGTTTTCTCAGAGACTTTCGCTGCAATAGCTTTTGCCGAATATTCTTTGGCTACAGGTGACAAGCATTATGCAGAAAGAGCGTTGCAGGTATTCCACGATGCACAGCGTTTCCTCTCTACTCCGGGCTTCCTTCCAGCTAAATATGAAGCAGGTGTAGAGATGCAGAGCCACTCTATCATTATGATTCTTATCAACGTTGGTTCACGTCTGCGTGCAGTAATTGACGACCCTACACTAACCCAGCAGATTGATGATTCTATCTCATTACTCCGTCGCTACTTCATGCACCCAGAGTTTAAGGCATTGCTTGAAACAGTCGGTCCAAAGGGAGAATTCATTGATACCAATGCAGCACGTACTATCAACCCTGGTCATTGTATTGAAACTGCATGGTTTATCATGGAGGAAGCTAAGTTGCGCAACTGGGATAAAGAGCTACTCGACACCGCCCTCACCATCTTCGATTGGTCATGGGACTGGGGATGGGATAAGCAATATGGTGGTATCATCAACTTCAGAGACTGCCGTAACCTCCCACCACAGGACTACTCACAGGATATGAAGTTCTGGTGGCCACAGTGCGAGACAATCATTGCCTCTCTCTATGCCTACCTTGGAACAGGTGACGAGGAATATCTCTATCGTCATCAGCGCATTAGCGAGTGGACATACGCCCACTTCCCTGACCAAGACTATCCTGAGTGGTACGGTTACCTACATCGTGACGGAACCGTTGCACAGCCTGCAAAGGGTAATATCTTCAAGGGTCCGTTCCACGTTCCACGTATGATGATTAAGGGCTATATGCTCTGTCAAGAGATATTGAAGACTATGGAATAGTCTGAGAAACCAAAGGATAAAAAAGAAAACTCCCATAACATTACCAACAATGGTTTGTTATGGGAGTTTTTTATAATACTTATTATGACCTTTTTAGTCCATTATCTACTGACGTATTAACGCCCCGCACACATCGTGCGGATGCTTAGCACCATGTGTGCTAACGGTTAACACCAATAGTGCGGAGTACTTAACACCTAACAATAGGTCATTAAAATGACTATTGTTTGTTGTTAGAGAAGAGTTACACTGCCCTAACTTGGAAGTATCAGATGGTATTAAGAATACCCTCACAGCCGTCTTCTATTAAATCAAGAGCTAAATTAAAATCTTCAGCATCACCATAATAAGGATCAGGAACACAAGTAGCAGAAGGATGTTGAGTAAAGAAATCTGCCATTCGTACGACCTTTTCTCGTGCCACTTCATTAGGTGCTTGAGACGTAATATTACGATAATTATCCTCGTCCATTACGACAATCTTATCGAATAGTTCAAAGTCTCTGCGCGCATCAAATTGACGAGCACGGTGGTCAACACTATATCCACGTTGTCTACCATGTTCACGCATGCGCTTATCAGGTAACTGTCCAACGTGCCAATTACCAATTCCCGCAGAATCAATCATATATCGGTCTGCACAGCCTCGTTCTTCAACAAGATGTTGCATCACAGCATGTGCAGCCGGAGAGCGACAAATATTACCTAAGCAAATAAACAAAATACTCACTTTTTCATTTGTTGTCGTATCCATTTTTATCTCATATTTGTGACAGATTCTCCACTGTCTATTGATTAATTTGATTTATACTTATTAATATTATAAGGTATGATTTCTCTTTTAGGAAAACGCATAACTTATTCTACCTCACTTACTCCAAACAATTCCTTTATCTCGTTTAGATGTTCTAAAGCTACTTCCCTACCCTGATCATAGGTGGCTTGCATCATTGCTGGGTCGTGTGAGAAATGCCCTATTGTTAGTTTTGCTTTTAGGACGAAGCACTAAGGTGTTAGGCTTCTTTTCTTCTTCACGAACATAAGCTAACTGTTCATTATACATGATATGGCGTTGCTCCAAAGCTTTTACGACACGTGGATGACGATGCAACCACATACGCATAAGAGGCATCAGTGAGTTTGGCTCCATCACAAAGTCCTCTGGTTGAGTAAGAACAACCAAATTACGCTCATAGCCTTGCTCCTGAAAGAAGCGGAGAGGGATAGAATCAGCAATACCACCATCCAGAAGTTTC
>BNJV01003012.1_pt1 | contig 83265 bp, 91 predicted proteins | sample 8540591 | NCBI WGS metagenome assembly BNJV01 (sample SAMD00202457, study PRJDB9452) | human saliva metagenome | host: Homo sapiens | reverse complement strand
CCCGCACACCCACGAGGCGGATCGGACACCGCCGGGTACCTGGTCGGGGCAGTCACCGCCCCGGCTACTCCGCCCCGGGTTACGCCACTCCGCCAGACCGCCGCAGCTGGGCGGTGCGCCCGGAAGCCACCACCAGTCCATCGGCACAGGACAGGGTTCCGGTGGCGCGGTGCGAAGACCCTGGCACTGTGGTTTCGTGCCTCCGCACTGAGACCGTGAGTCATTTATGAATGTGTACCTTGCGGGCGCAAAGCTGGCTCTCCATCTCCAGACTGACGGCCTCACTGATATACCTCAGCATCACACCGAGCCTGTGGTGGCTCTTCCTCGCCGTCCGGCGCCTCTTCCGAACCAGCCCATTTCCGAGATGACAGGATTAGCGCTGTGGTAGATTTCTGATGCTCATGCTCCCAACCGGGACCGCCCAGTCCCATCAGGTTCACATCAACGCCGTCATCATTGTTCTTTCTTTCGTCGTCGCCACAGTCGGGGCAGTCGCCACCGTACGACTCAACCAGAGGCTGCAGGAGCCGCGGTCCTGATCGTGACCTCGCCGTGGGCTCTTGTCAGTTCATCCTCTTCAACGCGATCCACCGTTTCGCAAATTTAGGCTGGATCACCTACATCTTGGTATCGCAGTCGGAGTGTCACTCACTACATCACACCTCTGGCTCGTGGTCGGAACCGATGGGGCGGCATTCCTCTGATACCGAGCCTGGCATTCTCCAGCCTCATCGTCGTCCTTTCGCGTATCAGCTCCATCCAGGCGGCCCGAGGCTCTTACGACAAGATTTTCAAGATAACCTCCATTGCCTGCGCATCCCTGCTGACCCTCTACAACATCATCGTCTCCACCGCCTTCGGAATACTCTCGAGTGACGGACAGCCACACGCCATCCGAAACCGGTTTCATGCTGCTGACAGTCGTCGTCATCGGGATCATCACCATCGATCGGCGGTGGCTGCGCCCGTCAGCTCACCAACCGGGAGTCCGTGAGCGGCATCCAGCAGGGACCATGCTGAGGGGGGAGCATGCAGAGAACCGCTTCAGCTGGCACCATCGGTCCCAGTCACCGTGGGGGAGCGGATACAGCGGGTACTGAGCCCATCCGGAATCGCGGGTCCAGCACGCAATCGCCCTGGTCATCGACACCGGCCGGCACCGCAAGCACGCCACGCATGCGGCAGCCACCTCAACCTCTCAGAGCAGCCCCAGCCCAACGCCGTCGGCGCCTCCGAGCATCACCCGGCGACGCCGTACGGCGTGATGCCTGACGTGTCCATGGCCCATCGACTCATGAGACTGTATCCATGGAGAAATATATCTGGCCTGAGCGACTATCCAGCCAACGTGTGGATGTCTCAGGCAGGCCGGACGGTCAGGGAATACCGCTCACTGCCGGGTGGTCATCACGATCATCGTGGACCATCGCCTCGATCAGTCTTTATCGATTCTCATCCCCACCAGCCGAGCATTCCGCTACACCGTTGAGTCGCCCCAGCCTCATGGCGCTGGTCAATGTATATTCTCTCCGTGTTCGTATCCGGCGCCATCGTCTCCTCGGTGCTCGGTCTGACCAGCATCGGTACGGGCGCCCACCCGCACGCGGAGTTCCGCCTGGTTGGCATCGATCCTCCTCGCCCTTCTCGCCATCGGCCTGACGGTGCTCATGCCGCAACCCTGCGTCAGACAGCACACGCCGACGCCCTGGAGCACATCACAGACCTTGACCACTGGGTTACCCAGTGTCGGAGCCGCCGCTCCCCATGTACGCCGAAGGTGCACCGACGCACCCATCGGAAGTGACTGGCATCACCCACCAGGGGCATCCATGCGCCCGTCGGCCCGAACCCTGGTGACGGCGCACCACGTCGGTACGCCACCACCTGGCCACGTCGCCTACCCATGTCACCGCGAGTTCTCCCATGCGTACTGCAAGATCGTGTCAGCCGCCCTGCTCGTTGCCGCCTCGCCGTCGGTACCGCCGCCTGCGGTTCCACGAATGCCGACAAAGAACAAGATGGAGCGGACCTCACAGCGGCACCATGAGCGACAACAAGATGTCCGATGGCAAGGAGCGGGTGACAGGCCAGACCGCCGACGCCAAAGATGTCCGACGGGAAGATGGCCGACAATGCCACCTCCGACAGCATGTCGGACGGCAAAGATGAGCGACGACGACAGATGTCGCCCGCTCGGCCAGCGGTATGTCGGACGTGCAAGTAGAGCCCGCAATGAGCTACGATCCTCACGACGCGCGTTGGCCCGTACCCGCCACGGTGGGCACGGGCCCAGCTTACACTGATTTCAGACTCCGGCGGGCAGGTACTCGACGGAGCGACGGCGGTCAGTCCGGTCAGCGGTCGACCGCCGCTCCCGCGGATAAGAGCTCGGCCGGAGGTTCTGACCATGCCTGACCGGGAAGACGGTCAGGACAGGTCGGCGTACTCCTGTGGCAACGTCGGCAACAGCCTGAGCGATAGTGTCACCGTCGTAGAAGACGACTGCCGATGCTGGCCGGCTCGGCGAGCACGGCGGCGATTGACATGAGCGTTGCCGCGCGACGTCCGTGCGCCTTCGAGGTCAGGGTGCCGCTTGACGCGAGCTGCGGTGATGGCACCGGTGCAGGTTCATCCAGGGTCAGCAGGCCCGGCGGATCGTCAGGCCAGGTCGGTGGTCTGCGGGTGTCCGGTCTGCCTGCGATCTTGGCATGGCGTGAGCGCGCAGCGGTGGTCGTCGGACCTCGCCGCCAGGCGGTGAGGAAGAGACCATGACGTAGCGCGCGACTTCGGCTGCGGCGGCGGCCTCCCATGGAGCGGATGGCGGCGCGCGTCCGACGGCGCGTCGGTGCCTCCGGGCCTCCCTTGCCGCCGGCGGCGGACGCCAGACGATCGCGTCAGCACCGGCGAACCGGGTGAGCTCAGCGACGTCGCTACTCGACCGGACAGGACCAGCAGGGTGGCTCGGTGTGGCGGCGACGTCGGCAGGTGGTCGGGATTGCGGATGAGGGGAACGACCTCATTGGCCGGCGTCCACGCAGCAGGGAGGCCAGCAGCGCGACCGTGCCGTAGCGATCGCGTGTGCGGGACATGCGCGAGTCACTTTCTGTACGTCCTGGGCATGTTCCGGGACCGATCAGACGATTCGGCGCGGGTACCCAGCGTCACCTCGCCCGCACCGCACGCACTCCCGCGCTGGGCGAACTGGGACACTGCGCTGCCGTCGACCGCCGCGGTCGCCCCTCGCGGCGCTGAGACACTGCACGAGGCGCAGGCCGATTGGAAGAGGTTGTGCGTAGTCATGAGGGTGCGGGGTTCGTGCAGTATGCACAGCCCTGGCCGGTGCATTGCACCACCTTCGTGGGTAGACGCTCCGGAGATGGCATCGGGACCACCCCGCCGCATCGGACCTGCGACGAGATCGGCCGCAACCAGCAAGAGCCGGCGAGACCCTGCCGATCCTGTCCTTGCATCACGGAGCGCAGGCCCGCCAGCAAACATGTGAGCAGACCTCTGCACCTCCCATCGGGGATATAGTTTGTATCCCAGATGAATGCACCCTCTTCAGAGTCTCTAAAAGCCGCCATCCCGCCTGTTGGGCTCTTCGTATGCGACTGAGGAGAACCGCCGGGCGCCACAAACCGGGCAGCCCTTGACGCGCTACCAGCACCTCTGCACCAGACTTCACGAGTCATCATTTCCCGGGCATGAAGTGCACATCGGCACGATCGGCTGGGCGCACCTCAACGAGGTCATTCACGTCCGCATGAAGATGGCGTGGCCGTCATCGCCTCTCCTCACAGTCGAAAGGAGACGCCTCGAAGGAGTCAACCTCACCTCCTCCCCACCCTCATCAAGCAGACGCTACAAGAGAAGGGGCATCACAGCTCACTCTTCGACTGATATGCTCGTCTTTTATGACGCTCTTACCGTGCTCCACTTTGGCGATGACGGCTCCTCATTCATGGGTGGTACGACCCGAGTTATTACTGGGACATAGCCTCGTTCATTGAAGAGACCTTCCCTCAGTCATCTCCCGAAGCAGCCTTGAGAACGCGTCAGAGCATCCACCGATGAGCAACCGACGGCCTGGAACCTTAACCGTGAGACACAAGCGAAACACAGCCCTCAGGGCGCACGTCGCTGGGGCGACGTCAGATACCGGCGCCTGGTCACTCTGAAGCCGGATCAGCGTCGGACTTCCAGCGCCCGTCAGTCGCGGGCGTGGACGGCCACGAAGTTGGCCAGGCAGCCCAGGAGTCGGAGACGTCGTCGAGGCGCACGCGGGCCTGGAGCTCGGCGAGCTCGTCGTCGGCGAAGTAGCCGTGACCGGCGTAGAAGCCGAGCCGGTGGGCGGTAGTCGCCGTCGAGCTCGGGGTGGAACTGCGTGGCGTACGTTGCACCCGATCCGGAACATCTGGACCGGGCGGGCCTCGCCGGTCCCCCAGGACGACGGCGTGGGCGCGGCGTCGTGACCGCCTCGCCTCAGCGGGCGACGAAGGCCTGGAAGACCTTCCGGGACGCCGGTGCAGATCGGGTCGGCCAGGCCGGCCTCGGTGAGAAGTACCTCCGGGGGCGGTGACGGCCTCCGCCGTAGGTGGTGTCGACGACGGCGCCCTGGTGGCAGGCGAGTGCCGACGCCGTAGCAGGCGCGAAGAAGGGGAAGTCGGCCGCGACGACGCCGGTCGAGCAGTCCGGAGAGCTCGGCCTCGACCCGCCTGGGTGGCGGACTTCTTCTCGGCGGGGTGGAGCGTTGAAGGGGAGCCACCACGAGGATTCGGACCAGTCGTCGGTCGATCTGCGGCAGGACTGGGGACCAGGCGCGGCGACGGAGCGTGGACTCATCCAGGCCGGTGCGCAGGGAATGCCTCGTACTCGGCGTGGCTGGCTCGTCGTCGCTGCGGGTGGCCAGGAAGAGGAAGCGTTTCACGAGATGACCTTAACGGGGGCTGGCAGCCTGGGCGGCATCCTTCTCCACGCCGTTCCCAGAATCACGTTCAGGCGCCGGCCCGCAGGCTTCGGAGGACCTCCTCGACGGCGGCCAGGGTGACACCGGAGGCCCTGCCTCGCGACAGCTGCGCCTGCCCGAGGTTCCCACCGGCGGCCGGGGCGTCGGAGGTAGGTCAGGGCGGAGACCGCCACTTGAGCCAGGACCATGGCCTCGGCCACGAGGTCAGTGCACGGCGTCGGCACCGCAGGAGGCCAGGGCGCGGGACTCGGCGGGCTCGGACGCAGCGGCCCGGGCACGAGGTGCGACCACGGAGCTGCCGCTCACGCCGCGAAGGCCCCCAGACGCTCGGTGAGCCTCGCGTCCCAGCCCGCCGAGACCATGCCGGCGGCCGGGAAGAAGGGCCACCGGAGACGATTGGTGGTCGGCGACGACGCGCACCTGCCCGGCGCCGGCCCTCGGCCACGTCACCGGAGCGCGCGCAGCGTGTGGCGCGGGTGACGAGCAGGGGCGCGCGCAGGCGGGCGCTGGCGATGCGGGCCAGCGCCGTCGCACTGCGTGGGCCTCGCCCTCGTACATGCTGGTGCGACCGCGGGCGACGGAATGCCGAGGCCACCGCGCTCGTAGGACATGAGAGCGTCCCTGGCCGGGGCGCCTGGGAGCCTGGACACCGGGCGGGAAGGACAGCGCACGCACGGGCCGATGGGGCGGCCCAGGCCTGGTCGAGATCGCGCAGGAAGGCGGGCTCGGCGATGACGAGAGGTCACTGGCGGGCGCGACCCGTGGCCAGGGATGGAGCGCCGTCGGGGTCCTCGTCCCAGATTCCTGGTGGGGCGGACTGCTGGACCATGGATTCTCCTCGGGTGCGCCCGGGGCGGGCAATGGGACAGGGAACGATGGCCGGCGTTGGAAGCCGGTCAGGGTGGAGCGAAGTCTACGCGAAGACGCCGCTGACCGCCGCCGACCTGAGCGCCCTTCCGCACTCGCGACGGTTTCAAACACAGAGTCGACGCGGCTCCGGGTCGTCTATGAAGATTCTGTCGATCTGTGCGGGTTGCTGCTCAGCACCCTCAGGCGGTCCGACGTCGGCCCCCGCACCTACGGCCGCTCCCCCACCGGGCACAATCAGGGCATGACTCGTACCGGGCCGCAGGGCCGCACGCAGCCTTCGCAGACCGACCCCATCGGGGCACTGCTCTCCTCGCCCCCGGACCTGCCGGTGGTCGGGGTTCTGCCCGAGCTGCGCGAGCGCCTTCGCCCGCCCCTTCCGGTTCTGACGACGTCGCCCCCTGCCTGGTCCTCACCGCCCCGCCCGGCACCGGTAAGACGACACTCATCCCGCCGCTCCTGGCCGACGTCCTGACCAACGTCCCTGCCGGCGCCCCCGCAACGCGCCCCGGAACGCGGGCTGGCCGCGTCGTCGTCACCCAGCCGCGGCGCATCGCCGCCCTGCGCGGCCGCCCGCCGCCTGGCGCCGACCTCCTGGGGAGAGTCGGCGGCACCGTCGGATACGCGGTGCGCGGGAGCGGCGCGCCGGCCCGACACGCGGATCGAGGTCGTCACCGCCGGTCTCCTTCTGCGCCGTCTCCAACGGACCCGGAGCTGGCCGGCATCAACGCCGTCATCCTCGACGAGGTCCACGAGCGCTCCTTGACAGCGACCTGCTCTGGCCCTTCTGACGGACGCGCGCGCGCCCCGCGCGAGGACCTCACTCGTGGCCATGTCCGCTACGCTCGACGCCGACCGCCTGCGCCCTGCATCCTGGGCGGCTCGTCGACGACCCCGCCCGCTGGTGGAGGTGCCCGGCCGACTCCACCCCCTCGAAGAGGTGTGGGCGCCGCCGGGGCGCACCGGTCGCCTGGGGCCGCGCGGGTGCCGCGGAGTTCCTCGCCCACGTCGCCGCCACCGTGGAGCGGGCCCCGCCGAGCGCCCGGTGACGTCCTGGTCTTCCTGCCCGCGCGCCCGCGAGGTCGACGGCGTCGTCTCCGCCCTGCGCGGCGCGGTTCCTGCGGGCGTGGACGTCCCTGCCGCTGCACGGTCGCGCCCTGCCCGCGAGCGCCCAGGACGCGGCCCTGGCCCTGAGCCCGGCGGGCGGCGGCGCGTCGGTGGCCACGAACGTGGCGGAGTCGTCGCTGACGGTGCCCGGGGTGCGGGTGGTGGTGGACTCCACGCTGGCGCGCGAGCCGCGCCTGGACGTGGCCCGCCCATGAGTGGCCTGGTGACGGTGGGGGTCTGCGGGCGGCCGGGGTGCAGCGGGCCGGGCGTGCGGGTCGCGAGGGTCCCGGCGTCGTCTACCGCTGCTGCTCGCCGACGGACTGGGCGCGCTCGCCGCTGGCTCCTGACCCCGAGATCCTCCCGGCCGACCTCACCGGTGCGGCCCTGGAGCTGGCCGTGGGGCGTGCCCGACGGCGCGGGTCTGGCCTGGGTGGATGAGCCGCCGGCTGCTGCGCTGGGGGCCGCCCGGGAGGCGTTGGAGCGCCTGGGCCTGGCCGGAGGAGTGGCGTGACGCCCTGGGGTCGGGCGGTGGCCCGGTCTGCCGGCGGACGTGCGGGAGGCGCGGGCCCTGCTGGCGACGGCACTGGTGCTGGGGGCGCGACGGGCGGCCCGGGCTACGGCGCTGCTGACCGCCGACCTGCGTGCGCCTGGCGGGGACCTGACGGCACTGGCCCGACATGCGCAGCGGCGGGGCCGGGTCGGGGGCGTGGAAGGCGGAGGCGCGCCGACTGGAGCAGGCCTGCCGGCGCCCGTCTCCGAGCAGCTGGAGCACACCGAGGACCCGGGTCTCCACGAGCGCAACCCCGCAGGCACCGAGCGCGACGAGTGGTCCGGGCTCGCGCGGCCACGGGCCGCGGCCGGGATGTCGTGGGAGCCCTGACGGCGTCGGCGGAGGCGCCTGTCGGTCCGGGAGTGGTGAGGAGACCGCGTCAGGTGACCTGGAGTCGGCGGTGGCGCGAGGCCGGGATGGCGCAGCCGCAGTGGATCGCGCGACGTCGGGGCCGGCTCCCCGGGCGGGCCAGGAGGGCGCACTACGCGAGCGTCGCCGGGACCGGGCTGCGCCTGCCGGCGGCTCGGCACCGGCGGAGTCCGAGTGGCTGGCGGTGGCGGGCGTGGACCTGACCGGTGGGCGCGGGGACGCACTGATCCGGGCTGCGGCGCCCCTCGATGAGCGGACGGCCCTGAGCTGGCTGGGGCCTGGCTGGCTGAGGAGGAGCGCGCTGTCTGGGAGGGCGTGGCGGCTGCGCACGGAGCGTCTGCAGCCGCCTGGGGCCATCACGCCTCGCCACTCACCCCGGGGCCGCCGGGTCCGAATCAGGTGGCGGCGCCGTCGTCGCAGGTGCGCGCCGAGGGGCCGATGCCGGCCTGACGTGCTGCCGTGGGATGAGGAGGCTCGGCCTGCGCGCCCGCCTGGCCCTGCTGCATGAGCACCTGGGTGAGCCCTGGCCGGATATGAGTGATGCGGCCCTGGCGGAGCGGGGCGAGGAGTGGCTGGCACCGGCGGTGATGAGCCTGGTCGGGCAGTCAGGGCGGGTCGGCGTCGCTCGGGCCCGGGGGCCGGGCGTTTCAGCCTGGAGCGGCTGGACGTGGCTCCAGGCGCTGCGGGCGCTGCTGCCGTGCTGCAGGCGGCGCGCCTCGACGAGCTGGTGCCTGAGCGTCTGGAGGTTCCCTCGGGCTCCAGGGTGCGGGGTGGACTCACACCGCGATGGTCGGCGGGCTCGGCCGGTGCCGCGGGCTCAGGGCTCGGCCGACGCCGGGCGGGCGGGTCGGCCGGTGCTGGCGGTGCGGGTCCAGGAGTGCTTCGGTGGGCGGGCCACGCCGCGGATCGTCGAGGGCAGGGTGGCGGTGCTGCTGCACCTCCTGTCGCCGGCGCGCCGTCCGGTGGCGGGTCACCGACGACCTGGCCTCCTTCTGGGAGCAGGGCTATCTCGCAGGCTGCGCCGAGATGCGGGGCCGCCACCCCAAGCACGCCTGGCCGGAGGACTCGTGGAACGCGCCCCGCCACGAGGGGGACCGGGCGGCGTCGGTGAGGCGGGGGGCGAAGCCCACCGTGCGGCGAGGAGTCACCAGGTGGAGGCGTCCAGGGCGGCTGAAGCGGAAGCCTGTGGGGTTGCGCTCGGTGTCGAGGGTCGGCGTCGGCACGACGTATCCGACGATCTGAAGGTTCCAGGTGCCGCGCCGCCCGCCCACAGCGGGTGGCTGTGGTGCGGGTGCGGCCGCGCACCACCGGGAATCCGGCGATCGTGTCCGCCTGACGGAGAGCACCTCGTGGTCGTGAAGCGCATGGCGCCGTTGGCGATGTCGCCGAGCCACTCGACCTTGGGCTGGGGGTAGCCGGTCATGTGGGTCAGGACGCAGTAGTCGGTGAGCAGGGCGTCGATCGCCTTGCGTCACCGGCGACCATGGCGTCGCTGGGCGGAGTGAGTAGAGGTCGGCGGCCGCACGGGGCGCGATCTCGGAGGCGTGCGTGCAGGGCGGACCTGGGTGCGGAACGGGACAGGGGGCGGGATTCGTGGGGACGGCGACTCATAGGCTAGAGTAGGCCCGACGCCAAATATATGGGGGACCAAGAGCGTTCCCTGCGGTTCCGGGGTCAGGCAGTCGTACGAACGACATGAGGCGTCTACTCCACGAAGGTGGGGAATGCACTGGCCAGGGGTTGTGCGTACGCACGAGCTCCCCCGCACCGCGTGGAGTGCACCCGCCCCTCCCCCAGTAGCACCCCACCCTCGTGCATTACGGGCATCTCACGACGTCGATCAGCCGGCGGCGGCCTGATCAAAACGGCCAGCGGCAAAGCAAGAATGGAGGGCCCGCCGTGCAGCTCGTGGCTGTCACGGCGGGCCTCCCGTGGTGGCGGTAGCGCTGGGATCTCGAACCCAGGGTGGCTAGGAACCACACAGACTTTCGAGATCTGCACCTTCGGCCGCTCGGACACGCTACCTCGCCCATGAGGTTACACGGACGTCGCCCCGCGCCCCAATGCGACGTCCTGCGGTATCAGTCACGACCGACGTCGCTCCCGGCTGGCCCGGTCGGAGGGGCCCCCGTCAGCGGCGGTCGGCGAAGAAGGCGGTCAGAAGGTCCTGGGACTGCTGGGCGCGCAGGCCGGCGCGCACCTCGACCTGGTGGTTGGAGCGGGTGTCACGCACGACGTCGCGCACCGAGCTGCAGGCCCCGGTCCGAGGGCTCCCAGGCCCCCAGGACGAGTCGGGCCACCCGGCCAGGACGATCGCACCGGCGCACATGGTGCACGGCTCGAGGGTGACCACGAGGGTGCAGCCGTCCAGGTGGGAGTCGCCCAGGGCGGCGCCGGCGGCGCGCAGGGCGCGGATCTCGGCGTGCGCCGTCGGATCGTGCCCGGCCTCGCGGGCGTTGGGCGGCCTCGGCCAGGGACGGTCCCGTCCGGCGAGAGCACGACGGCGCCCACCGGCACCTCCCCGCCTCACCGGCCGCGCGGGCCAGCTCCAGGGCGCGCACCATGGCGGCGTCGATGGCCGGGGTGGCGGCCGGACTGGCAGCCGAGCTGACGACCGCGCCGCCGGCCCAGCCCCCGGGCGACACCCGCCTGCCCACCGAGGCGCGCCGGGCGTCAGGCCCGGGCCGGAGGTGCTCGGCGGCTGCGCAGAAGGTGAGGACGTCACGAGTTCATTATCTCGTTATAGGCTCCCCACAACATGCCCGGGCTCAGACAGCCACCCCGCCCCCACTGGTCCCCGGCGCCTCGCTCCCGGTATCGAGGCAGCCCTCAACGCCCCGGGCGCGCCCGGGGCCAGCGCCCCAAACCCCACGAAGACCCCGTGAAGACCCCCATGAAGAACGGAGCAGGGTCGGTGAGCCGGTCCCCCGAATCGAGCGATAAGAGCGAGCCCGCAGCAGGCGACCCCTCAGAGGGCTCCTCCCCGCCGGCCCCGTCGTCGGACCGCCTCTCACCGCTACGGCTCCCCCAGCGGCTCCCTCCCCGGCGCACTGCTCGGCAGCTGCCGGGCAAGCAGCCCTCAACCCGGTGGTGTTCTTCGTGTCGGCCACCATCATCGCGATCGTCGCCCTGGCCGCGATCGTGGTCCCTGACGTCGTCAAGAGCGCCTTCAGGGGCGGCCGTGACCTGGACGAGCCGATGGTTCGGCTCCTTCTACATCCTGCTCATCACGGCCGCGCTCGTCTTCATCCTGACCCCTGGCCTTCTCCCGGTTCGGGCGCATCCGCCTGGGCCCGGACAACTCGACGCCGGACTTCTCCACCTTCGCCTGGACGGCTATGCTCTCGCCGCCGGCATCGGCACCGAGATCCCTGTTCTTCGCGCGTCGCCGAACCGGTCGACCAGTACGTGCACCCGCCCACCGGCGACGCCCAGGCCACTCCCCAGGCCGACCGCGCCCGCGAGGCCATCGTCCTGTCCCTGTTCCACTACGGCATCTCCGGCTGGGGCCTGTACGCCCTGGTGGGTCTGCCGCCACGCCTGCACTTCGCCTCACCGACGCCGCGACACGCTCACGCTGCGCTCCACCCTGCGCCCGCTGCTGGGGCGGCACACCGAGGGCGTCATCGGTGACATCGTCGACGCCGCGGCGCTGGTCGGCGGGGCTTCGGCATCGCGGCCTCACTGGGGGTCGGCGTCGTCCAGCTGAACGTGGCCCCTCAACATCCTGTTCGGGCTGCCGCAGGGCTTCCCACCCAGATCGGACTGACCGCCCTGGCCGTCGTCATGGCCACCGTCTCCGGCCGTCTCCGGCGTCGACCGGGGCGTGCGCGTCCTGTCCACCATCAACGTGCTGCTGGCCATCGGCCTGGCCCCTATGGGTGCTCGTCACCGGTGACGCCGCCTTCCTCATCGACGCAGCTCATCGGCTCCATCGGGGACTTCTTCACCCGCTTCCTGCAGCTGACGCTGGAGACCTACGCCTACAACCGGCCCTGAGGACTGGCTCAACGCCTGGACCCTGTTCTTCTGGGCCTGGTGGATCGCGTGGGCGGCCTTCGTGGGCATGTTCCTGGCCCGCATCTCACGCGGCCGCACCATCCGCCAGTTCGTGCTCGGCGGCCTCCTGCTGCCCTTCTGCTACATCCCTCATGTGGGTGGCGATCTTCGGCAACCACGCCCTGACCTGGTCATCCGCGGCAACGGCGAGTTCCGGGACATCACCCTGGAGCGACCTGAGCAGGGGCTCTACTGGCTCCTGAGCACCCTGCCGGGCCAGAAGATCCTCATCGCCCTGGCCCTGTTCGTCGGGATCCTCTTCTACGTCACCAGCGCCGACTCCGCGCCCTGGTCATGAAGCCAACCTCTCCAGCCGCATCCGCTCGGCGCGCCAGGACGCCGCCCCTGGCTGCGGATCTTCTGGGCCGCCCTGACTGGATCCTCACCATCGCCATGCTCGTGGCCGAGGCATCCCCATCCTGCAACAGGCCACCATCGTCATGGCGCTGCCCTTCTCCGGGGTCCTCATCCTCATCATGTACACCCTGTGGCGCCTCCTGAGCACCGAGGACACTCTACAACCAGGCCCTGAGCCGGGCCGACCGCAACCGGGCCCTGGGCTCAACGGGTCGGCCCGCGGGGCTGGAGCAGACGCCCTGGCGCGAGCGCTGGCACACATCTCAACTCGGTGTCCCCGACGAGGCCGGCAACGCCATGGAGCGCGCATCGTGCCGGCCCTGGGAGGCGGTGGCCACCGAGCTGCGCAAGGAGAACGTCTCCGCCGAGGTCTTCGTCAGGGCCCCGAGGCCCAGGACCCCGACGACGAGCGCACCTTCCTGGGCGCGCCAGCCTGGTGTCGCCTCCCCACCCGGCCACCGACAGCGGCGAGGGAGCAGTCCAGCTCCATCGACTCCTTCCGCTACAGTGGTGCGTGACTGGTGGTCACACCGGTGCCCACCTACGGCTTCGCCGTCCACGAGGCCGACGACCTCACAGTGCGCCTCGAGGTGCGCCCGCACAGTGGCGGCCAGGGCTACGACGTCGTCGACTGGAACTCCGACCAGGTGGCCCACGACGTCCTCGACCACTACGAGCGCTGGCTGGAGTCACGTGGGCACCTCCGAGAAGACCGAGTCCCGGTACTCGCGCCGGCTCTGAGACGCGCTCGGCCGCGCCCCTCCCGCGGTCTTCCACCGCCGAGGACGTTCCGCTGCCGGGGGCTGCCGAGGGGTCAGTCCGCCTCGACCGTGTGGGAGGCGAGGCGCTCCTGGAAGGCGGGGTCGTAGTGGTTGACGACGCCCTGCCCCTCGTCGAGGGCGGCGATGGCCCGCATGTCGGCGTCGTCGAGCTGGAAGTCGGTGACGTCGAGGTTGGTGACCATGCGCTCACGGTGGACCGTCTTGGGGATGACGATGATGTCCAGCTGGATGAGGGTAGCGCAGGGCCACCTGGGCGGCGGTCTTGCCGTACTTCTCGCCGACCTCGGTGAGCACCGGGTGGGTGAAGATGTTGTTGCGACCCTGGGCCAGCGGCCCCCAGGACTCCAGGGCGGTGCCGTACTTGGCGTACCAGGCGCGGTTGTCGGCCCGCTGGTTGAAGACGTGGGTCTCCATCTGGTTGACGGCCGGGGCACCTCGACGTGCTGCGCCAGATCCATGAACCGGTCGGGGAAGAAGTTGGAGACGCCGATGGCGCGGACCTTGCCGGCGGCCAGGGCCTTCTCCATGGCGCGGTAGGTGCCGTAGTAGTCGCCGAAGGGCTGGTGGACGAGCAGCAGGTCGATGTGGTCGGTGCCCAGGCGGCGCAGCGAGCCGTCGATGGAGCGAGGCGGCGCGCTCGTCCCCGGCGTTGGAGATCCACACTGGGTGGTGACGAAGATGTCCTCGCGGGGCAGTCCACTGGCGGCACGGCCGCGCCCACGCCCTCCCTCGTTGCGGTAGGCCTGGGCGGTGTCGACGTGCCGGTAGCCGACCTCGAAGGGCCTCGGCACGGCCCGCTCGGTCTCCTCCGGCAGGGGTCAGAAGACGCCGTAGCCGATCTGCGGGATGTCACGCCGTTGCTGAGAGTGATGGTGGGGGCGGTGCCGTTGGCCATGAGTTCTCCCATGAGTTCTCCCTTCGATGCGGTCGGTGACGGCAACCTAGCCCCGCAGGCGGGCGCGACGTCAGCCCCGTTCGCCCCCGGCCCAACCCGCGTGCGCGCGCCGTCCCGACCCGGCCACGTGTCTGGGCCTGAACCTGGCCGCACAGAACCGTGGTCACCGGGGGAAACTAAAAACGGCCCAGCGTCCAACACAACGGGAACCTCGGCGGGGACTCGGACACCGGCGACGCTCCCAGTCCGCCGGGCGACGTGGTCACGCCGTGAGCCCGGACGAGCCGGCGCGCGTTGTGAGGGTACGGCCTGGGCTGCGGGATTAGGCTGTCCCCATGCGCCTCCACGTTGCCGATCACCCCCTCATCGACCACAAGCTCTCCGTCCTGCGTGACGAGGGACTCCGTCGGCGGTCTTCCGCCAGCTGGTGGACGAGCTCGTCACCCTGCTCGCCTACGAGGCCACCCGTGAGTGCGCACCGAGCAGGTGGAGATCCGCACCCCGTGGCGCCGGCCCAGTGCCGCCGCCTGGCAGACCCGCGGCCGATCGTGGTGCCGATCCTGCGCGCGGGCCTGGGGATGCTCGAGGGCATGACGCGCCTGCTGCCCACCGCGGAGGTCGGCTTCCTGGGGATGAAGCGCGACGAGGACACCCTGGAGGTGGAGACCTACGCCAACCGCCTGCCCGACGACCTCTCAGGCCGCCAGTGCTTCGTCGTCGACCCCATGCTCGCCACCGGCCACACCCTCGTGGCCGCCATCGACTACCTGCTTGAGCGCGGGGCGCGCGATGTCACCGCGCTGTGCCTCATCGCCGCCCCCGAGGGGGTCAAGACGCTGGAGGAGGCGGTCGGCGAGCGCGCGAACGTCACGGTGGTGACCGCCGGGGTGGACGAGCGGCTCAACGAGCACGCCTACATCGTCCCCGGTCTCGGCGACGCGGGGACCGCCTTTACGGCATCGTCGACTGAATCGCGCCCCGTCCGACCGCATCATTTCAACGGCGCTCAACAGGTTCGCCTCACCACAGGGACCTCGAGCGGATCGCCGAGACCACACCGGCCCACGGGCCTCCGATGAATGCGCCGATGTCGCAGCCAACACGGAGCCCTACGTGGTCGGCGGTCATTTCCTGACACTCGACAAGTCCGACGGCACTCTGACCGGCCATGCCCCTCTGGGCGACAACATGAAGGAGGCATGGCAGGCCACCCTCGACGACGAGGACCTGACATCCATCTACGGTGCCACGCCCGGCTTTCAGACCTGAGGCAACAACACGCTCGTCTACAAGTCGACCCTCATCGACATGAAAACTGGACACGTGTCCTCAGCACCCTGGAAAGAGGAGAACTCAGCGACTATCGCCGACAATATCGCCATCTCCTGCAATGCGAGCAACAAGTGCACCGCCTGGAGCTCATCGGCTTCAAGCCAGCGTCCTGAGACGGCGCACACCCCACCCCCGCCACTAAACCTTATAAATATTACTGTTTCGCTAAGCCACTCAACATAAGAGAACTCTCACGCTCACCTGTGGTCCCTCTAGGGCTGGCTCGTGACAGTTGAGGCATGAACACCTCACGCCGCATCCTCGCCCTGGCTCTGCTCATGCTCGTCCCGGTGGCGCTGGCGCTGGCCGCCGAGTTCATGGCCGTCGTCCCCGGCCTCGCCTCGCAGCCCAGCCCGGTCCACCTGACCTCTGCTGGCCAAGGGGCTGATGCTGATGACCACCGTTCCCTCGTCTCCGCCCCCACTGGCCGGCGACCCGGTCTCCGCCCCTCCGTGCCCGCCCGGCTGCGCATCGTCGCCTGGATGCTGTTCGTCGTCGCCCTGGGGCTGACCAGCATGATCGTCTCCGTGCGCTCCACCCTCATGGCGGACATCTCCCGCTCCGCCAACGCCCGACGTCACCCACGAGGTCAAGGAGCTGCAGAACTTCGCCGCCACCGGCGTCGACCCGCGCACCTCCCGGCCCTTCACCTCCACCACCCGCCTCATGGAGGTCTACCGGGACGGCCAGCAGCTCACCGACCGCGAGGCCGTCATCATCTACAACCACTCCACCGGCAAGGCCACTCGGGCCTCCGGCGCCTCCGCCCCGACCCTGAACCCGACCAGCACGGATCCCCTGTTCGTCAAGATGCTGCAGACGCCGTCGGGCGCCACCTCCTACGGCAGCGGGGAGGTCCGCTGGGCCAGGTCGAGCTCGAGCCCGACAACCCCTCCCAGCACCTGTCCGTCATCACCATGAGCTTCACCGCCTCGCGCGTGGACCAGCTCAACGCCACGATCTGGCTCGTGGTCGGCATCAGCGCGGCCGTCCTGGTCCTCACCGGCGTCGTCGGCCTGTTCGTGCCCGCCAGATCCTGCGGCCCCCTGCACGACCTAGCGCACCGCGGCCGCCTCGGTCTCCACCCAGGACCTCAACCGCCGCCTGCCCGTCAAGGGCCGCGACGACATCGCCGGCCTGACCGAGGTTCAACGGCATGCTGGACCGACTCCAGGAGGCCTTCGACGGCCAGACCCAGTTCGTCCTGCGCGCCCACCAGGAGATCTCCGGTCCCCTGGCCGTCATGGACGCGCGCCTGGCCAGCCAGCCGGCCACCCGCACCGTCCTCCAGCAACGCGCAGATCGCCGAGCTGCAGCGGGTCCTCGACGACCTCAGTCCCTCACCCAGGCCGAACGGCGCGACTTCGCCCACCTCACCCCGACGTCGACGTCACCGAGCTGGCCCTCGCACCCTGTGCGACGACGTCGAGGCCATGGCCCCGGACCGCTGGAGCCTCGACCTCAGGGCCCGCGGCACGGCCACCCTGACGTCGAGCGCCTGCGTCAGGCCACCGGCCACCTCGCCCGCAACGGGCTGCAGCATGGCGACGGCCCCTCACCCTCACCGTCGCCCCCGGCACCGACGGCTACGGCCGCAGCGGGCTGGAGATCTCTGACGGACCGGGGTCGGACTGTCCGACGACGACGTCGACTGGCTCTTCGAACGCTTCACGCACGGCGAGGCGGACGGCAGGCGCGCGGCGGCGCCTGGGCCTGGCCATCGTGCGGGCCATCGCCGACGCCCACGACGGCACCGTCTTCGCCGTCTCCGCCTCGGGCCAGGGCGCGCCACCGTCGGCCTGCGCATCCCGGCCGACAGCTCCTGGAACCTCCCTCGGACCACGATCCGCCGCCGTCGTCTCCCCGGCCACCGCCCCTCCTCACGCACCTCGGCGGCCACGGCGCCCCGGGTGAGCGACGGAGGCCGGCGGCCGCCCACGATGACGGTGCCTACGATGACGCCGCCCACAATGGCCGCGCGCACGGCGCCTCGGGGAGGGAGGCCGGCTCATGACCACCGCGACTGACTCCGTCGCCTCCTTCGAGACCGATGTGCCCACCATGCGCGAGACCCTGCCGCTCTCCTGGCCAGGGCGGCGAGCCGGCTCCCGACCCGGCGCCTGCCGTGGCGGCGCATCATCTCCGCCGCCCTCGCCGTGTGCCTGTGCGCGGCCGTGGGCGTGGCCGCCTGGCGCGCCGGCGGCGCGCCGGGGAGCCTGACCGTCACCGGTGCGCTCACTCAGTCATCTTCATCGCCTCGGTGTGGGCCTGGGCCTTCTACCAGCGTGGACGACACCCACATCTCCCTGGGGGCCGCCACCGCCCTGGTCCTCACCGGCGCCCTGAGCCCGGACGAGATGTTCGCCAGCCTTGGCGACGACACGATCTGGCTGCTGGTGGCGGCCTTCGTCATCGCCGTCGGGGTGAGCGCCCTCGGGCCTGACGGGCCGCCTGGCGGCCTGGCTGGTCACCGGCACCGACCACCCGCGCGTCCTGCTCCACCTGGTGACGGCCGCGACGTCGCCACCGTCTTCGCGGCCCCCTCCACCTCAGGGTCGGGCCGCCCGCTGCTGCCGGTGTACACGGCCCCTGGCCGGCGCGCTGCGCACCGGGTCGGGCGACGACGACGCCCTGGCGGCCTCCCCGCAAGCGGCTCATCCACGCCCTGTCGATCATCTTCCCCACCGTCATCTCTGCTGTCCGCGGTCGGCTCCTTCCCTGGGGGCGGGCGCCCACCTGGTCGACCTCCCACATCGTAGCTCTCGGCCGGCGGGCAGGAGTCTCTCGCCGCCGGCTGGCTGCTGCTGGGCCTACCCTGGCGGCCCTGTCCAGCCACCTGTCCACCGAGCTCATCGTGTGGCTGTTCACCCGCAAGGAGGACATGCGCCGTCGGGTGCGCGTCGACATCGCCGACCTCGCGGCGGCCTCCCCGACGCCGGTCACCGGCCCCTGACTCAGGCCGAGAACCGGGCCGCCCTGCTCGTCGGCACGGTCGTGGTGCTGATGGTGCACCGAGGCCCTGCACGGGATCGACCCGGCCATCGTGGCCCTCCTGGGGGTCTTGGTGACCTCGCTGCCCGGTTACGGCTCGGTGGCTCTGCGCAAGGCCCTGGCCAAGGCGCCCTGGTCTCTGCTGGTCTTCATGGCGGCCACCCTCGCCATGGGGGACGCGCTGGTGTCCACCGGCGCCGCGAAGTGGGTGGCGACCTCGGCCTTCAACGCCGTGAGGATCCATCCCCTGGCCCTTCATGCTGGTCGTCGTGGTGCTCTCGACGGCGTCGCACCTGGTCATCCAGTCGCGTTCGGCCCGCTCGGCCGTCCTCATCCCGATCGTCGTGGCCCTGTCCCCGGCGGTGGGTGTCAGCCCGGCCGCGGCGGCCTTCGCCTCGACCGCCGCCGCGGGCTTCTGCCACACGCTGCCGTCCTCGGCCAAGCCCGTGGCCATGTTCTCCGACATCGAGGGCATGGAGACCTTCTCCCCCGACGACCTGCGGCGCCTGTCGCTGCTCCTCGGCCCCCTCATGGTGGTCCTGGTCATGGCCTGCAGCGCCTGGCTGTGGCCGCTGCTGGGCCTGAGCTGGTGAGGCCGGGACGCCCACTGCGCCCCGGCTCCCGCCCTGTCCCCTGAGAACCCCGTACACACTGCACTCCTGGAGGAAAGTGCATGCCCACGTCCATTCCCACCCGATTCTCGTCGCCCCTCCGGCTTCTGAGCGAGAGCCTGTCGCCTGAGGGGTGTGCCAGGCGGTGGCCGCCCGGGGTGCGCCGTCTCCTGCCCGCGCCGTCGTCGTCGAGCTGCCCCTGGTCGACGGCGGTGAGGGCTCGAGCAGCCACGATGGCCGGGCCACCGGCGGCGACCTCGTCACCACCCGCGTCACCGGCCCCGTCGGTGATCCGGTCGACTCCTACCTGGCCCGGCTGGGCGGCTCGGCCCAGGGGACCTGGCTGGTGGAGATGGCCGCGGCGCCCGGCCTGCGCCTGAGTACCCGCCGGGATGCGCGACCCCGGCGCCACGACGACCACCGGCGTCGGCGAGCTCATCTCCGTGGCCCCTCGACAGCGGGGCCCGCACGCATCATCATCGGCTGCGGCGACTCGGGGACCTGTGACGGCGGGGCCGGCGCGCCGTCGCCCTGGGCGCCCGGCTCCTGGACGCAGGCGGCGATCGAGGTCGACCCGATCGGCTCGAACCCTGGCCCGGATCCAGCGGATCGAGACCTCCGGCATGGACCACCGCCTGCGCGACGTCGAGGTCCTCGTGGCCGGCAACATGCACAACCTCCTCACCGGTGAGCGCGGCGTGGCCCGCGTGTCTGGGCCGCAGAAGGGGCGAGCCCGGAGCAGGTGGAGGCGCTCGAGGCGGGCCTGGTCCACTGGGCCGGACTGCTCACCGAGGCCTTCCCCGGCCCAGGCGGCCCATCGCGACCTGCTCACCGGCCCAGGGACCGGTGCCTCGGGCGGCCTGGGGCTCGGCTCGCCGCGACTGGGGGCCAGACTGTGCTCGCGCTTCGACGTCCTCATGGATGCCGACCCTGTGCGGCGTCGACCTCGATGCCCAGATCGCCCGCGCCGACCTGGTCATCACCGCCGAGGGCGCCGTCGACTTTCCAGACGCCGCGCGGCAAGATCCCCTCGCCGAGGTGGGACGCCGGGCCAAGCTGGCCGGCAAACCGGTCATCGCGTTGGCCGGCTCACTCGGTCAGGGCTCCGAGGCCGTCCACGCCGCCGGGATCGACGCCGTCATGGGCATCATCCCGGTCCCGATGGACCTGCCCGAGGCCGTCTCCGCGCCGACGAGCTCGTCACCGACGCCACTGAGCGGGCGCTGCGCCTCATCCTCCTGGGGCCGCCGCCATCGCCGCCTGAGGCACCCGCACGGGCGGGGGACATTCCGCGCGGCTGGGTGCCATCGACTCCGCCGAGGGACACCCACACGTACGAGGACAGGAATCCTGTCCCCGACGGCGTCGAACGTCGCTCGGACAGAAATGTCCCCGGCCGCGAGACACACATCTCAACGCCGCTCTTGTACCAGGCGACCGCGATCTGGACGCGGTCGCGCAGGGTGGAGTTTGGCCAGGATGCGGCTGACGTTGCGGCGCACGGAGGCGGGCTGCAGCACGAGCCGCTCGGCGATCTCCTCGTTCGACATCCCCTCGGCAATGAGCCGGGCCACGTCGAGCTCCCCTGGGCGTCAGCGCCCCGAACCGCTCCCGCAGCCCCTCGCGCTGCGCGCCGGACAGCACCCGCGGAACCCCACGCGCGATGAGCTCCTCAGTGACGCGCGGCGTGAGCACGGCATCGCCCTGCGCCACTGCCCGCACCGCCTGAGCGAGCTGCGCCGCGCGTACGTCGCTGAGAAGGAACCCCGAGGCCCCCACCTCCAGTGCCCCGAAGGCGTAGTCGTCCTCGTCGTAGGTGGTCAGCACCAGGACCTTCACTGTCGGGAACCGCCGCGCCATCGCTCGGGTCGCGCTGATCCCGTCCATGCCCGGCATGCGCACATCCATGAGCACGACGGCGGGCAGCCCGGTTGACCGGTTCAGCCGCTCCAGGACCTCCAGCGCCTCCTGCCCGTCACCGGCCTCCGCCACCACGCGCGCAGGTCCGGCGCCTTGCGGATCATCGAGCGCCAGCCCCAGGCGCGCATAGCGCTGGTCGTCCACGATCATGACCGACGTCGGCCTCAGCCCCTCCGATTCCGCGCCCACGCCTCAGCCCTCACCGCGAGTTCTCGGCACCGTCGCCGTCACCAGCCAGCCGCCGTCGGACTCGGGCCGCCAGTCCAGTGAACCTGCCGCAGCCTCGACCCAGTCCCGCAGCCGCAGCAGGCCGGTCCCTTCCACAGCCCCACCACGGCGGCCGGCGTCTTCCCCGCCCGCTGTCCCTCGAGGCGCCGTCGTTGCGAACCGTCACCGTCACCGCAGACTCGCCGTGGTCCCAGGACACCCTGCACCTGCGACAGCGCGGGCGCTGCCGCACCGCGTTGGTAAGCGCCTCCGGGTGAGCGCGACAGCACAGGTCGGCCTGCGCGTCGTCGTCGGCCCGCTGCCCGGTCTCAGTGAAGACGACCGTGACGCCCAGTGATCTCACCCCTGCCGACGACGCTCCTGATCTCATCCCAGGACTCGGCGCCCGGGCGCCGTCCCGGGCCCGGCGACTCCGCCGGCTCATCCTCGCCGTCGGCCAGAGCCTCACCGCCCGGCGCGTCTGCTCCAGGCACTCCCGGGCCACCTCGTTGATGCCGCCGAGCGCCTCATCGATCTCCGGGTCGGCGCCGCCTGGCCAGCCCCTCGGACAGGGGCGATGATCGTGGTCAGGCCGTGCCCCACGGGAGTCGTGGAGCTCGGCGGCGATACGGCCTGGTTCACCGCGCGGTCGCGCTCGGCCCGAAAGCGCCCGGAAGCGTTCCCCGCTCGGCTAGCCCCGGCTTGCGCCGCTCGCCAGTTCGCGACGCTGCGCGCCATCATTGCCGCGATGACCGTCAGCAGGACGGCGACCACCTGGCTGAGCCACTCCTCCATCAGGATCGGGCGGGGCCACCAGGACCGCACTGGCCGTCGCCATGAGGGCAGGCCGCACCGATCACCGCGAGGTGCTGCCACAGCGGGAGCCGACTCACCGCGCTCCCCAGCGCCACCCAGCACCGGGAAGAGAAAGAAGTTGTGAGCCCCAGCGCCGAAGCCGCCACGTACACGGCACACTCGGCCAGGAAGACCGCCAGCAGGGTACCTGCGTCGCGCAGTCAGGAGCGCCGTGGACCCCATGGCCGCCACGAATGAGAATCGCAGAACCGATTCTGGTCGGGGCGATCCCTGCAACCAGGCCGCCGTCGCCGACGCGGCGCCGGTCAGCACCGCGCTGCCGATCATGCCGCCCTGGTAGGGTGGCGCACAGGGATGAGGAGCAGCGTGGACAGGGATGCCGGGGACCGACCTGCGCGGGCGCTGGCTGGCGCACCCACTCCCCCAACGTCCGCCAGTCGATCCCGCATCCTCGCGGCCGACGACGAACCACGCTCTGCACCGAACACCAGCGCCCCTCCTCCCCGTTGCGTCCGTACCCTACGCCCCGAGACCTGAGCCCCAGACCACGTCCCAGCGGGCCGCGAGCGTGCCATCCTCATCGGTCCAGGGCGATCTGCTGCCCTCCCACCTCCGGGCCCATCGTCACTCAGCCGCCAGGACGGTGCCGATCGGGGTCCGGGTGGCGCCCCCGGATCGGGAGCGAGTAGCACCGCGACCAGGGGCCAGGAAGGACAGGAGGGCCACCAGCAGCACTGGCCCGACGCCGGGGCGCACTACCAGCGGCATCCCCGCCCTGGCGTAGAAAAGGGACTCGCCGGCCGTTGTCACCACCAGCGGCACGAGCGAGATCAGCAGGGGCCGTCCCCACGTACAGCGCCCGCCTCGACGACCACCTGCCGGCACACGCCGCGCACCGTGCTCCCGGCGCAGCGCAGCACCGCGAACTCACGCTGCCGGGACCGGGAGGACATGCCGACGACGGCCACGGCCCCCAGCAGCGCCATCGCCCCGAGGATCGCCGCCAGCACCAGCGAGTCCACCTGGTTGATCGCCACGTTCAGGCGCGCCGCCTCCACCACCGCCTGCCCCGTGGCGAGACTGGTCGTGAGTGCCGCGGTGAAGGAGATCGCCAGGGCCAGCAGGCCGATGGCGCTCGCCGACGACTCGCTGCGCCACAGCGCCGAACGCCGCGCGATGAGCCACGGTCACCCAGCCGCGCCAGCGGCGCCGACCACAGCCGCAGCAGCCGCGGGATGAGCGCAGGCGCCAGCAGCACCACGAGGACCGCGAGCAGGAGCGACGCCAGGATCGCCTGGCCCCCGCCGGTCGGCCATCCGTCGATCTTCCTTCCGGGTGGGGCCAGAAAAGCGACGAACAGCTGCCCCGCACACGCAAGCGCCCACACTCCGGCCAGGATCCATCGCCCCACCCCATGCGGCGTCGGCCTTCCGGGATGCCGTGTCCCGCACTGCCTCCACGGCTGGCGTTCTCACGGCGGCGTGTGCCGGGCCCACAGCCCCCAGGACCGCGACGGCGACCACAACCACCACGGTGAGCAGCAGCGTCGTCGGTGTCTGGGCGACCTCGATCCGCCCCATGCGCGCGGCCGCCAGGCGGGTGAGCACCGAGGCGAAGGGCTGGGCCGCGACCTGCCCCAGCAGAGTCCCAGGGCACGCAGGCCACCAGGCCCAGCACCGCCACGGTGGCGAGGACGGCGGCGAGCACCTGCCGGGGCAGGGCGCCGGCCAGTCTCCACAGGGCCCAGCTCGTGCGCAGTGCCTGCACGCAGGACTGCCCGACGACAGCCACCACCGGAACCGTCACCATCGCCGTGTAGAAGGCGACCGAGACGCCCGGAACCGTGAGCTCAGCCGGGTCCACGCCCGCCGCCCGCGCCGCGGCGACGACGTCGGGACGGGTGACGGTCACGCGGTGCACCAGGCAGACGTTGACGAGCCCCGCGGCGAGGCCAGCACCGCCACCGTCCTCGACCAGGCCCGCCACTGGGCGACCAGGGCGCGCAGCGTGTAGCGGGTCATGCCACAGCTCCCGTCTGGTTGACGGCAGCCAGCAGCTCGTCGGGGCTGGCGCCGCGGCGGCGGTCGACGATGCGGCCGTCGCGCATGATGAGCACGCTCTCCGCCAGGGCCGCGGCCCCCAGGTCGTGCGTCACGAGGACGACGGTGGCCCCGTCGTCGGCCAGGCGCCGCAGCTCGGCCAGGACGAAGGCGGCCGAGCGGGTGTCGAGGGCCCCGGGTCGGTTCGTCGGCGAAGACGACCGGTGGGACGGCGGTAGAGGACCCGCCCCAGGGCGACGCGCTGCTGCTCACCGCCCGAGAGCGTGGTCGCGACCGCGTCGGCGCGCGATTCCAGTCCCAGTCCCGGCCAGGACCTCCCGCACCCGTGCCGAGTCAGGGGCGCCGGCCGGCCAGGGTGTCGGAGATCGTGATGTTCTCCCGCACCGTCAGGTAGGGGCGACGAGGTTGTAGGCCTGGAAGACGAAGCCCACCCGGTCGCGGTAGAGCTCGGCCACCCGCGCCGCCGGGGAGCCCGCCGAGGTCGCGCCCCGCATGAGCGAGACGCGGCCCGACGTCGCCGGCTCCAGCCCGGCCAGGCACAGCAGCGCCGTCGACTTGCCCGGAGCCGCTGGGTCCGACCAGCGCCGTCATCCGCCCCGGCATCATCGTGCAGGAGATGCCGTGCAGGATCTCGATCGGTTCCCCGCCGGGGGTCGGGAAGGACTTGCGCAGATCGCGCCTCCACAGCCGGCGGAGCGACCGAGTGCCCGGCACCGGCGGCGCCTCCTCCCCGTCGCGCCGCCCAGGCCGCCGAGGCTCCGGTTGTGCGTCCCCGCACTGGTTGAGCCGACCGGTCCGACTGCGTCCGTTCACGTCGAGCTGCCATGGCCCTGCGCCGTCCTCTCCCTGCGAATCCGCCGGTATCGCTGGACGCCGTCGGACGCCCGCGGTTCAACCCTAGGCGGCCGCCTCGGCTCCCCGGGCCCGCAGACCGCGAACTGTCCACAGATGATGACAACAGGCCCCACCGGGCAGCGCGGCGGGGGACAGTCCGCGGCCGGGTGCGGTCCGCTCCAGCCGAGGGACAGCCCACGCGTTCGGGGACAGGGATCCGTCCCCGACGGCGTCGAAGGTCCCCGCCGCGACGACATGTCCCCGGACGCGCGGAGTGCACCCACCAGCACCGTGGGCCCTCGCCTCACCACGCCGCGCGCACTCAGCCGCCACCCGCCCACACCCCGTGCGTCCCACCCCGCCCACACCAGCATGAAGGGGCCGGTCGCGGTCGGCCTTTCGACCCAACCGCAACCGGCCCGCGCACGGGACCCTCAACGCCCTCGACGCAGCTTCCGACGTCAGAACGCCGCGACGACCGCCCCGTCGGGCCAGGTCTTGTTGATGTAGTCACGCAGCTTCTCATCGTTGAGGAGCTTGGCGAGCTTCTTGAGGTGCTCGTTGTCCTTGTCGTCCTTGCGCACGACGAGCTGGTTGGGGTACTCGGGTCCTTGCCGCCCTTCTCCAGGACGAGCGCGTCCTTCTTGGGGTTCAGCCCGGCGTCGATGGCGTAGTTGCTGCTGATGACCGCGGCCTCCGGCGTCCGGCATCGACTTGTAGACCTGGGCGCCGTCGACCGTGGTGAACTTCAGCTTCTTGGGGTTGGAGGTCACGTCGGTGTCGCTGGGGCAGCTCGGCGGACTTGTCCAGCTCGATGAGGCCCGGCCTGCGCCAGGAGCTTGAGGCCGCGGGCCGTGTTGGCCGGGTCGTTGTTGAGGACGATCGTGCCGCCCTCCTGGGATCTCCTTGACGTCCTTGTAGCCCTTGGAGGTGTGATGCCCATGGGCTCGATGTGGACGTCGGCGATGGAGACGAAGTCGTAGCCCTTCTCCTTGTTCTGCTGGGCCAGGAGTTGGGGGTCTGGTAGAAGTTGGCGGCCAGCGAGCCGTCCTCCAGCGAGGAGTTGGGGTCTGGTAGTCGTTGATCTCCTTGATGTCCAGCTTGATGCCGGAGCCCCTGGGTGAGGTTGTCCTGGACCCACTTGAGGATCTCGACGTGGGGCTTGGGGGTGGCACTCGATGGTGATCGTGGCGGTGTCGCCGTCGACCTGATGCCCTGGACGTCGCCGCCCTTACCGGACTTGGAGCAGGCGGCCAGGGTGAGGGCGGCGGCGGTGGCCAGGCCGCCGGCGATGACGGTGCGCCGGGAGATGGAGGAGGACATGGTGGTTCCTTTCGCGGGGCCGGGCGGCCCCAGTGACGGGAGAGGAAAGTCTGATGAGTGCTGGGGCCGACGACGCAGCCGCCCGGTTCCGACGGCTAGCGCGCTTACCCGGCTGGTGATCGCCTCAGCGGTGGTTCACCAGCCGGCTGAGCATGTCGCCGACGAGCTGGATGATGCCGACGATGACGACGATGACGACCACGGTGATGACCATGACGTCCACCTGGTTGCGCTGGTACCCGTACTGGATGGCGAGGTCACCCACGCCGCCGCCGCCGACGGCGCCGGCCATGGCGGAGTAGCCCAGGAGGGTGATGATGGTGACGGTGGCCGACTGGATGAGGATCGGCAGGGCCTCGCGCACGAGGACGCCCCCAGGTGATCTGCCGCCCGAGGCACCCATCAGCGAAGGGCGGCCTCGACCTTGCCGTGGTCGACGTCGTTGATGGCCGTCTCCACCAGGCGCGCGTAGAGGGGATCGCGCCGATGGTCAGCGGGACGCAGGCCGCCTGCCACCCCAGGGGAGGTGCCCACGAGGATCCGCGTGATCGGGATGAGGGCCACGCATGAGGATGATGAAGGGCATGGAGCGTCCCGATGTTGACGATCTGCGAGAGCACCCAGTACAGGGGCGGGTTGCGGAACTGGCGCGCTTTGCCGGTGGAGACCAGGGCGAGCCCCTAGCAGAAGCCGAGGACAACCGTCACGGCCCCGGAGACGAAGGTCATCGACAGGGTCTCAACGAGGGCGTAGCCGAGCTTGTTCTGGATGGCCGGGTTGTCGAACCAGGTGCGACTGCTCGGCACCGCGGCCTGGGTCAGCGGAAGGAGGATCGGGTTCATGAGCGGACCTCCGCAGCAATACCGGCGTGACGCAGGGTGCTCACGGCCTGTTCGGTGTCGGGACGCGGGGACGGTGACGGCCAGGCGCCCGATCTGGCCTGCCCTGATCGTCTCGAAGACGCCGGCGGCGATGTCCCCGCCGAGCTCGGCCACCATGGACATGAGGGCGACGGCGGCCGGCTGGCCCGGGTGGGCGGTGATGGAGACGTCGATGACGCTCTCCCCGTGGGCGACGGCGGCCTCGGGCACCTTCGGGAAGGGCACGATCTCGCGTGAGAGCCGGGAGTCGACGTCGAGGACGATGTCCTCCAGGCGGCCGCTCTCGACGATCTGTCCGGCCTCGAGCAGGCTGACGGAGTCGCAGACCTGGCGGACCACGCTCATCTCGTGGGTGATGATGATGACGGTCAGGCCCAGGGGTGTCGCGAACGTTCTTGATGAGGTCGAGGATGGAGCAGGGTGGTCTCCGGGTCCAGGGCGGAGGTGGGCTCTGTCGCACAGGGAGGACGGCCGGGTCGTCGGCCAGCGCCCGGGCGATGCCGACGCGCTGCTTCTGACCGCCGGAGAGCTGGGAGGGGTAGGAGGCGCCGCGGTCGGCCAGGCCCACGAGGTCGAGCATGCGCCTGACGATCGGGTGACGCCTCCCGCCGGGGACGCCCGCGAGCGCCAGCGGGTAGGCGATGTTCTGCGCCGTGGTGCGCTGGTCGAGGAGGTTGGCGTGCTGGAAGACCATGCCGATGCGGCGTCGGGCCTCACGCAGCTGACCGGGCGACAGGGCGGTCATGTCCTGGCCTGCGACGCTCACGTGGCCGCTGGTGGGGCGCTCCAGGGAGGTCAGGCAGCGCACGAGCGTGGACTTGCCGGCCCCGGAGGTACCGACGATGCCATGGATGGAGCCGGCGGCGACGTCGAGGCTGAGCCCGTCCAGGGCCCGCACCTGCTTGCCGTTGCGCAGGCGGTAGACCTTGTGGACGTCCCGCAGGGAGATCATGGGGGCGTCGGCGGAGCCGTCCTCCTCGGCGTCGGTGCTTGCGGCCTCGGGGCTCTCAGGTTCGGTGTCCCGGGGCTCGGCGCTCACACCCTCCCCGGGCTCGACGCGCGGGGAGTCGGAGGAGTCGTTCTCCTCGGACCGGCCGGGCTCGGCGGTCGACTGTTCGCTTGTGCTCACGTATTCCTCCATCGTTCCTGGCGGAAGCACCCGCACCATGAAGGGGGTTGCTGCAATGTCGTCGAGCCAGGTCTCTCGGTTGCTCTGGATGGCCATGGATAACTTACGCAGCGCCGCCTTCGCGACGCAAGCGACGCCACTGCCAAGGGACCGAGGTCACGCCCGCACCCGGCGGCAGGGGCCACCGCATGGGCCGGACCCGCGGCCCGGCCGTGATCGGCGTTTCAGCAACATCCTGGCTATTCCCAGGTCGCGTGTCGGCGACGCTACTCGCACCGCACAGGGCGACGTGCTTGGATCTGCCCATGAGTGCGACCTCAGAGCCGACCGCCCCCGACATCCTGGGTGAGCCGTGGGTGGCCCGCCGCATCCCGGTGACCGAGTCGCCCACGAAGGCCCCCGGCGCCGATCACGCCGTGCTCGTCTTCCAGCGTGAGGCGGCCGGTCGGGCCAGCCGGCCACGGCACTCGCGCGCGGTCCTCTATCTGCACGGCCGCAGCGACTACTCTTCCAGACCCACCTGGCGCAGGCCTACCTCGACGCCGGCTTTTCGAGTTCTACGCGCTGGACCTGCGGGCCTGCGGGCGGGCCGGCACCGGGCACGCCTCACCGCACGACGTGCGCGACCTGCGCGTCCATGACGAGGAGATCGCCGAGGCCCTGCGCATCATCCGCTCCGAGCACGGGCACGACGTCGTCGTCCTCAACGGGCACTCGACCGGCGGACTGCAGGCGGTCATCTGGGCGGCCGACCACCCCGGGACCGTGGACGCGCTCGTCCTCAACTCCCCGTGGCTGGACCTGCGCGGATCGGCACTGGTGCGCTCCTACGGCTCGGCCTCGTGGACCTCCTCTCGCGGCGGGCCCCGAGCGGGTCATCGGCGAGCCGGGCAGCGGCGATGAGGACAACTACGTGGCGGCCCTCCACCGGCGCTGGCGCGGGAGAGTGGGACTGGGACCTGGCGCTCAAGCCGACGCCGTCCTTCCCGGTGCGGGCCGGGTTCCTGGCGGGGATCCGGCGTCTGCAGCGCGAGGTCCACCACGGGCTGGGGATCCGCGTGCCGATCCTCGTGTGCTGCTCAACGGCCAGCAGTGGCGTCAAGGCGACCCTGGAGGAGGCGCAGCGCTCCGACGTCGTCCTCGACGTGGAGCAGATCATCGACCGCTCCCAGTACCTGGGCGATGACGTGACCGTCCGCCAGATTCCCGAGGGCGTCCACGACCTGGCCCTGTCCGGGCCGCTGGCGCGCGCCGAGTACCTTCAGGCCGTCATGCGCTGGCTGGACAACCGCCTGCACTGAGCCGTCAGTCGAGGAGCGCGGCGAGCTCGTCGGCGAGCTCATCACTGACCCGTTCGACGACCTCCAGGGTGTCGACGAAGTCGGCCATGGTGCCGTACCAGGGGTCGGGCACGTTGAGGACGCTGCGGGAGGCCCCGCCCGCGGCGACGGCCTCGGCCTGCTGGGCGGAGGCCGGGTCGAGCTCGCGGTACATGCGGATGCGGGTGGGCTCCGCCCCGAGTCCCGCGGCGCGGCGCTGGAGGACGTTCCAGTGGGAGTCGGTCATGGCCAGCAGGAGGTCGGCCTCGGCGATCTCGGCGTCGGTGACGCGGTGGGCGGTGTGGGTGGCGATGGCGCTGTCCGTGGCGCGCGAGACGTCGTCGGCGCCGGTGCCGTAACCGGCCTCGGTCAGGACGCGGCGGGCCCGGGAGTCGATGGGGTTGCCGCGCTCCTCGTCGGAGACGCCGGCGGAGGTGACGGTCACGCCGCCCGGTCCGGAGTCGGGGATGCCGGCGGCGGCGAGGCGGTCGCGCAGGACGATCTCGGCCATGGCGGAGCGGCAGATGTTGCCGGTGCACACCATGATGACGCGGTAGGGACCCGCGCCGCGGGGGCCGGGTAGCGAGGCGGGTGCCGGGGCGGTTGAAGAGTGGAGGCTGCGGAGGTGGTCTCGGTGCTGGCGTCGGAGGAGCTCACGCCCCCGAGCCTTGCGCACGCCGCGGTCGCCTGTCCACTGAGGTCGACTGAGGTGAGGCGTCCGCGCGTTCGTACCCTCCACCCCCTCGAACGCGCGGCATGAGGTACGAACGCGACGTCGACAAGAGGCTGCGCGGGAGCCCAGCTACAGCGCGCGGCCGTCGAGGACGTCCGCGACCCAGGAGCGGGCCACGACGAAGTCCCTTGTCGCTGGTGCCGGCCAGGACCGCCGTCGGGCGGGCGTCCAGCCGCGGGTAGGAGCCCAGGAACCGCACCACCGGGCAGGTGCGGTGCAGCCCGATGAGGGCCGCCTGGACCCGCTCCTCGCGCACGTGCCCCTCGACGTCGATGGAGAAGCGGTAGCGCCCCAGGGAGTCGCCCACGGGCCGGGACTCGATGCGTGAGAGGTTGACGCTGCGGGCGCTGAACTGCTCGAGCATGTCCAGCAGCGCGCCGGAGCGGTCGTGGGGAGGTGGACGAGCAGGGTGGTCTTGTCGGCGCCGGTGGGCTCACCCACGCGGCCGGGCCGGGTCACCTTCACGAAAGCGGGTGACGGCGTCGGGGTTGTCCGCCACGCCCCCGGCGATGACCTCCAGCCCGTACTCCCTTGGCGGCCAGCGGGTTGCACAGGACGGCCTGGAACCCGGTGTCCCCCGTCGGTGGTGGCCAGCGCGCGGGCGGGCGCCGACGTGGAGGTTCCGGCCACGTACACGGCCTCGGGGAGGTTCTGGTGGACCCAGCCGCGGCACTGGGCCCAGGCGTGCGGGTGGGTGGAGATGACGCGCACGTCCTCCAGGCGGGTGCCGGGGCGGCCGGCCAGGACGAAGGTGATCGGCACGGCCATCTCGGCGGCGATGACCAGGGGCGTGGAGGCCACGAGGTTGTCCAGCGTGGCGTTGACCCCGCCCTCGACGGAGTTCTCAATGGGCACGACGGCGGCCTCCACCGTGCGCTCGCGCAGGTGGTCCAGGGCGGTGGGGCACGTCCGGGCAGGGGTCGAGCTCGACGTCGACGGGGGGCGACCTGGCGCAGCGCCATCTCGGTGAAGGTGCCGGCCGGCCCCGAGGAAGGACCAGAGCGGAGCAGGGGAGCAGTCATGGGCACAGGGGTAGCCAGTCCGGGCCGGTGGCGGCTTGCTCCGTGGAACACGGGAGCCCTCCCGCGACGGCGGCGGGCCTGGCAGGCTGGAGCCATGAGTGTCTTCCGCAAGCACGACGACGGCCCGGTCTCCACCGCCCTGGAGGCGCAGGGCCTGACCTGGCTCGCCGAGGCGATGGCCGACGGCGGGGCGCACGTGGTGCCGGTGACCAGCGGTCCGGGCTGGCTGGAGGAGCCGCGGCTGACGACGACCGGCGTGACGCCGGCCGGGGCGGAGGCCTTCGGCCGGGCGCTGGCCGTCACCCACGCGGCGGGCGCCCCGGCCTTCGGGGCGGCGCCTCCCGGCTGGGACGGCCGGGCGCAGATGGGCCGCTCGGACATCCGGCTGCGGCCGCACGCCGCGGAGGAGGGCGAGCCGCGCCGCTGGGGCGAGTTCTACGCCGAGGACCGGATCCTGCCCTACCTGCAGCCCAGTCGGGACAACGGCTCGATCAGCGCCGGTGGGGCCCGCGTCGTCGAGCGGCTGTGCGAGCGCCTGCGCGACGGCGACTTCGACACCGACCAGCCGGCCCTGGTGCGCGCCGGTGCCCGCGAGCGCGGCGCGCGGGTCGCGGTGGCCCGCACGCACGGGGGACCTGTGGTGCGGCAATGTCCTGTGGACCCCCGGCCGATGAGGCCGCCCAGTGGAGCGCCGCCGCGGGCCGGGCTCGGGCCGCAGGACCTCCGAGGAGGCATCCGGCGGCGGGGCGGCTGACGGTGCGGTAGGCGGGCCGATGGTGGTCGGCGTGCTCATCGACCCGATGGCGCAGGGCGCGCACGCCGAGACCGACCTGGCGGCCCTGGGCGTGTTCGGGCAGCGCTACCTGGATCGCATCTACGCGGCCTACCACGAGGTCTCGCCGCTGGCGGAGGGCTGGCGCGAGCGGGTGGGCCTCCACTCCTGGCACATCATCATGATTCACGCCTTCCTCTTCGGTGGGGGCTATGGCGGGGAGGCGGTCGCCGTGGCCCGCCAGTACCTGTGAGCCGATGCCGGCCAGGACATCGCACCCATTTTGTCCGCCTGGGACGACTTTGAAACCGGCTAGGAGAAGAGCCGTCCGCGTTTGTGCTGGTCAAAGCAATTTGCCTGCGCGTCGACCAGCAGAGACGACGTCAAAGTCGTCCCATCTGGACACTTTTCGGGCTACGAGGCCCCGTAGGCTGGCCGGGTGAGACCTCGACGACGTCAACAGCGCCTGGTGCGCGCGGTCGTGTACGTCCTCGTGCTGCTGGTGGTCATCGGCATGATCCTGGCGGTGGTGGGTCCGACGCTGGCCACCGCGGCTCCAACGGCGTCGGCGCCCCAGCCGGCCTCGATGCCGCCTCGTCTCGCGGCCGGCGCCGGTGATCGTCCTGGGGACGAACAATCTCACCTGGGCGGACCTGCAGGAACAGGCCTCCCACTGACGGCGTCGGTGGGGACTCCGGCTCTCCCGGCGTCGGCTCGGCGGCCGCCCGCCTGCTGGCCTTCGCCTCCCGGGGGCGAGCCGATGAACCCTGTCCGTGCGCACTCCGGCGGACCGCACCTGCCCGGCCGACGCCTGGCTCACCCTGGGCCGGGGCAAGCGCGCAGCGCCATCGAACCGGCTGCTTCCTGCGCCGGCCCCACTGCCGCGATCCTCGCGACACCCCCTGGTCACGGGGCGCTCGGGCATGACGTCTCGATCCAGACCGTCGGCCCCGGCACGCAGCTGGCCACCGGGAGCACCGGAGGCTCAGCGAACAGGCCCGCCCCTTGACCCCTTCGGTGGCCGAGGCCCTGGCCGCCGGCGCGGACCTCACGATGGTCGACACCGCCCGGGACGCCTCCACCGACGCCGAGCGGATCACCGCCCTCGACGACGCCCTGCGCACGGTCCAGGAGCAGGCGCTCCCCGGCACCCGCCTCGTCATCGCCTCCCTGGCCGACGACGAGGCCCCCCGGCCCCCAGATGGCGGCCCCGCCACGGGCACGACGAGCGCGCGCGGCACCTCCGACGGGCCTCGTCATCGGCGACTCACGCACCAGCCGGGCCTGGCCCAGCTGACCGACCTCACCCCGACTCTCGTGTCGCCCTGGCCGGCCGCCACGACCCGGCCTTCGACGGCCGGGCGCTCACGCTGCCCGAGACCGGCGGCGCAGGCGTCACGCACAACACCGCTGGCGCAGCCACTGGGGACGCCCGCATCTCGCGGCTCGCCGACGACGCCCTGCACGCCCGCGCCTCTCAGGCGCACAGTGATGCCGGCCGGCGCCCTGCTCATGGGGCTCGACCGTGGCGCTCCTGGTCTGGGCGGCCGTCGCGCTGCGCGACCCGGGAGGGCGAGCCGGCGTCCGGCCCTCGCCGCCGGGTCACCCTGGGTGGCCGTCCACCTCAGCGCCCTGCCGACGGCGTTGCTGCTGGTCAATGCCGTCCCGTGGTGGCGCGTGGGGCCCGGGCCGGTTCCCCCTCGGGTGGGCCTCGGTCGTCGCCATGGCTGCAGCCGCGCTGGTCGCGGCCGGGATCCGGGACGGCCGCCGGGATCGCGGCCTGGCGCGGCACAGGCGGCCCTCCTGCCACCTCACCGACGTCTGTCGCCTCAGCACGCTGCGCCACGGCCACCGCTGAGCCGGTCGGATCTCCCGACACCCCTCCGCCCGGGGGAGGCCCGGCCGAGCCGCAACCGGACGAGCCGGCAGTCACTCACGCCTGTCGCCCCGTCCAGGAGCGGGGCGACGTCGACGCTGCTGGTGGCGGCGGCGATCCCGCTGGCCTGGCTGGTCGACGCCGCCGCGGGCGCACACCTGGCCTTCAACAACCCGCTGGGCATGAACGCGGTGGTGGCGGGGTCGTTTCTACGGGGTGTCGACACGGCCTTCGCGCTGATGGCCGGCGCGCTCGTCGTCGTCATCGCCGGCGTCTGGGGCAGCACTGGGCGGCGGGCCGCCGGACCGCGCTGGTCGCCACCTGCCCTGCTGGGCGGGGCGGCGCTGCTCGTTGACGGCGCCCCCAGCTGGGCGCGGACGTGGGCGGCGCCCTGACGCTGGTGCCGACGCTGGCCTTCCTCGGTGCGGGCCTGGCGGGCCTGCGCCTGAGCTGGCGGCGCTGGCTGGGCCATCGGGGCCGCGACGGTCCTGGTGGTGGGCGGGTTCGCCGTCGTCGACCTTCTGCGGCCCGGGCGGGCCCCACGCACCTGGGACGCTTCGCCCGTCAGGTGGCCGACGGCTCGGCCACCGGCGTGCTGGGGGCGCAAGGCGTACGCGCTGGTCGGCCCTTCATCACGAGGCCGCTCACGGCGATCGCCCTGGCCTGCACCGCGGCACCCTCGCGGCCGCAGCCCTGTGGTGGGCGGGCGCCACCAGGTGCGGGACCTGGCGCGCCGGCACCAGCCCTACGCCTGGCTCGCCCCCGCCGCCCACGGGGACATGGTGCGCGCTGGGGACCGGATTCCTGTCCCCCACGCGCGGAGTGACCCCTGTCCGGGCGATGGGGACGACGGCGCTGAAGTCACTGCGGAGTGCTGACCTCGTGGCCGTCCTGGTCAACGACTCCGGCGTCACGATGGCCGGCTGTCATCCGGAGCGAGCCGCCGCACCAGGCCTCACTGGCGCTGCATCCCACCCGAGACGAGCCGGCGCGTCAGCGCTCGGCCGTCTCCGACGACACCGCAGCCTGCGGGATCGGTCATCATCGCGCGGCTTCGTCGGCAGCCTCGACGTCGTCGTCGGCCTTGGGCGGCAACGGCACGGCGCGGTAGGCGAAGAAGTGGTCCTGCTCAGCGGCCGCCTTCCGAAGACTCCCGCCGCACCCGGTGACGGCGTAGCTGCGCCGGGTGACGGCCCGCAGGACGTCCTTGTACTGGGACGCTCGGTGCATCGTGCCGACCCGGTCGTTGCCGGTGACACGGTGAGTGATGTCGCAGGGAACCTCGATGACGGCGAGCCCGGCCACGAGGACGTCGATCGTCAGGCCCACCTCGACCCCAGCCGTCGGCCAGGGGCACGCCTTCTCAGGCCCTCACGGCTCAGACATCGCTGGCCGGACAGCGGCGCCACCGGCAACCACCCGGTGGCCAGCGAGATCGCCTCCCTGCCGGCGCGCACCACCCGGCCACGTCCACCGGCCCCGGCCTGCTTGGGCGGGACCGCGATGGACATGTCGGCGACGCCGTCGACGACCGGGGCACCAGCTCGGCGCAGGAGGCGGCCGAGTCCCCAGGTCTGCATCGATGAACATCAGGAGCCGGGCGGGCCCTGTCGGAGTAGTCACGCATCGCGACGACGGAGGCCCCGGTCTCCATGGCGGAGGCCTTCCCACGTGAGACGGAGTGGCGCACCGTGACGGCGCCCGGCGGCGCGGGCGTGGTCCTGGGTCCCGTCGGTCGAGCCGTCGTCGACGACGATGACGAGATCCACCCGCGGGATGGAGCGGCAGGCCCGAACAGTGGTGGCGATGCGCTCGGCCTCGTCCTTGGCGGGGATGACCACGGCAACGCGCTGGTCGGGGCGCTTGGTGGGACTCACGCCACCAGGGTATCCAGACTCTCACCCTCCGGCCGAGCCCCGAGCGCACCGTTGTCGCACACCTTTTTTGTGATGCCCGTCAAGTTCACCAATTTTGTACGGTTTAGTGCGGAATCCTGGGGCTCACATCGAAGCGGCTTCTCACTGACGGCGCTCCGGAGGCACTCTCGTCCACCGCTGCGACACGCCGAGGGTGGTCGACGGCGGTCGGAGCGCAGCCCTCCCACCAGACCTTCCTCAGTGATTCTGTGTCAAACCTCCACCATGGGACATCGGTCCCGGAGAAACCGACAATTCTTGCTGCAAAGCATCACATTTCCTCAACGAAGCGCTAGAGTTTCCCGTTTCGGCATGTCACACCACTTTTCATGGCACAGTGGAGCGCATGGAGCCCGTCAACGGCGCCGGGTTCCGCCGACGCATCACGCGTCCTTCCGTGTGCCGGGGCGACACCCCTGCCGCCCCGGCACGCTCTGACCCCACCACGGGCCAACTGCCGCACATCGCATCTCAACCAGCAGCGTTTGCGCAGGCGGCGAGCCCTCTCGCGTCAGGAGACCTACCTCCGGGAGCCTCGAGCGGACACGTTCCAGCTGGCCGCTGCTCCCTGAGGAAGCCCGTGAACGGCCAGACCCCACCGCCCCTGAACGCTCCGTACAGGTCAATGTGAAGGCATTTGCGAGCAGATCGAGCCCCACGCTGCCCAGGTCGATGCCCCGGTTGTGGAAGGCCCGCAGGGTCCAGCTCACCGCCCTCGACGCGAGCCCGTTCCTGGGCGCTGTGCCGACCGGCCTGCCAGACCCGCTCGCCGACCGCATAGGCCAGCGGCTGGGCCGGCCATCCCAGGTGCCGGGAGACCTCGAAGCGCAGGCGCCCCTCAGAGATCACGGTGTGATGGCGCAGCACGGCGGTCACGGTGGCCCGGTTCCACTCGCGGCCGGCTCCCGGGAGAGCCGCGACGTCGTCGGGCACGGGCAGGCGGGAGTGGACACCCAGGTCCACAAGCACCCGGGCAAGGCGCCAGCGGCGTGCCGCCAGACGGCCGAAGCGGTCCTCTGGCGTGGGCATGAGCCCGAGCTCGTCGGCAAGGGACTCGGCGTACAGGCCCCAGCCCTCGTCGCAGCCGGGCACAGAGCCCAGGTAGCGCTGCCAGGCGGTCAGCCGGGTGCTGGTGGCGTGGGCACCCACATGGACGTGGTGCCCAGGGACCGACTCGTGCAGGGACCGCGGTCCGCTCCATCCACGGCCACACGAGCTGCTCGCCATCGGCCAAGGACCGCAGGACCATGCCGGGACGGCGCTCCCCGCCGGTTCCGCGCGGCTCCTCGTAGTGGACGGCTCCTGCGCCGGGCTCGCCCAGGCTCACCTGGGGCGCCCCAGACCGTCAGGGCGGATCGAGGACACGGCCGACGACGGCGTCCCAGGCCTCGTCAGCGACCTCCTGAGCCCAGGTCGTGTAGTCCCGTGGAAGCAGGGCGTGGGTCGGGTCGGCGCGCAGGTGCCGGTTGAGGCGGTAGGCGTCGGCGCCGGAGCCGAGGATGTCGACGGCAATGGCGTCCTGCTCGGCGATGACCCGGGCCCAGCTCCTCGGAGGCCCAGGCGTAGGTCTCCCTCGGGATCCACGCGGGTGCCGAGGATGCGGCGCATCCACAGGACGTGGCGCCGAGGGCCGACCCCCTCGGCCTGCGGCGCACGTGGTGAGAAGGTGGTGCGCAGGTGCGAGGCGAAGTCCAGAGCGGCTCGGCGGGCCGCGATGTCGGCCTCCTGCAGCTGGACGTGCAGGGTGGCCGGCAGGTCCTCGGGCAGGGGCCGGGTGCGGCAGCGGGCGAGATCGCGCGCCTGCCCAGCGACGACGTCGACTTGGCTGAGCGGCGCGATGGCGCCGGCCTCGGCGGAGGCGGCCAGGGAGGCGGCCAGCCCCTCCAGGGCAGTGGGCAGAGCCTCCAGGCGGGTGCGATGCAGATTCCAGGCGTCCTCCCACTTGGCTCGGCCTCGGCGAGATCGGCCTCATCAGAACCGGCGCGGTCGGGGACCTCAGGGGGCCGGCGCAGCTGGCGGGCGATCCGCTGGAAGGGAGAGGAGAGGAAACCGAGGTTCCCACCCTCCTCCCCGGCGGAAATGAACTGGATGGAGGTCTCCAGGCGCTCCAGGAGGTGGCGGCGCAGGAGCTCATCGGAGCCGGTGGAGCGGTCGACAGCGGCCACGCGGTGACGCAGGGAGCGCTCGGCGCTGAGACGCTCGGTCAGGGCCCGCGGGCGAGTAGTCGGGCAGGATGGCTCCCTGCCGGGAAGGCCGGCGCGAGCGGCCGCCTCAGGGTCGTGGGCGCACAGGAGCAGGGCGTACTCGTCGGCGAGATCCCGCAGAACGACGCCGGCTGCGGCGGTCTCCGAGGGGAACGGACAGAGGAGCGGGCGCTGGCCTGGGCGGAGGTGTGGGCGGCGGGGGCGGTGGAGGCGGCAGCATCCACCTCGCGCACGCTCAAGGGGCGCACCTGCCGTGCTCACGGGGTGCCAGGTTCCCGAGCTCGGGTGCTGCGGGTGGACCGGCGGACGCTCGGGCGGCCCAGTGCTGACCGGGCTGGCGACGGGCGCAGGGGGTAACGTCCGCACCACGGGTCCGGGGAGTCCTGCTTGTGGGAAACGGTCGAGGGTGCGGCGGTGTCAGCGTGAGGTCGGTTCGTGGGGTCAGAGGTCATGACAACAGGCCTTTCGCTTCACTCACCGCATGGCGGGCGGGCCCGGCGGCGACGCTGCCGTCCCACCAGAGTGCCAGGAACCGGGTCGAGGTCCATAGGCATCATGGATCTGACAGCAACAAAGATCGGATGAGTTGAGTTGCAGCCTCACATTGCCAGGAGGCAACGGGCATCACTGGGAACTACATTGAGCAGGAACCCGGCTGACGAGGCTCGACGACGAGCCGGAGCGGGCCCCTCGGGGACGGGTTCGGAGACCTGATGCTCCCCAAGCCCCTCCGACCAGCTGGCGGTTCGAGACGTCAGCGAATGGTCATCGGGTAGCAGTCGACTGGCATCGATGGCGCCGGTTGGACGACCGGACGGAGCACGGCAGCGTGACGCGCATTGGTGTCGACCGCAATGCGGAGCCGCAGGGGTACGCGTCATCAGTGCTCCTTTCATGCCGGACGGGCCGGGGGCGTCCCGCCCGGCGCTGCTGAGGCGTTCGTCGTGCTGTGATGGACTTGAGATGATTCAAGGCCTCTGCGGCGGAGGTGTCAAGGTCCTGGCCCCCGAGGTTCACCCGTACCGATATTCGCGCTGGTCAGCGCCATTCTTGCCGGCCGTCCGACGTCGTTGCACTGCCGCCTTTGGCAACGTTAACAACGGCAGCATCCACACCTTTCGCGGGCGGAGTCGCAGACCTCGGTTCGACCACATAGTGGTCCCTCACGGCTGACAGTGACGACCATGGGGCGCGAGACCCCGGGCACCCCGCCCCACCCTTGACAGATAGGTGAACTGCGTTAACCTACCTAGTGTGAAGGTCGACCGGCGCAGCACGGACACCCGTCAGCGGCTCATCGACACCACCCTGGACCTCATTGACCCGACGGTTGGCACGCGGTGACGCTGGGCGGTGTGGCCCACGCCTGCGGGGTGACCACACCCGCCTGCTACAAGCACTTCCCGTCCAAGACCAGCCTCTTCGAGGCCGCGGCGCACCAGCTGTCCGCCCTCGCTGGGCCAGCGCGCGGACGCCCTCATCCAGGACGATCCGATCGAGTCGCTCGTCGGTATCGGGACCCTCCTGGTGGACCTGGCCGCCGAGCACCCCAGGCTCTTCGAGTTCAACCAGGTCAGCCCCTGCCGCCGTCGCGGCGCTTCGACCGCCTCGACGAGCACCCGCTGCTGGCGCTGACCCTACGGTGAGGTGGAGCGCCTGGCCACGCAGCGGGGAACCGACCCGGAACCGCTTCACCTCCTGGTGTGGTCCTGCCTGCAGGGCTACACCCAGCTCATCGCCGCCGGCGCCACTGACGCCGACGCCACCTTCATCCGCGCAGCCCTGCGCGCCATCGTCACGATTGGAGACAGCTGATGACCGCCAAGAACCCCCTCAAGAAGACGGGCGACCGCACCCTCATCATCTACGCCCACCCCTACGACGGATCCTTCAACCACGCCGTGCTGGAGGCCGCCACCTCCGCACTGGACAAGGCGGGCAGGCCCTACGACGTCGTCGATCTCTACGCCGACGGTTTCGACCCGCGCATGCCCGCCGAGGAACTGGCCCTGTACACGGAGGGCGGCACACTGGACCCGCTGGTGAGCCACTACCAGAAGCTCATCGAGGGGGCCTCGCGCATCATTGTCATCGCCCCGATCTGGTGGAGCGAGCTGCCCGCCATCGTCAAGGGGCTTCGTGGACAAGGTCATGAAGCAGAACTGGGCCTACCACCCCACGGCCTCCGGGGTGAAGGGGCACCTCGGCCACATCAAGCGGGTCCTGGTGCTCACCACCTCGACCTCTCCGACCTGGTTCCTGCGCCGGTTCTCCGGCAACTACGTGAGCTCGGTGTTCCTGGGCGCCGCCCTCAAGCAGGTGGGCATGAGTGGGCGGACCTGGGTCAACTTCGGCAAGGTGGGCAAGGCCAGTAGAGGCCAGCACAAGAAGCACCTCAAGCGCGTGGCCCGGCTCGTGGTGAAGTGACGCATGAGCCCCACCGCAGATATCGCCGCAGAACGTCAAGTCGGCCTGAACTCGGGACGGGACGAGTCCCGAACACTGGCAGAGATCCTGGCCATCACCCATTCCACACTTCTGACGCAGGTAGTGCCGGACGCACCAGAGGATCTGCTTGAAGCGGCCAAGCACGCCGACTCGCTCGGCATCCTGGCCCGTATGCAGACCATGGGCGAAGCGCTGTATACACACCTTGGGGCACTCCGCCTGCCTGGATCTTGCCGACCACCCGGCCGACACCGTTCGGGGCTGGGCGGTCTTCGCCCTGGTCTCCCAGGAGAAGGACGCCGACGTCGACACGCTGTTGACCCTGGTGCGACCAGCCGCGGATGACCCGCACTTCGGAGTGCGCGAGTGGTCATGGATGGCAGTGCGTCCGCACTTGGTGCCCCAGCTCGACGAGGCGATCCGTGCGCTGCGACAATGGACCTCGGAACCCTCGGAGCGCATTCGGCGCTTCGCCAGCGAGGCGCTACGTCCACGCGGCGTGTGGGCACGGCACATCCCCGCGCTCAAGAAGGAGCCCGAGCGGGGCCTTCCACTACTCGAGCCGCTGCGCGCCGACTCCTCCCGCTATGTGCAGGACTCAGTAGCGAACTGGATTCACGACGCCTCCAAGACACAGCCCGCCTGGGCCATTGAGCTCTGCGAGCGCTGGCAGGAGGAGTCACCCAGCCCAGCTACCGAACGGATCATCAGCGAGCACTGCGCTCGATCCGGCGGTGATGGGGACTGGTCAGAGGTTGACCTGACGGGAGATGATGCCGGCCCTGGCGCGGCGGACCTCGGGGGCACAGGGCTCTCGTCCGCCAGGGCGACGTCACGGTACGGCATACTTCGGCCGTGCCTGAAACCGCGCGCCTTCCGCTGAGTCGGTGGCGACTACTCCCCCGCCGCCTGGTCCAGTTCGCCCTCCTGGAACTGGCCTGCTGCGCCTTCGCCATCGCCATCTTCGCCGGGCTCGCGGTCAGCGCCCTGATCTGGAACCATGCGGATCCTCCGATCGCCCGCTACGACGCCCTCCTGATCTACGTCGTCGTTGTTCAGATCGCCTTCGTCGCCCTGAAGCAGGAGACCTGGCGCGAGCTCGGCGTCATCTGCGCCTTCCACCTCATCGGGCTGGCGCTGGAGGTATTCAAGGTCCACACCGGCTCCTGGGCCTATCCGGACGCCGGGGTGGTGCGCATCGGCGGGGTGCCGGTCTTCTCCGGGTTCATGTACGCCTCCGTCGGCTCCTACATCTGCCAGGCCTTCCGACGCCTCGACCTGCACGTGGGCGGCTTTCGGTGGTGGCCGGTGAGCCTGTTGGCCGTGGCTGCCTACCCTCAACTTCTTCACCCACCACGTCATCATCGACCTGCGCTGGGGCATCACCGCCGGTTTCCTCATCGCCCTGTGGGGAAGCGCCGTCCACTTCACTGTCGGCGGGGACCGCTACTGGATGCCGACGACGGTGGCCTTCATCCTCATCGGGGATTCCTCTGGCTGGCGGAGAACCTGGCCACGGCGCTGAGTGCCTGGCGCTACCCCGACCAGGCCGACGGCTGGCACCTGGTGCATGCCGGCAAGTTCGGCAGCTGGGCGCTGCTCATCTCGCTCAGCTTTGTGCTCGTCGCCGCCGTCAAGGCGAAGGAGGGCACCCTCTACGGACGCGGTCTGCCGCGCGTGATGCGCCGGAGCCTGCGCATCACCGAGACCTGAACCAGTCAGCCGGGCATTCTTCGCGGTGCCCAACAGAAATTCCGTAGGCTACGCGAAGAATGCCCGGTCTCGACGAAAGAGAGGCGAGGGAGGGCTCAGAGGTTGACCTGGCGGGAGATGATGCCGGCCCTGGCGCGGCGGACCTCGGGGCTCAGGGGGCTCTCATCCGCCAGCGCGGCGTCCAGGCGCTTGCCCATGGCCTGCAGCGGCTCGGTGAGCTCCTCGGCCTCCGTACCCGGCACGAGCTCCCACACGGGGATGGCCACACCGTTGGCCCGGAAGGCACCGACAAAGCGCGCCCCTCCTCCAGGTCGGACTCGCGCGCGGCGTAGATGCGGGCGAAGGCGTTGAAGAACTCGTCCCTCGTCCTCCCCACGCACCCAGCGCACAAACTCCTTGGCGCCCAGTCGGCACCAGTAGGCGTGCTCGACGCCGGGCACCGGCCGAGTCGGGGCGATCTCGTCCTTGGCCTTGGCGATAGCGTCCTCAATGATCTGGCGGGCCTGCTCATTGTCGCCGGCGGCCTCGGGGTCGACCCAGAAGTCGAAGGTCTCGCGCACGGAGACGGCCGGCGGCTCGCTGGTGTCGAGGATGTCCTGAAGGCGCGGGCCGGGCTCGGGCAAGCTGTCGGCACGCAGCGCCTGTCCCTCGGGCAGCTCTGAGGGTGGCCAGGAGCGCGGCGGCGACGTCGCGGGAGGCGTCCCCGGAGTGCATGGAGGTCTGCATGGCCACGAGGACCTCGCCGTCGGAGCGCTTGAGCCCCTGGACGAACTCGGGCAGGAGCGTGACGAGCTGGATCTGCCCGCCGCCGTACTCCTCGGTCAGGCGCACCGTGGCCGTGGCGGCCGGGATGATCTGGGCCATCGCCACGAGGTCCTCCTCCCCGGGAGGGGCGGCGAAGGGGCGGGCGACGAACTCAATGCTCTGCTTGCGGGCTTGGGCCGACTTGGCGGCCGGACGGCGCCCGTGGCGCTTCTTCTTCGACATGTCCGCCAGCCTACCGGCCGGCCCGCGCCGCTCCCAGGCCGACGATCGGCCCGTCGGCGCCCCATGACGCGCCTCACGACCGCCGGTGGCTGCTCATCCCCGTCGAGGGCCGACGACGGCCATCAGACAACTGAGGCACTCCCCCGGCTCAGAAGCTCGAGGAGGAGCCCGCCCCGGAGAAGCCGCCTCCGCTGTAGCCGCCGGAGCAGCCGCTCCTCCCGAGAATCCGCCACTCGGGGTGAAGGTTGACGCCGAGCTGTAGCCCGTCACCAGGGACGAGACCGGGGCGAAGGAACGGAAAGCCACATTGCCGAAGCCACTGAGGCCGGCGATCGCCGGCGACGCCGAGTTGACGCGGATCGTGGCATGGGGGTCGTACTTGCCGTAGCTACCGCCCAGGGACCAGGAGCCGCTGTAGGCCGCGTACTGACCGGAGCTGCGGTAGCTGTCGAAACGGCGACGGCGCTCATCGGCGTACCGCGAGGTGTCGACGTCGATGGCATAGCGAGCCAGGCCATCGGCCTCCCCATGGGTGGCGTCGGCGATCCGGTCGAGCTCGTCGAGAGCCTGAGACGGCTGGAGCCTACCCGCCGAGAGGTCCATGGTCATGTGGTAGAGGCGCTCATGAAACCAGCGAACCTTCTCCCGCGTGCCCGTCGTGTTGACCGGCGGCCTCCCGGAGGAGTCGATCTGCTGGCACAGGGCGGTGAGCGCCTGGAGATCCTCCAGGACCGGGCCCTGCTCGTTGTACCAGGCCTGCTCCCAGCCACGGTCCTGATTGAGGAAGGTCGCGGTGTTGGCGACGACGTCGTCGAGCGTGTCCAGCGCGGCCGATCGTCTTCGCAGGTCGGTCGCTCTCTGGAGCATGGAGAGACCGAACCACTGGGTGCCCCGGGGGCTGCCGAAGTCCTGCCAGGACCGGGCCAGGCTCTCGTACTCGCCGCGGAACCAGCGGTAGCGGGCCATGACCTGCGCCCCGTGGGACTCCTCGGCAGGGATCCGCTGGGCGTGCCGTTCAGTGGCCCTGTAGTCATGGGCGACCTGCGAGTAGTGGCGCTGCGCCTCGCCGGCCCGACGGCGGGCCGTGAGCCCTCGCCACAGGTAGACACCGACACCGGCGGCACCGATCCCGGCGACCGGGAAGGACAGCTGCAGGAAGAAGGCTCTCAAGTCGCTGCGAGGCCTACCGACGTACTCCGTGGACTTACTCCCCATGGAGAACAGGCCCCCGGCCCAGTCCTCCTGCTGGAACTGGGACTTGGCGGCGTCCTGGATGCCGGTCTCCTGGCTGCTCATCACCTTGACGTCCTCACCGAAGTAGCAGCCCACCTTGCGCGAGTCAGGGGCGACCGCCAGGATCACCAGGCCGTCACTCCAGTACTTGGGGTTCGACGCCGAGATCCACGGGACGTCAGTATCACCCTCATGCGAACGGGCGTACTCCAGCACCGAGTCATTGAGGTTGGAGACGTCCTCACCCGGCACCGTCAGGACGGCCACGTGGACCTGCTTGCGGAACTCCAGGTTCTTGAGCCTGTCGCTCAGCGCTGTGCTGTCAAGCACCCCCGCCTCGTCCTGGACCTCGACCGTGGGCCGATAGGTGGCCACCGCCTCCTTCTTCGACGGCCAGAGAAACACGATCAGCGGTGAGAGGACCAGTGTCAGGCCCAGAACCATGACGGCGGTGAAGGCCACCACCGAACGGGTTCCGCCCGAGCTCGTGGCGGGGTCCTGCACCAGCTGCTCCATCCGAGCCTCACCTCCCTACTGACTGGCAGTTTTCAGTACCGATAGTAGCGAGGTCCCGGCGACCCCGGAGCCGGGCAGAGACAGCGCAGACAGGAGCCCGGCCGCCCCGGCTCAGAAGCTCGAGGAGGAACCGGACCCGGAGAAGCCACCGCCGCTGTAGCCGCCGGAGAAGCTGCTTCCCGAGGAGCCGGAGCCGCTCGACGGCGTGTAGGAGGAGGCCGAGCTGTAGCCCACCACCAGGTCGGAGACCGGGGTGAAGGAGCTGAAGGACCCACCGGCCCCCGGAGCCCGAGCCGGACGAGTCGATGGCGGAGATCGCCGGGGAGGAGGGGTTGAGGCGAATCGTCGAGTGCGGGTTATAGCTGCCGTGTCCCCCGCCCAGGTACCAGTAGCCGGCGTAAGCGGCTTCCTCGGTCGAGTCCGAGTCGTCGTAACGCCGACGGCGCTCGGTGGCGTACCTGGAGGTGTCCGCGTCAATGGCCTCACGCGCGAGTCGGCTGGCCTTCGTCCTCGTCTGACTGGCGAGCTCATCGAGCTCATCGAGCGCGGCCGAGGGCCGGAGCGATCCGTCCTCCAGCTCGGAGGTCATGCGTCGTCCAGGCGCTGCTTGCGGGAGCGGACCCACCCCGCTCCTCCTTGGTGCGTTCGGCGATCGAACCGTTCTCGGCGACGTCGGAGCTGTCGATCTCGTGGCACAGCCGCCGCAGCGACTGCAGGTCCTCCAGGACCGGCCCCTGCTCATTGCTCCAGACGCGGTCCCAGCCGCGCGACAGGCTCAGGAAGGTCGCGGTGTTGGCGATGACGTCGTCGAGGGAGTCCAGACCCTCGGAGCGCTTCTCCAGCTCGGTGGCCCGTTTGAACGACGACGTGCCGAACCACTGGGTGCCATGGGGGTTGCCGAACTCCGCCCAGGAGCGGGTGACCTCCTCATACTCATCGAGGAACCACCGGTATCGGGCCATGACCTGGGCGCCGTGCGGCTCATCCTCAGGGATCGTGCCGGCCATGAGCTCGGTGGTCTCGTAGTCGTGGGTGACCTGCGAGTAGTGGCGCAGCGCCTCACGCACTCGACGTCGCGCCGTGACGCCACGCCACAGGTAGTACACGAGCCAGGTGACGCCTGCAAGCGCTGAGATTCCGGGCAGGATGTAGGTCATGACGATGCCACCGCCACCGACCCGGCCGACGACGTCCGCGGTCTTGGCCGCCATGGAGACGGTGCCCCCGTACCAGTCGGCCCGGCGGTACTGGTCCTTGGCGGCGTCCTGGATGGCTGCCTGCTGATCCAGGGTGACCGCGACATCCTCACCGAAGTAGCAGCCCACCTTGCGTGAGTCGGGGGCGACCGCCAGGATCACGCAGGCCGTCGCTCCAGTAGTTGGGGGTTCGACGTCGAGATCCACGGTACGTCAGTGTCGCTCGCGTGCGAACGGGCGTACTCCAGCACCGAGTCATTGAGGTTGGTAACGTCCCAGCCCGGAACCGTGAGCACGGCGACGTGGAGGTCCTGACGGAATCGCATCTCCTGGATCTTCTTGGCCAGCGGCTCGGTCCGGAGTATTCCGGCCTCGTCGTGGACCTCCACGGTGGGGGCGATGGCTCCCGCCGAAGGGCCAGATCACCATGATCGGCAGTACGGCGATGAGGGCAAGGCTCACCGCGATATTGGCGATGAAGGCCGTCACTGACCGGATTCCGCCTAAACCGCCTCTACAAGACTGTTTCATGTGATTCATCCACACTTTCCTTTCTTTCTGCGGAAGTAGGGTGTTGAAGGCCCTCGATATCCTGGCGGGCCACCGAGGTAGAAGACTGATCCTATCGAGCCGATTCAGAAGCTGGACGACGATCCGGTTCCGGAGAAGCCGCCTCCGTCATAGCCACCGCTGCTGGACGAACCACTTGATCCGGAGCCGGCACTGATATCCGAAGGAATTGCGGCCGAGTAACCGACGATGAGACTGGATACCGGCGTATGACATATAGGGTCCTCCTGAGCTCGAGAACTGATGCCGTACGACACCGTCGGTCACATCACCAGCACCGCCATCAACTCCCATTAATACGGCCACGTCAGGAGTTCCGGGATTAACGCGAATCGTTGTCCTGGGATCATACTCTCCTTGCTACCAGCGATCTCCCACTTACCTTCATAACGAGACATAGTATTTGCTGGCGGCTCCTGACTTCATCTTCTCGTATCGACGCCGGCGCCTTGAAGACCCTCCTCGACCCATCACCTCAACTATCCTGGCCATCAAGCTGTCCACTCGGACGCGCACACCATCAGAAATTTTGTCTAACTCGCTGAGCGCCTGCGACGGAGTAACGCTCCCCTCCCTGAGACACGCAGGTAGTCTTCTCAAATGCTGCAGGCAGAGAGCCGCCCACTCTCGCTCCTCATCTCCGTCCACAGCTACCTTCGACCTCTGAACCTCCCGGCACAGATGCACGAGGGCCTGAATGTCCTCCATGACCGGACCGCACTCGTTATCCCACACAGCAGGCCAGTCCGATGCCCTTGAGAACAAGATCGCGGCGTGTGAGACGATGGTCTCAAACAACTGCAATGCTTCCGACCGTTCCTTCAGGTCATTGACACTGCGTCGAGTCGCTCCGACGTACCACTGGAAACCATAAGGTTCGGGCAGCTCATTCCACATCCGGCTGACCTCTGTGTACTCACTGTCGAACCATCGACACCGAGACAGAATCAGAGCGCCATGAGTATTATCATCGGGAACGAGTGCAGCGCGTGAGATCGTTTCTTCGTAACCATACACCACCCGGGAGAAGGTCCGACGGGCAATCATATACTTCTTACTGGTATTGGGCCCGCTCCACACATACCAAATGAGCCAAACAGTCGCAACGCCTCCGACACCAAGCAACGTCAGCAAGAAGACAGTCCTTTGCGGGGTGTTGCCGTTCGCAATAAGATCAGCACTTCGCTCCGCCATCGACTTGACACCGCCATTCCAATCCTTGGCACGGAAGTGATCCTTTGCTGAATCCTGAATATCGGCCTGCGACTCTTGCGAAATTTTGAGATCCTCACCAACATAGCACCCCTACTTTGCGGCCATCCGGAGCAACAGCAAGGATCAGCAAACCGTCGCGCCAGTAGTTCGGATTGTCCTTAGATATCCACGGACTGCCAGCCATCTGAGTCTCCGCGTACTTAAGGACCTCCGCATTGAGGTTCACCACATTCTGTCCAGGAACTGTGAGAACGGCAAGATGGGTCTTCTTTCTGAAGCGTACTTCCTTCAGATCCGCCTCAAGATCATCAACGTCAAGAGCATTCGCTTCATCATGAATCTCAACAACTGGCTCGTAACGTGGCGCATGTTTTTTTGAGAGTACCAGTTGTCCACAACGAACGGAGAGGCCACGAGAATTGACGCCACACCGACGTGAATAAAAAATGACAGAACTGCCCGAAATCCACCGAGACCAACTCCCGCCGCATTCCGCATCGCTATCCTACTTTCGTCAAGTCGCACTATCGACGGACAGCACAACGAAGACCGTCACTATCAAGTGAAAATAGATGAATAACCGGCTCCCCTTCACTCCAGAAACTCGACGAAGAACCTGCTCCGGAAAAAGCCGCTACCAGAACCGTAACCGGTAACGCTCGAACCACTTCCACCGGAGAAGTCGCTCGCTCCTCCCGCACCGCCACTCAGAACCTGGACATACCTCGATGAGGCGACATAATCCGACAACAGATGAGCCACGGATACCACAGCATCGAAGGGAGTTTCATCGTCTGAGCTGATGGCGCACGCTCCCGGCGAGTCCGCGTTCACACAGATCGTGGACGCAGCATCGTAGCGTCGAAAAGCGTTGTCAACGGCCCATGAGCCACCGTAAGCCTTTCCCGACCTCGAACGCTGCCGCTTATTGAAATGCTGAATCCGAGAGGAAGCACGCCGAGACGCCTTCGCCTTCAAGGCCCTCTGGCCAGGCTGCGAGCTTCCGCCTTGGAAGCATTCGACATGATCGTCAGCTCATCAAGCGCAGCCGACGGCGAGCATGATCCGCTTTCCATTTCAGACGTCACCTGGGCAACACGCAGGCGCCACCAGCGGATCCAGTCACGAGTCTGAGAGGTATCCACCTTCACCCGTGAGGAGTCGATTTTTCGCGCACATCCGCTCAAGCGACTGCAGATCCTCCATCAGTGGCCCGATCTCATTGTCCCAGACGTCCTCCCACCCTGGAGACATCGTTAGAAAACATGCTCCGTTGGATACCGCGTTCTCGAGGGATTCAAGATCACGGGACCGAGTCCTCAGGGAAAGCGCCTGCTTTATTGTACCCGCCTGGAACCACCAGTTCCCGCAGGAGAGCCGAAGTCGTTCCAGGCACGAGTGACATCCTCATACTCGTCGCAGAACCAGCGATACCTGGTCAAAATCTGAGCCCCATGATCCTCCCCGTCAGGGATCATTGACGCACGCAGCTCAGTCGCATCATAATCGTGGGTCGTGTTCGAGTAGCTGCGCAGCGCCTCCTTCGCAAAACGGCGAGCCATGAGCCCTCGTCGCATGTAGTAGACGAACCACACCGCTCCACACACTGACAACGCACCCGGGATCACGATCTTCGTCAATAGGGCCGCCAGGAGGCCTCCCAATCAGGTCGGAGGACGTCTCCGCCATGGAGATCATCCCTCCATACCAGTCGGATTCGGAGAATCTATCCCCGCCAGCAGCGCGAATCACGTCCTGCTGAGTCAGTGACACTTTAACGTCCTCTCCGAAGTAGCAACCCACTTGTCTTGGGCCAGGAGCGACTGCGAGAATCATGATTCCATCAGCCCAATGATTCGGATTTGATTTTGATATCCACTCCGACGGGCCCCCGCCGTGCTGTCGAGCATATGTCAGAACTGCCTCATTAAGAGACGCCCTCATTCATTTTGGGAATGGTGACCACAACGATATGCACTTCTTTTCGAAACTCCATCTTCTGGATCTCCGTCACCAGTGGAGCAACCTGGAAGAGATGAGCATCATCGCGAACATCTACTGTCGGATGATAACTTCCCCGAACGGCCAGAACCACATGATCGGAAGCAATGAGACAAGCACCAGGCACAGGGACGATATTGGTCACGAATGCCACAGTCGCTCTAGCCCTCCAATCTTGCTCAGCATCGATGATCGCACCGCCAGTGCATCCTTTCACTGATAGAAGCTGGTTCCGAATCGACTCAGAAGCTGGATGACGAGCCGGCTCCTGAGAACCCACCTCCGTCATACCCTCCGGAGAAGCTGCTTCCTGAGTATCCTGATGACCCGTCTCCGCCCGAGAACGACGAGGGACTCCGAGGACGCAGGTGCATAGGACACTGCGGATGTGTACCCCACGACCAGATCAGACACTGGGGTGAAAGCACTGAAGGATCCTGCGCCGCCCCAGTCCGACGAGGACGCACTGTCATCAACAGCAGATGCGGCCGGAGAGTCGGAGAAGAGGCGAATTGTTGAGTGAGGGTTGTAGCTACCGCTGTCACCAGATAACAACCACTGCCCTGCATAGGCAGAATCATGTTGTGAAGACAATGATGAGAGGTAACGCCGCCTACGTTTTTTAGCATACTTGGATGTATCGGCATTCACTGCACGGCGCGTCAGATCCAGAGCCTTGTCCTGAATTGATTGCGCTATGCTCTCCAGCTCGTCGAGCGCAGCAGAAGGATTCATCCTGCCAGTTGCCAACTCTATCCCCATATCATCCAGGCGCGCGCGCTGATCCCTGACCCACTCACGTTCCTTCCTCACACTCAAAGGCACGTCCCGAGACGCGGAGATCGTGTCGCAGAGTTTTCTCAGCGCCTGCAGGTCCTCCAGCACCGGCCCCTGCTCATTCTCCCAAGCCTTCTCCCAGGTGGATGACATGTTCAGGAGAGACGCAGTGTTGGAGATTGTCTCACTAAGAGACTCCAGCGCGACAGAGCGCTTTTTCAACTCCGATACGCGCCTCAGCATTCTCCAGGAAAACCACTGAGGACCGCGAGGACTTCCGAAGGCTTGCAGATCCTTGGTGATGCTCACGTACTCCTGACAGTACCATCGGTATCGCATCCTCACCTGTGCACCATACGGTTCGGTTTCAGGAATGGTGCGCGCGTTCAGCTCGGTCTCATCATAACCAAACGCAACCCGAGAGTAGCTCTCCGTCACTTCCTTCCCAACAGCTCTTGCACGCAGTCCGCGGCGCAGATACTTCTGGAGCAACCAAGCTCCTATCATGGCGACCGGAGCCGGGACGATCAAGGTGGTCAACCAGCTCCCTTCAGCAGGGCGCCCCATGAGGTCAGCCGCCTTCTCCGTCATCGCCACGACCCCATCGCCCCAATCACGGTTGTTGAATTGCTTTTTCGCGGCGCTCTGGATCGACGCCTGATTACTCGAGGACAGGCGTACATCCTGCCCGAAATAGCACCCCACCTTCCTGGAATCGGGCGCAACTGCAAGAATGACAGTGCCGTCACTCCAGTAGTTGGAGTTGGATGAGGAGATCCACGGTCTCGGAGCATCCTGATGGGTGCGCGCATACTTGAGCACCTCGGCATTGAGGTTCTCAATCATGTACCCGGGCACTGAGACAACAACGACGTGAACGTCTTGACGAAAACCTATGTCCTGTATCTTCTCCGCAACCGTGTCAGACGAAAGGATATGAGCCTTATCGTACACCTCCACCGTCGGGTTGTGTGTTCTACCGAACGGCCAGAACCACATCACTGGAAGGGACAGGATGAGGGCAAGAAACACCGTCATATTGAAAATAAAAATTCAAAGAAGAGGTAAACGCCTTCAGAACCCGGACAATCGATCTCAACACATTCATCTCTTTTTCACGCGGATGACGATGCCACCGCGAGCCAACATGTTGGGATCCCCGCCGATTATTCAGTTCTGTATTCACTTCTGCAATATTCATCGGTTGTATTCGTTTCTGGGATTCGTGAGGGTTGGACTCCTGATGTGCAGTCGCACCGAGTATCAGGAGCCTGGGAACGTCCCGTCCCCGAGGAAGCTCACGCGGGCCGTCGCATACGAACGGGGACCGGTGCGAACGCCAGCCGGGTGCCAGTAGCCGGCGTTCCTCCCAGATCCGATGACGCCCGGCAAGCTGCGGGCACTCGGCCGGCGGGGCGCTCCGATGTCGAGAGCGTTGAAGGGCGGCCCCGCACCGGCCGCGCGGAGCGACAGGCCGCTCACCGACCGGTGGACGTCGGCCGCGATCCAGCTGAGCTCATCAAGTGCCGCCGAGGGCTGCAACCGGCCGGAGGACAACTCGGCGGTCATCTCGGTGAGACGCTGGTGGTGGGCCCGGACCTGTTCGCGCGCCTCGACCGTGCCACCGGGCGCGAAGGCGTGGAAGTCGATCTGCTGACACGGTCCCAGTAGCAGGGTCGAGATCGCGAAGGACCGGCCGCTGCTCGGCGTGCCAGAGCCGCTCCCATCTGGAGGACAGGGTGAGGAAGGCGGCGTTGCCGGCAATGACGTCATCAGTCGAGTCCAGCGCGACCGAGCGCCGCTCGAGCTCGGTGACTCGCTTAAGCATCCCCGGATCGAACCACTGGACACCCCGAGGGCTACCAAGATCCTGCCAGGAGCGGGTCAGGCTCTCGTACTCGTCACGGAACCAGTGGTAATGGGCCGTGACCCGAGCACCATGGGACTCGTCCTCCGGGATGAGGCGGGCCTGGAGCTCGGTGGCCTCGTAGTCGTGGGTGACCTGCGAGTAGTGGTGCCGAGCTCGCTCGAACAGGCGGCGCGCGGAGAAGCCACGCCACAGGTAGTAGGCGATCCCGCCGGCACCCGAGAAGGCCAGCAGCATCGAGACAGGTAGAAGAACGGGAGCCCAGAGCACCACGGCCACCGGTGAGAGTATCGCTGCCGCACTGGCGGTCGTGATGACACCGAAGGTCAGCAGCGAGCGGATCCCGCCGAGGCGAACGATGAGGGGCAGGTGCGTGCTCGGCATCATCTTCCTCTCATGGCGCATCGAAGCAGTGTTGTGGCCGGCCGGCATCTGGGTGGCCGCCCGGCGTGGCCCATCCTTCCTCTCGGCCACGCCACCCGCCATGGGAGGGCAACACGGGGCGCCCCCGTGAAGAGAACGCCCCGTGGAAGCGGAACCGTGAGAGAGCCTAGTGAACGGGACGGCCCAGTGGGAGGGTCCAACGCCCTACACCGGAAGGGTGGCGCCTCGTTCAGACGGACAGGCCGGCCTCTGCACGTACAGCCGGCGTCGACCGCGACGGCTCACAGCGGTGGGTCCGGGGCGGATCGACTCGGGACAAGCTCAGGCCCGGGCGGCGATGGCCTCGATCTCGACCCCGGCCCCCAGCGGGAGGGCGGCGACACCGAAGGCGGCCCGGGCCGGGAGGGTCTCGCCGGTGAAGTAGCGGGCGTAGACCTCGTTGACGGCGGCGAAGTCGGCGATGTCGGCGAGTAGGACCGTGGTCTTGACGACGTCGTCGTACCCGAGTCCGGCCTCGGCCAGAATGGCACCCACGTTCTTGAGGACCTGCTCGGCCTGGGCCTGGATGTCGCCCTCGACGAGGGCGCCGGTGGCCGGGTCGAGCGGCACCTGACCGGAGACGAAGACGAGCGAGCCGGCCTCCTGACCGGTCGAGACGCCCTGGGAGTAGGGGCCGACGGCGGCGGGGCGCTGGTGGTGGCGATACGGCTGACGGTCATGGTTCCTCGTTCCTCCCGGGCGCCGGAGTCCGGTCGCGTTGCTGGGTCGTTGCTGCGGGCAGCGCTAGGGCCGCGCAGCAGCACGGCGACGAGCGCCCGGGCCAGACTACCCATGCCCTTCGGACCGGCAGACCTTGAAGCATTACCGAGAGCACCGGCCGAGGTCGGGGTCAACCGAGCGTTCACTTCCCGCTCCGCAGAGTTCATTGTTTCGCACAGCGAAACGGGCTGATTCAACCAGTGGCACGTGACACACTGAGCCCCATGCACGCACGCGCAGGACAGCCAGCACAGCCCGAAGACCTCATCGACGTCGACGAGGTCGTCTCCGCCTACTACGACCTCGTTCCCGACCCCGCCGTCCCGGCCCAGAAGGTCGTCTTCGGTACCTCCGGGCACCGCGGCTCCTCACTGGACACAGCCTTCAACGAGGCCCACATCGTGGCCACGACCGCCGCCATCGTGGAGTACCGCCGCTCCCAGGGCACCGACGGCACTCTCTACCTGGGGCGCGACACCCATGCCCTGTCCGAGCCGGCCTGGCGCACCGCCATCGAGGTGCTCTCGGGCGCCGGCGTCATGACCGCCGTCGACGCGCGCGGCTCCTACACGCCCACGCCGGCCGTCTCGCACTCCATCCTCCTGGCCAACGGCGCCGGCACTGCCGCCGGCGTGCGCACCACCGGGCCGGGCCTCGGCCGACGGCATCGTGGTGACGCCCTCCCACAACCCGCCGCGCGACGGCGGCTTCAAGTACAATCCGCCCACCGGCGGCCCGGCCGGCTCGGACGCCACCAGCTGGATCGCCGACCGCGCCAACGAGCTGCTCGCCTCGGGCTGGCAGAACGTCCCCCGAGTCCCGATCGCTGAGGCACTCGACGGCCCCTACGTCATCAAGCACGACTACCTGGAGACCTACGTCGCCGACCTGGAGAACGTCATCGACCTCGACGCGATCCGCGAGGCCGGCGTGCGCATCGGGGCCGACCCGCTGGGCGGCGCCTCCGTGGACTACTGGGGCGCGATCGGCGAGCGCTACGGTCTGGAGCTCACGGTGGTCAACCCCGAGGTGGACCCGGCCTGGCACTTCATGACCCTGGACTGGGACGGCAAGATCCGTATGGACTGCTCCTCCCCCAACGCCATGGCCTCGCTGCGCTCGACGATGACGCCCGACGCCGAGGGCAGGACCCCCTACGACGTCGCCACCGGCAACGACGCCGACTCCGACCGCCACGGCATCGTCACCCCTGACGGCGGGCTCATGAACCCCAACCACTTCCTGGCCGTGGCCATCGAGTACCTCTTCACCCACCGGCCCGGCTGGCCCGCCAACGCCGCCGTGGGCAAGACGCTGGTCTCCTCCAGCCTCATCGACCGGGTGGCCGCCGCCATCGGCCGCACCCTCATCGAGGTGCCGGTGGGATTCAAGCACTTCGTGCCCGGTCTGCTCGACGGCTCGATCGGCTTCGGGGGCGAGGAGAGCGCGGGAGCCTCCTTCCTGCGCAAGGACGGCACCGTGTGGACCACGGACAAGGACGGCATCATCCTGGCCCTGCTGGCCAGCGAGATCATCGCCGTCACCGGCAAGTCCCCTCCCGGCTGCACGAGGAGCAGGTGGAGCGCTTCGGCGCCAGCGCCTACGCGCGCATCGACGCCGCCGCCACCAAGGAGGAGAAGGCCAAGCTCGCCGCCCTGGCTGCCGAGGACGTGACCGCCACCGAGCTGGCCGGCCAGGAGATCACGGCCCGGCTGGTCGATGCGCCCGGAAACGGCGCCGCCATCGGCGGGCTCAAGGTCACCACCGAGGACGCCTGGTTCGCCGCCCGCCCCTCGGGCACGGAGGACGTCTACAAGATCTACGCCGAGTCCTTCAAGGGCGCCGACCACCTGGCCCAGGTCCAGGAGGAGGCCAAGCAGGTGGTCTCCGCGGCCCTCGGCGGCTGACGCAGGCACGGGCCACCGGCACGTCCCCGGCCGCTGCGTCGGGGCGTGCGGAGGCACTGGTGAGTGCTCGACGTCGGGCAGCCGACTGGCCAGAATGCGGGTATGGACACCACCGACTCCACGGTTCTCCACATCCGCACGGCCCGGTCGGCCCCGGCGGAGCAGACTCAGGACGCGGCCATGGCGGCCGCCCTGGAGGCCATCTGCTTCCCGCCCGAGCAGGCCGCCAGCCCGATGACGATCGCCGAGCGGATGGCCCACTACGCCGACCACTTCTGGCTCATCGAGGACGAGGGCGGCACGCTACTGGCGCTGGTCAACGGCCTGTGCACCAACGAGCCCGATCTGAGCGATGAGATGTACGAGTCGCCCACGATGCACGACCCCGACGGCGCCTGGCAGATGATCTTCGGCGTCGCCACGGCGCCTGCCGCCCAGGGACAGGGGCTGGCCACCCGCCTGCTGCGCACCGTCATCGAGACGACGCGCACCCACGGCCGCCGGGGCCTGGTGCTCACGTGCCTCGACGACCTCATCTCCTTCTACGCGCGTCTCGGCTTCGTCGACGAAGGCCTGTCCGCCTCGAACCACGGCGGCGTGCCCTGGCACCAGATGCGACTTGCCCTGGCCTGACCGGCCACACGCCCGACCTCTGGGCGGGGACACTCGACGCCGTCGGGGACGGAAGTCCTGCACCCGCACGCGTGGAACGTCCCCGCACACAAGAAGATGTCCCCTGAACGCGCCGACGGCACCCACCGATGTCGAACACCTCCGCCGGCACAGAGTGTCCTCGGCCACACCGAAGGGCGAACGACTAGGGTGACGGGTGTGAGCCAGTCCCGCCCGTCGAGGCCGTCCAAGCACCACGTCGAGCACTCCTCCGCGCCCACCGACCCCGCAGGCCCCACGGAGGCCGCCGGATCGGCGGGGTCCCCTGCGTCTCCCCAGTTCACCGCCTCCCTGAGAGCCCAGCGGCCGCCTCGGCCGACGACGCCGCGCCAACACCACAAGTCACCGCCGCGACGTCGAATAGCACCGACCCGCCGCGCCGCGCCCCTCCCAGCAGTCCCGGCCGGGCCCGCAGGACGACATCATGCTGGCCACCGGCAAGCCCCGACAGGCCGAGCGCCCCAAGCCCCCACCCAGGAGCAGATCCGCCGCCAGCCCGGCCGCAAGGCCTGGGTCCCCAACCAGCACGGGGCCTGGTCGATGCTGGTGCTGCCACCGATCGTCGGCTGGGTGGTGGGCGGCTTCAGCTGGGTGAATCTCCTGTTCCTGCCGACGTGGTGGGGCAGCTACCTCACCTACTGGTCGCTGGTCGCAGTGGCTGCGCACCCGCTCGGCCCGCAAGCGCGCCCTCATCATGCTGCCGCTCCTGGTCTACACCGGGTGGACGGCGGCCCTGGCCCTCATCACCCTGCTCGCGGCGCCCTACCTCATCCAGTGGGCGGTGCCGCTGCTGCCTCTGTTCGCCATCGCGCTTCACCAGGTGTGGCGCGGGCACGAGCGCTCGCTGATCTCGGGGCTGTCGACGACGACGGCCGCCTCCCTCATGGCAGCCGTCACCTACAGCCTGGCGGTGCGCGGCGACGGCGGGTTCCTGGGCCTGGGGACTCCGAGTACCCCCTTGCCGGGGACCTCCCCCAACGGCGCGCTGACGGGCTGGTCCTGGATGTGGCTGGTGACGGCGCTGACCGCCGCCTACTTCTGCGGAACGGTTCCCTACATCAAGTCGATGATCCGCGAGCGCTTCAACTACGTGCTGCTGGCCGGCACGGTGGCGGCGCACGCGGCGGTCGCGGCGGTGTCGCTATGGCTGGCGTCGCGGGGGATGCTGCCGTGGGGGCACGCCGTCCTCTGGGTGGTGCTGACCGTGCGCTCGCTGGTCATGCCGCTGTGGCAGTGGAGCCTGGTGCGCCGGCGCCACCGTCCGCTGCGGCCGGGCACGATGGGTATCGTCGAGGTCGTCATGTGCGTGGCCTTCCTGGTGACCGTCTCGGTCTGACGAGTCGGTACGACGACGCCGCGCCACCTGGCTCATTCGCTCAGGGCCGCCTGGCCCAACCGGACTCAGTGCGCGCCGCGCCAGGCTGCCGCGGCGGCCAGAACCCTCTCGTTGTCCGACGTCGTCCCGATCGAGACCCGCACGCCCTCACCGGCGAAGGGGCGCACGAGGATGCCGGCGGCGCGGAAGTGCTCGGCCAGCGCCATCGTCTCCTCGCCCACGCCGAGCCAGAAGAAGTTGCCATGGGCCTCTGGGCACCTCCCAGCCCTGGGTGCGCAGGGAGGCCACCACCCGGTCGCGTTCGGCGGCGACGGCGGCCGAACGCTCGGCCGTGCGGCCTAACTCGGTCTGCCCCAGGGCGGCGACGGCGGCGGTCTGCGCGGGCAGGTTGACCCCGAAGGGCGTGGCCACGGAGCGGATGGCGGCGGCCAGTCCCGGCTCGCAGACGAGATAGCCCACGCGCATCCCGGCCAGGGCATGGGCCTTGGAGAAGGTCCGTGAGACCACGAGGTTGGGGGCCCCGGCCAGCAGAGTGAGTGCGTCGCCGACCTCGGGGGCGGTGACGAAGTCCAGGTAGGCCTCGTCGACGAGGACGACGACGTCGCGCGGCACCCGGCCACGAGCTCGGCCAGCTCGCGGGCGGTCAGGATCGTCCCGGTGGGGTTGTGGGGTGCAGGCCATGACCACGCGGGTGCGGGGCGTGATGGCCGCCAGCATGGCGGGCACGTCTGGCGGGCATCGGGGGTCAGCGGGACGCGCACCGCCCTGGCGCCGGGCGACTGCGACGCAGATCGGGTAGGCCTCGAAGGAGCGCCAGGATGACGACCTCGTCGCCGGGCTGGCAGACGGCGTCGAGGAGATGCTGGATGAGGGCGACTGACCCTGTTGCCGACGACGACCTGCTCGACCTCCACGTCCCACCGGTGTGCGAGTGCCTGTGTCAGGGTCTCACCGGTCATCTCGGGGTAACGGTTGACTCCGGCCACGGCGCGGGTGATGGCCTCAACGACCGCGTCCTGCGGAGGGAAGGGCAGCTCGTTGGAGGAGAGCTTGGCGATCTTCACCGCGCCGGCGGCATCGGGACCGGGCCCCCTGGCACGTAGGCGGGCAGGGCGGCGACGTCGGGGCGGATGCGGACCGTCGTCGTGGGCTCGTTGTCGGGCCGGGAGCCGGGGCCGTCTGGTCCGGCTGACCGGTCGGCGGGGTCGCTGAGGAAGTCATGGTCCCCATCCTGGCACCGGCACAGGGTTGCCCAGGCACAATGAGCCTATGGAGATCGTGGCACGAACCATCGGAAACGCGGCCGGTCTGTGGCTGGCCACGCGTATCCTGTCCGGGCTGAGCGTGCCCGAGGGGGCGGGGGCCGGCCCGATGTGGCTGAACCTCGCGGTCCTGGGCCTGGTGCTGGCGCTGGTGAACTCGCTGGTCAAGCCCGTGACGAAGGTCCTGACCTTTCCGCTCTACATCATCACCTTCGGGCTGTTCGCCCTGGTGGTCAACGGTGCGATGCTGCTGCTGGCCGGCTGGTTGACCAACCGTATTGGGGCGCTGGGTGCCGACGGCTCGGTACCGCTGGGGCTGGAGGTCTCCACCTTCGGTGCCGCGGTGGTCGGCTCGATCATCATCTCGGTGATCTCCTCGATCATCGCCGCGATGCTCGTCGACCGCGACGACTGACGCCGGCCGCATCACCCGTCGCCGGTACCACCACCCGGTCCGGATCCGCTCCAGCGCCCACCTGACGGCTGGGATGACGGCGGTGGGGTTGGTCGCTCGTAGGAGGGTGCCGACGTCGGTGCCCTGCCCCGGTAGCCCGCACCGTCCTGATACACCCCGCTGGAGTCGGTGTCGCGCCGGATCGCGAAGGTGTACTCGGTGGTGGTCGTCCCTTGCTCACCGGCACCCGTGGCGCGGGAGAAGGACGTGCTCCAGTTGGTCAGCTCGGGGGCCCGCTCCTCGAGGCCCTCGGTGGCCTGTGCGTAGACGCCCGAGGCGTGGGGGTAGCCGCCCATGCCCATCTGATGGGTGTCGATCATGGCGACCTGCCGGTGGGGACCGGTGGGTGTGGGGGCGGCGTCGAGCCCGGGGACGGCATCACCGGTGTTCTCCACGTGCAGGGCGTGGACGTCGTCGGGGATGTCGGCGCCCGCGGTGGGCGCCCCGGCGGTGAGGACCGTGGTGATGTTGTACCGGTCCTGGATCGCCGGGTCCGCGGCGATGTTGGACACGGTGATCCCGCCCTGGGAGTGGCCGTAGAGGGCGACCTCGTCACCGGACCGGATGCCGGCCTGGCGCATGGCGGTGACGACGGCGCTCTCCATGACCGTGGGAGTGCCGCCCACGCCCTCGAGGTTGGTGAGCAGGTCCTGCGGCTCGCCGTCGCCGACGGTCCAGTCGGTGGTTCCGGGGACGTAGACGACCCAGGAGGTACGGCCGTCGGCATGCTCGACCCGTTGGATGGAGATGACGCCGGCCTCCTCGTAGTCCTGCCCCAGGGAGCTCTTGGAGGACTGCACCTCCTGGCAGTGGGCGATCGCCTCGGAGATGCTCCCCGGGGACCTGGAGTCCTCACCCTTGCCGGTCATGCCTGCCTGCACCGGGCTGCCGAGCCCCAGAGGGTCCTTGGTGGGGGGCGGAAGCACAGTCGATCCGCTGCCGCCCACGGGGTGACCGTGATACCGGTCTGGCGCCCGTAGAGCCCGGCGCCCAGTGCCGTCGCGTTCATCCCCAGGTACGTGGTAACGCGCTGCATGGGCGTGAGGCTGCTGGTGTCCACCGTCTGCGTGCCCACGGGCACCTGGCCGGGGAGGTGCTGCGTCACCCAGGGGTCGAGGCGCTCGGAGACCTGCTTGAGGTAGTCCTGGATCGTGGCGGCCTCTCGCCCGGTCCCGGCCTTCTGGAGCCAGAGCGTCAGCAGGACGATCCGCACGGCGTCGTCCTTGACCCACTGGGCGGTGGCTGGGTCCGCAAGCAGGAGGTGGAGGGCCTCGGCGACGGCCTGACCGCCCTCACTTCCGCCAGCTTCGTGTAGAGCGGGCTGCCGGGGGTCGTCGCCAGCGCCGCCAGGCCGGTGGGGCCCGAAACCGCTGCGACGACACCGCTTCCCAGCGCCTGGTAGACCAGGCCGCCGTCGAAAGGCCCGGATGTCCACGGGCCCCATGAGGCCGGGACCGGGTGCGGCGCGCCTTCGGCGAGTGTGTGGGCCTGGGAGCAGGCGGTGACGTCAGAGGCGATGCTGCGCAGGGTGTCCGCGACGTCCTGGAGCGATCCGGGTCCTGTGCTCAAGACGTCCAGAGAGTGAAGAGCGGCGGACTTCTCCAGGTCGAGGCCGAACGGGTAGGCCTGGATGCTCGTTCGAAGCCCGACGTGGGAAAGGAGGGACGGATGGCGGGATCAGGAGCGGGAACGCACTGACCGTTCACGTCATCCCAGGTTCCCTGCGGGTTGAACAGGGCTCCGCGGCTCCAGAGGGGATGCCGGGGGCAGCGGCGGAGGCGGTGCCATCTCCACCTCGGTGACCGCGTTGGCGACGAGTACTCGCGCATCATCGAGTGATCCGGCCGCCGAGGTGAGGCCGGCGGCCAAGGCAGTCCAGGTCATCCGTGTCCACCGAGACGGCTCCGCCCTCTATCAGCGTCGGTGTGGACTGTCCCCAGATGTGCCACGGGTGGCCCGAGTCCTCCGACGACACCTCATCGTCCTGGGATCCTCCGGTGGGTTCGGAGCTCATGAGGGGCTCGTTCCGGTCGATGAGCCGCGTGACTCGATGACACTGACGTTGGAGGACGCCGTCTCATAGCGCGATTCCAGTGCGGTCAGGAGCCCGGAAGCGTTGTCGAGTGCTGTCTGGCAGGCGGTGGAGGCCACGCTCACCCAGCTGGCGGGGACCGAGGTGGGGAACTGGGTGACGGCGGTGTCGTAGTCCGTTTTGGAGAGGAACAGTGAGAAGGACATGGCTCGACGGTAGGGCTCCCCCGAGGCGGCCGCAGCGCCCATGAGCAGCCCTGTGGATCCGAGCTGCATGCCGGCACCTGTGGCCCCCGGCGGACCGTGTGCCGGGGTGCGGCGAGGGCCTCGGTGCACTGGCAGCGGCCAGCGCAGCACCGCGATCTATCAGCGCGCACCCCGCTCAGGAAACGACCTGCACTCTGGAAAGGACTCGGCCCGCGGTCCGGTTTCCCGGACCGCGGGCCCTAAGCCTCGCGAGGTTCTCCTGCTACCCGGCTTCCCATAAGGCCGGGGAGGCAGAACCTCCTTCGCCAGAGCGCTCGGTCCGGGCTCCCTAAGACCCGTTCCGAACTCGAAGACCTGCCAGTCATCGGGCTCCCCAACCCTCGTGACCGGTTCCGTCCGGCGGCAGTAACTATGTAACCCACCGATCCTGAGCGGACCCCCCGAAAACTCCTATGAACATGCTGAGAAATGGGCACCATTCCGCCGTTTTCACGTTGCTTGCACCACATCCCAGTCTTCGGTGATGTGGCCGCAAGGATGTTTTCAGGCCTGTGTTCGCGTCTTGTCAGGACGCTGGGGACTCCGGTCTGCGCAGGCATACGACGGCGTCGGCCCGGCGGCCCTCCCGACCATCGGGTCCTGTCACCTGCCGCCAGCGCTCCTCGGCGACGACGACCTCCCAGCCGGCCGTCGCCTCGGCCAGGCCCTCGACCAGCTCACCGGCCGTGTAGGTCCGGGCGTGGTGCGTGTGCCAGGGCGGGTTGACCGCATGCACAGCCGTGAGCAGGCGCCCACCGGGGCGACGCGGGCAGCGGCGTCGGACAGAAGCGCCACGAGGTCGAGCGAGCCCCCTCGGATCCGCCGTGGACGTAGAAGCTCGTCACCAGATCGAAGGACCCCTCCGGCAGACCGTCTCCGGCATCGTGCACCCGGCCGCTCACCCGCGCGGTCAGTCCACGGCGCGCGGCCTCGCGGCTCAGGCGCCCGACGGCGGTGGCGGACAGATCCAGCCCGTCACCTGCCAGCCGCGCTCGGCCAGCCACAGGACGTCGGCGCCCTCACCACAGCCGATCTCCAGGGCGGCACCGGGCACCCAGTCGGCGGCCAGCTCGGGCAGCCAGTCGTTGGGGCGGCCCGACCAGAGCTGCTCGACCGAGGCGTAGCGCTCCTCCCAGCGCGCGGCCCGGTTGAGGGCGTCGGACTGCGGGCCGGAGCGTTGAGAGGACTGCGTCATACTACGAGCCTACCGGCGTCGGCCCGGCCCTTCTGGGCAGGCGGTCCCAAAGCAAAGCTCACACCTGCCCGGTTAAGGTTCGCCTTGGAAAGAGATCGGACCACCAGGAGACGGACACGCAGATGGCACGCGGAGGACGGGGATTCCAGGGCACGGTACTCAAGGCACTGCGCGTGCCGGAGCACAAGCTCACGGTCACCGGGGTGCGCGAGATCCCACCTCACACGGAGCTGACCGTCCAGTGTCCGAGCCTGCTGGGCGCCAGGGCCGCTGCGCTACCGCCCACCACCTGGGTGCGGATGTGGATCCCCGAGAACGGCCGCGAGTACCAGCGCGCCTACACACTCACCCGCATCAACCGCGCGCAGGCCAGCGCCATCATCCTGTTCCTGCACCATGAGCCGGCCGGGCCGGCGTCGCGGTGGTCGAGCCAGGTGAGGCCGGGGGCCACCGTGTCCGCGCAGGTCATGGGCGGCACCAGCTACCGTCCGCCGTCCCACGGCGATCGGCTGCTCCTCGTGGGGACCGCGCCTCTGCGCCTGCTCTCGCCGACGCCGTCAACGCAACCCCGGCGGGCAGCCTGGCCACGGTCATCATGCTGGCGCCCGAGACCGGATACCTGCCCCTGGCCGCACGCGACCACCGGCTGATCCGCTTGGATCCACAGATCTCCGAGGACAGGCTGCTGGCCGCCGTCGACCGCACCCTGTGGGCGGACACCGGGGACGTGGCGCTCGACTGGGTCTGGATCGCCCTGGAGAGCAGCGCGACCAAGGCCGTGCGGCGTCACCTGGTCGCCTCCGGCATGAGCCGGCGCAGCATCCAGCACCAGGCCTACTGGATCCACGGTCGCGCCATGGGCGTGGCCTCCGAGGCCTGAGTGCCACTCGCCGACGTCGATCCGGCACGGCCTTTCATGCCCTCACAACCATGCCTGACGGCGCGGTTGCTGAGCTCGCAGCAGCGCGCGAACCGGGACGCCGCGTTAGGCTGAAGACGTTCGTCGTCGCGATCCGTTCAACGGGGTGCTCACCATGCGACTCATCAAGCCCGCTGTCCTTGTCCTCGCCCTGATCATCCTGACCACCTCGATCGGGGGACTGCTGTTCAACTGGTCGGTCAGCAGCCTCACTGGGCCACTGAGCGCCCTGATGGTGGGCCTCATCCTACTTCGTGCACAGTTCGCGAGCCCCAATCGCACTTTCCCACCAAACCTGATTCTCGTCCTGGGAATTATCCTGACCCTCATCTCGGCGGCGACCCTTGTACTCGCTCTCTACAGGTCCGACGTCGTCATGGCCCTTGCCAGCCTGCCGGCCCTGGCGCTGCTGGGCCATGTCCTGGTTCGCAGCCTGAGGGACCGGCGAGCAAAAGCGGGCCCCGCCGGCATCCCCTCGTCCCGATAGGGATCCCCGCCCAGCTCCAGTCGCCCGAGCCCTGCGACGATGTCGATCGAGGACGTACTTCCCCGGCGAGGACTGCGTTCTTCCCGTAGATGACTGAGGCCTGCTCTCAGTCATCTACGGGAGAAGTACGTCCTCGGGGTGGAACGCAGTCCCCGACATGTGCCGTTCAGGATCAGGACCGCCGCACGCATCGGTAGCGGCGGCGCCCCGGCCAGCGCGGGTCCGACGGCGCAGGGCCGATATCGAAGTCGAGCGCCCGGTAGAAGCCGACGGCGTCGTCGTCGGTCTCGGCGATGACCGGCTCAGCCCCACCGGCCAGGGCATCGACGAGCACCCGCCCAACCCGCCGCCGCGCAGCTCCGGAGCCACGGCGATGTACGCCAGCACGACGCCATCGGGTCGAGACACGTAGGCGGCCACCGACGTGGGCGCACCCTGCGGACCCGTGCCCACGACCTCCATGAGCGCCAGCTCCTCAGCAATGATCCTGCGCAGCTCGACGACGGGCAGTCCCGCGGCCTCGCGCATGAGCGCCAGCATCTGCTCACTGGCCAGGTCTTCCCCACCAGCCGTCTGACCGTCGGCCTCGTCGACATCCGCACTCCTCCACAGGCTCGTGATATCTGGGCGGCACAGCACCTATGGCATCACAGAGCCATTGCATTTTCGCTGGTCAGAGCCAATTTTAGGGATACAGGACCGACCTGCCGTGTAGGTTGACGGTACCCCGGGCAGCACTCCCCATCAACGATGACGGGCCGCTTGTTGAAAACACCACAAGAATCCGGCAGGATTTTGCCCGGTCGTACCACTCCCCACGATATCCGCCCACGAGGTCACTAGTATGCGACTCTCCTCCTCTCGTCTCCACCTTGCCACCACCGTTCTGGTCCTCACCTTCGGCAGCGCCTTCTTCGGCTGGGAGACCTCCCTTCTGACGCCTTTGAGCCTGCTGACGGTCAGCCTCATCATGCTCCAGGCCCAGCACGTGCAGCAGGCCGAGCCGGCCCGTCCCATCCCCGGCCACCGATCCCGGTACTGAGCGCCATCGGCCTCGGACTGGCGATCGCCCTGCTCGGCTACGGCCTCTACAACCACGACGCCGTCGCCGCCGTCAATCTGCCGGCGGCCGGGATCCTGCTCTACGTCCTCGTCAACGCCTACCGCCAGCGCAAGCCCGCCCCGCAGCCCGTCTTCATCACCACCCCGAGGCTCCCCTCGCAGAGATCGGCGGCAACCTGCCACAATGAGCGGCATGGTCGATCTCTCCACCGTCTCCCCGCCATTGCCCTGGGTCCCCTGGACGGCCGCCACCGCGCCGTCGCCGCCCCGCTGGTCAACCACCTCTCCGAGGCCGCCCTCAACCGGGCCCGCCTGCAGGTCGAGGTCGAGTGGCTCATCCACCTCACCGATGGCGGCGTCCCTGCCCGGCGCCCCCGCCTGAGTGACTCGAGAAGGCCTACCTGCGCGGCGTCGTCGAGGACTTCGGGGCCGAGGAGATCGCCGAGCTCGGTGCCATCGAGGCGGAGACCCGCCATGACGTCAAGGCCGTCGAGTACCTCCTCAAGCGGCGCCTGGCCGCGGCCGCCCAGTCCCCCGACGTCGTCGGCGTCGACGGCGGCCCCACCGTGCTGCCCACGGTCGGCGAGATCGTCCACATCTTCTGTACCAGCGAGGACATCAACAACCTCTCCTACGCCCTGACCATCCGCGCCGCGATCGAGCAGGTCTGGCTGCCGGCCGCCCGCGGCCTGGTGGAGGACCTGGCCGCCATGGCCCACGAGTACGCCGACGCCGCCATGCTGGCCCGCACCCACGGCCAGCCGGCCACCCCCACCACGCTCGGCAAGGAGCTGGCGGTCCTGGCCCACCGCCTGCGCCGCCAGGGTGCACCGCGTCGAGGTCACCGAGTACCTGGGCAAGATCAACGGCGCCACCGGCACCTTCGGCGCGCACGTCGTCTCCGTGCCGGGCGCCGACTGGCAGGTCGTGGGCCGCGGCTTCGTCGAGCACCTGGGCCTGACCTGGAACCCGCTGACCACCCAGATCGAGTCCCACGACTGGCAGGCCGAGCTCTACTCCGACGTCGCCCGCTTCAACCGGATCGCCCACAACCTGGCCACCGACGTGTGGACCTACATCTCCCTGGGCTACTTCCACCAGCGCCTGAGCGCGCAGGGCTCCACCGGCTCGTCGACCATGCCGCACAAGGTCAACCCGATCCGCTTCGAGAACGGCGAGGCCAACCTGGAGATCTCCTGCTCGCTGCTGGACACGCTGGCCGCCACGCTCGTCACCTCCCGCCTCCAGCGCGATCTCACCGACTCCACCACGCAGCGCAACGTGGGCGTGGCCCTGGGGCACTCGCTGCTGGCCGTCGACAACATCCGCCGCGGGCCTGGCCGGGCTCGACGTCGACCGTGACCCGCCTGGACGAGGACCTCGACGCCACCTGGGAGGTGCTCGGCGAGCCCGTCCAGCAGGCGATGCGGGCGGCCGCCGTCGCCGGGGCCACCGGTATGGCCGACCCGTACGAGCGCCTCAAGGAGCTCACTCGCGGCAAGAAGGTCACGCGTGAGGCCATGCGCGAGTTCATCTCCGGGCTCGGCATGCCCGACGACGTCGAGGCTCGCCTGCTCGCCCTGACGCCCGCCACCTACACGGGTCTGGCCACCGAGCTGGTCGCCCACCTGGACGACTGACAGCAGCTCCTTCGTGGACACATGACGTCCTTCATCGACACCTCATGAACAACGAGGTGCGCTTCATGGACAAAGGCGACGCCCCTGGCTATCCGGCGGCGGCGGAGGGCTGGGCCGGGGGCACGGCGCCTCCGGCCAGGAGCTGGCGGGCGCACAGCCCGGCAATACACTCCTCAGCCGGGTTGAGCCCGAGCCGGTTGACGTCGATGTGCAGCAGGTCCAGGGCACGGCGCCCACCGGTGCCCGCCCCCATGACGCCGATGGCGCGCCCGGCGTCGTCGGCCAGCTCGCCAATGGCCCCGGCCGCCTGGCCCCAGGAGGGGATCTCATCGAACTGGAACTCGATGACCTCCAGCAGCTGCTGGACGATCGGCCCCAACGCGCTGCCGTCGCGCAGGTGCGCGGGCAGGCGCGAGCCCCACATCCGCAGGTGCGCGGACAACAACTCGGCCTCGGGCAGTGGCGCGCTGCGGGCCGCCAGCGCCGGGAACCGCGCCGCCAGGGCCGCTCGCGGCACCGAACGCGGAATCTGCCAGATCTGGTGGTCCAGGCACCACCGGCTGGAGACGTAGAAGTGGCGCTCGGCTTCTTCGACGCCGGCCACGCCCCCGTACTTGTCGTACTCGGGGCCGTAGACGCCGAAGGCGATCCCCGGCCGGCTGGCGCCGATGCCTCCGGTCATGGGGTCGAAGACCAGACGCTCGACCGTGCGCACCTCGGTCCGTCGGGCGACGGCGCCCAGCTCGCGCATGCTCGCGTAGGCCTCGTCCAGGACGCCCTGGACGGCCTTGAGCCGCAGCCGAATGTGGTGCCCGCGCAGGTCCACGAAGCGCAGGAAGTGCGCCGAGCGGATGTCCCACTGGCCGCGAGCCCGGTCCAGCCACTGGGCGATCTCGGGCAGCAGCTCGTCGGTGTCGTCCCCGCCGGCGCAGTAGATCCGCGCGTACAGCCAGCCGACGTCCTCGGCCTGGTTGACCAGCGCCGAGCCCCGCTGACGCACCGAGCTGTGCTGGGCGCGCAGGCTGCCAGTCGGCGGCCGCCATCTCCAGGGGCTGGATCCCGGGATCGAGGCCCCCCACCTGCGGGGCCGCGTCACCCCTGACCGCCCTGGCTGCCCCCACTGCTCTGCTGGCCGGCCTGTCCCGACGGCCCGGCCTGCTCTCCGACCCGGGATCGCCCGCCGAGCCAGCGCAGCCGCCGGGAGCGGGTGAGCCGGCTGGGCTGGTTGCGCTGCTCGCGCCGGCTGGACCGGGCGTCGTCGTGCGTGCTCATGCCATGCCTTCCAGGTTCTTGGGACCACTGGAGTCCCACCAAGTACTCGGCCACCGTCGCCTCACCGTCCTGCGTGAGCCCCAGGGCCTCGCCGCGGGCCGGGAGGGCCTCGACAAAGCTGATGTGGGCGGCGTTGGGATCGATCCAGCCCCGCAGCGCCAGCAGCGAGACCGGCGAGGTGAGGTCCACGTAGCGGGGCTTGTGCTGGTCGAAGGTGGCGCCCTGGGAGGGCATGTGCTGGTGGACGAATACCTCCACCGGCATCCCCCACTGCTTGCGCAGGTCGTCCATGTGCAGCAGGGTCGTGGTCAGGTCGCGATCCATGAGTGGGGCGATCTGCGCGGCCGGGAAGGTCCAGGACTCGCGGCGCGTCACCAGCCGGCCGGCCACGGCGCGCTCGGAGTGCAGCACCTCGTCGGGCAGGGGCCCGTTCAGGTCCCGACGGCGGCTGGTCCAGTGGTCCGCGAACGGGGGCAGCCGGGACCACGGGTCGCTCAGCAGCACCAGCCAGGACAGGTAGCCGCCCAGGAGGTACTGGGGGGTCAGACCCAGGTAGGCCAATCCCACGGGGCCCGGTGTCATCGGCCAGGAACAGGGTGCTCGTAGCCGGGTCGTGGACGAGCCGCAGGGAGCTGAGCGGGACCGTGTCCGGCGCCCCCGGCTCACCGGGCAGGCCCAGCGGCGGCAGGAGCCCGCAGGAGACGGCCTGACCGGTGTTGCACTCGGTGCTGGCCTGAATCTCCAGGACCCGCTCGAGTGCCCCAGGCGGTACGGATCCGCGAGGCCAGGCGCTCCCGGAAGCCGGAGCCCAGGAGCCGGTGGAAGCGGGCCTGGAGCGAGCCATTGGCATTGGTGAAGGCGTTGACGACGGTCAGTCCCCCGCCGGCGGCGTAGGTCCGGGCGCTGGGGGCCACCGGCTGGAGGAAGGCGCCCAGGTGCCTCGGCGAGCCGGAGAGCCCACCGGGCAGGGCGGCGCGCTCCGTATCGGGGCCGGCGGCGTAGTCGAGTCCGGCGGCGCGCAGCATCTCCTCGTCACCGTCGGGGGCGTGGGCGATGGTCATGAAGAAGGCGAGCGGGTCCTTGCACACCCCACCACTTCCGAACAGTGAGACGAACCGGGCCACCATGAGGTCGTAGATGTGGGAGCGGGCCACCCAGGGGTCGGCGAGCTCGCCCAGGATCTGCACGTCCTGAGCGAAGGGGGCGTCATCGAGGGGATCGGCCCAGCTGCGGGCCGACTCACGGTCCTCATAGAGGAAGCCGCTGGGGCGCTCGCCGAGCTCGCCGTCGGGGAAGACGCGCTCGGCCAAGCGCACCGTGCGGTTGAGGAGATCGGCCCGGGTGGGCCCGTCGGCGGCGCCGACGGCCTCATCGAGCCGGGCCAGCCAGGCCAGGTCCCGGCCCCACCGGTGCTGTTGGTCCGGTGAGAGCGTGGCGGCCAGCAGCGGGAAGGGGTTCTCCCCGCGGTACCAGGGCACGCGCGGCACGACGGCGCCCGAGGCCAGCTGCCGCTCCAGGCGCAGGCGCGGGTCGGCGCCACCCACGCGCTCGCAGGCGTCGCGCACGCTGAGCACGGCGTGCATGCCGCCGCCGGTCAGGGCGTCATGGGTCTCCTGGAGCCAGCGGGCGGGCTGAACGGTCTCCTGGCGGAAGACCATGCCGTTGCCGTACTCGTGCTCGCCGACGACGGTCAGTGCCTCCGCCTCGGCCTCACCTGGCGGGTACTGGCCGTAGGCACCGGCCGAGCCCGCGCTGGCGCTGCAGGCCCGGCGCACAGGGGCGGGCTCGAGGTAGAGGGCGCCGTCGGGGAGCCAGTTCCTGGGCGGTGACGCTCAGGATGCGGTAGGCCAGATGGGTCGCCACCATCCGGTAGCTGCGCCCGGCAGCGGGCTGACCCGCCTCGTTGACGGTGGTCAGTCCCGAGAAGGGGCTGGTCTTGAGGGCGGCTCGGGTGGCCAGGGTGTAGAGGGTGCGCAGGACGCGGGGGTCCTCGAGCCTGCGGCCGCGGGTGGTCAGGGTGGAGATGAGGGCCGGGGCGGCGATCGCCAGGGACTCCTGGTAGCCGGGCTCGTCAAGGCCGGCCGCCAGCAGCTCGCGGCTGCGGTCCAGGTCGACGTCGACGAGGACGGCCAGGCGCGCGCGGGTCTCCTCCTTGCGGGCTACCAGGGCGTCCCAGCGCTCCAGGAGAGCGCGAAGCTCAGCCGGCAGGCCCTGGAGCACCTCGTCGGACAAGCCGGTGGCGCGCCCCTGGAAGACTCGGCGCTTGGCGCGCAGGACCAGGCGGCGCTCGGTCTTGGCCAGGGTGGGGATGAGCTCGTAGAGCGGGTCGAGCAGCTGGTTCGCGGCGCCGTCGAGAACCTCATCGAGCCGGCGCAGGTACTCCAGGTTGCCGGTGACGGCGGCGGTGGTCTCGGGAACGGCCCGCACGGGGGAGCCCGCCCAGACGCACGAGGGTGGGCAGGGGCAACGGCGGGCTGGGCCAGGGCCGGGGGCTCCGGATCCGGTGCCGCCACCGGCGCTGGTGCGGCAGGAGATGGAGCGGACGGGACGGGCTCCCCGGGGGTCACGGCGGATGTGGAGGACGGCTGTGGCTGGCGGGATGGGGAGGCACCGGCACGGGAGAGAACCGGCTGCGTCATAGGAGGAAACCTTTCACGAGGGCGTACAGCCAATAGCCTATCCATACAACGCTCATCCCGAAGGCCAGGAGACCGAGAAGAGAGCACAGAAGCCCGTAGACGAAGTAGCCCCATCGCACCGCAGGCCGCATGACGGCCAGGGCCGGCGGCAGAGGCTGACGGGACAGGACGCGGCGCAGGACGAACATGGAGCGCCCGCGCAGGTTGACCGAGCCGGTGGCCGCCTCGACCGCGGCGACACCGTCGGACTGGGTGAGGGGGTTGAGATTGGTGATGAGCATCGTGAGCTGAAAGGCGCACAGGGTGAGGGCCACCTGCCGCACCGTCCCCGAGGAGGCCCAGGCGACAGCCGCCTCCAGGCCGCAAACGACGCCGTCGGAGAAGATGCCCGCGAGCGCGAGCATCGTCAACCCGCGCCGGGAGCGCACCCGGTAGGAGTCGGTGCGGTCGACATAGGCGATGGGGATCGCCCAGAACATGAGCGCCACCCCCAGCCCGCGGATGGGGGTGCCCAGATAGCCGGCGACGATGGCGTGCCAGGACTCGTGCAGCAGGATGCTCACCAGCTGGATCGCCACCGCCGTGATGAGGACAAGGCACCGGGACGGGGCCCCCGGCCAGGGAGCTCAGCAGCCATCGCCCCGGCCGCGTACCCGCAGACGGCCAGCGCCAGGAAGACCCAGCTGAGCGCGCGGGCCGGTAGGCGCTGGAGCAGGGGTGACGATCGGGGCGACGATCCGGTGGTACTTGCGGGCGATGATGATGCGGGGCAGCCACCAGCCCCCGCTGCGGCGGGGCTTCTCGACCTTGAGGTGGCGGGCCTGACGGGGCTGGGCGGTGTGGCGTCCACGGACGCGTCTGGTGCGTGCCGGGAGCCGCCGGGACGGCGGGAGCGGGCTCACTGCCCACCAGGAGGCTCTTGTCACGCAGGTTGTCGACGAGGCTCGGTGATGCGTCTGGCGCCCGGCCTCGTCGATGTCCTGCGGGCAGCTCCTCGATGATGGTCGGCAGGGGGCGCACCCCGTCGAACTGGTTCACGATGAAGGCGGCGGCCGCGCCGAGCCGGTGGTACTTGCCCGAGTCGGAGTCGAACAGCATCGGCTGGTTGTCCATCCCGACGATGAGGCTCACGCCGCGGCGCAGGCGCGGAATCGGACTCGTCAGGGGTGCTCGTCGCGTGCTCATCGCCGTACTCATCACCGTGCTCATCGTGGGGCTCGTGGCTCCCTCAGATCGGTTCGCGGGGATCCGGGTACCGCTGGTGGCGGGCAGGAGACCCCGGGTCCCCGCCCGCCACCGTGGGGTCGTCAGCAGGGACGTCGTCGACGCGCTGGCGGCGCAGGCCGGGCACGAGGCCGAGGCCGCGCTGGCCGGGCAGGACGCGCTGGCGTGGCTGAAGGCGCAACCCAGGGCGTTGCCCTCGGGCAGCTCCTCGACGCCGAAGTCACTGTCGGCGAGGGTGAGATCAATTGCGCTGTTCGTCATATGCTGTTCACCTCCTTCCTCTCAGATGTCTTGTGGGCAGGAGCGGGGCCCGATCGGGCCCCGGGGGTCCGGTCTGCCGGGACCGGACCCCAAACCCCGCGAACGGGGTGGTCTGCGTGGCGCTCTGGCGCGGTATGCAGTTCTGGGTCCGTCTCGCCGCCGGCTGGTCCAGCGGCGCTCGCGGGTGGTGGCCAGGGCTAGCCGGCCCTCTGGTCGGGTGGGGCCTCCTGCGGGCTGGCGATGGTGACGGCGAACATCTGGTGGCGGCTGACACCGTCGGAGTCCAGCAGGTGGCGCACCGCCGAGGTGGCGAAGCCGGCGAAGACCGTCCCCACCAGCCCACGGGCGACGGCGCGCAGGTGCAGCGAGTAGATGAGGGCCGCGCTGCGGCTCATGGCGAACCGGTAACCGGACGCCCCGCCCCAGGAGTCGGCTTCATCGAGGTTGGCGGCCACCGAGACGATGGCGCCGGCGCGAGCGAATTCCTTCTGCACCGTCATGCCCTCGATGACCTCCGCATCCGGCAGGGGGCGGACGAGGTCGACGCCGTCGAGCCGCACCCGGTAGATGCCCGGCTCGGCACCGCTCGGGCGCAGGAGGAGGATGAAGGGCTCCAGGGGGCAGGCCTGCGCGTCCTCACCCCAGGTGCGCACGTCATCGGTTAGGGCGTCGCGGACCATGGCCAGGAGGGGCTCGGCCTCAAGCGGCTCGGCGCCATAGCTGGTCGACGACGAGCGGCGCTCGAAGGTCTGGTGCAGGTCGTAGGGGTAGGCGCCCTGGGGGCCGGGGACGAGTACGTCCGGCGCCCGGCAGTCCAGCGGCGGGCGCGGGCGGCTCCCAGCCAGGCCGTCGGAGGTCGGGCTCGCCCGGGCGGCGTCCCGATCCGGAGGAGAAGCCGGCGACGAGCTCGCGCAACGTCTCGAAGTCAGTGCGCACGGCTGCCTCCCAGGTCGACGACGATGCAGGCCGGCTCGCGGGCCGGGTCGGTGCCCAGCGCCCGGGCGATGAGCTGCTCGTCCCAGCGAGCCCGGGCGCGCAGCGTCACTCCCAGGGCGTCGGCGACGAGGCGGATGACCTCGAAGGAGCAGCCGCAGTCCTGGACGGCGATGCGCAGCGCGAAGGAGAAGTACTTACGGGCCACCTTGTCCACGTTGCCGGTCAGGACGATCCGGGCTCCGACGCCGTCGGGCACGGCCTCCTGCAGCCCGGCCTGCTCGCCGGGGGCCGGTCCGATGAGGGCCAGGGCGTGGTCGCGCTCGATGTAGACGTAGGTGCCCGGGGCCGAGTCGATCCCCGTCCACTCCCCTACCGGCCTCCCCGGCGGATCCTGCTGCGGGGACGAGGACGTAGGCGGTCACCGAGCCGATGTTGCCGCCGGCCGCCGTCCAGCGGCGCAGCTTGGCGCTCAGCGGGGTCTGGGTCGGCATCTGCCGGTCCCTCGTCGGCGGGCGCGGCGCCGAGCGGCTCGCGCACGCCGACCGACAGCGCCAGGATCGTGGCGAGCTCGCCCAGGGGTGGGGCGGGCGACGACGTCGGGCTCGGAGCCGTCGTCGGTCAGCGGGTGCACGACGGGCCAGGGCTGGTCGAGGCGCTCCAGGTCGGCGGGCGGCAGAGGGCGTGCGCGGGCAGACCGGCCAGTCGCGGAACTCGCGCTGGAGGCGCAGGTTGGAGGGCTTGTAGTGCTGCTGGTGGCCCTTGGAGTCCACGAAGGCCGCCGGCGGGATGGCCACTGACTGCTCATAGCGGGCCCCCACGGGGGCCGACGGCGCCACCGGCACCGGGGCCTCACCGGGCGCCTGCTCGGCGCTCTGCCCCGCCACGGAGCAGACGGGGACATCCGGGCCGGGGAGACGACCGGGACGGTCGGAGTAGGTGAAGGTGGCCAGGTCCGTGCGCCGGGCGTCCCCGGGCAGGTGGGTGACGGTGGCTCGGGCGATGAGCGCGGCCACGGCCCGGGCGGCCAGGCCGATGACGATGTCGCGGCGCGCGGCGTCGGGGCGGGGGCCGAGCTCGGGTTCGTCGGCGCTGGCGCAGGCCAGACAGGGTGAGAAGGCCTCGTCGACGTAGGGGCCGACCGTCACCGCCTCCTGCTCGGCGCGCACCCGCAGCAGCGGGATGGCGGTCTCGCGGCAGCGGCGGGCCACCTCCTCGGAGCGGCCTGCGGAGGCCTGGGTCTCGATGAGGGACGGTGAGCGTGTCCCCTGCCCGGGGTGCGCCGTCGAGCCGCACCTCGGGCAGGGGTGGGCTCCAGGGCGGCGACCATCTCGCCCGCGAGCTCAGCGTCCCCGACGACGGCGACCCGGGCGGCGGCCAGGCGGCGGGCGGCGTCCTGCCAGGAGTCGTTGACGCCGGTGGAGTCACCCAGGCGCGAGAGGAACCGCGCCAGCTCAGGCGCCGGGTCATCGGGGGCGGGCTCGGCGTCCCCCTCCTCGACGATGCCGCCGGTCCACAGCAGGGAGACGGCCTCGAAGGCGGCCTGGGGGCCGATGCCGGTGACCTCGCCGATCTCGTCGAGGGTGCGGGTGCCGTCACAGGCCTTGAGCAGGGGGCCCATGTGCTCGCGGGCGAAGGCCCCGCCCAGGACCTGGCTCTTGCGGGCGCCGTCGACGATCCAGCCGTTCTCGTCGGGCCGGGCGCGCAGGCCGAGCCGGACCACGGGCTTGCGGGGGATGCGGAACTGCAGGTCGCGGCGGGCGGCGCGGCTGACGTCGCCGGCGCGCATGAGGGAGTCCCCGGCCATCTCAGGCCACCTCCCCACGGCGATCGGGATCATGTGAGGGGCGTCCGCTCGTGCGCCGTCCGGGCAGGAGGGCCGCGAGCTCCGGGCAGGCCCGTCACGGCGGCCCTCGTAACGGCCCGAGCAGGTCTCGCAGCGGTCCACGGCCACGGTCCTCGCGCAGGTGGTGACCCCGGAGACGAGGTCGATGGTCCACACCTGACCGCCGATCCGCGGGACGTCGTCGGCGTTCTCCACTGCCGCCTCCGGGTGGTCGAGGGCCTGGAGGGCCAGCGAGATGAGGCCGGCGCCCAGAAGCACGTGGTGGTGGGCGTAGGCCTGCTCCAGCGGGCCGTGCTCAGCGATGACCTCCTCCGGCAGCGGACGGTAGCCGTGCTGGCGGCGGCGCCGGTCGTAGCAGCGGTAGCAGGCGCTGCGACCGGGGACCACGAGCGGCCCGCAACGCAGCTCGGTGGGGAAGAGCTCCAGGCCGAGGGAGGGCATGGACCGGGTGAAGGACAGGGTGTCGAGGTCCTCGCGCAGGCCGGACTGGTCGGGGTCGGCGATGAGGACCGCGCGGTCGGCGTAGGGGGATGTAGGCGCTGACCAGCCCCTGGTCGACCGGGACGACGACGTCGCCCTCCCCGGCGAGCCGCGCGGCGACGGCGCGCGCGAACCCGCCCTGGGGCAGGTAGACCGTCACTGGCCCCGTGGGGGCCTGCGGTACCGGCTGCGTGGCCGGTGCAGACGGCGTCGTACTCATGGCGGGGCGAGGGCTCCTGGGAAGTCGGTCGGTGGCGTGGGCGGCGTGATGGGCATCGGGGTCATGGCTCAGGCGAAGGGCTGGCGGACGGGGTTGATCCCCGCCTCGTCGTGGACGGTCAGGCCCATCGCCCGGGGGCGCCTCGTAGAGGCGGGGCGTGGCCAGGTAGCGGGCGTGGTGGCTGAAGGACAGGGGCATGGCCTCGGGGATGAGGGCCTTGACGACGTGCATGCCGACCTGGCGGGCCTCGTCGGTGGTGATGTCGACGACGACCGCCTCGGCACCGGCCCGCTCCAGGTTGGCGACGACCTGCTCGAGCGGGTCAGGACCATCACTGCCGTCGGTGCCGGCCGACGACGCCCCGAGGGCGCCGATCTCGTCCAGGGCGTGGACGGGCCGCTCACCTTGAAGGAGGAAGTCGAAGACGTGGCGCATGGACAGCTCGGCGTCGGCCAGGGCGCCGCCGACCACGGTGAGGTCCTGGCCCTTGATCTCCTGGGCACGCGGACCGCGGGCGTGGCTGCGCAGGGCGATGCGCAGGGAGGCGAGCTCGCGGTGGATCTTGGCCAGCGCCCGCTGCGGGTCGATGTCGCAGGGTGGCGGCCACCACCTGGGCCAGCTCGGGGTCGACCTGGGAGGTCTGGACGGCGTAGAGGGTGGGGACGCCGTAGTCGGTGGTGGCGTCGAACAGGTGGGTCTCCAACTCGGTGGAGGTGCCCACCCGGTGGTACTCGGCGGCCACCTCACCCAGGGCGGACGGATCGACGGCGACCGCCGGCAGGCGCAGGCGCTGCAGCCAGGTCAGGGCGATGGAGTCGCGCTCAATGACCTCGAGTAGGCCGCCCAGGACCGCCTCGCGCAGGTCGGAGTGGGCGGCGGTACCGGTGGAGATGGGGTTGACGAACTGCTCGGAGGGGTGCGTACCGGGGAAGTTGAGGTATGTCAGGACGGCCGGGACGAAGACCTCCCGGCCGCGGGTCAGGGACCAGCCGCGCACCCACCGCATGGGGACGCGGGGGTCTGAGGCGATGAGCCCGCAGTCGGGGTCCGCCAGCTCGGCGGCCGAGCACGCCGGCCAGCGCTCCGGTCCGATCGCGGCCTCGCCGAGACCGGCGGGGTGTCCCACACCAGCTCCTCCTCCGTCCATGAGCAGCTGGAGTAGCGTTCCATCGTCTCCACGATCGCGATGTGTCTGGCGCGATCGGCGTCGATGGCCCCGCCGGCCCCGTCGAAGTTGCCCGCCTCGGCACGGTGATTCCAGGTGCGCTGTGACCTCAGCGCCTCAGACGGATCACCCAGAAGACCGGTCCAGATCGCGAAGACCGGCTCTCCGGCCGCTTGGGGCAGCTCGGTGGAACGGGAAACCAGGCCGAAGGGCGACTCGAGGGACGCAGCGCGAGCCAGTGATGGCGCCACACCCTCAATGAGCGCAGAGCGGTACACGGACCCTCCTTCCTGGGAACGACAGAGGAGGCACACTTGGGGGAAGTGCCGTTGGCGAAGAGCCTGCCCGAGGTCGCGTGGCCTTCACATCGCCCTTTGATCTACTGCCCGTTCCGCTGTTTGGATAGTTCTACCCGTCCTTTCGTCGGGGCGCGTCCCGGGAGCGTTAACACGGTTGACGTGTTTCTTCAGGTAGTTTGTTCACTGTTCCCAGCAGTCCGCGACCCCCACTTCGCGGCCTGCACACATCTGCCCAAGGAGACACATGTCTTCCCAGATTTCTCCCGATCGCGTCAGCCTCGCCCTGGTTGACGACGACGCGATGGCCCTGGCCCATCTGGAGTCCTATTTTTCCGACGTCGAGGACCTCACTGTCCTCACAGCGACGCGCTCACCCCGCGCCGTCCTGCGGTTTCTTCAGTCGCATCAGATCGATGTCCTCATCACCGATGTCCACATGGAGAACATGGACGGCGTGGAGATGACCAGGGAGGTGATCCGCATCTCGCCGTCGACCCGAGTCATTCTCCTGACGACCGTCAACTCCGACGAGGACCTTCTTCAGGGGCTGGGGGCGGGCGCCAGCGGCTTCCTGCTCAAGAGCGCCCCCGCCGAGGAGATCATCGCGGCGGTGCGCACGGTCCACTCCGGGGCGAAGGTCGTGGCCCCCACGCCGACGTCACGCCTCATCGACTACGCCCTGGCCTCCGTGCGCGGCGCGGATGGCGGCGTCCACCTCTCGGAGAGGGGCGCGACGTGCTCCACCTCCTGTGCGAGGGCGCCTCGAACCGCAAGATCGCCTCGCTGCTGGCCATCGCCGAGGGCGACGGTCAAGTCGCACATCACCGGCCTGTTCCACAAGACGGGGGCGGCATCGCGCCTGGAGATCGTGGTGTGGGCCTTCAAGCACGGCTACGCCTCCAACAGCCCCTTCACGATCCCCGCCGCCAGCGCTCCCAGCAGCCCCGGCCCGAGCTCGCCGCCCGCCGAGTAGCAGCCCCGGAATCAGTCATCTCAGCCGGTGAAGGCCCGCAGGATGATGAAGAGGATGACGAAGAGGATCCACCCCACGACCTTGACCGAGCTCGTGCTGGAGCCGAGGGAGGGCGCCGGCCCGGCCTGCCGGTGCGAGGCGTGGGGCCCTGCGCCAGGACCGGGAGCCGGGGGCACGGTCGACTGCGCACCGCCGGGTAGCCCGGCACCCTCCCGGGAATCCCGGGGCGGAGCAGTCGGCCGCCCCCGGACTGGTCCAACGGGCCCAGCCGGCCGGCCGAAGTCAGGCGCCGGATACCCACCCGGCTGCGCGTAGGGGCCGGGCGGCACCGGCGCCGGCACCCGCTGGTACGGTGCCGTGCGTGGCGCTGTCGTCCGCGGGGACGAGGTGCGCGACGGCGAGGTCCGGGGCGCAGCCGTTCGGGAGGCGGTGCGGGCGGCGGCGGTGTGACGCGGCAGTGCGCCGGCTCGACGACCGCTGCCGCCGCCCTCGCCCAGTCCGACCGGTTCCGTCGTCGCCCCTGCCGCTGGAATCGGGCGCCACCATCATCAGCACCATCAGCGTCGTCGGCATCGCCGGAGCCGCCGACATCATCACCGCGGTGGGCGTCGTCGAAGAGCGGGGAGCCCATGAGCGGGTCACCCAGGACGGATCCGAAGGGGTCGTCACCCAGGCCGATGTCCGAGGGCTCCCAGCCCGTGGGCGCCAGGGACAGGAGTCGTCTGCGTCGTCTGCGTCGTCTGCGTCGTCGACGTCGTCAGCGCTGTCCGCCCGGGCCGAATCAGCCTCGACGCCGGGGCGCCCGCCGCGGCCAGGACCACCGGAGGCGGTTCCCATCCGACCGACCCAGGTGCGCAGCTCCGGAGAGCAGCCCGGATTGTCGACGATGACACCGCGCAGGTCAGGGGCGGTTGCCGGCCAGCACCATAGAGCCGTCCGGCGCCCGCCTTCGGGTCCCGGGCGAGCTGGAGGTCGGGGTCTGCGGGCGTCTCCGACGTCGTAGTCGCCTCAGTCCTCGCCCCGCGGCCGGCCGAGCCAGGGGCGGCATTCGCAACGGTGGTCATAGCACGAGCATCCCACGCCGTCCCACTCCCTGTCCCGGGTCCGCGCCCACCGGGATGGACCGGACACCGGGGACGAAAGACACCTATACCCCCTGGGGTGCCCTGACTCATCTACCCCCAGGGGGTATGTTCGTCGTCGAACGAGAGGAAGGCACGGAGGAGAGATGGCCGGCTACACCGGGACCAAGGAGGACTACCTCAAGCGCCTGCGCCGCATCGAGGGGCAGGTGCGGGGCATCTCCCGCATGGTTGAGGAGGACACCTACTGCATCGACGTCCTCACCCAGATCTCCGCAGCCACCAAGGCCCTCCAGGCCGTGAGCCTCGGCCTGCTGGAGGACCACATGAGCCACTGCGTCCTGCACGCCGCCCAGGCCGGCGACGAGGAGGGCATGGTCAAGATCCGCGAGGCCTCCGACGCCATCGCCCGGCTCGTACGGTCCTGAGCGCCGCGCGACCCGGGCACCAGGGGTCGCCTCGTTCCCGTTCCGATCCACCCGTTTCCTTCACAGCCCAAGGAGTGAGAGATGACTGAGTTCACCGCCGACGGCGTCGACCGCACCACCACCCTCAAGGTCTCCGGACTCACCTGCGGCCACTGCGTCGCCCACGTCACCGAGGAGCTCGAGGCCCTCGACGGCGTCAAGGACGTCTCTGTCCTGCTCAACAAGGGCGGGCAGTCCACCGTCACCGTGCTCTCCGACGTCCGCCTCGAGGACGCGGCCCTGGCTGAGGCCATTGATGAGGCCGGGGACTACACGCTCGACGCCGTCGAGCGCGACGTCCGCGAGGGCTGAGTCCGGGAGTCTCAACGTCGACGCCCGGCGCCCGGGCGCCGTGGGCGGCAGCACAGACAAGGAGACTCACATGAGCGCACCGACCACTCGGGAACCCGGGCGAGCAGCTGCGCACCGTCAGCCTGTCCATCGGGGGCATGACCTGCGCCAGCTGCGTGGCCCGTGGAGAAGAAGCTGAACAAGCTCGACGGCGTGAGCGCCTCGGTCAATCTCGCCACCGAGTCGGCCCGGGTCACCGCCCCGAGCACGGTGAGCGTCGATGACCTCCTGGCCACTGTCGCCCGCGCCGGGTACTCCGGCACCCTGCTGGGAACCGCCTCACCGGAGGAGTCGCCGGCCGGTGAGGCAGCATCGACGTCAGCAGCACCGGCGACGTCGGCATCCACACGGAGACCGGCCGGTTCGGCCGGCACCGAACGCAGCGCCGTGGGCAGACCAGGCCGCGCGACACTATCGGTGGCAGCCGCGGAGCCGGCCACCGCGGCGAGCACGTCAACGACGCTCTCCGGCGACGTCGGCCCCCGCCCGCCTCCGCGACGCCCGCACCGACCCTGGGCGCCTCGCACGTGGAGCGGGCCGCCGACCCTGCGGCTACGGCTCATCTACTGCCTCATCCTGTCGGTACCGATCATGGCGATCTCCATGGTGCCGGCCCTTCAGCTGCCCGGCTGGCAGTGGACGGTGGCTCTCATGGCGCTGCCGGTGGCGGTCTGGGGGGCCTGGCCCTTCCACAAGGCGGCCTTCCGGGCACTGCGCCACGGGGCCTTCACCATGGACACGCTCGTGTCGCTGGGGGTCATTGCAGCGACCGGTTGGAGCCTGTGGGCGTTGGTGCTCGGCGGCGCCGGGCACATCGGCATGCGGATGAGCATGGAGCTGCTGCCCCGCTCCCAGGGGCACGCCGCTCACATGTACTTCCGAGTCGGCCGCCTGGGTGACCACCTTCCTCCTGGCGGGCCGCTACGCGGAGGCGCGCGCCAGTACCGCTCCGGCGACGCCCTGCGCGCCCTGCTGGAGCTGGGCGCCAAGGAGGTGACCCGCGTGGTCCTCACCTCGCCGTCGGGCAGCCGCGACGCCATCGACGTCCTGGACGAGGACGGCTCGCCCAGGGCCGAGGCCACCCGCACCGAGGAGCGCATCAGCATCGAGGAGCTGGCGGTCGGAGACCTGTTCCTCGTGCGGCCGGGCGAGAAGGTGGCCACCGACGGCGTCGTCGTCGAGGGCCGCTCGGCGGTGGACGCCTCGCTGCTCACCGGCGAGTCAGTGCCCACCGAGGTGGAGACCGGGCAGGCCGTCACCGGGGCGACCGTCAACACCTCCGGCGCGTTGCTGGGTGCGAGCCACGGCCGTGGGCGAGGGGACGATGCTGGCCCGGATCGGCCAGATGGTGACCGCCGCGCAGGCGGGCAAGGCGCCCATCCAGCGCCTGGCGGACCGGGTCTCGGGGTGTTCGTACCGATCGTCCTGATGCTGTCGGCCGCGACCCTGGCGGGCTGGCTGCTCACCGGGCACAGCCCGCAGGCGGCCTTCACCGCGGCGGTGGCCGTGCTCGTCATCGCCTGTCCCCTGCGCGCTGGGGCTGGCCACGCCGACGGCGCTGCTGGTCGGCTCGGGCCGGGCCGCCCAGCTGGGCGTGGTCATCAAGGGCCCGGAGGTGCTGGAGTCGACGCGGGCGCTGGACACGATGGTCATGGACAAGACCGGCACGGTCACCCAGGGGCGCATGAGCCTGGATACCGAGGCCTGCCGCGAGATCGGCGGGCAGCGCGGACCGACCGCGCAGGCCCCGGACTCGGCCGGCAGCGGCGCGAGCGCCCGGCGCAAGCCTGAGCCCGCTCGGGGACGAGGCGCTGCGCCTGGCGGGGGCGGTCGAGTCGGCCTCAGAGCACCCGGTGGCCGCGGCGATCACGACGGCCGCCCGCGAGCGCCTGGGCGACCTGCCGGCACCGGCCGGCTTCTCCAACCACGAGGGCCGCGGCGTGTCGGGGAACGGTGGAGGCCACCGGGTAGCGGTGGGCCGGCCGGGCTGGCTCACGGGAGAGCTGGGCGTCGAGGTTCCCGAGGCGGTGCGCTCCGCCGTGGAGGAGGCGCAGGGGTCCGGGGCGACCGCCGTCGTCCTGGCCGTGGGCAAGGCAGTCGGTGCGGCCGCGAGCGCTGAGGACAGCGCCGGGACCACTGGCGTCGATCGTGCCGCTGGCGCCGATGCCGTCGCAGACAACGCCGTGGGGCTCAGGCACTGCGGACGCTCAGCCGCTGCGGGCGGTGGCGGTCCTCGTGGTGCGAGACACCGTGCGGCCCTCCTCGCGGGCGGCAGTGGCCGCGCTGCGGGAGCTGGGGATCCGCCCAGTGCTGCTGACCGGGGACAACGTCCGGGCCGCCGAGCACGTGGCGGCTCAGGTGGGGATCGACGCCGTCGACGTGCGCGCCGAGGTGCTGCCCGCTGATAAGCGGGACGTCGTCGCCGCCCTGCAGGCCGAGGGCGCAGTGGTGGGCATGGTGGGCGACAGGGTCAGCGATGCTGCGGCCTGGCCCAGGCCGGGACTCGGGGCTGGGCCTCGCCATGGGCTCGGGGGCGGACGTGGCCATCGAGGCCGCCGACATCACCCTGGTGCGCACGGACCTGGACGCTGCGGTGGCGGCGGTGCGGGTGTCGCGGGCGACCCTGCGGATCATCCGCCAGAACCTGTTCTGGGCCTTCGCCTACAACGTGGCCGCGATCCCGCTGGCGGCCGCGGGGCTGCTCAACCCGATGATCGCGGGGGCCGCCATGGCTGCCTCCAGCGTCATCGTGGTCACTAACTCCCTGACGCCTGCGCCGGGCCGGGCTGACCGGCGGCCGGGGAGCAGGCTGGGACAGCGAGGAGTACGTCCGGGTTCGGCGTCGAGAACCGCTGACACCACGATTCTCGATGCCGAGCTCCCCTGGCCAGCCACGCCGGCTCCGTGTCAGTGGGCCTCAGGGGCCGCAGAACGACGGGAAGGCCCTCAACCTGCCTTGGTCAGATGGGCGATAATACCGTCGATATCCTGCTGCAGCCGCTCCGGGCGCACAAGGGTGGCCCCCCGCGTCCTCATAGCGCTCGTGAGGAATACCGGCGGCCTGCGGTGCCCCACCGAAGGCTCTGGGTCGGCAGGACGTTACTCTCATTGACGTCAGGATCGACACCGGAGACGAGGAAGATGCGCTTGCCCCGGTAGCTCTCGATGTGCTCCATGGGGTTGTCGCGGCGTCCGCGCGCCTCATCCCGACGCCCGTGGACCATACCGCCCCGAGCTCGACCATCGAGGTCAGATTCATAGAGCAATACGTAACT